>Ga0102944_1000086_pt1 | contig 73797 bp, 72 predicted proteins | sample SalPonD_shore_MG_FD_78172 | JGI IMG/M metagenome (GOLD analysis project Ga0102944, IMG submission 78172) | Salt pond soil microbial communities from South San Francisco under conditions of wetland restoration - Salt Pond MetaG... | ecosystem: Environmental > Aquatic > Marine > Intertidal zone >... | reverse complement strand
AGTAGAATCCAATCATGGTGAGTCATTTACCGAACGACATCGTCATATGTTTGAGGCACCAGCCACTGGTGTTCGTCAGCGATTAGATGATAATAATACGCAGATCCCCATGTATTTCAAGTGGGATACGACGGCTCAGGTTGATGGTACAACTCAGGATATTACCACCAGTGTGATTGATGATCAACTGGCACTGAGTATCCCTCAGGGTGACTCAATCTTCTATGATCCGGAGATTGGCGTGGATGTTGCGGTTGTTGAGCAGGCAAACACCTTTCTTGCCTCATTAATCGGTAATTTTGCTGATGCAATCAATTCTCCCACAGTATTGGGTCTACTACTTGGCTTGATTGCAATTCTTGCAATCTATGTCATTATTCGTCGACGCAACTAGGTGATCTGAAGTGAATAGACAGCAACTGGCAGATTATCATGACCTACATGGGATTATCACCAATGAAACTCGCCAGTCGCTTTTGGTCTATCTCTATCAGGAGCCACGTAGCTATTCTGATCTTATCGAACATACCGGGCTCAAACCTGGTTCGCTGTATCATCATCTCAAAGTTATGGATGAATTAGTCCATAAATTGGATCATGGGCTATATAGTATCACCCCAATGGGAGAACATCTACTCGAGGATTTGCAATTGGTCCCTGAGTCCAAACCCTCTGTAGCACAGAAACCCGAGGAGGTACCTACCCCTTCACTTCGCAGTCGTGATGAATTGATCAATGAGCTGATATGGCTGGGTCCGTCCAGCTGGCTGATCATTGGATTGAGTCTGCTGGTTATCGGTTATCTTGCCTATCTTGGTGTATCTCTTGCTGGTGTGGCAATCTACGCCGCACCAATTCCCCTTGTCTTTGATTTGATTGCAATTTTACTGGGCATATTTGTCCTCTACCTCTTGGAGCGAGTCCTGCTGAATACACCACGATATCGTCGCCTTCCCTTTGCAGTAGCTATTCGCGTTATTTCCATGCTCCCTGCAGTGATCGTCGGTCTGGCACTTCTCCTTCTCTACATTGCAGGATTGACTGTACCCGTGACAGTCTTTCCCTTTCTGTTTGCCATAACCGTGGCGATTGGTTATTGGGTAATGTCCATGGGGTTGCAGTATCTCCGGGGAATGAGCCAGAAACAATCACTCAATCTAGCATTACTCCCTGTGGGTATTGATCTCCTGCTGGGTGCAGTCGTACTTCTCGTGCAGATGTGATATGATTCTCAATTGATCAATTGGGTTTCTACCAGCACTCTACTCTCTTCAATCAGTTTATCACAGGAAATGGCATTCCATCCTATACCGCTGAAATAGATATTATCATAGCTATTTTGGATTTTGTCTCGCCAGTTGATGAATTGATCATGTCCCAGTTGTAGCTGTGGAATACCACGGTTGTGATGACATTGGAATTGGGTGAATACTGGTGGTTTGTTAATTCCAAGGTAGTCATCAAGATCTGCCAGTACCTGCTCGAGGATCCTATCCTGTTCCATCTCTGGTCTATCCGGGTGTCGTATGCCACCAACAAAGCATCGTAACATGATTTGATCCTGTGGTGCTTTGAAATCAAACAATCTTGACGAGAATAGTGTCCCCATCAGAAATCGCTCCTCATTATCTGGGATCAGAAAACCATAACCCTCTACTTTTTCCTCAAACGCGTCAGGATCAAAACCAAGGGTGACAACCATCACCGTTGCCTCATCAACCTTTGGTGATTGAAATTTGGTGGTTCCATCAGTAATCTCGATATGTTGCAGGGCATTGATGCCAGTAGCCACAATGAGATGTTGTGCCTGAAAGGTGTCTGTTGCAGTCTCAACTTCGATCTGTTTACCCAATTTGATGGATTTTACAGGATTTGATAATTCGATATTGATATTTTTGGCCAATGCTTCAAGAATACCATGCATCCCATTTTTTGTTGTTAATAGGAATGGAGCATCCTTGTCCTTTTTCACCGGTTCAATTCCCTCTTCCTTTAACTCCTGTTTCTTCTTTTTTGCATGTCTGATTGCTCCGGGGAAGAGATTACCGTATTCGATTTCGATCTCCTTCATCGTGGGAAAAGCATGACGGACACTGAGCTGATTGGGGTCCCCTCCAAATACCCCCGTGACAAAAGCATCAATGAGTGGCACGACATGCCTGCCTAATCGTCGTTCGACAAATTCGGCAATGGTTTCATCCTCTTCATTTTTCTTGACAAATGGTTCTTTCAGTATTCTCATCTTTCCAGTCATCGGAATAAGTTTAGTCGTGACCGCACTTAACGGTCCTGAAGGTATTCTAATGATGTCATTACCCTGTCCAATATAGCGGATTTTTGCTTCTTCATTGACTGCAATTGGTTCTGCATCAATCATCTCGAAGATTCGTTTGGTATTCTCAGACCCACCACGTAACCCTTCAGGTCCCCACTCGGTTAGATATCCCTCTTTTGTCTCAGTTTGGATTAATCCTCCAATTTGGGGATTGGCTTCTAACACGAGTATCTCATCTCTGGTTACGCCATGGTCAAGTAATTCATTTGCAGTGGTCAGACCACTGATCCCAGCACCAATAATTAAGTAGTTTATCTGTTTCATTTATATTCCTCACACGGAATTGGAGAAGATATGGTCGGTTGAGTAAAACGCATCAAATGATGCTGCGACCACTCTTGCAAAGATTTGTCCCTCAGTTGTCAATTGCCAACCGGTTGTGGATGGTTTGACAAACCCAGCATCTTGAAGAGCTGGCATTTTTTGATCTGCAATTTCATACAACAGGTCAAGGGACTTACCTGTTTGCGTTTCGAGTTTTTCGATATTCACTTCATTCTGACAGAGAATATCCATAATCAGTTGTTTTCGTATTCTGTCTTCCTCATTCATACGATATCCTTTGATGGTGGCGACGCCATACTGGTCGACCAGTTCCTCATATTCCTCCATATCTTTAGCATGTTGGGCATAACAATTACTGAGTTCAGAGATTCCTGACCAACCAAAAGCAATCAGATCGGTTCCTGCTTTGGTTGTATAACCCATGAAATTCCGACGGAGGGTCTTGTTTTGATAGCTTCTCCAGAGACTATCTGTTGGCAGTGCAAAATGATCAAATCCCACTTGTTCATACTGATGATCTAACAACCGTGATCTGGCATGGAGAAATAATTGTAACTTATCCGATCCCTGTGGTATCATCTTTAACGGAATTCCCTGATGATGGCGGAAGAACTGTGGGAAATGTGCATAGGAATACAAGGCAATACGATCGGGACGTAATTCAAAGATCTTATTGATCGTATCATGCATTGTCTCCATTGTTTGATAGGGTAATCCGTAGATCAGATCAACATTGATACTATCAAAATCTAGGATTCTAGCATAATTGATCACCTCGGCAGTTTCTTCATAAGTTTGATGTCGATTGAGGTTGGTTTGTACTTCCCGATCAAAGTCCTGCACCCCTATTGATAACCGGTTGAAGTGATGGTTGGCAAGTACATCAAGATGTTCCCGAGTTGTGACGCTGGGATGAATCTCGATAGATCGTTCAGCATCAGGCAGAAAATTAAATCTCTCTTCGATATAGGAAAAGAGATCATCCAACTGCTGGGGTAGGAGATGTGTCGGAGTACCTCCACCAAGATGCAGTTGTATTACCTGTCGATTATGTCTGATGATATTACCGACGGTATCAATTTCTTTTTTGAGATAGTTCAGGTAGCGTACACTCCGCTCCTGTCGGGAGGTGATGATGGTATTACAACCACAGAACAGACATCTTCTCGAACAGAACGGGATGTGGATGTAGATACTGATTGGCTCTTCCTTTTCTGCAATCTCGTGTAGACATTGCAGATAATCGGTATGATTGAAATCTTGTGTTCCCCAGTTCGGTACCGTCGGATAAGATGTATATCTAGGTATTTTCAAATTAAAACGTTCAATTTTCTCGATGCTAAGATCCATTTGTTGTTTCATTTATCTGTCCTCCAATATTTGTTACTGCTAAGTATTCCCGGTTCTGGCGAAGAGTCCCCATCTCCTTCCCCTATAGGTTTCCCCTGAAGTTTTCTTCCTGCATTAGCTGGCAGGTTCTGTCCGATGGTACGGTTTGGATAGATGATTTGACCCTGCTGCCATTCAACTCTAATCATTAATACAGCCTCCTTCGAAGATAATTTTTTCAATATGTTTCTGTGAGATATGGATCATGGCATTAACAAACTGATTGTAAGCTTTATGATCACCATCATCTACAAAATCAGGTCGATTGTACTGGGCGTAATCAGTCAGATCAGAGCGGAGTTTGATGATGAATTTTGATCGTAACTGATGCTGATAGTCTGTGATAATCTGATCTACCTCAGTTCTGATCACATCAAGAGCTTGTTTGATCTGTGGGGAATATGTGGTAGTACTTGCCTTGTCAACTAATTCTTCAATATTGATGACCTCAACCTGTTCCAGTTGGTAAGTCTCGGTAGTACAATTTCTCGGCATACCAAGGTCAATCAGTAAGGTTTTTGCATTGATCTGATGCTCAGCTAGAAATTTCGGATTGATGAATTTTGGCTGGCCTGAGGCAGAGATAATCAGCTCAACTCCCTGGAGTTGATCTAGTGGTTGAATAACGAATTGATTCAGATGTTGTCCTGCTCTGGTAGGTGCAGTTGAATAGATGGTAATCTTCTCAGCATACTGATCAAGATAACTGGCAATCAACTTTCCCATCCTTCCTGTTCCAATAATTGCTACCTGCTGTACCTGCTTGAATCTCTTCTGATATAATTGTTCCACCAATTCGATCGTCGAGGTTCGAGATAGTGTTAGATTCTGCCGGACACGTTTCCCTATTCTGATGATATATTGTAGATAGGTGATGAGATTAGATCCCATATAAGGCTTACAACATTGGTAGGCCTCCTTGAACTGATGTTGGATCTCATATTCACCAAGAACAACTGAATCAAGTCCTGCAATCACCTTGGCGAGATGATATACCGCCCCACGTCCGCTGAATACCTCGGGCTCCAAGTTGGATCTATCGGAAATGCCTAGTATCTTAAAATACTCGTTTAATAATTCTTGAAGTATCCCATCCAGGTTCTCCTCGATCACAAGGATTACCCGTTGACAAGTCTCCAGATAGAAAATACTCTGAGTAATTCTGTAGCATTTGTTAAGAACTAGTTGTTTCTGTTCACCATCAGGAATAATATGTTCATACTTGTCTGAATCGATCTTTCCCAATCTCCAGGTTATCACTGACAATGGAAACATCTAGTCTGCCTCCAGTCTCCGTCCAATTAATTCCGCCATCTGCATCGCATAGTGATCATCATCATCTGGTACATCCACTCGGTAGTATTTGAGAATCCCATTTTCCGTGGCCTCATTCCGATAGAGAATATCTAGCTCGTACAGAGTCTCAACATGATTGGATACAAAACCCAGTGGAACAACAACAATGATCTGTCCCTCTTCCTCTGCAATTTTCCGTATCAATTCATCTGTATAGGGTTTAGTCCATTCCACCGGTCCAGCTTGACTCTGGAAGGAGACATGCGAAGTTATCTTCGAGCAGATAGCATCAATCTCCCGCATCACCTGTCCTGCAGCCTCCCTGATGCGATCAGGATACTTTTCCCCCTGATCAACATAGCGTTGAGGTAAGCCATGTGCGGAGAAGATGAGATGAGTTGCTTGGTTCAAAGGGATCTGATGTTCTTCAAAGATTCTCCGTATGGCTATTGTCCACCAGGTAATATATTCAGGTTCAGTCCCCCATTCCTTGATCTCAATAATTTTCCGGGGTTGATACTCACTATCTTCCAGTGCCTGATAGAAATCATTGAGACTGGACCCCGTGGTGTAACTCGCTTGATGAGGGTACTGAGAGAATAAGATCACCTGATCGATTTGCTGGGCCTGTAATTGTTCAATGGCATCCTTTGCTCGAGGGTAAGTATACCTCATAGCCACGGTAGCATTGACAGACATTTGATTAGTGGTCATCTGGGTTGCGATCTTCTCTGCGAGATTGGATGTAATCTCTAGTATCGGACTTCCATTTCCAATTTGTCGATACATTTCGGTAGTAGTGGGTGTTCTGAATTTGGCAATCAACCAGGCAATAGGCTTCTGGAGAGGTTTTAGCAATCTTGGTAAGTCGATAATATCCGGATCAACAAACAGGTTGTAGAGAAAGGGTCGAATATCATCAAGAGTTTTCGGTCCTCCCATATTCAGCAGTACAATCCCAAGTTTGCCGCCATCCTTGACCTGTTCAAGATTTTGCATAGGACAGTATGATGACTATATTTTTTAAAGTAATATACACTTACGAACGGATTCACTTGTATATCTATACAATTGATCAGAATAAATGCCAATAAAAAGCAAATTATCAGTTTCATGGTGTCGAATATGGATTCTTGTTTTTAACCGTTGATCTGACTTGGTTTACCCTACTAGATCGAGTGTAAATGCCCAGTCGACTGCTTCAACTCAATTCTATTGTTTTTTGAATGATCAACTATCTGATCCTACCTTCATCAGCTACTTTTAATCTCCTCGATTTTACCTCTGGAATATGAGTAGCAAAGATGGTTCTCTGAAGAAGCAGCTAGAAGAGGCAAAAGAACATTGTAGTATATTTGTCAATCATCATCGATCGAAAACGATGAAACAATGGTTTGAACTATTGGAAAACTATATCGAGGTAGATAAGAAACCTGATGGATATGGTGAGGGCAACTACCTTCAGGCATTTGAATCCGAAATCGCCGAATTACTGGGCAAGGAGGCTGCGGTTTTCATGCCTTCCGGCACTATGGCCCAGCAGATTGCCCTCCGGATCTGGACTGATAAAACCCACAATAAACAGGTGGTCATGCATCCCACTGCTCATCCCGAGATGGCAGAACATTTTGCCTATCAGTATCTCCATAATTTGCAACGAATCCAGTTGCAGATCCCTGATTTCACCTCACAACGTTTATTGAAAGCTGAGGACTTCACCAAACTCAAGGAGATTCCCGGAGCCGTTCTGTTGGAACTCCCCCAACGCCCTATTGGTGGTCAATTACCTGATTGGAATGAGCTCTGTGCAATCTCGGAATGGGCCAAAGATCTCAATGTCAAACTTCATCTGGATGGAGCGCGACTGTGGGAAGCTCAACCCTATTATGATCGATCATTGAAAGAAATTGCCGCGCTCTTCGATTCGGTCTACGTCTCATTTTACAAAGGACTCGACGGAATTGCCGGCGCGATGTTGCTGGGACCGAAATCATTTATCGAGAAGAGTAAGATCTGGCAACGTCGGATGGGAGGTAACCTTCGTTCCCAATTTCCTCTGTATGTGGCTGCTAAGTGGGGATTTGAAGAGAATTTACCGAGGATGTCTGACTATTATCAACGTACTAAACAACTTGCCGAACACCTCAATACAATACAATATTTCGAGACCAATCCCACCGTACCTCAGACCAATATGTTCCATCTCTATATCCGTGCCAGTCAAACCGCTATCAAAAAAGCACAGTTACAACTTGCCGAGAATGATAAGATCTGGTTGATTAATTCAATACAACCCGCAATTATTCCTGCTTATTGCTGGACTGAGATTGTCATTGCCAGTTCTGCAATGGATCTCGAATTTGATGAATTGGTTGCTGCTTTTGAGCAATTTGCCTCGTATTTGGAGGTATCATCGTAGAAGCCAATTGTTTGTCGATCTTAGAGGTGATTCTGCTAATTGCTTAAATACCCATTCTCGTGGTTCAGTATATGAGCCATGATGCGCAATTAATCATTTCTCAGAAGAAACTGGCGTTACTCCTCGGTGGTTTGGCAATTGCCCTACCATCCACCCTTTATCTTGGCAACCTCTATATCTTTGGTGTAACGCATATTCTGAGTTCTATTAGTAGTTATTACCACTCACAGATGCGTGATGTGTTTGTTGGATCACTATTTGTGATGGGATTTTTCCTTATCTCCTATGAGGGATACAGTCCATTCGAACGGTTATTTAGTTCTCTTGGTGGAGTCCTTGCCTTACTGGTTGCCCTCTTTCCTACACCTATGACAGATCAACCCAGAGAATTACCCGGTACCATTCATCTGGTATCTGCCGGTACATTCTACCTGATCCTTGCATTTTTCTGTCTCTTTCAATTTACCAAATCCGATCCTAACTCCCCCAAAACCGTACGTAAGCGGATCAGGAATTTCATCTACCGGCTAGCAGGTCTGGTCATGATCGCCTCGTTGGTATTGTTGATCCTGACAGAACTGAAGGTCCTCCTCCCACCAATTGATACTTCCACCTTCTGGTTGGAATATCTGGCAAATATTGCATTTGGTACAGCTTGGCTGATCAAGGGTGAGGGTATCTTCTTACTTAATGATGATCCTATATTGGAGATGAATCCCTGGGAGATATCAGGTATTCTTATCCTGCTGACGTTGGCATTTGGCAGCTTTCTGATGCTCACCAATATTTTCATTATCTTCTAATTCTATACGCGTTCTAAATCAACAGAATCAGATGAGATCCGCACAGCATCAATCCTGGCAGTCATCTGCTGATATTCAGGTATATCTCGCACGGCGGTGACAAACTCCTGATAATGTTTCTCATCTCGATATCCAGTCAGCATATAGTATTCCAGAGGATTCTCCCGGTTACGAAAGACTCCGATCAGTTCAACCTCATATTCCTGATATAATCTCTCAAATAATTCCCGACGTTCCGGTGGTGGTGGTTGCTGAAATATATTATGGTATAGCTTGTAATACATATATTTGCTAGAATGCTATTGCAGATAAAGGATCGTTCCGATAAATACTTCATTGATCAGATAATTGGTGTTTACCAGATGGATAATGTATCAATCCACAGGATTATAGGCTCTCTATCCAATCAAATAATGTGAAGAAACTGACATTGGTCATTGATCTGTTTATCGATGACAACAATCTAGATCGGTTACGGGCATCTCGAACTCCCTATCTCTACACAAGCGAGTCAAATAGCCTCTATCCCATTCATATCAATCATCTGGATTACCATCATCCCAATCTGGCGATCTCCTATGGCAGAGATAATCACCTACTGATCAATCTCGAGGAGAATCAGCGACAAGCATTTCTAATTAACCATCAGGATCTTGACAGACAGTTTGCTGTAGCCATGGGAGTAACTGATCATCTGGCGATGATAGCTATTGGCGATACCCTACACACCAGATTACAGGTAGTCAATGTCAATCAACCTTTACAGGTTCATCTCAATACCACCTACATGGAGCAACATAGCAATTTCTTCCCTCTACCTCGATATTTCCGTGGTGATTCTATCGAGACAGAACTGGTATTCAGTGATGCCAGTACCTTAGCTATTGATCTGCAAGCCTTTACCGTGGGTGATAGGCAGGAGGCTGAGCTGAGTAAGATTATTCCCCCACATACCGTTCTCTCACCCTATTTATCAGTACTCGGACCATTTATCCTGCTAACTATCACACCAGAGATGAGTCGTGAGCGACTCTATGAATTCCGATTATTGGTAGAGCAGGCACTACAGAGTTCATGGATTGCTATCGATGAGACTATGGTCATCAATACCGATCTGGTGACAATCAAAGATTATGATGAAATCATCAATCATCGACGAAAACAGATGACCAAGTTAAAGACGATCATCGATAACTACGAGAACAGTCTGGCTATCTGATGGAGCTCGTCTGAATAGATTAATTCTTGATTTCAAATTCACGGAGATGATGAAAAAATTCGTGAACTGTCGGTATAGGACGTTGATAATATTTCGCTTAACCAAATTTGATTGCCACACCTAAATTTCATAATATATCACGCACCACCCGATCCTAATTAGGTTATCAACTATGATTAATCCGTTTCAACAATGGTTCAATGTTAGTAATGCTGGGCTTCGCGCCCTGTCACAAATCGGGATCACCACGCATTGGTTGATCCTGCAGTATTCTATCGGACTGTTCACAGTGACGGTGGGATTTGAAATCCTTGCTCGTTGGCTGAAAAAGCAGGTCTATCTTGATATTGCAAAGAGTCTGTCCAAGGTCAGTATTGTGATCTTCGCTGCAGGAGCTGCAACAGGTTCTGCTGGGGAATTTGGTCTTCTTCTCTTTTGGCCGGGATTTTTGGAACTGGCAGGCAAATATTTCTTTATACCCTTTTACATGGAATTATTTGCATTTTTCGCCGAGGTCATCTTTGTCTATATGTACTATTACACCTGGGATCGTGCCGGTCCCCGATTTCATCTGTTTATGGGTCTGATGGGTGTATTTGGGCTGTATGCGTCAGCTTTGCTGATCATGACTGCTAATACTCTGATGGGTTTTCCTCCAGGGATTCAAGCTACCTATGATCCTACTACAGGATTGATCTCCGAGCCAACCTTTGCGTTGACTATGCCGGATGGTACTCAGGCAGTTTTAACCTCCTCTGACATTCATCAAGTGATTGCTACCGATCCTGATCGGTTTCAGGCCATTCTTGGTGCCACCTTGAAACAGGAAGGTATCTTTGGCATGGTATTCTCCGGACCTGGCGTGATGACCTCATTTCTCCATGCGACCATATCTGCAATTCTCGTCACGATTTTCACCATTATCGGGGTATACAGCTACCGTTATATCCACCAGCCAGAGACATCAAAGGAATACTACCGTGAAGGTATCAGAATCCTGTCATTCTTTGCTATAGTGAATTTCGTGTTGCAGGGAATTATCGGTCATTTTGTCGCTCATGATGTTGCTCGTTACAATCCTGAGAAACTGGCAGCTATTGAAGGTACCAGTGCCAATTTTACTGGTATCTCGGATCTCCCCCTACTGGGTCCATGGGTAGATCGATTCATCACCTTTCTGGCATTTGGTAGTTTTGATGATTATCTTCCCAATTACGATAATATCAATGGAGACTATCAAGCACCGATTATCATCCACTATATCTACTATGCCAAGATGTTTCTGATTGTTGGCTTAGTCCTGAATATTTCGATTTTCTCTCTATTTTACATTCGCAGACGAACCAATCCACCGGATTGGTTCATCAAAGTCAATTACAGTTCACCTGTCTTTATCAATCTTATCACCTTATTTGGATGGATGGTTCGTGAGATTGGTAGAAAACCCTGGACCATCTACGGTATGATCCCTGTTGAGGATGCAGCCAGAACTGAACCTGTCCCCCCGATATTGATTGCTGGCGTGTTCATTTATTGTTTTGTCCTGCTGGGTGGTGTCATTTTTATTGTATACTACCTGTTTCGCATACCATCTGAGAAAGAATTCTCCGACAGGGTTGAGACCCCTGCTGTTGAGCCTCAGGAAAAAGCAGATAATTTGGTAGTTGTAGAAGGAGGAAGTGATGATGGCATTTGAAGGTATTTTTATCATCCTCTATACCGCATTCAGCTTTCATGTGATCATGTTTGCCATCGAAGTGGTACTTTCTCTAGTCATCCTGCTGGACCTGCTCCTTGAGATTGTGACAGGTAGTGATTATTTCCGACAGGAGGCAAAGAAGTTCATGAATTATATTGCTGTTACGTATGCCTCTGCACATTTCTTCCTGACAGCAACGACGGTGATTGCTTTGACATTTTTTCCGGATTTTCTAATCCTTGTAGGTCAGGTTCTCTTCTATCCATTAGGCTTCATCATAGCTGTACTGATTATCCGATTGGTAGCTATCGCCTATTTCTGGTATGGCTGGGATCGGCTACCTAAACGGTTGCATTTTGCAGTTGGCATTATTTTCGTTCTTGCCGGTTTGATCTGGGTTTGGTTGGATAGTGTTCTTCTTGGATTCATGAATTACAGTAAAGGTCTGATATCGGTCAATCCGTTGAAGGTGAACCATGGACAGCTCTTTCTCAATCCTACAAGTTTTCCATTGTTTTTGTTGCTGGTCTTCGGTGCGATTGCTACTACCTGTGGATTTCTGATCTTCTATTACGGTCGTCGGATTATCTCCCGTAAAGAGATAGTGATGCCCGATTCCTCTTACCGATATCGTTTGTTCCAATATTACAATTACATTGGGTTCAGCTCTGCATTATTGTTTGCTGGCAGTCTCATCTGGTATCTGTCATCGTTGAAGAAATATGCCATTTATAAGTATCACAACTGGATGGGCTCGATATTCGGTCTATCAACATCCAACGTCGATCTCAGCTGGTTCTTCATCGGCTTTCTACTGGTGGTGTTAGTACTGGTGGTAAACTGGTCGATAATCGTCTACCGTGTCTATAATTGTGAATATCATGATGAACTGATTACGGATAATAATAAATGGCAATTTCTGGTCATAGGTCCGTTACTGGTTGTCATCTTTGAGATGCTGATCCTCCTCAATTTTATCTCACAGAGTCCCTATTTTATTCTGTCACCATTTCGTGATCAGGTCACCGGGATGTCTGCAGACTTAGCAGTCAATCCCTATGCAGATATTATTGATATGTATACGCTGTCAATATTTGGTTTTGGACCATTGTTGATTGCATTCTGCGTACTCCTCTATTACCTTTTCACCGGGCGAATTGGTGGTGATTTTACATTTGATGGAAAAACCGCTGCAGAATTATAGAATTCAGATAATAGAAGATCCTTCTTGAAAAATCATATATGAATAAATCCCCCGGCATATCCGGGGTAGTGATATACTGGATTTACCCCAGTCTATGGTGCACGATACTCGGTATAGGCTTGTTGAGGCTCTATGATATTGGGATGTCCTCCATTGTGATTGTCATCTGCCATGGTGACCAGCTTGTAGACGAGGAAGACAATCAATGCCCAGAAGGCGAAGTGAACCATGAAGCTGAAGATTGCGACAAAGATGCCGAACATGATCCAGACGGCAACCGTGGCAATTATCCAGCCGATAGGTGTTTCAACCTTACCTGCAGAGACGCTCAAGGTATTTTCAGTCAGGTTGGTAATCTTTACCCGGTAATGTCCATCCTGGTAGAGCTCCATGTTGACGAAATTGATCTCACCTGAAACATCTTTGACGATTTTCACATGATCAAAATTGAGGCTAGCAGAGTATTCTACCACCATCTGGACCTTCCAATCCATCGTTTTCATGAATTCAGCGAGGTCAGTCCCCTGATCCATTTCAGGGTATGTATAGTCCTGGCCATTTTCTTTGGTTATACCAAATCCCAGCTCGATCATCTCACCTTTTTCCCCGTAGAACTGGGTGACATAGGCTGATTGACCTGCCTGAAGATGGTAAACTCCACCATCAGGATGAGCATTTGCAACAGATATTGCAGTCAGGATCAACCCTGCGATGAGCAAGAGGCCCATTGCTTTGATGATCTTGAGGTATACCTTACCGGCTTTCTTGAGATAGTACTTTTCCTGAGAAGTCATTGTGGATGTAATCATTGTAGGTAACTCCTTACAAATATAATATGGTAATCCATCTATTTAAATATATCATAATGTTACCCCTGTAAGAGTAACATATTATTTTGCGGTTTTAGTGGCTGAAATAGATATTTCGTTAATTTGTATCTGGATTCGGGAGAGTATAATAATAGTGCAAAAATTCATGTTCTGTATCATTTTGCTATATTGTTTGTACTGGACTCACTTTCAAAAAACTCCATAATTGTGCCATGAAGATGGATTTCAGTCAAAATCCCTCTAAAATCGGCTAAAATTCGAATAATCGTATATTTATATATTGTTAGCGTATTACTCTTCAGTGCGGGGGCTGGGGGCCCCTAATCGGGAAGAATTATTCTTCCCCATTTTTTTTTTTTTTTTTTTTCTTGGTACGAACTTCACAGTTGAGCTCAGAGTCGTCCTTAGCATTTAATATCGTCGTATCCATGTGAATCATATGACCGTTTTTGATCCCTTTTTCGATCAACAGGTAGAACTCAGTGAGGTAACGCTTCATGTTGTTACTGCTGGTGATCCTGAACATCCAAGCATTATCCTGCTCCATGGCTTTCCCGAATTCTGGTATGGCTGGAAAGAAGTTGCTGAATTACTTGTTACTGCCGGATACCATGTCGTCATTCCCGATCAACGGGGTTATAATACCAGTGACAAGCCATTTTGGATTGGTAACTACCGGATAGATCGATTAGCTGATGATATTGCAGAGTTGATCGACTGGATAAATAAAGATCGAGTATATCTTGCCGGTCATGACTGGGGGGCAGCCGTGGCCTGGACTGTAATGACCCGACATCCTGATCGGATTGAACAGGGTGTTATCGTCAATGTACCGCATACCCGTACATTCAAGCAATATCTCCGCCAGCAACCCTCACAGCTACGAAAAAGCTGGTATATGTTCTTCTTTCAGCTTCCACTCATCCCCCAACTGATGCTCCGGCTGTTTGGTTTTCGTTTTCTTCGTCGGAGTTTGCAATCTACCTCACTGCCAAATACTTTTACCGAATCGGATATTGAGCAGTATCTCCAAGCCTGGCGTCATTCGGGAATATCTGGGATGATTAACTGGTACCGTGCTGCATTTCGCCGACGTGATCCTACCGAGTATCAGCCGATAGATCTGCCTGTCCGTATTATTTGGGGCAAACAGGATCGGTTTCTCTCAGCAGAGATGGCAGAGCTGAGTCTGCAGTGGTGTCAAAATGGTGAAGTGATTTTCATCGAGGAGGCAACTCACTGGGTTCTACACGAGTTTTCTGAGAAGGTAGCCAAGCTGATGATTGAATTCTTTCATTAGTCATACCTCTGACCATCATGAGCTGGATTAATTTTTTAAGATGTAACCAAATACCATGCTATGACTAAGCAATCCAAGGCTGGCAGAGGAAAAGATACTTGGCTGAACAAGAAATTCTATCGCAAGGAGCTTAAACGTCTTCAATCTGAGCTGGTCAAACTCCAGTACTGGGTCAAGGCTAATGATTACAAATTGCTGATTACCTATGATGGACGAGATGCTGCTGGAAAGGGTGGTATCATCAAACGGATAACAGAACCCCTTAACCCCCGAGGTGTCCGACTTGTAGCTCTACCCGCACCCTCAGACCGTGAATCAACTCAGTGGTATTTTCAGCGGTATGTCCAGCACTTACCAGCAGCTGGTGAGATTGTGATATTTGATCGGTCATGGTATAATCGTGCTGGTGTCGAGAAGGTAATGGGTTTCTGTACCCGAGAGGAATACTGGGAATTCCTTCGGAGTGTTCCCGATTTTGAGCGAATGCTTCGTCGTGCTGGAATCCATCTGATCAAATACTGGATCTCCATCAGTCAGAATGAACAGGAACGGAGATTCCGTGATCGAGTTGAGGATCCTTCCAAACGTTGGAAACTCAGCAATATGGATCTCAAATCCCGTGAACTTTGGTCTGAGTACTCTAAAGCCAAGGATATTATGATTGAACATACTGACATTCCCGAATCCCGGTGGTATCAGATCGAGGGTGATGACAAACGACGAGCCCGATTGAATGGCATCCGGCATCTGTTAAATCAGGTTGAATACACTGAAATTCCCGTGACTGAGGTGGAACTCCCTCCCCGTCCTCCCACGTCTGATTATAAACGTCCTCCTCGACAGACCCATATTGTTGTCGAGGATTACTACAAAGATCAGGGTCCCTGATAGTGTATATCTCAGACTTTTTCTCTACCTGTAAATACCTCTCCGACCACTTGTTTTTTATAACTAAGTATCATAATGATACTTGTGGAATCAATCTATATAGGCCATGGTGCCCCACTCAATGCAATCTGGGATACCAAGTACCGTGATCATATTCAACAGTTTGCTCAGCAGACCGATCTTCCCGAGGCAATTGTTGTTGTATCTGCCCATTTTGAACGGCATCTCCCACTGCAGATTACCAGTGCTTCACGTCCAGGTATTGTGTATGATTATTATGGCTTTCCTGAGGAAATGTATCAACTCCAATATGATCCTCCGGGTGATCCGAATCTGGCAAAAACTCTGGCAGCAAGCTTGGAAAAGATCGGCTTAAATCCGCAGCTAAATCCCAAACAGGGTCTGGATCATGGTGCTTGGGTCCCGCTGAAGGTGATGTATCCTGATGCTACTATCCCGATTTTGCAGATATCCATTCCCATTCCCCGTGGTCCAGAAGATCTCTACCGTATCGGACAGCAGCTCCGTAGTTTTCGTGATCAGGGCATCATGTTTATGGGATCGGGTAATCTGATTCATAATCTCCCTCATGCTCTTTCAAAGCTTAACCAGTCTGGTTTGGGTATCAATGCCTTTACCCAATTGCCGGCGGAGCAGTGGGCAGTGGAAATTGATCAGTGGTTGAAAACACAACTCGATACTCAGCAGTATCAATTGCTCTTACGTGCGTCTCAGGAGCTGGAACATTTCAAGGCAGCGGCGCCGACAACCGAGCATTTCGATCCGTTGTATTTCATATTAGGAACAATGACTGATTCCGAGGGAATATCCTACATTCACGAGGGTTTTGAAGGTGGTTCGATCTCAATGCGATCATTTTCCGCACAATCCTAAATCTGATAATGTATTGAGTTCTGCGTAATTCTATCCTAGACAAATTACAGCGAAGGCATCCTATTAGTACAGGATTATATCTGAGGAGATGTTATTATTAATCATGAGAGGTCGTAGTTATCTTTGGTCAACCTTCACCTTTTTTCTGCTGTTCATGGCATTTCTACGACCGCTGGACTTTGTAGACCTCTGGTTACTAATTCCGTTGGCAGTGATCACCGTCCTGTTGTACTTCCTCATTCGGCCCTCGTTGGAATATTTTCATGTTGATCCCGCACTCGAGCCCATACGTCGTCAGTTAATTCAGCAGGAGGGTCATTGTAGCTACTGCGGATATAACAAGCTAGCATACCGTGGTTTTCGTTCCTATTGCTCTATATCCTGTATGCTGACCGGTAACCGGCATTTCTTCCTGATTGTCAATTTGCTTATCGCATTCATTGCCTTTCAGGTCCCCCTATCTTTGACTCCAATTATTAGTACGATAGGATTTGTATTATTACCCTTCACCTTCTTCTCGCTTGATGAACATGTCAATGATTTCACGTATCGGCATGTAAAAAATGCACTATCAACACCTCATGTGTCTGAATCCGGGATGATCTATCTTAAACAGCTAGACAAACAGATCAAAGTCTGTTGTTTCCAGACTGCACGGCTGGGTGAACGGTACTGTTACTGTGGTCGAGCGGTATCACAGGAAGTGCTAGATGTCGTCGAATCAATGCAATGATACCGATCATAGATCAATACTATTTAGAGCTTGATCCTCTTTCAATTGGTATGCTCCGTGAGAAGCTGGATCATCTGGTTCCCATATATGACTGGCTGCAGGATCCGAAAACTGCCGATCAGGAAGTAACCGGAAAACAATCCTTTCTCCAGTCTGGGAAGTATGAGCAGTCACGATTACAGGCAGTGGGGATATCAAATAAGGTGTTGAAACGATCTGCAGCTCGTTATTACAATCAACATCAAGATCAAGTATTAACAATTCTGTTACCTGAGATCGATCTGATCATGCAGGCTGATATCTATGAATTGCAGCTGTGGTGTCTCTACCTGCTGGAGAAATTCCAATCTCAATTTACACAGAAGTTATTTGATTTGATTAATCAGAATTGGATTGATCTGATTGATTACTGGGCTATTGCAGACCATCTCTCAATCAATGTGATGATGTATTTTCCTCTTGAGGAGACATATTACCGGCAAAGCTTGCAGCAGTGGTTGACTGCTGAGTCATACTGGCGACGACGACTGGGTCTGACTGCGTATGTCAAACGTGTCCGATCCTATCCTCAGCTGGTTGCCTCTGTCCTATCAGCTGCAGAGGTTCTCGTTGTCGAGGATAATTATTACATCCGCAAAGCAATTTCCTGGGTGATCCGTGAGGCCTACAAGAATCATCCGCAGTCTCATCGTCTGGTCTATCAGTTTCTCTCGGAACATATTACGCAATTGACAAAAACCATGCTTCGTGATGCAATGAAATACCTTACAGAGGAGCAACAACAGCATTTATTGGATCTCTATGATCGTAGCTAACCCAAAATTGCAACCCTACTCTCGTCCGTAGTTGATATACAGTTTGCCTAGATTGTGTAATTTACCTGATTTGACAAAACATTCGTCAATCTTGTAATAGTATCCAACTGGTGTTTTGAAGATATTAATGATATTGAAGGAATTACCATCCGTAGTCACAATGTTTCTACTTGATATCGTTCCTGAGTTGACAAATACTGAATTATTGATCTGCCAACAACCTGCCCGATTCTTCGCCCCGGTGAGGATGAGGTTGATTTCATTCTCAATAATTTGGTAGAGGAGATCTCCGGCATCTTCCAATTCGCTCTCGTGTTTGGTTCGGGGCAGGGGAATGATGGTATGGTGAAAGGCAACAGTACCAATCTTCTTACTATCCCCCAGTGCTTCTACCATCTTATTGCCTCGATTGCGTCCCAACCGCCCGATACGTTCTTCGAGAATACAGGAATTGAATCCCAGCATTTTGATGGTCTCATTCTCAAATGTGCAGTTTGTCTGTCCAAAGTATTTGGGATAGAGCTCCGTACCCAGTGCAAAGTAATCATGTGGTCCCGGGATTAGTACTAGGGGCTTATTGATCTGTGACAACAGTGCATCTGCCAATTCAAATTCCTCCGGGTAGGAATGGGCAGTGATATTTCCTGTATGAATCACCAGATCACAACTATTCATTCCATTAATGATCTTCGTTCCACGTGCTAGATTCTCCACATTGAATTCGTTATCTGAGATATCAGTATTTCCAATCTGAACGATGGTTGCCAATCGTTGATTGATCTCCATCTCCTGATCTATTGGTTTATTCATCCCGTAATACTTATTCTGCCAGGGATTTTGATCATCATTGAGTAATCGTACATCTACTTTGGCTGGTTCTCCATTTTTGGGATACGTCACCTCGGTGATGGAGTACTCCTCACGGTAACGGGTCTTCCGACAGGACATCGTTCCGCTATTGACAATTAAGGTGACGATATCCCCATCTGTCAGACTGTAGACATTGGAAATATGTCGATGACCGTTAAAAACTAGATCAATATTGCAATCTAGGATGGCTTTAATAGTATCTCCCGCATCATTGAGTGCACTTCTTTCTCTACCGGTATATCGGATAGGAAGTGATTGGTGATGAAAGACCAGTACTTGGATCCAGTCATTATCTAATGATTGGAATTCATCATAAATCCGGCTGATAGCTTTTTCTCCCATCCTCCCTGTATTTTTGTCTGGTTCATTGGAATCTAAGCCGACGATTTTGACTTTCTTTTCATAATTTGTATGTATAAAGTACCGAGTGCCAAAATACTCCTCCCATAGGAGATCCCCAACATTTTTCACATCATGATTTCCCGGTACTTTCAGTACGTCGCGATTAATCATCGCAAAATATTTGTCATTGGCCAGTTCATACTCCTCCAAAGTACCATTATCGGTCATATCACCACAGAATATGACATAATCAGCATCGGACTTATTGATGTAGTCAACTCCCTTCCGAAACATCATCTCGTTGAATTTGCCTCCGATATGTGTATCTGAGAATAGCAGGAATTTCATTTGACCCCCATGTGATGTAGTAATACAAAAATCTCACATCATGCTGATATATTTCCACATTGAAAATTCGTTATTGTAGTGCATACCACCTAGGAATCAAATGGGTGGAGTAGGTAGTATGCTCGCATCACTGCTGGATAATTGGTGAGTATGCCATCAATTGGCTGTTTCCTAAGAAAATCCCATGCCTCGGGTGTATTCCCGTAGTAAACATAGGCTTCACCGGGAAAAGTAGTCAGTCGCTGATAATCAGTCCCGAATCCCTCTGATCGGATCTGGATGATTGGAATCCCATGATCCTGTACCATCTCAAAAAATTCTGCCGGTGATCGGTGTTTCTGCATTAACCCAACTCGATAGGAACTGTGATTAGTAATCCAGTCATAACTCTGAAGGTCCCGTACTGAAATATATCCGTTTCCCAAACCAGCGTACTGATCCAGCAGTTCAAGAACTTGGCTCTCAAGCTGGTGAGTCTGATCAGATGGCTTAATCTCCACAATCCATGATTGTCCTGTTGTATGAGCTAGGACCTGCTTCAGTGTTGGAATTCTGAGTTGATTAAATTCAGGTCTGAACCATGATCCCACGTCGATTTGCTGAATAGTCGCAAGATCTAAATCTGCAATTCGTTGAGCTCTTCCAGTCAATCGTTGGAGATCCCGATCATGAAACAGTACGATGTGTCCATCTGCAGTCAACTGGACATCTATCTCGATCAGATCGGCTCTGCTAATAATTGCGGTGTGTATCGCCAGTTCTGTATTCTCCGGAACTGTCCCAGAAGCCCCACGATGTGCTATTATCATAGGTGATTTAATGTGAACCACCAGGAATGCTGACCAGTGGGTAGATCTGTATCAGACATGGCAATTCATACTCGATTTGTCCAAGTCTAGCCTCCGCAATAGCCTGTACTATTGGTGTTTTCCTCCTATAGCTCATCCACTCCCGTACCTCTCGGAAGTAGCTGAAGGACATGTGTTCGCTTACCTGTTTCAATCCCACCGTGAAGGTATCTATCCCATCTGGACTGAGTTTGATCTCTACAGTATCGAGTGGAAACCTGAACTCATATCCTCCTCCATGAGGGATCATATTGAGCTTCTTCATTGCTGGAACGACCCCCTGTTCTTTAGCACGCTCTCCCTGTGACCAGCGATCGATAAAATCAGAAGAAAGATTATCTACTGTATTTGCGACGACCAATCCCTCTTCGGGATTGAAAGCAATGGGTTGTAACCCATCATAGACCTGACTTCCAATGACATGTTCAACTCCATCCGAGGCTAGCCCCTGATGAGTTATTGACGACAGTTTTTCCCAGTCAAATTCATCATTGAAAATCTCAGTCATAGTAAGATCCCGATTATTGCTATTTGCTGTTTCTGTCTTCTGAAATTGTTTGAGATACATCTCCTTGGCATCGTCTTCCAGTAGCATGATTGCACCATGAGGAGTATTAATACTATGCGATCCCTCATACTCAGTAATCCAAGATTCGGGATGATACAACAGATGTCCACCAACATGTCCTGAACAGTGTATCACGACAAATCTCCGTCCGGTATCCTCTCCTGACAACGGATCCAGAACGTAGTAGAGCCCGGCAAAATGATTCCCTTTTCCCAACTGACTGAGCTGATCCTGACCCAGTCTCAACTGTGAATCAGCGAGATAATTGAGTAATTGACTATCTTCTGGTGGATCGATGATCTCGTACAGTGAGAAGCCACAGCCATTGGGCATGGAATTATTAGTTGCCATTAGCCCATCAAAATCAAGATGGATCATCGCCCCATAGGAGAATCCTCGTTGCGTTCGGATTGGATTATAACTGACTGTTCCATCAGGTGCAAACAGGACAAATGCGCGACTCTGTTCCGTATCCACTCCTAATTGATCTGCGGCATAAAGGATTTTTCCCAGTCCTACCTCCATAATCCTCGGTGCCAGTGTTGCAACTCTATCTCCTACTGCCAGAGAAAAAATTCGCTCACGTGCTCTACTCAACCATGGCAGGAAATTCTTGTCGATTTCTGTCAGATGAATCTCTGGTTGATTCGTATTGGTTTGTTCATAAATCAAGCTCATAATTGCCCTTAATAGTGTGTATTGACATTTATTTGTATCGGGGTTGGCATGGTTGTTTGTATATATCCAAAGTTCGTCAACCTGACCCTATTTATTTTATGTAACACGACAAGAAGACCCCGTCTTTCAGAGTGGGGTAGTTCACTGAATTTTGAAGTCAGATGATAAAGTCTATTGATTTTCTCCAATCACAACTGAAATTGAATTCATGATAGTGATTAATCTGTTGTTCATCAGGTTGGTAACATAACCATATCGGGCGTCCGTTGATATCGGATCCGAAATCGATTCTTGCCAGTTCCCAATCTCGTAATAGAATATTTTGTTCAACCAGTGATCGATTCAATATGCCAAGTTTTTCCTCGTACATATCGAGCTGGTATCTGGTCTGTGATATCTCACTAACGGACCCATTATGGCTGGAAACCTGTTCTAAGTTGTTAAACGTATCTTTGAAATGTCTGAAATTTTCCACAATCTCGTTGAGAACTGGAGTCACCTGATCTAGTTTTTGTTGTGCGTCTTCGAAACTGGTAGAGTGGATATGGAAATCAGAAAAGTACTCATCAGGATACACGATATTGGTGTAATTTATTTCTCCTATCTAAAGGTATTGGTAGGAAAAAAACGTTAGTATTCTCTATAATTGTGATATTTTTAATTTTCAGCTGATTTCATGGTCGATTAATATGGGCTTCATTCAATTGAAAATGTCGTCGGGCAAGATATTCTTTCAACGGTTGTGGGATCAGTTTATAGATAAAAAGGAGGAACCCTGCAGTTCGTGGTAAGGTGTAGTGTGATTTGAGATTTCTGGTAGTAATGAGTTTCAGAATTTTCTCACTTACTTTTGTCGATGGAATGGCTGGGAGTGAGTAGAATGATTGGTAGGATGTTTCTTCTAGCCAATCATAGATCTTTGCATAATAAGATTGCTGCTGATCAATCCACTCTGAACTTCTAATGGTGTGTTGTTGCAGTTGTGTTGCTACAGACCCGAGATCCAATCGGCTGACCCTGATCCCAAGTGGTTGGAGTTCCAATCGGAGGATATCGGTTAATGCTGCCAGTGCTGCTTTGCTGATACTGTAGACTCCCGTCCAAGGTGTTCGCATCGTCCCAACGATAGATCCAATGAAGATAATTCTCGGATCTGATGCTTTAAGCATGGAAGGAACCAGCATTGAGGTGAGATAGAAACAGTTAATCAGGTTGGTCTGTAATTGTCGGTCTACCTGTTCTATTCGGAGATCAAGGAGAAATCCAGATTGCGCATATCCAGCATTATTGATCAGAATATCCAGCGGGGAACCTGCTAGAATCCTATTTATCTGCTCAACTGCATCTGTTATGCTACGGCGATTGATGAGGTCCAGATAAACGGGATGTATCTTGTCAGAATATTCATCCAGTATTGCCAGTTGCTTCTCGTTTCGCCCCGTGGTGATTACTTCATACCCGTGCTTGACTAGCAACACCACCGTACTCTCTCCAATACCACTTGTTCCCCCGGTAATAAGTACCCAATTTCTGTTATTCATTTTCTCCTTCCTGAATATCCTTAGCTTGTTCAGCAATTTGATATTTGCTCTGCTCATATTTGGGTAGTACTTGGACATTTCTTCTTTTTCATATAATATTTTGTAAAATACAGAGCTTTTTCAACTGCTGCTGTTTTTTCAGTATAGTATAGACAAAATTACAATTATCAATTATCTGTGGTAAAAAATAACATATTTTTATCAGATTATCAGGCATTCATAGTACCGAATAACAGGATCTTAATTTTTTGACAATTAATTACAGAGAGTTGATAGAAAAAAAATAATCAAAATAAAATCTGTTTAAATATTTAGAATAAAATCCGGTGCTACCGTAAGGTGATAAAATTTGGAAGTTTTACGGAAACAAAAAGTAACTGATCTTATCGATTTAACCGGAAAGACAGCTATTGTGACAGGTGGAGCCCTTGGTATCGGCCGAGGTATTGCCTATCGCTTAGCAGAAGCCGGCGCAAATGTTCTGATTTCAGACATTAATGAAGAAGCTGCACGAAAGACTGAGACCGAATTCAAGAAAAAGGGATTCAAGGTCAAAGCTATCAAGGCAGATGCCAGTAAAGTGGAGGAGGCCAACCGAACGGTAGACACCGCTGTTAGAGAATTTGGTTCACTAGATATTTTGGTCAACAATGCAGGAATCTATCCCATGGCACCCGCACTGGAAAGCTCTGAAGGGCTGTGGAATAAGGTATTTGATCTCAATGTCAAAGGAGTCTTCTTCCATTCACAGGCTGCAGCCAAGAAGATGAAAGAGTTGGGTAAAAAGGGCAAGATTATCAATCTTGCATCTGTCGATGCCTATCATCCCACTGGCAATCTGGCACATTATGATGCCTCCAAAGGTGGTGTCGTCATGATGACTAAAGCCCTTGCCCTTGAACTGGCAGATCACAATATCCAGGTCAATGCTATTGCCCCCGGAGGAATCTCCACCGAGGGTTCAGCAACGATATCGGGCGAAGCCATGGAGGACATGCGACGATCAGGTATGGGTCCCGAGCAGATTCAGGAGACCTTCACCGCTCGTATTCCCCTCAAACGAATGGGTAATCCGGATGATATTGGCAAGGCTGCACTCTTCCTTGCCAGTGACCTGTCTAGCTATATGACAGGAAGTACGATCAAGGTAGATGGGGGCTATCTACTTTCCTAGGAGGAATTACAATGGAAAAACAAGAAATTAAACCATTAAAGAAAATAATGAATTTCTCTGGCAAAACTGCAGTAGTTACTGGTGGTGCCATGGGAATTGGTCGTGAAATTTCGACCAGACTGGCTGAAGCTGGAGCCAATGTCATCATCACCGATATTGATGAGGTAAAAGGAAAGAAAACAGTTGCAGAATTAAAAGATCGTGGTTTCAAAGTCCGATATGTCAAAGCTGATGCAGCTAAACGTACGGATGCTGAAAAGGTCATCAACAAAGCAGTTGAGGAATTTGGTGGATTAGATATTCTGATCAACAATGCTGGGATCTATCCCTTCTCTCCAGCAATGGAGACAACTGAGACGTTATGGGACAAAGTAATGGATGTCAATGTCAAAGGTGTCTTCTACCATGCTCAGGCAGCAGCCAAGAGAATGAAAGAGCAGAAACGCGAGGGTGTTATTGTCAATCTAGCATCAATTGATGCTTACCGTCCAGGTGGACAGATTGTACACTATGATACCTCTAAAGGTAGTGTGAAGATGATGACCCGTGCTCTTGCACTTGAACTTGCTCCTCATCACATCCGCGTAAATGCTATTGCACCTGGAGTGATTGCAACGGAAGGTACTAGTGGTGCTCAGGCTCAGTTGGAGGCGATGAAGCCCCGTATCCCCATGAAACGTTTTGGTGATCCCGACGACATCGCTCGTGTGGCATTATTCCTAGCAAGTGATCTAGCTGGGTATATGACAGGTGAGACAGTCATCTCTGATGGCGGCTTCCTCTTGACCTAGTAATATCAAACGCAATTCAATATCGAGATATCTGTTTTAAATCAACAACAATACATATTTTACTGGAATAAGTGATTAATTGCACAATCTCTCTCATTAATTGTGAATTAGTATATTCGATTTCATCATCCTATTTAAAATTTAGTTCGATTCTATTGCAGAAATCAAATGTCAACACGTCCCATGTTACAGAATTCTGCAAAATCAATAACTGATGGTCTGGAAATCTTTGTCATGATCAAACAGGTTCCTATCCCCAAGGAAATGAAAACCACGAAGGAAGGTACCATGGATCGTTCAGGACGAAGTATGATGAATCCTCACTGTGCGAATGCACTGGAAGAGGCATTGAAATTGAAACAACAGGTTGGTGGTCGTATCACGGTAATCTCAATGGGTCCTCCAAATTTTGAACAAAGTTTGAAAGAAGCATTGAGTAAAGGTGCTGATCGTGCTTACTTGCTTTCTGATCGGAAGCTGGCTGGTTCTGATACCTGGTCGACCTCTGAGGCATTAGCTACGATGATTGAGCATATTTTGAAGGAAGACCAATCTACTTTGGATGTACTGTTTGCAGGTTTGCAAACCATTGATGGTGATACCGCACATGTGGGTCCTGAGGTCGCAGGTAGTTTGGGTATCAATCAGGTAACCTATGTCGAGCAGATCGAGATCCTTGATGATCGATATTTCAAGGTCCGACGGGTGATTGAGAATGGCTACATGATATTGAAGGTTCCCAAACCCGTGATGTTCTCAGTAAATAAAACGGCAAATTCTCCCCGAGGTCCCGGTCTGCTGGCATCATTGGATGCTTATCAGGCAAACATTACAATGCTTTCTATTGCAGATATCGGCCTGCCCGAGGAGAAAGCAGGTGCAGAGGGTAGTCCTACAGTGGTCTCTCGAGTCAGAAATGTGACCATTGAACGGGGTAAGCTGACTCGATTTGATACGGGTAGAATCGAGGATCGTGTCGATAAGCTGTTGACCCATATTCAACAGCCTAAAGTGGTTAAAGAGTGATTGGAATGACAACCGCACAAGAAATTTTGGAAGATGATGAAGTCAAAGTACGTGATCGCGATAAGAATATTCCTTATGTCGATTTACGAGAAGGAGCTCGGGGGATTCTCACTTGGGCACAGGTCAATGGTAATACCCTCTCAACTGCTGCTTTGGAGCTGATTGGGGAGGCAAAACGTGTCTCGATTAAACTTGATGATGACTCCCGCAAAATTACAACTATCGTTATCGGTAAACAAGTCAGGCAATTTGCTGAGACTCTCATCTATTATGGTGCAGACGAGGTTCTTGTCGTAGAAGATGAACGAATACCCGATTATCTTACTTTACCTTACAGTAGGGCAATCATCTCAGCAATTAAGAAGATCAAACCTGAGATTATGTTATTCTCTGCCTCATCATTGGGTCGAGATCTAGCCCCACGTGTTGCCTCAATTCTCGATCTGGGTCTTTCTGCTGATTGTACTGGTTTGGATGTTGGCTATTATGTCAGCCGGAAACGTAATCAGCGATTTGCCAAGGCGTTCAAGATGATCCGTCCCTCGTTTGGTGAGAGTAAATTGGCCACAATTGTTGGACCATGGCGGTATCCGGTGATGGCAACAGCCCGTCCTGGGGTATTCAGTGCAATGGATCCGGATTTCTCTCGAACTGGGAAGATTACTGCCTTTACTCCTGATTGGGAGGATATTGATTTCAGTATTGAATTGCTAGAAGTAGTCCGGAAAGAGGATACAGTTAATTTAGAGAAGGCTGACATTATTGTGACCGGTGGAATCGGTGTGAGTAAAGATGGTTTCAACAAACTGAAGGAATTAGTTGATGCCATCAATGCCAATGGTCAACTGGCTGAACTGGGTTCTAGTCGAGCAGCTGTGGATGCTGGTTTGGTTTCGCATAGTCGACAGGTGGGTCAAACCGGTAAGACTGTCCGTCCGCAGTATTATATCGCAGTGGGTGTATCTGGTTCTGTACAACATGTGGCTGGGATGAAGGATTCAGAACGGATTATCGCGATTAATAATGATCCTGATGCTAATATCTGGGATATTGCCGATGAAGGTATTCTTGCCGATTACGAGGAGGTCATCCCCATCCTACTGGATCGGATAAAAAATGGTTATACCTTCAAACTGAAATGATCAAATAAACCCCCTTTCAATTGCTAGAGTTAATTATACGATATAAGACTCATATCCCCTGATATCAATCAGGTATTCACATTTTTCTTGTAATTGTTTGAATGCTATCTCAAAAAGTTCATTTTTGTTATTCTGTCCGGTGAGTCCCAAAATTAGCTGTGTTTCAAACAGTTCATCGAAACGTTGGCTTAATCTCGACCAGATCTGCAAAATTCGTGGTTTTGCCTGATTGAGTACCTCTGTTGTGGGGATTTTGTTGCTTTTACTACTATTCACCGTTGATAGACTAGGTAGGAGATTCCAGAGATCATTATTCTTCCAAGCACTGAACGGTAGTACATGATCCACATCAAGTTGAGTCACGGAGGTAATTGACCTTCCCGTCCAAACACAGGAAAGTTCTCCCTGTCCGATCAATTCAATATAGAATTCTCGTGCAAGTTTGACGTCTCTGCTTTCAGTGGGTTGTGCTGTCAGTACTTCAATGGCATCTGCTATGGAGACCTTATTGGTTCTATCTGCGTTACTGGTGAATTCTGCCCAAGTGGTCAACACCGAATTCTCCCCGGCGATGAAGGAACCAATATAATGAAACAGTTCATACAAGTTTTTTGAGAAAGTAAAGCTATCCAATTGGTTGATCAGGAATTTCCGATCGATTGATTGCTCTGGTGAATGATAACGTTTTGTCTGAAACTGAAATACAGCATAATGCTGTTGATACATCGAGTAGCCCAAATGTTTCATCGGCATACTTTTGATGGTGTGTCGTATCTGCTTGATCACCTCTTCAAGATCGCTGGCAATTGCTAGTGGTACTGTTCCAGCTTTGAGATCATCTACAAATGCAGTATAGGCATTTGATCTCTCATGATGGTGTATATAATAATTGATCACCTCGAGAAAAGCAACCCGAAAGGACAGACGATTACCCTTGGTTAGTTCCTCCGTTTCCCCGTTTTTCTGTGGAATGAACGTAGAACTGGCAAAAATGGGAAAATAATAGTAGAGCCATTTCTCGACGATTAATCCCAGTGGGAATTTAACCTGGTCCTCCATCTCTGTTCTGAGATGATCATTTTCCTGGCAAATTTCCACCACAGCCTTCAGTAATGCGTATTTGTAGCTGGTATCGGTACTATCTTGCTCAATAATATTTTGGATGAGCTTGAAGTCTTCAACCCGCACGGCTGTAGCTAATTATTATCCTATTTGTATTTTGTTGGTCTGAGTCAGTCATCCACTTTGATGAGGTAGATCCGTTTGGCAAATCCTCCACGTTTGTTTTTTTTCTGTTCACGTACTTGTTGCAGTTCTGAGATGTCAGTACCATAGAATTGACTCAATGCATAAATAACCTCGATGATATCTGCCAGTTCTTCCTTGCGTTTGGTCTCAGGTGCTTCACGGAGTTCCTGTAGTTCTTCCTCAATTTTATCCAGTAGGGCCGCATGATAATCATTATCATCAAGGATTTTGCTGGAATAGGATTTCCCTTCATTCTCAATGATCTGGGGTATCTGATCACGAACAAGTTTATTGTAGAGAGGCATAGTTCGATACTTGGTTCTTGTTATTAAAATCTAATTCCATCTGTATGAGCTACTTTTGTTCAGGATGGTGATCTACATACTGTACCTCAATCCTAACCTACTTGGATTGCAGTTTTTATTAGATATTATGAGTTCTTTGTCGGTCTTGACCTGGAATATCACAGGCACTGATTATTCCGATCAGGCCCCAAGTACGTGGGATCATGAGACCAATATGTTCCATATTCTGGATATTATCGAGGACCTTGATCCAGATTTTATCTGTCTCCAAGAGATGCCAAAACCTACAACTGTTCATTATCTCAGTAATAGTTATGCCAACTCCAAGCCTGTACGAAGTCATGCCGGGTATACCGCCTGTTTTGTTCGCAAAGGCTCAATTGCTGGACTTCCTATAGTTCTAGAATCGAAACTTGATCTTGGCCCGGCATCTGGTATCCGTCTGAAAATTGGTGATCATCATCTGACTATCTTCTCCTTACATCTCCTTCCGTATGCAGATAATCATCCAGCCCGAATTGCCTTCATCACTGATCTCTACCAACAGGTAAATTCTGATCAATCACTCATCCTAGCAGGTGATTGGAATATGCGAGAACACGAAACCGCAGCAGTTCTACGATTAGGTCTCCATGATGCCTACCAGAGGGAATCGGATCCTGATCGATCCAAGTATGCTACTTGGGCCTCAACTATTAATCGGTTTCATAGAGATGGTCCTCGCTTTGAGGCTAGATTTGATCGAATATACTATAAAGGACTTCATCAACTGTCTTACACGCTGATCGGTGATCAACCACTTCATCGAAACCATTATCTATCGGATCACTTTGGGATTCTTACAACTTTTGATTGGTCATGATCCGTCAAGATGGTAACCAATTTATTGCCAGTAACCAGGGAATTCTTTCATTTCGCTATATCGAAATGAAAAATTTAGTTCAAATATCTGGCTAATTAAAGCTAAATTGTAGTGAAAATTGTATCTCTGTCCTGTCTCTATTTTGTTTCATGTTGTGTTTCAGAGAACCACAGAATATAGATATGACGAAATCTATAATTTAATTGGGAAGGCATAGTAATCTGCCTCGCCTTTACTAACGTATCTTTTCCCAGATAATACTTAAAGAGGCAATTGTATATTTTTTCCTTCCCCTACTTTTCCCTATAAATTAATCAAATCAGGTAATCCAAACCTAAAGGCTTGATACGAATTTTACAAACAAAGATTAATCAGCGATCTCGTAGAAATTTATGTATGGAATACGCAATTACCAGCGAGTATAAACGAGAACATGGTTTCGAGACCATTGAACAGAAACTCCGTGAATTGATGCAGGAGGAGGGATTTGGTGTGTTGACTGAGGTTGATGTGAAAGCAACCATGAAGAAAAAACTGGATTTGGACAAGAACGACTATAAAATCCTTGGATTTTGTAATCCTCCTCGAGCCAACCAGGTCCTTGATGTTGATGGTGATATCGGAATCTTTCTACCTTGCAGTGGGGTAGTCTATGATACTGGTCATTCTATCAGGGTTGCATTAACCAATGCCAGTTCTATGTTTAAAATGATAGACAATGAAGCTGTGGAACCGGTAGCAAATGAAGTATCTGAGATATTTACCCGTGTCAAAGCACAAATGGATGAACTCTTTCAAGCTGAATAATTACTATTCTTCAGTTTTCGCAGGAAGATAGTCTTTGCATTGGTTCACAAAATTTCTGAGTTCATCAATTCCTGCCTGCCAGAAAGTCTCTGCGGTAAGATCAAATCCAAATAATTCAGTAAACATCTCAGAGGGATGTCGAGAGCCACCTGCTTTCAGAAATTCCTTATAGTTACGGGTAAATTCTGTTTTGTCCTTTCGATAAGCAGCATACATTGACAGTACCGAGAATTCTCCGAAGACGTACGGATAATTGTAGTAGCGAAGTCCGGAGATATAGTAATGAGGTTTCCAACACCAGTGGTAGGCTTGCTCAGGTAACCAATTGATTGCATCACCGAACACTTGCTGCCGGGCATCCCAAAAGATCTCGTTGATCCGCTCGGGGTTGAGATATTCATCATTATCTATCGCTTCATACAGTCCAGTCTCAAATAACGTCCGGCTGGCAACCTCAAACATAACAATCATGAAATTATCCACCATATCAAACAGCACAGCTTTCTTTTCCGTCTCTTCCTTGGCTTCTTTCATGAATTTCAGATTAAAGAGCAGTGACCCAAATTCTGAGGCAGTCTCCGCAAGAGGCATTCCCATACTGGAATGCAGGAGAGGTTGTTCTCGGGTAATATAGTACGCATGGACGGCATGTCCCATCTCATGGGCCAAGGTGGCGAGAGAGGACATATTCTCATTGTAGGATAGCATGATGAATGCAGATTGTCCCTCATAATGTGTGGAACAAAAAGCTCCTGCACGTTTGCCTGGTCGGGGTTTTGCATCAACCCGATTCTGTCCAAACATCGTGGCAGCAATCTCACCAAATTCTTCATTGAATTCCGTAAATCCTTCCTCGACAATTTCTTTGGCTTCTTCCCAGGGAATCTTCCGATCCACAGCAAAGGGATAGGGTGCTTCAAGATCTTCTCCCCGAAGTTTTTCAGTACCCAGTATTTCTGCTTTTATTTGCAAAAATTCTTGGAAAATATCAACATTATCGAGTAATACAGAAAACATGGTATCTACAATCTCTTTACTCAGATGAGATGAATGCAGACTAGATTCCATGTAATTGGGATATCCTCGTCGTTGCGCTTCGGTCGTATAATCTGCACAGACATTGCGTAGTGCATAGGCATAGACTTCGGCATTTTTTTGTAATCCCTTTCCCAGACCCTGAATTGCTGCTTTACGGGTATGATGATCCTGATGTGACCGCAGTCCATATCCTGAAGACCAGCTATGTTTTTGGATCTCTCCGTAGATTTCCAACTCAAACTCGGTCTTGCTCACCAGGTCACCCTGTAGCTGTGACCACTGTTCGGTTCCATACTGGTTTTTTTCCAAGATAATGACTTCCTCAGGTTCACTTAGTCGGTATTTAGCCATCTGTTGCTGGCGTTGGAGATAGTATCGTCGATCTGCTAAGCGTTTATCATCAGGTAAATCAGGTTCCTTCTGCAGTAATTTTCCAATTTCCAGAGTAATGAATGCCAAATCTTTATCCCAATTAGTATTTACTTTGGAAATTCGGTTTTGTAGTGCCACTGCTTCCTCGTCTTTTGCATTGGCTGCAATACGGAGCCGGGGAAATTGTCCAAGTTTTGATCTTGCCAATTCGAATTTCTCATATTCCTCCAGAAATTCAGCAAGCTTATCTGCTGACATCTGTATAATTGTGCCACGGTATTGTTTGAGTTCCTCGACAGTTGAAGTCAGATCAGTAATCAATTGATCAATCTGATTGGTATCTTCAAATAGTGCTGACAGATCCCATTCCATGGTTCTTTCTAGAAATTGGGTCTATTTAAGATCAAAGTCACGTATAAGATGGATTTAGTAGTTTTTTCATCGAATTTGGTTGACCCCCGTTTCTTGTTTAGCTATTTAGGTTTTGATGTTGATCTGTTGAAGGATGGTATCAATATTCTGCAGGGTTTGATCAATACTGGCAAGGATATTATTGATTTCAGAAATCAACTGGTTTTCAACTGGTGCCTGCAACTGATCTACAAATTGCTGGAGATTGGTGAGGTAGTTTCCGGGATCAAGTTTTGAGAGTTGTTGTTCTAATTGATTAATGATCCCTCTGAGCTGATCTGCTTCGGGCATATTCTCGACCTGATTCAAGTGATACTTTGCAAGAGTCAGGTTCGCTCTAACCTCAACAAGTGATTGGTTCATCTTTGTTATTGAGGTTTGAATACTGGTACGTGAACTATTCACAAGACTGCTATTCTGTGGTTGATTTTCAATTGTCGTCATATTCCCGCGGGTCCACTGGAGGTATACTGCAATATCTTGCATTCTCCATACTGAAAGGAGCAGATAGTAACTGGCACTACTGAGATGATAAAAATTCTTCGCATTTTTTTCTAATTGCATTGCTTGCAGGATTGATACTACATTTTCAGCCTGCGAAGAGAAGATGCCATAGGTTTGATTCATCGCTCGTGAACTCATCTGTGTGATGAGCTGTTCTATATTAATTGCCCTATCTTGTAAGCTGGTTGTATTTGTTCTGACATTAGCCAAGATGGCTACGCCATCTCGTAATACTGGATCAGGAATCGTGGGAAAATTGACAAGATCTGATGTTAGTGGTAGTAAGGAATTATTAATCAATTGCAATGTTCGGGTCAGAGTAGTCCCGAAATCTGCCAGCGAAATACCAACATTGACTAGATCACGGAAGAAGTTGAAGATCCCAAGTAATTGGGTACGCATCTGAGCTAAAATTAGCTGTCCCTCGGTATCCACCTGTTGTAATGCCTGATATTGGGTATGGTTATTCTCATCCAACACCGAATTGACCACGGTAAGGTTTGTTCGAATAGCCCTGAAAGTGGGCAGAAGGCTTCGGTATCTACTCTGATTCCCTATCTGTTCTTGAGCCCGTTTGGTTTCATAAATCGCTCGTAAAGCATGTTCAATAGAAAATGAATGGTCTTTCAGAGGGCGAAGGTGGAGAAGAAACAATCTCAGTGTAGCCTGAAATAAATTCCCACTGCCTCGTAAGAGTTCAAGTTCATTATGATAATCTCCAATTCCTGCCTTATCGGTTGCGTGGCTGAATTCAGTGATATCCACCAGTGAGAGTAATTGTAATCCCTGCTCCAATGGATTCTGAGTTTTCTGAAAATAACCTCTACTGTGATTGGTTTCAGTAATGATCTGATTCAGTTGAGTTTGGTTCAGATCAAGACCACTGACCTGACTGAAACCCTGTTCGGTGGTCATTAATCCATCAATAAGGGGGAGAAAGAGATTAGAAATGGCAAATGATGCCCGGATCAGGTAGTCTCCATTAGTCAGTAAATTCCGTAATGCAGGATTGATTGTAAGAATTAAATTTTGTAATTGGATGTTATCCAGTCCATTAAAAAGGTCCTTTGCCAGTTGATATTGCTGAACAGCTTCCACAAAGAAGGGTCGTGCATTGCTCAAATTTCCGGTGTTGACAATCTCTTCCACGCCTTCTTGTAATTGTACTGCGGCTGATGTATAGGAAAGACCAAACTGAAGTGATCCAGTCGATGCAATGATCAGATAGGGAAATACGAGTAAAAATCCAACCGCTCCAACCAACAGTATTACCTTCAAGTAACGTCGAGTTTGATTAACCCGGACCCGATTGTACTTCTGAGAGATGATCGAAATTAACCCCGCTACAATGAGAACCCCAGCAAGATCGATAAGATACCCCCATCGAGCAATACTTAAGAAAATCTGTCCAACTTGGTTGTAATTGGCAATCACCGGAAAGAATTGATTGTATTCATAGAAAATGGGGAATAATGGGGTGATAATGGAGTAAAAATGCGGAAAGAATAACGCGTGAGTCGCAGTCATAAGGTTGAAGAGAAAAATACTGAAGACGATGACGATCTGGTTATCATCAATTCTAACCAAAAACGCTAAAGGAAGTAATGCAAGAGTGAAGAGGATTAACCGTGCCAGAAGGTGGTGATAGGGATCGAATATTAAAGTGGTCAACCAGCTGATCAGCAAGTAGATTATGGTGATGCTGCCATACATCCGGAGACGTGCTTGATGATTCTTCATCCAGTTTTTCAATCTCATCCAAAACGGTGAAAGTTGCACGATTCGTTATTTACCTTTCAATTCAAGAAAGAATTGATCTGCCTTTAGAACAATGTGGGATATTGGTTCTTTCTAGCTGATCATCATTTCTCAAGTAACAGTTCGTTGTGGTTGCATCCAGAGAAAAACTCTTCCGAAAAGGTAGAGCAATGCTCCGAGAAAAACGAGCATTCCCACGGTGGAGATTACTGCCTCTAATATCATATTTCTAATTCTCCATGGTACCTAAAAAAATTGTATCTAAGATGATGTAATGGTGGTAGATTGACCCATAATTCGTTTGATTCTATCAAATTGATTGGTCAGAGTAAGAAGAAAGATGATTCCGTAGACAATACTGATCAATCCCAATACGACAACCAAGAAGCCATCTACTATAAAGGCATAAATTCCCAAGCTAAAGAAAAATAATCCAAGAACAAGACGGATTAATTTTGATCCCATCATATTGATTCAATTTAGTTTGCGGCTAATAAGTTTAGTCTCCTGAGCCACTTTCTTTTGTATTATCTGTCATTCTTAGGGATTATCATTTCTACCTACTTATTCTCTCCAACCGTTGAGTCTGCATGAATTATAGTATCGCTATCTGCACCTTTTTGAGGACAATGACAAGAATCTCCTTGATGAGTGATCAACTTATTTCCCGGTTACGATCATTCAAGTATCTGACCAAACTGGATTTTCCAGGGTCGGAGGATATCTATAGGTTACTCTATCCCCATACTGTGCGGTATTTGGGATTCCAGCCCACCACTCAGGAACTTAGTCTGCTAGATGCTGATGGTACCTTTATCTCATCAGACGAACTCGATCTGCTCTATCAGAAGGTTCGAGCATATGAGCGAATAGCTGCCAGAGCACTTGATCGGGAACATCTTCAGCTCTTTCTCCGGATTGATGAGGCGAGATTTCTGTTGAATGAACTGGCCATTCCTGATAAAAAATTAAATGAGAAACTCTATCATCGATTACGCCAGCATGTTGATCATCTTATCAAGAAAGGCAACTATGCCCCACTGCAACTGCCCAACCTGCTAGCCCGAAGTGAATTTGTTGGAGATTATCTCCAGACTAATATTGGTCATCCGGAGGAGACCGAGAATTATTTCAATAAACTCAGGGAGATGATCCAGCAGATTGATGAGCAGACCGAGTATGTGGAGGTTCCCAGTTATATGACCGTCCTACAGACGCTGTTGCAATATGCTTCTCAATATCAAACGCCAAATATTGCCTATGTTGGATTACAGAACTATTGCCTTATTCGATCAGGTTTCAAATTACTTGATCCTCAATACCATCATTTCTATCGTGATGCCGATCCACCCGATGTCACAATTATTCAGCTTAATAATCACATTTTGGCAGATTTGATAAAACACTACAATTCCTTATTCAGTTCGTAAAAACAAGACAGTAACTGTGATCGTAGCCATAATTGTATATCCCCGTTGATTTCCGCTCACCAGTCCAGGTAATGACCACTTCTCCTTGAAAGGTGAGAATAGAGGAGAGATGTGTCGCCACATCCCAAGCCAACGTGGTAATTGAATTCTGTTGTTTTAGATTTGCAATTTCAACGATAATATGTCCCGTATCGGTGAGTAAGTTTCCAAGTCGCTCAAAGATATGGGTGATCTCCTGAAGATAATTCTCATAACTCCCTGCAAAACGATAGCCTGACAATGCATCTGCTGTATCCTCTTGTCCCATATATGGGGGTGAGGTCATAATCAAATCGATCGCTGGTAATCGTTGTTCCAGATAAAGACGTTTAACATCACCATGAATCAATTCAGATTCGAATCCATACTGTTCTCGCATGAATGCTACTTTGGTATCATCAATTTCAATACCAAATCCGTGTCGATCGAGTTTTTTAGCCACGGTGATTGTGGTTCCAAAGCCACAGAATGGGTCAAGAACGGTATCTCCAGGTAAGGTATATCGCTGGATAAAATACTCTACCAATGCTGGCGTGTATCGGACATCATTGAAGTCATATTTCTCGGGGAGCATATCTGGAAATGAATTTTCCAGACAGAGATAGGTAGGAAACTCCACAACTAAGTTATTGATTCGCTAGGTGAAGAAACTAACGGTTGGAAATACTGGATTAAATGAGTTCAGTCGCTTCCATATTCTGCAAAATATGTCAGTCTTCGTTGATCTTCCGCCTGTACTTCTTTGAGAATGCTCTGCAATAATTCGCGGTTTTCTGCCTGCTGTTTAGTTGCTGGTCTAATTGATTGGCAGAGATTTGACTGATGGACAACTACCCGGTAGCTTTCATCATCATTTCCCATTAGTTGAAAGGGAAATATTCTGCATGCAAATGGTTTAAAGGTATGTATCGAGCATTTATTTCCATCGAGAAAAGTGCATTTGCCGGTAAATGGTTTTCTCTTGATCCAGTAGTTTTTCTCGGCAGTATTATCCTGCGCAAATCGTATTTCTGGTGATAGGTTTTCTACAATCTGATCGAGTTCGAATCCATGATTCTCGATCCGCTCAATATCGACCTCAGTAACAGGTACAAGAAAATCATCACTTCCACAACAATCAGTGGAGAACGAACAGGAATATTGGACATAGTTTGCAGTTACCGAAACCTCTCCGGTTCTAGGATTGATTGTCCCAATCTCTAATTTCGCCTCAATCGTCGGCAGTTCAATGACCACATCTGATCGTATGATCCCTTGATTTTATATGCTCTTATACTGAATTTAGCCAATCGTGATTGTTTGGTGGTATTGTTTCTAGATCTGTCCGCTTTTGTTATGCTAATATGTGATTATTTCATTCTTTAATTGTGCCTTACCTTGAGTATAACGATGTCAAATTGCATTATATGACTGAGGGGGATCCTACCAAACCACCGTTGGTCCTATTGCACTGGTTTATGGGATCCTATCAGACCTGGTATGATATTGGTTGGGTACGACAATTGCAACCCTATTTTTACCTGATTATTCCTGATCTTCGGGGGTATGGACAGAGTACGAAATTCTACGATCCGCAGGCATATCAACCAGAAAATCATGTTCGAGATATTCGGGAATTATTGGCGGTGTTGGATCAGACTGATGCTCATTTCTTTGGATATTCTATGGGTGGTCGAATTGCCTTTGCTCTGGGTGCTTATGCCCCTGATCTGGTTCGTTCACTGGTAATTGGAGGAATGCATCCCTATGGCTCTGACAGTATCCCAACTGATCTAAATGAGCGGATCAAGTTACTAGAACAGGGAATGGAACCACTCTTGCGTCGGTACGGTATTGGTCCCAAATCAGTATTCGAGCGGATGGCGGAAAACGATGCTCAAGCTCTACAGGCTGATACCAGACAGACCAAACGATGGCCCGATCTCAGTCCTGCATTAGAACATTTTACCCAATCCGTTCTAATCTTTGTTGGTAGGAAGGATGGTTTCTATACTGGAGCAAGGCAGATCTCCCAACAATTGCCACATGGTCGTTTTGTAGCTTTTACCGGTGAGACGCATCGGACTGCCTTTTTGAAACGAAAATTACTGTGGCCACATCTGAAACGTTTCTATAATCTCTAATTGATACTACTTGTTCTATTAACTAATGTGTGGATGCAATCAATTCCAAAACACCATTTGTAACGGTGTACTCGATGGTATCAGGATCGATAATATGTTCAAGTTCCAAACTGGTCCGGTACTTTGCTGGTCCTGATTCAGCATGGATTCGTAGATTCCGTTCTTCAGTACGTATATGTACGAGATCTTTATCCTCTACCCCGGTGATCTCAGCTATGATTTGATATTTGCCAGTCTCCTCTGAGAAGAAGACATCGACAAATGGTTCTTCGAACCCATTATTCTGACTGGGTTGTTTTGATGGCATTTCAAAGGGAATATCCTTGCCATCAAGTGGTTTGATATTGGGCTTACCATCTGGTCCCATGGAGATAGAGAAGCCAAATCGACTGACCTTGTCATCAGGGTTCATCCCGCCCATCATCCGTTGCAGATCAGACAGATCAAGCTGAGTAGGATCAATTCCCTGCTGTCTGAGTTGTTCCATGATCTGTGCTTGAAGGGTTTTGAATATTTTTGCAAATTCTTTCATATCAAATGGTAGATCGTCATCATCATCAAAGTTGAAATTAAAACTCATGGATTTTACCTCGGTATTCCAGCCTGTATTCAGTACTGTACTACAGGTATACTACCAAACCGTCATATTTAAACAATTGTGTTAGGAAGATAAGAATCCGTTATTTTACCTGCTCTGACCAAACTAATTCGCATAGTGAAATGCGCAGTTCAGCCCCATCCGTGTGCCATTGACAAGGGGAACCGGTCTGTTTCTTTATGAGGTAGTCCATTTTACGCTATATTGTGGCTTCTGTACTGGTCATTGATCTCTATGTCTACTTGCAACAGAAAATTACGAAATTGCTAGAAATAGAGGGTCATGATGTCATAGGTATCTATCCTGGAAGAGATCTGCTCGGTGTCAATCTCCGCCGGCGGCAATTCGATTATATTCTGGTTAATCAGGGGGTTTCTCCTCGGTTTCAGAAGCAACTAAAAGAATCGGTTGATAAATATCAACAGGAATGTCAGATTATGGGTGCAGTCTATGATCGTGATTATCTCCTGCAGATGGTATCCCGTTAACCAATTCTGGCAGTTCCTCGTCACTACTTTCTTAATTGGTGGCGTTAGATCCTGTGTATGGTAGATTATTTTGAGGCTATTCATCGTGGCAATTCTGATCAGATTATCAACTTACTAGTTGATCGATTTCCTGATTTCGCCATTGGTGTTATCAAGTACTGGGAGAAGGAAGGTCAAGTCAAGCGTTTCTATATTAATGCCAAGGATGGTTCAGAAGATAAATCCTTCAATCTCAATATCACCCCAAATACCATCTATGTCAATGACTATGATGAGTTGTTCTGGAATCCCATACTTGATGTATCATCGATGATGGAGTTCAAGAAGGAATTAATGAAACTCGTAGATGAGGTTCTTCACGGGACTTATTGATTCTCTGGCTATCTCTGATCTCTATCTTCAAAAACTTTGTTGTATCATCTTCTCTCGTGAAAGTGATACTCAGCCGAAAAGGATTTGATTCTTCCTATGGTGGATTTCCTAGTCCTATTCTTCCCGATCAAACCTTGCTCTCTCTACCGATTCCATCGCCTGATGATCATATTTCTTATGATGATTTGCAAACTCCCACCGGGCAATCCTATTATGAACTGATGTCCTCACTGAGCCCTACCCTGCATCATCCCAATCGGGGAACGGTTCCCCTGCAATCCGAATATACCTGTCATCTCGATCCTGATCTCGAAGTGAGCACCTATCCTCGAGAAAAGAATTGGCGACCGTTATTTGGACAGATCAATCAGGCTCAGGCTCATCTGCATAACCAACAGATTGGTCCTGGTGATCTCTTCCTGTTCTTTGGTTGGTATCGACAAGCAGAATGGGAGGATGGACAGCTCCACTTTGTTCCTGGTGCTCCTGATCTCCATATCATCTACGGGTACTTGGAGATAGATAACGTACTTTCTGTTGATTCCCCTGATAATGTTTCAAAATGGATGAGATATCATCCACATGTCCGAAATCTCTCACGGTTGGAACAGCCAACCAATACCCTGTACGTAGCTAAGAACCGTCTATCATGGGAACCCAATTCAACCGGTGGGGGTATGTTGACCTACTCGCCGGATTTGGTACTGACTCAACCCGGACAGACTCGATCTAGATGGGAACTCCCCGATCTATTTCGAGATGTCTCGATGACCTATCATTCAGAAAATTCATGGTCGTCTGAAGGTTATTTTGAATCTGCCAAACGCGGGCAGGAATTTGTCATCGAGGAATCACCTGCAATAACCCACTGGGCCCAGTCATTGGTCCGAAATCATATTTAAATCAACTTCTCATCGCATCGATGATTTGTTCATTCAAGCAATCATCTTAAAATTCTCATGAAAACTGGGTTTTTCTATCAAAGAGTAACTTTGTTTGCCGAACTTTTAAGATGCTGTTATTATAAAAGTGAACGTTGGGTTCTACGAGTTATGGTCAGTGAAGAAATTACTCGTCTGATTCAGCTTGGCAAATTATCCTCTGCCTTAGCCGAAATTGAGCACTTCAATCCTCATCAATATCTCCAAGGTAAAGTGTTTAGTAGTCGAATCAGGGAAATGCAAGGGAAGTATCAGGAGGCGTATGATCTAGCTGCAGAAGCTCTCGCCCTTAGTATGGAGGAAGGTCGTACTCTTGAGGAATTAGGATCACGTGTGGCGTTGGCATATGCCCAACTCCGACTTAAACAGTACGACGCATGTCTCATCACCATTTACAAAGCAGAAGCCTTACTTGATACATTTGATCCGGTATATTATCAGCAGGTCAAACAATATGAAGCCACCTTACTGAATATCCGGGGGTTGAACAGTCGTTATCAGGGAAATCTGTCAGAAGCTTTAACTTATTATCAGCAGAGTCTTGAAATTCGTGCTAAACTTGGTTTAGAACACGCTGTAGCATCAAGTTTGGTTAACATGGGTGATGTCTATCTCAGCCGCGGTGAGTTGGATCGTGCTTTCAGTAGTCAAAATCATGCTCGTGAAATATTTGAGCATATCCGCAATGAACCCTTGCTCGCCTATACTTATCATGAACTGGGTAAAATTTTCTGGTCGAAAAATGATTTTGAAATTGCCAGAAATTATCTTGATAAGGCTCTGCAACTTAGAATCCAGTATAATCTTCATCCTGTAACTGCCTCGACCCTTCTCGATCTGATCAATCTTTCCATTGAATTTGAGGAGATCGATCAGGCAAGGTATTATTATGATATTCTGTCAGAGATCGCCAAGCAGGAAATGGATATCATTAATATTTTCTACCAATTAGCCACCGTTTCTATCAAGTGTATTTCTCCTCGGTTGAAGCATCGTGCTGAGGCCCAACAGATTCTAACCGGACTCCTGCAACATAGCACACTTCCTACAGATTTATGGGTTCACGCCTCGTTATCTCTGTGTAATCTGTACCTGCTTGATCTGAAAACCAGTAAGAATGAAGAAATCATTGAGAAGGTTTCGGAAATCATAAGAGAACTGTTTCATACTGCAAAACGCCAGAATTCCAGTCCATTGCTTATTCAAACCATGATTATTCAGGCCAAACTGGCACTGGTGGAATTAGATCTTGAACAGGCACAGCATCTTCTCTTTCAGGCAGAGGTCATTGCATGGAGAAAAGAACTGACTAAATTGGCAATTAAGGTATCTGCTGAACATGACCTCTTAATTGATAAGCTGAATAAATGGGATCAGCTGAAAAAACGTAATGCCTCGTTGATTGAACGGATTGAAGCATCAGGGTTCAAGAAAACTTTTGACAATGTTCGCTATCGTAAGAACCTGCAGATCGACCGTGAGTTAGAGAGTGCAATGTTTCTTCTTATTCTCAATCAGGATGCAGTGACCATTTATTCCGTCAAATTTAATGATGATGCAATTATTAATGAACCTCTGATTGGTGGTTTTTTGATAGCTTCTGATCATGGTATGGGTGTTGCTCTCAATCATGATGGAAAAATCGAGCGGATCAAATATGGTGATCATCGATTGATCTTCATTCATCATGATAATCTGATCTTCTGTTATGGCTACCAGGGTCAGAGTTATTTTGCAATCAAAAGGCTCCGCGATTTTATCGATCGGATTCATCTTGGCCGGAGTTGGCAATTACTCAGTGCAACCGTTCCCCGGCCAAAATTAATTGAACAGGATTTGGCATCCAAAGTTGATGATTATTTCTCCCATGAAGGTATATACTCCCGACAACTCCTCAACTGATCTCTTTGTGAAGCAGGTACTGAGCACCCCATTTTTTTAATTCTTCAATGGCTGCTTTGAGTGCATAGCCGGATGAGGTTAATTCATAATTGATCTCGACACTCTCACCCACTTCTGCGGATATATCACGGCAGAGAAGATTCTCACTCTCCAGTTTTCTCAGAATCCTCGTCAGTGAAGAAGATGTGATAGGTGTATCCAGGCCTTTCGATATCTTATCTTTCAGCTCAGAGAATCGCAGAGGTTGATCCATGAGATTATGAATAACAACCAGATCCCATTTCGAATTGAGTAGAAGTGCTGCTTCTGAAAGAGGACAGACATCATTGAGCCCTTGGTTATCTTGACTCACACATGATAATAGGTCTCCTCTGTTATAAATCAATGGTTTTCTACTACCTAGTAGTGTTTTGCAATTCCATTCAGTTCTTATTTCATTCAAATCCGTTTGATTTACAATTTAATTTTGATAACCAGTTGGCCATCAGTTTTGCATCCTCAATTGCATTGCCTGAGAAATGATTATCCATCGTGACAAAAACCGCATCGGTTTGTTTATCAATAAACTGGATATGTTCTGCCCAATATTTGATGTCATCATCACGATCAAGAGGGTTCTTGCCAAATTTTTCTTTAGGTACGGTACGTTTATCTCCCAGTAATCTCAGATAATAAACTGATTTACTTCGCATCAGGGAGGGGATAGGTCGCCGATCATTCCCGACTAAACAGGCAGATCTTTTACTCAATTCATCACGAATGTCTACCTTCTGCCAGGATCGATTAGGTGCTTCCACCAAGATCTGTCCGTCAAATTGCTCATTGATCTTATCAAGCACTGCTAAGAGAAATTCCTCGGTGGTCCCATTCCGTTGAAAATGCATTGGGAAATGAACCATTGTCATCTGGTGCTTTTGAGCCAGAGGTTTAAAAGCATCAAAGAATGCGGTGATCTTTTCCTCATCAACCACATAATCTTCATTATGTGTTACATCCTTGAGCATTCTAGAGACAAAAATAAAATTATCAGGGCTATTATTAAACCATGAGAGTACCTTCTCCTCGGAAGGTATTCTGGTGTAAGTTGACCGTAATTCTGTGAATGCAGATATTTTGGAATAGTATTTTAGTTTATTGTCAATTTTTTCTGGGTAAAATGATCCTTTCCAAAACTTGAAGTCCCAACCAGTGGTTCCGATGTATATCATAATTATCGCCCTAATCGAATATCCCCGGTTATGATGTTTTGTAAAGAGGGTAATCCGACCGCATGTCTAGGTTTAGGAGAAGGTTATATCAAAATAGCGTTTATCACACGATATCGAATCAGGTTTGTGGCTTAGGACTAGGTTTCCACCTGCGATAATACAGTGGGACTACCACGACAATGAGCATCGCGATGATAATGAGTCCTGCACCAGATATGATCCAGATCCCGTACCTCCGTCTCAGTACCACATAATCAATTGCAAAAGGAACCAAGACCTGAAGTAAGAGTAACACTGAGGCTATATTGGCAGATATAGCTTTTAATGCCTCAAAATAGGAGAAAAATGCAATTAACGTTGAGAAAATTGCCAGACCAATCAACCAGATCCACAATTCCTCGGGAAGGGGTTGGAAGGTACTGAACATGGCTGTAGCAAAAGTACTTGACGCTGCCACAATTAGTAGTACCAGATAGAAGAGACTGAAGGTATCAACATCTTGTTGCTCAATTGTTGTAAGACGGGAGGTCGCAACAATATAAAGGGCATAGCCAAATGCGGCACTAAGGAGGAGTAGAACCCCCAATAATGAGATAGTACCTCCACGAAGTCGATTCAGATCTCCCTCGGTAGAGATCATGATAATTCCCGCAAATCCGGTTATGATTGCCATAAGATGATATTTTTCCAATTTTTGCCCTATAATAAATGGTGAAATAAAGGGTACAATCAGCAAAAAACAGAGTGATAACAGTGCAGCCAATCCTCCTGGTACTCCCTGTTGCTGTCCCAAATATTGAAATATTAATCCCAAGGATTCTGCAAGACCGATTACCCATAACCAACGTTGTTGAAGTAATTGCCCCAGTTCTTGACGTTTCTGTATCAAGGCAATTGGTGTAAGAACAACTGTGGCAAGAATAAATCGATAAGCGAGAAACGGAAGTGGGCCAATATATGCCAGTCCGAATTCAATAAATGGCACGGAAAAACCCCACCCAAGAATGGCAATGAAGATCGCAAGATAATGCTTTCCATTAGGCTGGATACTCATCATTCAGTTCATCACATCAGTTGCTTTTAAGCTATTGATTCTTGTTGATTCCGTGACAATATCAGATACGTTAAGATCTCATATTGATGATTCGAAAAGTTCGTTGCAATACTTTTCTCTCATTGCTTCATTCGTGAATTTCAGTATGCTCCAACAATGGTGTCACCGACTAGTCAGCCACTCGGCTGATGCGTTACTTAACAGCATTGACCCCCATTATGGCATTGTATCTTGTCGCCATCACCACCCTGAAGTTGATACAAGAGTTACTGGCTCATCAGATTCATATCTTGAGGAATGACTGAATCTCGGTAAGCCATCCCAATAGAATGATATCCTCAGTATAATCTTGGTCATTTCGAATATAATGCTTCTACAGAGGTGTAAAAAAATACTCAAAAATATCTCCTATCTAACGGAATAAACATTTTATCTAAAACGATAAGAAGACCCTGTCCTTCAGGGCGGTGTAGTTCACTCTGGTCAAATACAAGACCGTGCCAAATACACTAGATATGCACTTGCAATCAGTTCCTTACTGATTTGATCATCCATCACCAGCATTGAGGTATCCAGTCCCCATCCCTCAGCGATTAATTGTAATCCCGTATTCAATGGTATATTTTTGACATACGTTGATACCGGTACGACCTTCTCCAACCAATGAGGTACATTATTCAGATTGACCCTGCCAATTAACTCTGGTTGATTCATGCCAAGCATCAGAGTATCAAGTTTGATTTTTATCGGGTTCCAGTAGCTCTCTCGGGGGATTTTGAACCGAGTGAGGATTCCTCTCCACAGAATCCCCAATTCCCGGGTTGTAGATGTCTGCTCAACCGCGAGTAGTGCGTAATTCGATGGTAAGGGGAGATGGATAGTGGGTGTTTTAACTGATTTCTGTAAAATCATCTCAATTTTTTCCTTGGTCTCCCTGATGATCTGTTGATCCAGTTTTAGATGTTGTGAGAGCTTGGTATATGATTGAAGGAAATCTTCAGTGTCATAAATCCCTGCTTGTTCAAGCCTTTCAATCAGATCTCGTTGAATTGCAGTAATCTGCGAGAGTAATAGTACGGGATATTTTTCATTGGTTAGAACCGTTAGATCAAGCTGATTATGGGTCAAAATCCGTTCTAGTGGAAGCAGATCAAAATCCTGCCGTAATTTGACGAGGCTCATCAACTTCATTACCTGCTATCTGATAAAAAGTCAGACAATCATTCTCTGTCAGTCAATATTAATTGTGCTATCCAATTGGACCTAAAACTAGATGATAAGAATACCTAATCTCTAGCAGATATGAGACTTGTCAGACAGTGAGAAACTTCAGATTCTACTGAAAAATCTCGGTATCGAAGCCGTCCAATCATATGTGTTTCATTCCGAGGAGACCATTTTTCAAGGAGATTCCTTGATTAGTTTAGACCTCAGCCGACTTGAATTATCAGAGATCCCTGAAGATAGCTTATCTGAATTCATTCATCTGCAATCAATTAATCTCAAATTGAATAAGTTGGAAACCATCTCCCCATCTCTCTTCTCGGACCTTCCTCAGCTACAACGAGTGGTTCTAGATCATAATTACCTATCACAGCTGGATCACCAACTCTTTAGAAATAACCCTTTACTTACTGAGCTGAGTCTTCGGTCTAATGAGATCGAAAAACTGTTTCCTACTCTATTCATCAACAATCCCAAACTGACCTATCTTGATTTGACAAATAATCGTATACCGTCATTAGAACCCTCCATGTTTGTTTCTACACCCGAATTACGATGGTTAAATCTCAGTCGAAATCATCTCCGTGAGATCCCAGCAGCATTATTAGATCCATTGTCGGAGTTGCGAGTCTTCGATATTCAGATCAACCAACTTCAACATATCTCAGGATCACAGTTCAACTTAAATCCGAAATTAACTGTCCTCTTTTTACATCACAATCAACTTGAGTATCTGCCTCCCCAACTTTTTCATGGTTTAGGTGATCTCTTAGCACTCTATCTTAGCTATAATTCACTCGATGAACTGGAGGAGAATCAATTTCGTGGTCTTTTCAAACTTCGAGAAATTGATCTGGAATACAATGGTATTGCTAAATTGCCTCCCCATCTTTTTGATGATTTGGTCATGTTAGAGCGTCTTTTTCTAGCTGGTAATGAATTCACTGAATTAGCTGGAGATCAATTTACCTCACTTCGCAATCTCCGGTGGCTCCGGCTCAAACATAATTTTTTCTCCTCATTTCCTGATCAAATATTTGCTCAAAATCCTGATCTTCAAGAACTGGCATTGAATCATAATCAACTAATTGACCTACCCCAATCCCTAGTGCATCTTAATAAATTGAGACGGCTGACCTTAGATCGTAATCAGCTCCCCGACCATTGGAATGAATACTTTGGTAACCGGGCAGAGGTATCCCACTTTCAAAAAATACTTGAAGCAGATCAATCCTCAGGAGGTAAAAGTTAATGGTTGATCACTCTAATAAATTACGTCATGGTATTAATATGCGTAATTTCATAGACCAGATCTCGTCCGAACATCATCTGATTGATGAATTAGTAACCAATGCCGTTGAGGCTGCTGAAAGCCGGGTAGAGATTGTGCATTATGGAGATCATATTATTATTCGTAATGATGGTCTTCCTTTGAGTCAGGAACAGATTCAGACCAAACTTCTGACTGCCTACGAAACAGGAGATGAAAAAAGTCGGGAGACGAATCGGGGTCTTGGTTTCATCAGTCTCTATCGTCATACCTCCCGGGCAGAGGTATATACCGGTGATTTAATCTTGAAAATCAAGGATTGGGATGACATCAAGCTGGAATCGGGGACATATGTGAATGGATTCGAGATACGAGCTTATCTCACTACCGAATCCAAGCAACTCTATAGTCCAGAGAAAGTCAAAGAACACCTCTCACAATGGATCTATTGGGATAAGATATCGCTTTATTTTGGTTCTAGCTCTGAGACACTTCTGCCAGTGGGTATCAAACGACAGGAAGCTCTAAATCTTAGGTCTCATCCCAAGTATTCTTATGCCAATCTTCGCTATAGTCTGACTGATCTTGGATATTCTTCTAATCTTGTATTTTTGTACAAATTAACCAACGTAGATGTCTATCGAAAATTACCCGTAGAACTTGATCTAACAACATTCATCCCTAACTCGCGAATTGGTATGATTACACTAATAATTTCTCACGGAGCATATTTGGATTCAACCCGTCGGAGTTTGACCGATTGGGGAAAACAGCAGGTAAAAACTCTACTTGGGTTAATCAATGCTGATCATCGTGCAGATTCATTACGACGGTCTACATTTCGTATCAAACAGCAAGCGATTGAGCTACTAACTTCTCGACTGACTCAGTTGACGTCCTGGTACCAACTATCACCATCATGGGTTCAAACCTATCTCAAAAAACTTACCCGTAAATTCTCCAATCACTATCTCATTATCAGGGAATTGAGTTATTGGGATCAGCTCTTTCATCTACTGGTCTATGCTGATCCTCCACACAAATTATCTCCATTACTTGCTGAGGTTTATCATAACTTTCCGGAATTCCTTGATCAGCAAGATAAGGAAATCACTCCAACTGAATTTCATCAGTGGCTAGGAGATATTGGTATTAGCAGTTCTATCTTTTTCACCAATACCATCATCGGTTTTCTGTTGTATGGGGGTGATATCGAACAAGAGGCGAGAGTATCCCATATTCTTCAAAATTCCTCTCGGGCTATCTGCTTTGACAAAAATCTCTTCCAGTCTGCTGTAATTCAACAAGTGGATTTAGTGGTAATCATTCACGAAGAAGCCGGGTATTTTGTTGATCTGACTGACCACGTGACCTCCTTGCCTGAGTTAGAACGACAGTATGGTATCGTCGATCCTACATCTGCATCAATTGCTTTATTCACTCTCTCGGGCCAAACCCGGCAGATTGGTAATGCGGAGAGTCAACTTACTACTGGCATTCTAGCTGGTCAGGTCCCCTATCTGAACTATGCCTCTACCGATCCTGATTATCAACCGCTGGATTCTGCTCGTCTCATTCAATTATATGGTATCTGGAAAGAATCAGTATCCTTTCTTCTCTCGGTATATGATCCTCCTGTGAATACCTCAGATATTGTACCTGTGGTGGTGTTCCCCCGATCTACCTCGAAATTAGCTTGTGTGGTGCATCATTATATTGGTGTATCAATTAACCTACTCAAACAGTTACAACCGGGTACAGAAGAGATTATTCTGTTATATGCTGCCATTCACGAGGTGGCTCATCTGGTTCACCGGACACACTCCACCAAATTCTATCAAGCCGTTGTTGGAATATATACCGCTATTATTGCTCATGATGATCTTCGCCATTATCTGGCTGGATGAATTAGAGGGAGAGTTTATATCTGAATAGCCTTAACCTACTCTGTTAATGCAATCCTATGAAGTCGATAAGTTTCTTGCAGAACTTCGTTTCATGGGAATTACCATTCCTGATATTTATGAACGGATTAAATTACAGTCAGGTCATATTGTTACAATTAATTTGGACAGTGTCGATTTTGTCAATTTTCCGCATTTTCCTATATCTCTTGCAAAATTATCCCATCTCGAACGTATTTCGCTTCGTTATAACCATCTCAATCAGGCCCCACCTGAATTGGCAACTATAGATAGTCTCCGAAAGGTGAATCTCAGTCATAATCATATTGAGAATCTACCGGTTGAATATGAAAGAATGACCCATCTGCAAGAATTACGGTTGACCCATAATTTACTATCCACCCTCAAACATCTTCCCCCCAATCTCCATCGGCTGAATTACTCCTATAACCGACTGGAAGAGATTAATAAACTACCCGGGAGGAATTTAACCTCGTTATCTTTGTCAAATAATAGGATCTCTTCTGTTTCGACGGAACTCTTTCATTCCTCTCTCCAATTTCTTAATCTTCGTTCTAATCAGCTTACACGCTGCCCTGATCTCTCAACATCATCTTTGAAAAAATTAAACCTCTATAATAATTCAGTCCAGTGGGAAGGTGATGAGCTGGATCAATTTTTCGGTATTGTCTTTGTAGATCATCATACTCAACCTATTCAGGACGCGATGCGAGTACTCCGCCCCGTGTTTCGTGATCTTCGTTTTTTACGAAATTATCCTCCACAATTTATCGGGACCCATCAAGGTATCACTTTTGGTTCGCTCATGATCTATGGTGATATTTCGGTAGGTAAAAAACAACTGATAAGATCTTACCTTGACAACGAGTTCATCCCTGATGATAATCTCTTTATTACACAGAATCGGTATCTGACCTGGGATTATCTCTTTTTTCAACACCATCAGAGTTATTTTCAGATTTGGTATCCATATATCCAGGATAAAAGTGATCCAACCTACCGTACCAGTATTCTCAATGGTTTCTACTATACAGGCGCAGTAGTGTTAGTTTTTGATCTTTCTGATCCTGCAACCTTTCAAACCGTGATTGATGCGTTGAATCAAATCTATGAGATCCGTGGCGTCAACTGCCCGGTAATTGTTGTGGGTAATAATGTTGAGCTTCCGCTCTCCCAGAAAATTTCTCCTGAGAGGATCCATCAAGCTTTAGATGAGGTTTATATCAAGACGAAAATGGATATCTCCTATGTTGAAGTCTCAGTAAAAACCCGAAAGGGAGTTACCTCATTGTTTGATCAAATCTTTGGTTTATTTACGTAGCATTTGTTGCTTGAAACGCTATTCCCAGTTTTTCTGATAAATGTTCTAACATATCAATAGTCATCGTCTCGACCGTATACTCGGGATACCAATTCCATTGTTGTCTAGCATTACTATCATCCAGTGAATTGGGCCAACCATCAGCTATCTGTTGGCGATAATCTGGATTGTAACTAATGGAAAAATCTGGAAGGTGTTTTCTAATCTCATTTGCCAAATCACGGGGTGTGAAACTGAATGCAGCCAGATTAAACACTCGTTGTTTGAGTACCGCAGAATCAGCAGAGATTAGTTCAATGGTTCCTTTGATACAATCCGGCATATACATCATTGGCAAAAGGGTATCAGGTTGCAGAAATGACTCGTAACTTCCCTTATCAAGTGCTTGATAGAATATATCCACCGCATAATCGGTTGTTCCTCCACCGGGAAGTCCTTTGTAAGAAATTATCCCAGGATATCGCAACGATCTGAAATCCACATCCCAACGACGCTGATAGTACTCACCAAGAAGTTCTACCCATACTTTTGTGATACCATACATGGTATTAGGTCGTTGAATTGTGACATCGGGGGTATTCTGCGAGGGCGTACTGGGTCCGAAGGCAGCAATCGATGATGGTACTAGTATTCTAAGATTGAATTGTCTCGCAATATCCAACGCATTTTCCAACCCACGAGCATTGACATTCAGTGCTAGATCAGGATTTTTCTCACCCTTAGCAGATAGAATCGATGCATTATGGATGATCCAATCAATTCCATTATCTACAATAATTTGCCGAAACTGTTGTTTATCAAGGACATCAAGGTAAAGGTAGGGTCCCTCCTGTCTGATCTCTTCGCTGACTTTGGTAATATCAGTTGCGATGACATTCTCTTTACCATAGAGCTTCCGGAGTTCTTCTACCAATTCTGTTCCTATTTGGCCATGGGCACCAGTTACTAGAATACGAGTCATGGGCGTTCTCAACTAGTCCTTTGTCTTAATGAACATATACTTAGCTATTATTTGTCAAGGTAACGTCAAGAATAACCCGCCGTTTGGATTATTGTTCAGTATCTGTTGGAATGGTTCTCAGGATAATCTCTATTTCCTGCTGAGGATCGGTAAGTTGATCAATCATCTCTCTCGGGATTTGAGCAGCAACAAATGAGGTATTTATGGTGATTGTCCGTTCACAGGTATAATTACTTCGACGGAAAACCATATCTGTTGGATGCTTGAATTCCAGGTCACTATGTCCCTGTCCTTTGCCAGTGTATGTCATGGTATCTGTTCGGAGAATTATCTCAATCCATCCTCCATTGTTCAGATGTCTCTGCATCTGCGGTGGTAGATCCTTGGCAGCATGAGATGCTTCAATCGCCACAATACAATCTCCCTGCGGGGTGAGGTGGTCCTCTGTGGTCAGTTGCCAAGTGGATCGATGGGTGGACTTGATATGCTGATGCCCTCTAGCCGTAATTGTAATTTCCAACAACAACACTCTCTCCGTGCTGTATAATATATTTGTGATAGTCAGTTTCCTACCTAGTTCACACTTTCAAGATTGCAGAGGGGAACTCATATAGGATGAAGTAATGATACAACAATTAAGACGAATCTGTACCGGAGTTTGGTACGAGTGTGTTTGTTATGGTCAAAAATCTATCTAATCCATTAAACGCTCGAAAAGTAGCCCGTATCTTGGCTGATGACATATCTAGGGAAGGTTTTCAGGTGACAGAACGGGAGATCAGTGTTTTCCTGTCTGATCATCGAATCAGTGACCTTCAAACGGCGATAAAACAACTCAAACAGGAGGATCTCGTCTCAGACGGGTATGTGGTATCTGAACAAGGTCGAGACCAGCTCCTTGCACAAGATTTTATCGATGAATCCTATCAGATTGATGACTCCATCTCCAATACCTCTACGGAGGCAATTGAGATGTTGGGTGATATCAATATCAACTCAATTGAATTCAAGACACAACTTGACAGTTTGAAAAATAAATTGGTGAAGAGTTGGAGTGGGGGGATCTCGATCGACGGTCACGAACTCGATAATTTCGATCGGAAATTCTCGCGACCAATGGAGCATTTCAAGACTTTGATGCAAGATCGGGGGTTAACCCTTACTGATCTTCAAGCATTTGCCGTGATCTATGCTACCGATCACCTGACACTAGGTGATAACTCCAAAGAAGAAGTATATCAGCTGATTTTCGGTCGTTTTGATGAGATTAAGGAAGATCTAGCCACTAAGTTCTCATTTGAATACCGCTGGCCACAGGTATCAGGTACGAGTTTTATTGACATAGGTAAGAAATTCTCAATCCATCCCGAACTGGCAGAATTTGGCAAGCGATTTCGGAGTATCTCTGGGTTGGATACCTATCCTGATGAGGTAATTCAGGTCTTTTTCTTCCATCTCATCACAGGTGATTTCATCGAGGAGATGATTGACAAGCGAATTATCTACCGCTGGGCAGATGAATCAGAGACTATATCTGATCCGTTTCGATGGTTATTACCACCACCTGAATTCAATATCAGCCGAACATTACGAGAACTTCTGATTCAGGTGGTCATCACCCATACCTTACTGACGAAAATTGAAAAAGAACCGATTTCCCTCTTGAGTGTCCTGCAGGAGGTCAAGGACATGGATAGTGCCTCTCGTACCGCATATCTTGCTAAAAAACTAGAAGCATCCCTAACTCGTAAATCGGTTGCTCTGCAATTTGGTACTACCTTGGCCAATTTCTTTGAGAATTTCAAAACCAATCCTGCCTCAGTCACCCCATTTCTGGATACCACGATCAACTATTATCTAAAGACTGAGCGTATTGAGACTTTATTTACCACCATAGAACATAGTATTCGTACTGCGTTGAAGAATTCGACAGGTATTATCAAGCAATATCTCATCAACATTAGTGATGAGGATCTTCAATCCACTATTCGAGCCAATCTCGAGAACAGTATTACCTCTGCTATCTCGGAAACGCTTCAACCCTACCGTGATGACATAATCACTGAGGATATGGTTGATTTCGAGAAACTGGATGAGATCCTTCGGGATCTTAATCAGGCTGCAATCAAGACATTTTTCCGTGAAGTATTTGATCGATTATATCAACATACCAACCAGTATGCTCGTGATTTGGAACCACAAAAAGAACAACCCGTTAGTTCAGAAGGTGGTCTCTCAGAACTCACCAATGATTTCATTAGTACTGCATTTTATCATGGCAACAAAAACTGGAAGATGAAGACTATCATCAATAATATGGTGGAAAATGGTCTCAGTAGTGATATTGCGGAAATGATCGGTTATATCTCAAGTTATATCACCTATCAGGTGGCATCAAAGGAGGGAAATAAAGGTGAGCAGATGGTGATGAGCCTAATCAAGAACTTTGAACAGAAAGCTCATCAACTTGGTAGTCAGCCTTTAGTCGATGGTTCTTCACTGGCTGATCTTCCCGCCTATACTAATTTCATCAAAGATGATCTCCGTCAAGCTTATGTTCTGGTAGCCTTAGGTTCTCAGATAAAAACTGATGCCTACAATGCCTGGACTCCTTTGGAAAGTGGTCGTGCCAAGAACACCCGTTTTCTCAATGAATTCATTGTACCAAACCTGCTCTACTGGCAACGCCAACCCCGTGATTTTGTAATGGGTCTGCTCAAAAACAAGCAGGTAGCCAAAGCAGATATCAAATCGCTGGTGGCGAAAACCAATCGACTCTCTCTTGTAGAAGCTTATAGTTTGCTTTGTATGGGCGTACAACAAGATATCAATAGTTTTGCCGAGGCAGCGAACTACCTAACTGATATTTTCGATGTAACTACAGATCTTGAACAATCATTTGTGATCAATCCCAAAAGTGGGGAGGCAGAAATTGCCCTGGAAAGTATCTATCTCTGGTCCAATCTGCAGGAGGTAGCCTAAATGACTACATTTGAGCCCATGTATCTGGCGATTACCCTACCGAAGGGATATGCCAAAGAATACAAGGATCGTAACCTGTTTGACTCGATTTACTTCTCCAAGTTGAGTATGTATCATGAACAGGAAGGTTATATCCCTATTTTGTATGATTTTCAACTCCAACATAATGGAGTACCAGATGAACCGGTCCCTGATAAGATGCTCATGACGTTTTATTATCCTGAAACCAAACGAATGAGTAATCTTAATGGTATTGTGGTCATGGGTGGTCAACCTGATATTTACGAGGCGTATCAACTGACCAAACAGATAACTCCATATCTGGAGAGTTTAACTTTGGATAAACATGGAATCTCACATACGCAGACCATCTCGACCATTGATGAAAGCCTGCACCAGCTGGCAAATCCAACCACGATACGCAGTGCTAGATCGGTACTCAAACGATCATTGAGTAAAAAAGGCGAGGATTTAGAAACATTCTTCCCATTTCTAGCTGATACCCAGTATGATCAATCTAATCTCTCTTTACCTGATGATTTTGCAATAGATGCTGTCTTTATGTTCGGTATTACCGAGGAATTCTTTAGTTCCACTTCCATCGGAACAGGTATCTCCTCCCTGAAATTATATCATCGACAAGGTAGCACCCTGTCTCCCTCACTTGCATTTCCGCTGATTTTCAAATGGCAACCCGTCTACAATGATATTCTCAAGCAATTGAAACAATCACGATCAGCCCTTTCACCTGATTATCGGGGTCGACTGGTCCCACAGACTGTAATTTTCAAACATCATGATGATGATCAGATAACCGCTTTAATCTCTGCAATTGAGTATGATCAAGGTAAATTCACTTATCATGTGGCTGTGGCAAACAGTAATCATGATGATGGTCAACCCCTATCACTTCTTCAGGCTGCACTGAGTCGGGAGAAATTTGGTAGGTCCGCTTGGGTAGATCGCTTGGATAATCGCAACATCATACCTAAAGATAGCATTAAAGATCAAGATTATGCAGAGGATTTAATATCTGAAAAACTTAAGATGGTAGTGCCGGAGACAGATCTCACCAGTGATGGTGTATTTGATCTTGGAAAACTCCGTGCCATTGAAGTGGAGGACTCTTAATGCAAGAGCAAGATATGCGTCATAAAGATTATGGAGGTAAATTATATGCGTAATACGTATCAGATCATAATACTGGGACCAGGTGGAGTAGGAAAGACCAAAGGAACAAATACCCTATTGAATATTCTACAGACCCTTGGATTCCAGACCTCAGAAGTTAAACCATGGACAGAAGCCATGGTGACGACTTCAAGTTATGTCATCCATAATTTTACCATCCCCCCATCTTATTTCTCACAAATTGATCAAGCATTGAAAATTTCGATTTATGATATGGGTGGTCAATTCAAGTACAAAGAAATGTGGTCCATGCATGCTGAGGACACTGATGCAATTGTAGCTGTTGTTGACATGACTCGGAAGACTACACTCAAGCAAATTCCACTGATGCTTCCTCAGGGATTGATGGAGGGTGTTCCTGTCCGGCTCATTGTCAATAAAGCTGATCTTTATACTGAGTTTTCTACCCAAAGTGAACAGGTGGCAAATCAGCTCTATGCTGTGTTCCAACAGACGATCTCTTCGGGTTTGGTTGATTATGTCATCCAGTACAAAGGTGAGGAGAAATTTGTGTTCAACAGTAAAATCTACCGATATGGTGATCAATTACAGGTCATGCGTGAATTAACTTCTGATGAATTTGGTAATCTGGCAATCCGGATGTCTGATTTTGAGGTCATCGCTGCCAAAGCATTCAAACAAGCTCTGCCTGAAATTACCATGCATAATGCCTACCTCTTTGGTCGAGAATTTTCACTTCTGACTTTTGATATCTTATATTCTAGTGAGGATAATGATATGTTAGGAGATGAACTAATCGAGACAGCGCACAACGAAGCCCCTCCTTTCCTCTCTTGGGGTAGTGATCCTGATGTTCTCGTTCCTATTGGTCTTTTAACCAGTGAGGTGGTAAAGAAGACTGTTGATTCGATGTTGATTGATGAAAATGATCTCTGGGCAATGGTCGAGCGGTTACAGGCTCAGGGATATAATATCGATGTCAGTGATGAGCGAAGTTGGGCTCTGACCTCGGCTATGTTGCTAGATGAGGACCATACTGTCAATTACAAACCAATGCATAAAGCGGTTCTTCCTCCTTATTTTATTCAAAAAATGGTCGAGTACTCCAAACAAAAAGATGATGATGATGAAGATTTCTTCGTCTAAATAAGCTCAAGAAGTAATGGTATCAAATTTCTTTGCCTTGGCAATATAACTCAGGATTGCCTGTCCATATGTTTTGACCACACTGGAAAATTCCTGACTAATCTCCAGAATCTGTTCGAGATCATTTTGCAATTCTTCTTTAAAGCTAATAGCACAGACAAGATATCCGACATTTGTTTGTAATCCTAGTGAGGGATTATTCTCATCCTGATAGGCTCCCACAATCTCCACAAGATCATGGAATTTATGAGCAATATTGGTCTGTACCTGTTCTTTTATGTCTTTCTTAGTATTAGCATAGCTCAGGGTATTTAGCGTGGTAGATATGGCCCGATTAATTTTTCCCACGCGATTTTTTGTAAAAGGAAACCATAATGTAACCTGTCGATTATCAACATATACTCCTGGTGAATTGATTGAGCTATGGGTCATGTGATGTAACGTGGTATTAGACAAATCTTTGCTTCCAAAGGCGAGATGCCCCATAACTGCCCCCGAAATGGTTGTAATTGAAAGATCCATGTTCTCAATATTTTGTTGGTGACGATCCATCAATTCTAGTACATCTCTACGAGAGGCAATCAATTGTCCGTCTGAGAGTTCTCTATCATCAAAATCACTGCCACTCATAATCATATTGTATGCCTGAGATTGATAGGTACGGTTGAAAAAATTGATTAGTAGTGGGTAATTGTCCACCGAGATTGATTGGGTGTTGATATACTCCTGTAAGGGATCATACATCACAATGTAGCATTCAGCTGCTAAGAGCAGGGTATTTTCCAAATTAAAATGTTCTAAGGTTCCATCAATGGTGATATGATACTTGAAAAAGGTAGAATCTTCATTGGGTAGATAGAGTGAGAGCAGGTGACGGTAAACTGGTGTGCCTTGTTCTGCACCAGCAATAAAAGAACCAAAAGCCTCCACTCCTTTTTCAGTGGTAAGGGTGGATTTGGATTTAATCAGTTCATCGGTGATTTTCTCATCAGTTACTGGTTTGAATAGTATGGTGGTATCAACTGCATCATATTCCAACAAGAATTGACTCTCTCCTTCTTGATTGTGTACAACCAGTTTGGTTACTGGTGGTTTTTTAGCCTGATTGACTCCATCAAGATTGAGTTCCATTACGCATTTTCTCTCGTCACTGTAGATAAAAATATTGGCATTGGAAATGTAATATCTGTCTTTCTAATGTCCATTGGTGGATTTAAACCAGTTTGTATAGTACTCTCTCTTGAATCTCTGCAAATTCCTCTAATCTGTGACCACAGTACACTTTACCTACAATAAAATCGAACCCGGAAATTTTTAGTGGTGTGAATAGTTTTATACGAAATCAGGTAGATATCATCGTATGACTGATACCGTAACAATTGATACGTCACACGGTCCATTGGAATTGACCTCGATCTTTCACGGAAGTGTTCGTTTGGGATTTAACAATAAGGAAATCCATATTGATCCTTGGAGCCGAGGTGATTATTCATCCTATGATAAAGCTGATCTTATACTGGTGACCCATCCCCATATGGATCATCTTGATCCGGAATTAATTGCCCAATTATCCTCTGATGATACCATTCTTATCGTGAACCGGACATCTGTGGAAAAATTAAACGATCGTGATCCTCAGATCCTCAAAAACGGTGAAACTACAGAGGTTTTTGATATCAAAATTGAAGCAATCCCTGCATATAATCTTGTCCGGGAACGTAGCCCCGGAGTTAAGTACCATCCAAAAGGTGAAGGTAATGGCTACATTCTACATTTTGGTGATACCAAAGTTCTCATTCCCGGGGATACCGAAGCCATACCTGAACTTGAAGCACTTACTGGAATAGATGTGGCATTCCTTCCAATCCGGCTTCCATATACTATGTCTGGTGAGGAAGCTGCCAATCTTGCCCTTACCTTCAAGCCTAAGATTTTAATTCCCTATCATACAGGTGGTGAGAAAGTTCCCACCGAATTTCATGAGATCATGAAACAGCATCCTGATATCCAGTTGAAAGGACCATTACTGTAATTCGCTGGACCCGTCTGTTTTTATCTAAAACGACAAGAAGACCCCCCGTCCTTCAGGGCTGGGTAGTTCACCTTATATTTTGTAGCCATTAATTCAATCTTAGTCGCTGAACTCCTAGCTTCTTAACAGAGTTGAGATCATAAAACTCGTCAGCTTTCGTCGTTGTTTAGTATATCTTCCCGTATTCAGATAGTAACAGGCATTCTGAATAAATCGATCAAGAAGATATAACCTCCGTTCCTGTTCCCAGCCTTTGTGATTTGGAGTTCGTCCATATCCCTCATAGAATGATTTGATAATTGATGGGCTATTGTAGAAGAGTGATTCTATCTCCACCAAATCGTAGCGATACGGTGCTCCTATACTCCATTCCCAGTCAATCAGTGCGGATATTGCCGGTACTTCCTCAACCGATGAAATCATGACATTATGAGGATTAAGATCTCCATGAACAACGACTGGTGGTGAATCCTCAATCGCTTTCAACCAGTCATCGAGTTTATGAAGTCGAAAGGCATTCAGTCCAATTTCCACTCCATTGGATCGGAGTTGTTCTATCCCTTCCCAAAGTCGATTACGGAGAAATTCCTGCCAGTTCTGTTTACTTCCCGGATAACCTACGGATTGAACCCCAATCTGATGTAGTGTTTTAAGCATCTCCCCGAATTGGAATGCTAGATCCTCACGGGTTGATTGTTGCAGGTAATTCCATGCTTTGTGTAAGGGAATTCCATCCATTCGTTCCATAACCAAGAGCAGGTTTTCATCTGACTCGTCTAATTGTCCTGCAACCAAATTGGGCGAGGGGATATGTGGATATTGGTACATTCGTTCCAACATATATGCCTCTGCCTGGAATTTGTGAAGTATTTGAATTGATGGATATGCTCGATATGTTCGGATCATATAGGCATTGGGTGGGGAGGTGGCATACATCTGATAATCTCCCCGATTGACAATAATTTCCAGATTATTCTGGTCAATATCAATCAAGGAGATGATCTCATTGATTATGTCACCCATAATTGATATGAGCTTTCACACTATAAATGCTTATCACCAATTGAAGGATTGGCTTGATAAACACCTGTAGAGAATTCTATATGATATTTCGACTTTGCAAAAATGCTCGAACCTTAGTGGATGCCTCATCCTTGGTGGATACGAATTCAACCTGATCAAGTCCCTCCATCATCTCCTGATCGGATTCATTATCGCCGAATACCACCCATTGGAATTGGGATTGGTCTAGATCTGCAATAAAATGTCTCGTGGCCTCTTTTTTCGACCAATTTCGGGGAATTACATCAACTCCTAGATGATGATACAGGATCCGGACTTGATCCTGAAATTTGCTCCAACTGGTTTGACATAACTGATGTACTTTATCTGGAGAAATCCCGGTATTGGCTGCAATACTCAGTTGCACATGCTTGGTTTCAATCCAGAGAGAATCATGATCTGGATAGTCGTGATAGGTCTTTTCCGACTCGAAATAGATATTTTCCTGCTCACAGGTATGACTGAGAGCTTGGATCAACTGCGATCTGATCCTCAGAAACTCCTCCGCATCATGCTGGATTAAAATCTGCCCATGCCTCATATAGACCAATCCAAATTCGAGATAGGTGGGGAATTGATAGTATTCTGTTCGCTCAGATGCCTGATAGTGTTTGCGTAACCACCCATCGGATCGTCCAGTGACCAGTGCCAAAGGATTGTTCAGGTGGAGCAGCTGATCCATAAGTTCAATATCCAACTCACTAGTAGATCTCGTTGGCAGAGTTAGACATCCGTCAATATCAAATAACAACCCGTACATTACTCTTCCAATATCTTATCAGGAAATAAATTCCATAAAAATGTAATCCAACCGGTATCATCATCCCGTATCCGTCGAGACCGGGCATATCCCCTATCATTCAGTTGATACAATATTTGTCTGATATTTTTTGTTTCTAAGATCGTATCAACATTTTCCAGTTCTTCCTCGATTTCCTCCACGCTGATAACTTCATCCGCATCATATAATACGGAAACTACTTGTCGTGCTTCTTTTCCCATTTCATCAAGTATTTTAGCAAGTACGCGATTTCGTTCTTCCATGGTCAATCAGGATTCGCCTGTTAACCTCTAATGGGAAAGTTTGCTAATAAGGTTTGTTTGAAGATAATCATCGAAAGATGGTTTCTCTGAATTATCTTCTTAGTATATTATACGATTGGCTATGGGATCAGATATCTCATCTAATTGTTCCAACTCATCCTCGGTAAATGAAACTGATACTGCCTGAATGGTATCTTGCAGTTGTTCGACTGTGGTAGCACCAATGATAGGTGCACTGATTGTCGGTTGGTGCAGTACCCAAGCAACTGCTGCTTGTGCTGTTGTCACCTCTTTGTCACTAGCTATTTGTTGGAGTGTTTCCAGAATTTTCCATCCCCGATCGTTGAAATACCGAGATTGAATACCATTTGCCCGGTCTGAATTGGGAAGATCCTGATCTCGTTGATATTTTCCTGTCAGAAAGCCACCACTCAGTGGTGAGTAGGGGATAACGCCAATATCATACTGTTTACAGAGTTCCATCAGATGTGGTTCAAATCTATGTCGCCGCGCAACCGAGTAGGGTGGCTGTAAAGTCTCGAATTCTGCAAGGTTATATTTCTCAGAAGCATATCTGGCTTCAGCTAATCTCCAGGCAGGATAATTTGACGCACCAATCGCATTGATTTTTCCATCAGCCATCAGATCAGTCAGTGTTTGCAATGTAGATCGGATAGGAACTGATTGATCAAAAGAATGTGTTTGATATAAATCAATCCAATCGGTTTGTAAACGCTCAAGACTGCCTTTGAGTTGTCGGGTGATATGTCGTCTAGAAAGCCCAATATCATTGGGTTTATCGCTGACCTTACCTCGTACTTTTGTTGCCAAAATTAGATCATCCCGGACTCCAGTCCTATCCAGCCACTCGCCAATAATTTCCTCAGACTTTCCCGGATAACTATTATCTGCCCATCGACTGTAGATATCTGCAGTATCAAAAAAATTGATACCTGCATCCCAGGCGGCATCCATGATCGCAAAGGATGTTTCTTTATCAGCACTCCATCCGAATTGCATAGTACCCAGACATAACGATGATACACTCATTCCTGTGGTTCCTAACTTCTGATAGTCCATAATCAACATTTCATCCGGTAATTTTTAGCTTTTCTCCTCGAAGAGATTCTCATCTCTTGATCAGAACCCAATCCTGTATCCCTATTTGTTATCTCTGTCCACAGGTTATCTCATGATGATATTGGATCGATTTCTTGGTATCTTTTCGTTATTTGGTATAGATCATATTTCCCAATTCTGCTGGTATTTGTACTTTTACACCATCCGCTTTAAATTCAATAATGTTCGACTTATTTTTCGAGATCAGGATAGTATCTCCTGGTTGTAGATTCATCTTATCTAACTTATTGGATATTTTAGGGGCATCTTCTCCATTGATTTCAGTATGAAATATGAACTCGTCAAATTTCGCGAAGGTAAACTTATGCTCTGTTTTATGGATTTCTTGCATTGATAACGGAATTAATCGTTCATGTAGTTTACTAGCATGATTTTCTGCAGGAATTGGGGCGCCATGAGGACAATAATCAAATTTTATCGTAGGTTCTCGTTTCTCACACATTGATTTAATCGCATCAATTAGATGATATGTGAGTTGATTTTGTTCTAGTTCTTGAGCAATTCTATAAAAATCGTATCCCATCTGATTTAGGATGACTTCAAATATTCTGAATTTCCGTTCGATCCGACTTGAAACCCGTAACCCTGTCTCAGTTAAATAAACGCCATAATATTTTTTATTAATAATCAAAGGATTACCCTTTAAGACAATTTCCTGGATTTTATTGATGTTGCTTGTGACGGTACTTGGATGTAACCCTAGTTTTAGTGCCAATTCATGATTAGAGACCCGGGGGATCCCAATTTCCCAATAGTTGTAAAGCACACGTAAATACCGTTCACTACTTGGTGTCAACTGTTCTAGTATGGAGTACATATCCCTAATGCTGTACAAATTGTACGGAATATAATCATTATTATTGAAGTATTCCCTGAATGAAATTTAATTATCTTATTCTATTAATATGTTTAATTAATTTATATGGGGTATCGATGAACAAAATAAATTTCTTCTATCAAAACAATTTTTATCACACAAAATAATTTTATCAACAATATAGTTTATTATCTTGTTGAAAGTCCTGAGGATGATTTATTCAGAATTTAGATAACTATTACTTAAATTACTCTAGTGTCATGGTGGATCAAGCCAATAGAACCCATGAGAGTAGAAACGTACTCTCAAGATGGTTCAGAAATAAGAAATTGAGAACAAAAATTTTCATTTTACTTTTGATCGTCTCTCTATTATTCTCTACGGTACTGGTTATGAGTTTGATTGAACTGAGATTTCAGAATAATGAGATGGATGGGTTGTTAAATGAGAATGTGGCATTGGAAAAAGATGTTATGAATTTGGAAAGTTCAATGAATCGTATTGTAAGTTCCACTCAGAATTACATTATCTTTCCCAATAATGACAGCTCTTTGCAATTGTATGATGATGCCAAATCATCATATCTGACAATCCGGACTGAATTTTTAGATTTAGCCAATGAAATAAATAAAAAATCAGGTTTCGATATTTCAACTGAAATAGGTAATCTGGAGGATCTCATCAATAATGTTATTACCACTATTGAAGAGAAGGATGGTATTTTTGATGAGGTAGAGAATAACCTCATGATTTTGGAAAATAATAATAAAATTCTTGATCAATTTTCCATTCAGATCGATCAGATCTATGATATGATCGTTCAAGCTGATAATGATACGAAAACTATTGCTGATCTGCTTAATGTTGAATCAACTTTATTTGAAGGTGAAACATTTGCCTATCTCTTTTCAGCAACTGGTGATCTTACATTCAAAGTGACATCTGAATATCTTTTGGGTATTAATAATGACTCCTCAATTGTTACTGATTCAGTAATTTCTAATGAACCTCAAATTCAACTGTATTACAATGATCTGCAGACCCGAACCAATCAGAATCAAACTATTCAACAAAGTGTAAGTGTACTTGGTAGTAGCATCGGAAAAATCAAACATAATACTTCTCTTATCATCGAATCGAAACAGAACTTGAGTCGTGGTGTCAGTACGCTCATTAATCTAATAGATCATATCGAGGACGAAAATGATAACCTCATAGGGCAAATCGATACTTATTTGGTAGATGCCCAGCAGAATATTGACGCCCGGTTTGCTCGGACTCTCAATTTACTCCTCATAATGGTGGGTGTTGTGATTTTGATCGCTTTGTTTTTAGTTAGATTAATCACCAATATGACGGTTGGTCCTCTCCAGCAACTCCAGGAAAATACCAAACGACTTGCAAAGGGAGATTTGAGGGATAATACTACTAGTACTCATTACTATCAGGATGAGATTGGTATTCTTGAACAAGATTTCGATGAGATGCGAAATCAACTGGAACAACTGGTCAAATCTATTACCATAGCCTCCAATACTCTAACGGCTTCTTCTGAGGAACTGGCTTCAGCCTCAGAGGAGACAAATGCTGCAACAGAAGAAGTCTCATCTACCTCTCAGAGTATGTCACAGGCAGCATCACAACAGGCTGAGATGATTGCCCGTTCGGTCGAGGAAATATCTAGGATCGGATCAATTGTCAATGAAATTATAGAGCAGATACAGCAAAATTCAGATGTGATTAGTCAGATTGCCTTGCAAACCAATATTCTAGCACTGAATGCGGGAATCGAGGCATCACGTGCTGGAGATTATGGCCGGGGATTTGCTGTGGTTGCCGAGAATGTCAGGCGATTGTCCGAAGAATCCAAGATTGCAGCAGAGCAAATAACCGAAGTCGCTGGATCTGTTTCTGAAACGCTCAGTGATGCATTTAATGAGATTCGAATTCAAATTGAGGAAGTTGCTGCACTTTCTGAAGAGACTGCTGCATCCGCAGAAGAAGTTGCTGCTGCTGCTGAAGAAGTTACTTCCAGTATGGAAGAAGTATCAGCCAGTAGCCAGGATCTCTCAGAAGTTGCTATAGAATCTTTAGATCGAGTTTCAACCTTCCAAACAGATTAGAATCAAATATCAGTAAATTACTCGAGATATCAAGATAACATAATTAACAAGAACATTCAGTCAAATATCATCCTAAATAATCATTGTACATACTTATCTCATTTTTTTTCTTGAGGGAATTGATTACAGATCTATTATACATTCAATACAGGTTTTCAAAGAAATTTGAGTAATTGATGTGATCGTTTATCCTGTCGAATCCGGTTGACTTCCTTTCTTCTGAGTTCATAACCAGTCATCTTTTGCTGTATTTTCATCCATCGCAATCGTGAAGCTTTTGCCAGTATTGATGCAGCTGCAATACTTACCGAATGTTTTTCTCCTCCAGTCAGGTATTTGTACTCCACCTCAAAGTTGGGATCATCTTCCAAATTGGTGAGATGCTCAAATCGATTATATTGATCGATGAGGTAGATCACCCGTTTTTTGCCCGTGCTGATCTGATTCAATTTGGATTTGAGTTGTGCTACCGCAGTATTATGTGTTTGACTTAATATATCCGCAATGGAGAGATTTCCCTCTAATCTGAGTGCATTGAACTGAGGTGGCAACAAGCTGACCGTATTGGTAATTGTTGAGAATTCTCTGATCCAGTTGGCCATATTCGGAGTTATGCTTCGGGGAACCAGTTTTGAGTCTTTCACCCCAATCAGTTGCAGATCTACCAATTGCTTTGGTGTCACCGCAACAGTGCTGACCACAAGTGGTCCAATTCGCTCACCACTCCCCACCTCATCCTGTCCAATAATCAGGTCAAAATCACTGAAAGGTAAATTAGCCATTATTGCTCGACTGATTATTGGTGCATAAACCGAATATCCTGATTGTGAGATGACCTTTCCATTGTTATGAAATGAAATAATCTCTTCTTCATATTTGAATCGATGTCTCTCGAATTCAAATTCAGGAGCCAGTTCCTCGATCTCATCCATTTCCTGTAAGGAGGTGATACTAAACCTGAATTGATCTGGATTCAACCAAATATTGAGATGATTGGTGAGTGATTTCGAGGGGGAGATTGTGGAATGTTTGGCCAGTACCATGTATGCAGTTTTAGCCTCTGGTGCCAATTCATTCTGTTCAGGTTGTTCTAAATCTTCGACAGCTAAATCCACTACTTCTCGGAGTGATTTACTCGGTTCAAATCCGATTTCCCCTCTGAGTGATATCGTAATTAATGAGCCATCGAGCGTACCTCGATATGCCTGAAAATCTGACTGTGGTGGCAATGATACCACACCATATGCTTCCAGTATCCGGTAGAATCGCGGTATCTGATAACTTTCAATTTGAACCGAGGATATCACACAGGTAGGATATGACAACCTCGCATATTATCCTTATCTCACCTCCGAATTTGTCACCGCAAATTCTTCATCAAGATCAATCGTCAGAACGGAAGTTCAATCCCTTCAACCTCATTCCTGATTCTACACCCCATCTGCCTTATGTTTTGAAGTATCTGTATTTTTGATCCTGAATGATGTGCTTCAAGCTTGGTATTAGATGAAAAATGACTGCAATACAAATTCATCCTTAAAATATAAGAAATCCAAGCAATTGATATGGAATATCAGGGTCAGCTCATCTATAGATTTGATTCCGAACAAGATATTGAATTTATCAGACAACAAACCGCAGGTTTGGTCCGGTTTGGTAGAACTATCTTTGGTCTGCTGCTGGCTGCGGTGGTCATTGTAGCTATTGTCCAAATCCCGGTATTTACCTGGCGTGATTATGGTGCACTTGCGGTATTTGCCAGCTTCTTGCTGATCCTTTATTATCGTATGTCTCGATCACTGGCGAATATGGATAGTGATGATCTTGAAGACTTCAAGGAACAACTGATCTTTTATGAGTATGGGATTGAATTCCCCCAGCTTAGTCGAAGAGATAATGATCGCATAGATGATGATCTGTTTGATTCTGATTATATTCCCTACAATGAAATCACTTCAATTACGGTAGATGATGATTTTGTAATATTTTCAACGAAATCAGCAGAATTCGAAATTAATCTGACATATTTTCCCTTTTACTCTGCAGAATCTGCCAATTATGAGGAACAGCGGCAGTTATTTGTCTCAATTGTGAAGCGTATCAGTCAGAATTTAGCTAATGTGGAAAACCGTGAACATCCTACGGTGATCCCCAAATCCTATTTTCGAGATTTACTATCTTCTGAGCAGTAATGATAGGAAAAATTCCAATTGTAATGATTTATCAATTCTAACATCCAGTTGTTGAAATACAAGGCTTCATAAATGGAGGTATTTTCTTACATTTGTAAAGAAAATAATCATTGAGATGAAAAAGATGGGAGGATATACCATGAAAGTTTTGGACGCTGATGAAAACGCATTAATCACCTCATTCAGCTCCACCAAACGTAGGATACTGATTATCCTGAAACGAGAAGGAGAGATTGATTTACCAACACTAAGCAAAGAACTCGGATTGACAAAGATGGGAGTGCTTAACCATATTACCCAACTAGAAGAGATGGATATCATTAACCGGTTCAAAAAAAATATCGGTGTGGGAAGACCTCGAACGGCTTTTCGTCTCTCTCCTAGTTCTAAGGATATATTTCCCAAGGCATATTCATCATTGACCTGTTCCGTTCTGGAGTATATTGAGAATAATCTCGGTCGGGCTGCAGTTTATGATGCACTCAAACAACGTCAGGAAGAGGTCCGTCAGGATTACGAGGAAAAACTTACTGATCTGGAATTCGAGGATAAAATTACCGAGTTCTCGAAAATACGTGATAAAGATGGGTATATGGTAGAATTGAAGATGCTGCCCAATTCTGATGGCTACGAAGTACTCGAATACAATTGTCCTCTTCTGAATGTCGCTGATAAATATCAAGAGGCCTGCATGGTGGAGCAAGAATTGTTTGCAGACCTCCTTAATGCCAAAGTAGAAACCACCCACCGGACGGTTAATGGTGATCATGTTTGTCGGTTTCTGATAAACCAGGTAAAATGAATTAGCTCAGTTTGAAAGAATTAAGAATGAATATGTCTAATCGCTTGTATGCGAATCAGAGAACTCCATCGCGAGACATGGGTCAATTGTGAGCGGGATATGGTATTTGAGTTCTTTACAGATCCGGATAATCTTTTGAAAGTCACTCCAACGGATATTCCTGTAGAGATTTTGAATAAAAGTGATCCTGTTATCACATTGGGAACGCTTGTCGAATTGAAAATGAAGTTATATGGTTTTGTTCCCGTCAAATGGCAAACTGAGATCACGGAATGGTCACCTCCTGATTATTTTATTGATCAGCAACCGAAAGGCCCCTATCGTTTCTGGGAACACACCCATCGATTTGTTGAGAAGAATGGAGGTACACTAATTATCGACCATCTCCGTTATGCCGTCCCGGGATATTTTCTAGAGCCTCTTATTTATCGATTATTTGTCAAGAATAGTCTAGACCATATTTTTGATTACCGACAGCAACATTATCCAGAAATCTTTGAGGAATGAAGAATGATTTCTGTCTCCCGGATTAGTGCGATTCTGTTTTTACTGATTCTCTTAGTGGTGGGTATTCTTCCCACTATCCTGAGTTATCAACCCAATACTGCAGCTATTCAGCAAAATTCCGTGCAGAAGATAACATTACCTCTAAATGATACCATTCTCAATATCAAGTCCTATCAATCCTGGTATTACCTCTTGACTGCAACCGTGTCAGGGATTGTTTTAGTCAAATATTCGGCCGATTTTGAGCTGTTATGGCGTAGAAACACCGGTATTTTGGGATTTAGTGATGTAGCTTTAATCGTAGATCAGGTAATTGTTGTCAAACAGACGGTTGAATATCAAAATACCAGTCGATCAGGTCTGCATTATTATAATCAGGTAACCTATCATATTTTTGATCAACAAGGACAATTATTGACAAGCTATAGTCATCGTATATTAGACCTGACGTTGTCATCATCACAGGTTGGTTTTGGTGTGGTGTCATATCACGAGCGACTCGTTGGTAATTATCTCTATATTTTTGATTTCCTGATTTCTGATACCACCAATGTCGATCAGCTTGAATTCAACGTGACCCGATATAATATTGCAAAACAACAGCTCAACTGGACCACGAGTATCTTCCAAACTTCTCGTCCTAATCTCAGTCTTTACTTTCTAGTGGGTAGTTTCTCAGTCTCTTCAGGATCTCTATCCTTCGGTCTCTATTCCGTCCTACCCGGTTCAGATACCCAGTACCCAATCTCCCGGTATGAACTAGATCTGAATAGTGGAGCAATTCACAAGGAAATCCAGATCAGTTTGCGATGTAATCATTGTAGTCTGCAAATTTTCGATCTTGATGTAGGTTACCTGTCAATCAATTACTGGGATAATACTCGCCTGATTTTTCACCATATTAGTTCTACTGGTACTCTTAGTAGCTTTTCTTCATCACTTCATTTTCAGAATTCAACCGCATTTCGAGATTTTATCACTCTTAATCATCAAACAGTAGCTTTACAATTTGTCAATTCTTATAATAATCAATTTATTTACTTTGTGACACTTCTACCTAATCAGATTATCCTAGATCCACTTACTGAAATTCTTCCAACTAGTTTGACCTTGAACCTTCTCTTCATGATTTCCACATCTCAGGGATTTGCAATCGTGGTTGAATCGCCTCAAGGTCCTCCGTATCAATTATTTCTGCTTCAATTCAAACCTACTCGTAGTTATCAGATTCAAACCCGGTTGGGTACATTTCAGGGAAGACAGTTCCTACTGGTCAGCTGTACAGTTGGTACTGTTCTGGTCTTGATTCATGAAGTTTGGTGGTATCACAGACGTCGAGAACTGAATGTAGGTGATCAACAATATCCCAAACAGTCTTAATAAGGAATAATTATCTGCATAAATTTTTCAATCTGATCAACCTACCTGTCCTGTTGATGGCTTTTCATTAACGTATAGTTTATGAAATTTTCTTAACTTCCTTATCTCTTAAGGCGAATAAATTATAATCAATAACTGGAAATGACTATATGATGACTTCAATTACCTCGCGTAAAAAACTGATACGATTTCAAGAGGAATATGGAGTGGTTATTCCGATCCCTCTCCTCAAGGAGTCATTTACTCATCCCAGTTTCAAAACAATTGATCCCGATGCGAAGACCTATGAGCAATTGGAAACGCTGGGTGATTCAGTCATTGATCTGCTGGTTACCAAACAACTCATAGAGGAAGATCCATCGATAGAACCGGGAGAATTGACGCAGAGTCGCTCAATGCTGGTTAACAATTACTCACTTAGTAAACTTGGAACCTATTTGGGTATTGATAGTCTGCTCCGTGTCAGTGAGTCATATGAACTAGCAGAACGTGATCTCGCTAATGCTTTAGAAGCACTCTTTGGTGCTATCTATTTAAATTCCGGTATTATTGCCTGTGAGGCATTTTATGATCAGATTAAATCAGTACTCTTCTCAATTTCTGATGATCAGGGCACGGGAAAGGAGCTCTACTACAATCCTATTGGACGTCTGCAGGAATTTGCACAAAAACGTCAGCTCCCCCTCCCAAATTATCAGGTAATTGATCAGAAAGGTCCGGATCATAATCCTATATTTACCGTAACTGTCTCGTTAAAAATTGATCATGATACTATCTCCGAGCAGGGTCGAGGTGAATCCAAAAAGAAAGCCCGAGTAGCAGCGGCAGCTCATCTCCTTGAAAGACTTGCTGAACTCAAACTCATCGGATAAATACCAACTCTGTGGGCTTGAATAGTTGCAAGATTGAATTTTTCATATGAGAAAGAACTGTTGTAATTAGCTTTAATTATGATTAACTCCTATGTAAATATATGAGTATGGAGTCTCGTTCTCTTCGCAAAGAAGAAGCCAATCGACTCCGATCTGTTCTTTCCAGTATTGGGAAAGAAGATTATTTTGACTGGATCCTAGGTAAGAGTCATACCAAGATCACCAATGGGAGGATTGTAGCTCTTGATCTGTCCTGGCTGGGGATCAGGTCCATACCTGAGAATTTCCTCAAGAAATTAACTTCCCTTCGAGAACTTCGTCTGGATAATAATCCCCGTTGTGAGTATGAACCAAATTGTTTTGGTGGCGTACCTCAGCTTTTGGCCTTGAAATTTCGATTTTGTGATCTATCTGAGATTCCTACCTATGCATTTGGTGCAGATACAGGAATCAGAAACCTTCTGATGAATAATAATCCTCTAAGACAACTGGATTCCAGTTCATTTGAGGGCTTGAATCATCTTCAAATGGTTGATTTCAAGGATTGTCAGATAGAGAAATTAGCCCCCTATACCTTTGAGGAATTGCCCAATCTTCGCTCTGTTCTCTTACATCAGAACAAATTAGAATTTTTAGAGGATTATACTTTTACCAATCTTAGAGAATTACGATGTTTGAATCTCCATAATAATCGACTCAAAACTCTCTCTGAGAATTCTCTCCATGACTTAATCAAACTGGAAAATCTGACATTAAGTCAAAATTATATCAATCATCTACCCCGTACGGTTTTTGACTATATCCCGAATTTAACTGCCCTATCTTTGGTCAATAATCAATTGGAGTCCATCGATGGCTTATTCAATAATCTTCCAAATTTGATCAATCTCGGCTTGAATTCTAATTTTATCAAACAGATTTCTAGTGATGTTTTTCGCAATAACAAGAATCTGGTAACACTTGATCTGCAGTACAATCAGATCCGTTCTATCGAGAAGAACGTCTTCGGAGATCTAGAGAACCTGGAATTTCTCAATCTCGAGGATAACCCCTTGGAGGTGGAATCTGCCCTTCGTCTTCCCGGGTTGGCGAAATTTGATTATTCTTCAATAATTGCAAATATTGATCCCGAAACACTCCATGAATATATTCTGAGTTATCCTGAGAATACATCTTTTATTCATCATGCCATCTATTCAGGAAAGGTTCTAGATAAGACCAAAGCCTTTCTGCGACTAGTTGGTTTTGATCTCAGTTAATGCTGCCCATGGAGATCTTAACAGATCATCATTAGGTACTGGAATTATCCGGCTGGGAGATCTATGGTGTCTGATACTTCTGTGAACACAACTATTATCTACGAGGTACTCCAAGAATCATCTGAGAGTAGTGACATACGAAGAACGATTCAGGATCTTACATCAAACAATGATTGATCATATTCAGGAACTCCGGCAGTTACAATTGAAACAATATCTCAACGAGATCTATCGAACGGTGCGTGAGGTTAAGGCTGAGCTGGGTGCCCCCTGTCAAGATCTTCAGGAGTATCTTCATGGACTTCAGATCAAGATAGATACTGCACTAGAAACCGGTCAATTTAATGAGGTTATCGGATATCTCGATCAGCTGAATTCGATGCGAGAGATGCCGTGTTTTGATAAAATTGAACCCCTGTCTCTTCAGGTTTTCCTATTTCTTGATGTAATCGATCAACTTGATCCAGGCTATCGACAAAATATTGGACTGGCTGATTTCTCCAACATTGATTCTGATCTGGCCTATCAAGAGATTATTGATCCTCTTAGTAATCAGAAGCGATTGGATATCTTGATTGCTATTTACCAGAATAATAAACGCTTCAAAGAACTTGAAACAGCACTTGATCTCCAAGCTGGGCATCTCATCTATCATCTTAATCCCCTCAAAGCAAGTAAATATGTACGTCAGGATGAGAAGAAGAATTATTTTCTGACCGAAAAAGGAGAGACCGTCTTGAAATTAATCCGCCAGATCTATCGCAATTATTCAGAATAACTGTAGTATTTCAACTCGTCAAGAAATCCTATGTATTTCCCGTTGACTCACGAACACTAGCCAATAATATCTTATAGGTTTTCGAGCTGAATGTTATGTATGTCTAAACAAGAAATCCTAAAGCATCTGATGGAATTATTCCCAGTTGTTGGCCATGTGGAAGGTGAAAAAGAACTGAAGATGAAGATAGTCATGAAATATGGTGGTGAACCCCGAGAGGTTGTAGATGAGAAACTCAAGTCACTAGATGAGGTCATTGAAGAATTAAAAGATCAGGGTGTGTTGAATGAGTTTGAATTCAATAATACCATAAATTACAAGGCAAAAAAAGACATTCCCATCAGTTTGGGTAGAGGGAGTACTCCAACCCCTGCACCGGGAGATGGCAAACAGCTAAAAGCTCTAAGTGAACTGGTTGTAGCATTGGCAAAAACCAGTGATAATCCCGATGTTCAGGATCTTCTGAATGCCTATACTAAAAAATACAATTAAGTTACTTCGGTTCCACATTTGATACAAAATTCGCCAACTCTCGTCACAGTATTACCACAGTTTGTACAGAACAAGCTGGCTGTATCTAAGTGTGGCATCTGTTGATTGGTAGTTTTACGCCCCATTCCAAGTAGTTGTTTCAACCAGTTCCAGAATCCTCCCTTTTCAGTAAGCTCGCGGATCCGTCGGGGGATTATCTCATTAAGCTCGAACAGGTGGTGGGGATATAGTGAGATCAATTTGTAGTCGAACTGATCATACAACTGCAATTTCTCCTTTTTTCGTTCCCGGTACTGTTCTCCGGTGGGATTGTCAGCCGAACTCAGTCCCCAGTATTCGATATAGATCTCTTGCTGTGGGAGATAGAAATCACTCAGGATTTTCTCTCCGTTAGGTAAACTGATCTGCGGCTCATAGGT
>Ga0102944_1000084_pt1 | contig 74352 bp, 66 predicted proteins | sample SalPonD_shore_MG_FD_78172 | JGI IMG/M metagenome (GOLD analysis project Ga0102944, IMG submission 78172) | Salt pond soil microbial communities from South San Francisco under conditions of wetland restoration - Salt Pond MetaG... | ecosystem: Environmental > Aquatic > Marine > Intertidal zone >... | reverse complement strand
TTCTTTTTTACTTTGCTCATCCCTATCACTCATGGGAGCGAGGCAAAAATGAAAACACCAACGGATTGATCCGGCAATACTTGCCAAAGAGAAAAAGCATGAAAGAAATAACCCAATGGGAATGTACCCGGATTGCCCGTAATCTAAACACCCGACCCCGTAAACGTTTGGGGTATTTAACACCAGAGGAGTTCTATGAAAAAAATGAGTAAATGTTGCACTTCAAACTTGATACTAAGCAGCTTAAAAGCGGACCAAGAACCCTCAAAATATTGCTTCTCTCTGAAAAAAATTTAAGTCATTTATTTTCATACCGATAATGGTAGGGTGATAGATAGGAGTAAACACCTGCTTGAAGCAGCTTTATTCCTTAAAAAATAAAAGAGGTATCAATGAGCAGGTAATGGATAATTCCAAATACTTCACTGTAAATTCGAAAAAAAAGGATACGGGTATTATGAGTAATATAGCGATTAAAGAAATTGAACAGCAGAGAAAGAATTTAGAGGTAGAAGGTGGAAAGTATTTAACCTTCTTTCTGAGAAAAGAAGAATATGCTATTGAAATTCTTAAAGTCAGGGAAATTATCGGATTAATGCCTATTACCCCGGTTCCCAAGCTGCCTGATTATATACGGGGGGTTCTGAATCTCAGGGGAAAAATTGTTCCGGTTATGAATCTTCGTACCCGCTTTGGACTCGAAGAAATAGAAGATACGGATGAGACCTGTATCATTGTAATCCAACAGGATAAATACTTAATGGGCGTATTGGTGGATAAGGTGTCGGAAGTAGTGGATATAGAAACCGAAGAAATTGAAGATGTCCCTTCGGTGGGTGTGGCGGATCAAAGTGAATACCTGGCCGGTATAGGGAAAGCCCGGGATTCGGTAAAAATGATTCTCGAAGTGCAAAAGGTTTTGTTTGATGTGCCCTCGAGAGTGCTGCAAGTCCCGGGTAATGAATCAGTTAATAATAAACAATAATAATAAATAGGCTTGGGATAAATCATGGCTTTTATTAAAAATTTAAAAGGTAGCTCGAATATATCGGGTAGCAGTAACGGTTGGACCATTAAAAAACGGATCAGAATACTAGCTTTGACTGGGATGACAATTACGTTAATCTTAGGGGCTATATCGGTATATTCTTTAAATAAGATAGACAAGGATACGACAAATGTATCAAAAAAGTATGTACCGGAATGGGCTTCAACAGCAGCGTTAGATCAATCGGTTAGTTCAGCGAATAGAAGCTTTCTGCTATATATAAATAGTGGATCAAAAGCGGATTATGATGCTGCAATAGCAAAGTTTGATACGGTTAATGATCAACTTAAAGAGCTGGATAGCTATTTGAAAATATATGATCTACCGGTTTTGGCAAGTAAGATAGGAACTTTAAAAAGTGAAGTTGCGAATTATAAGAAAAGATTAAAGCAATATTACAAGTTCTCAGAAGCAAGTTCGGAAAATAGAAAAGCAGTTGAAGCTTCGGAGGGAGATGTTGTAGCTGCATTGGATAAATACCTCGACGATCCGGGTGCACAGCACATACAGAAAGTATCAAGTTTACAAAAAACGTTACTCGGAAATACAAGGAAGATTTGGAAGGTAGTTGTTGAAAAAGATGAAAGCCTATGGCAAGATATTATTAATACCTATTCTGACGTGATAAACCAGGTTGGGTTAATAAAGGACAAAACCAGAGCCGGGACCAACCGTCGTGCCCAGCTAGAAAAGGCCCATTCATTGCTGATTCAGAATTTTACCAAGATAAAGAAAATGCAAGATGCAGACGATACCTTAAAAGAAGCTAAGGCTTCGGTTATGCGGTCATATGCCGAGCTAAAAGCAAATACGGCATTTGTTACCAAGGATGCTGAAGAAGGAGTTCGGTCGACTTCAAGTTCTACAAGTTCCACTACTGGCAATTCTATGTGGATTATTATTTTTGTTGCTGCCGCTTCTGTTTTGCTGGCCTTTGTGCTTGGGCTTATAATGGAGCGATCTATTACCTCTATCCTTAAAGATATAGTCCATCGCCTTGGCAGCGGGTCCGACCAGGTGAATGCCTCTTCAGAACAGCTATCAGAGGCAAGCCAGGAGCTTGCGGAAAGTTCAAGCGAACAGGCTGCCAGTCTGGAAGAAACAACCTCTTCACTTGAGGAAATCTCTTCCCAGGTCAAGCAGACGGATGAAAATTCCGCAGAGGCCGAATCGGCTATGAAAGAGACTCAGCCTATGGTTGAAAAAGGCGTTGAAGCCATGAAGCGGATGAAGAAAGCGATGGAAGATATTAAGGAGTCATCGGGTGAAACATCTAAAATTATTAAGACGATTGATGATATTGCCTTTCAGACAAATCTGCTGGCATTGAATGCGGCAGTTGAAGCGGCCAGAGCCGGGGAAGCCGGGAAGGGTTTTGCCGTAGTAGCAGAAGAGGTACGGAATCTGGCACAGCGAAGTGCGGAGGCTGCAAAAAATACATCCGAACTCATAGAGAGTTCGCAAGAGAGTTCGGGACGAGGTTCTGAGGTCGTTGAAGAAGTTTCGGAATACTTGCAAAAAATAGAAGAAAAAGTATCGAATGTGAGCACATTAGTGATAGAGATTTCGGCTGCATCCCGGGAACAGGCTAGCGGAATTCAACAGATTAATTCTGCAATGTCTGAGATGGATAATGTGGTACAGGGAAACGCCTCGGCATCCGAAGAGTCGGCCAGTTCTGCCGAAGAGCTTTCATCACAGGCTGCCGAATTGAACAATATAGTTGATGAGTTGATGGCCTTGGTCGGTGGTATTAATGAAAGGATGCAGAATACTAAACAGCGTAGCTCCTGGAAGAACTCCCAAAGGAATGGACATAGTATAAATGGCCATGTCAAAAACGGCATAAAAAATAAAAAAAGTAAAAATGGAAGTACCAATAAGAGTCAAGTGACTATAAATGACAAATATAAAAATAGGCATTTAAATGGAAAAGAACTCATTCCATTTGATGATGAAGATGTTTTCAATGGCTTTTGATAGATATGCAAGGCCTTAAACATGTCCCCAACATAATCAGGGTGCCCTTTTTGAAAAGGAGGGCGCCTTTTTAAAGTAACAAACGTGGTCTGTAAAATGAACAAAATAAATCTTAAAATGTTGCTAAATAGTAGACTTTGCGTTAAGTTTGTAAGATTATTAAGGGAAGTGTATGTGTGGTATGAAGAAGTAAGGCTCAATTGTGTCGATCCAGGGGTTCTGGTCTTGCAGTACTTACAGAATTATTCAATTTATTATTCCGAACCGGGATTATATATAAAGGCGCGTTTGTAAGTATGGGTCGATCGTTAAACAGGAAATGGTGATAAGATGGAAAAAATACCAACAGATCAGGAAATACTAGAGGATATATATACCCGTTACCATGATGAGTTTCGGAAATATGCGAAAAAGGAACCCGACCGGGTAGCAAGGATTCGAGTTCCCGTTGATGTTGAGGAAATAGCCAGTGCGTGCGGCGTTGAACAAGACATGATTTTTGGCCGCATATATTACCATTTTAATAAAAAATATAGTTACAAGGATCATGACGGGAAAGTAACGACTTTCTTTACAACTGAGAAATTTGAAGGGCTTAGCGTCAATTTCCCTTTGGTGGCTTCGGTATTGGCAGATATTCATGCTGAGGAAAAAGAGAAAGAGATTTTTATTGCCTTATCGGCCACTGCTATAGGCATTGCAGCTGTAGCGCTGCTAGTGGCAATATTACTGTAAAAAAAATAAAATTGGGTTATACGTATGAAAATCAATGTGTTAATTGTTGAAGATAATGACATCATGCGGGTGGTGTTAAAAAAAACAGTGCTGTCTGTCGAGGATATCGAAGTAAATAACATTTATGAAGCGGAAAATGGGAAAGAGGGAATTGAAAAATTAAAAAAGCATGACGTCGATTTGATGCTTGTAGATATTTACATGCCAATTATGGATGGTTTGGATATGTTGGATCGTGTCTATGATGATCCTGATTTCGAGGATATCCCGGCAATTGTATTATCTACTGAAAACGATGAAGAACGTATTGACGCCATCCTTCGAAAAGGGTTATGTTTTGTTCCAAAACCCCTGACACATGTCTTGTTGAAGGATCAGATTATGAAAATGCTTGGGAAAAGCATTGAATCCTAACCTGTTTTTATATTGACTTGTGCCCAGAGTCTATCGTCACATATTAAGATATCTAGTCATGGGTGATATTATTTATTTCTGAAATAAGAGGGTGTACATACTAAACCAGGATTTTTCAACATGAAATATCTCATCTGGTTTCTTACCTAAAGAATAGCGATTCCCGGAATTGACAATTGAGTCCCGTAAATAATTAGTACCAGTATTCCTGTTTTAAACCTATCATCTCACCACTTCATCTACAGTAGCACGGTCAGGCCAGGCGAATTTTGTCACAATGGCTGATGTGTTACATTGCTTAATATTTAAACTGACACCCGGAATAAATTATTTGATTGGTTAACAGCTACAATTCTAAAATGCCTTCTCTAAAATACGATCAAGATAGATTAATGAGGAAAAATTTACCTCCGGGGCGGTCAAATATGCACTTCTCTTAAGAATTTTTCTTCACCGGAACGCCTTTTCATCAGTTTATTCAAATTATTTAGGCATCTGGCATAGCTATTGCCTGATATCATGAAACAAGTTTGTACATGGAACATTGTTATTTGATTCTGATAAAAAATATTCCTGTACAAGCTGTTCGTAGAATGTTAAACACTGTGTAAGACAATTATGAAGTTAATCGATAATAATTATAGTCAATTATTAGCCAAAGCGATGGATGTGTATACTCTCCGTCAGCGTGTGACAGCCGCTAATATCGCTAATATTGATACACCGGGTTACAAAAAGCACGAAGTTAGGTTTGAAGATCAGCTTCGTGAAGCTCAACGAGATCAGAAAGTTATGAACGATGTGAATCCATCTATAGTGGAAACAGACAAACATGTTGTTTTAGATAATGAACTACTGGAAATGGCAGATACCCAAATGAGAGCACGACTGGTGGTTCAATCGTTAAGACAACACTTTGACTTACTCCAAACGGGTATAACAGGAACTAATTAATAAAATTATAATTCAATGATTCCCAATAGACTACCATCGGTATTTCAAACTGCCGCACAGGGGCTGGCACTTCAGAGACAACGCATAGATGTTGCATCGCGAAATATCGCCAATATAAATACAAGTTCTCCCAAAGGTTCTGTGAATATATATAGACCGGAATCAGTACAAACTTCAGCTCCCCAACCCAGTAGTTTTGAAGAGACACTGAGTGAAAGTATGCTTAAAATGAATCAGTCCCAGCCGGGCCATATGAGCGGATTTGAACCAGGAGGGGAAGACCTGCAAGGCATTCAGGGATTAGGTCCAATGCATAGAATCGTTGAAGCTAATAAATTTCGTTATGAATATGATCCCAACAATCCCGATGCCAATAAAGAGGGCATGGTACGCTATCCGGATATAGATATGGTTCATGAAATGACTACGCTGGTGAGTGCTAACAGATTATATGAAGCAAATCTGAGCAGCATCGAAGCTGAGAAAGAGATTATGAGGCAAGCCTTTAGAATATAGAGGTTAATAAAATTATATAAGTATAAAGGTAATAACAATGATTGAAGCTGTTGGCACTAGTGGCATTATTCAACAAAAAGGTGGGATTGAACTATCTCCTGAACGCCACGAATTAAAAGAAAAGAATTCCCAATCGTTTTCCGAATTATTATCAAATGCTATTCATGGTGTTGATAATACTATAAAAGAATCAAATCATAAAGTAGAGCAATTTATAGCAGGCGAAACAGATAATGTACATGATGTGATGATCGCAATGCAGCGTGCTAAAATGAGTTTCGATATGATGGTAGAGATTCGGAATAAAGCCATTCAGGCCTATCAGGAAATAAGTCGAATGCCAATTTAATTTTATGTATTAATGAATGGCATTACCGAGAAATTAAAGATTTTTTTTGCTCCGCTTAGTCCTGCCCAGCGTGCGTTATTTGTTGGGCTGGCAATAGCTATTATTGTGTTTATCGGGGGGCTGTTTTACTGGGCTTTGCAGCCTAACTATTCGTTGCTTTTTGGCTCGCTGCAAAACGACGCTGCTCAGCAGATCATTAAAAAGCTCGATGAACAGGGTGTATCTTATGAGCTTAAGAATGGAGGACATGCTATTTATGTAAGTAAAGATAAAGTTGACCAATTGCGTGTTCAGATGGCTACCATCAGTGCACCTAAATCGGATCAAAAGGGTTATGAGCTATTTGATTCGAATTCTTTGGGCATGACCGATTTTATGCAACAATTAGATAAGAAAAGAGCTCTAGAGGGAGAACTGGCGAAATCAATTAGAAGTTTGAAGCAGGTTAATTCTGCGAGGGTTCATTTAGTTTTGCCGGAGCGTTCACCGTTTAAACAAACTTCAGTAAAGGCTTCAGCTTCTGTTTTGGTGTCTTTAAAACAAGGTCAGGAACTAACTAAAAATCAGGTGGAAGGCATTACCGCTTTAATTGCCGGTAGTGTTGAAGGACTTAGTCAAGATGCCATTACAATCATTGATCAAACGGGTAAACGATTAACAAATTCAAAACAAACGCCGAGTGATATAGCAGAAGTGGGCGACTGGATGAAATCAGAGCAAAAAACAGAGCTCTATTTGTCTCAGCGTGGGCAGTCCATGCTGGATAGGGTTCTGGGACCGGGGAATAGTATAGTAAGGGTTTCCGTAGACCAGGATTTTGACAGCCTGGTTCGCAAATCAGATAAGGTGGATCCGGAGAGCCGTACCCTGATATCTGAAAAAAAAAGCCAGGAGACGCATACCAATCAAGGATCAGACATAGTTCCTATAGACAAATTTACACCTTTAAATCAAAGGGGTAAAACGGCGGTCACCTCAAACAAAAAGGACCAGGTTAATTCCCGGACCCGAAATTATGACGTTACCAAAACAAATGAGGTGTATAATAAAGCTAAGGGTAAGATAAGTAAGCTAACGGCATCGGTAATTATCAACTATAAGAAGGTCCTGAAAAAAAATAAGCAGGGAAAAATGGTTTGGCAAAGTGTGTCTTATTCGCAAAAAGAAATTCAAGGTTTCAAAAGGTCATTAAGTGCAGCTTTGGGGGTTCAGCCATCCCGTGGCGATAAAATAACAATTGAACAAATAAAGTTTTGGGATCCAAGTCAGTTGCCACAGAACGATATGCTTAATAATCGGTGGCCTTGGGATCAGATGGTACGTTGGGCACTGATTTTGCTCACATTGCTTGCTGTAGTTTTTCTTCTGAATAGTCTTCGAAAACGATCCGGCTCCGGCAGCTCTGAATTACTGCTTGCACCTGATGACAAAGGGGGACGAGTATACCTGGAGAGCCAGGGAAATGAAAACATCGGAAAAATGACTAAAGAGGAACTGCAAGAATTACTTAGTGAAGAAACCAAAGAAACCCCGACTCTTGAAGAGAAAAAGTATGACCTGGAGGAAATAGTGAATTTAGTAGAAGTAAAGCCGGAAAAAGCCGCCAAAGTTGTACGGGCAATGATAATTACAAACGATAATGATTAATAGGCATCTACTATGGCTAGTAAAAAGAAATCCAATACGGTTATAAGCGATGTTAATGAATTGACGGGCTCCCAGAAGGCCGCAATATTCATAATGAATGTGGGCTCTAAGACTGCAAGCAAGGTAATGAAACATCTAAGAGAGGATGAGATTGAAGCAATTACTTTGGCCATTATTAATATGCAGAATATAGACCCGTCGGTGGTTAATTCGGTGATGAATGAATACTACCGAATAATGACTAATGACGCTTTTGTATTGGAGGGAGGGGCTGATTATGCTAATGAGCTGCTTGATCAACTCAGCGATACGGTCGATGCGGATAAGGTACGTGAAAAATTAAGATCGGGTTCAGATACGAGTGCGTTTGATGATTTTCAGAAAAGTAAAATTACACAGATCACAAATTTTTTGAAGAAAGAGCATCCCCAGGTGGTAGCGTTAATATTTTCTCAACTGGAAGAGAAAAAGACCGCTGAAATTTTAGGTTATCTCGATGCAGATTTACAAGCCGAGATTATTTATCGCCTTTCTTCAATGGAGAAAATTTCATCCGAAGTTATTACAGAAATAGAAGAAGTTATAAAAGAGCAGATGGGGGGTATGTACACTGGCGGTGATAGAATTAAAAGTGGTACGAGCGCTGTTGCCAACATACTAAATGAGGCCGATATCTCAGTAGAACGAAATGTGCTTAGCGTTATTAAGGAGCGGGATGAGCAAATGGCTGATGATATCAAGCAACAAATGTTCCTCTTCGAGGATATAGTCCATTTCGACGATCGTACGGTACAGATCATCATTAACGAAATGGAAAAAAGTGAGCTTGTTATGGGACTTAAAGGTGTGGATGAAGAGGTCAGCAATAAATTATTGAATAACATGTCGGAACGGGCAGCTGCTATGTTACAGGAAGATATGGAAGCTTTGGGCCCTGTTCCGCTTAAGGATGTAAAACATGCCCAGTCGCGTATTATTCGAAAAATCAAACAACTAGAAGAAGAAGGGCAGATTACAACACGGAAAATGTCAGAGGAAGAGATTGTTGAGTAGTTCTTATGAATGAGCAAAATATATATAACGGAGATCAAATTAACTGGTATGTCGATGATGAGGTTAGACTCGATTATCGAATGGCGTTTGAAATTGATGGAATGATAAAAAATGGACAGGATAATGATTCATCTGACCCGGAAGAGCAAAATGAGGTGGTGGATGTTCGGGCTCTATTAAAGGAAAGAGATGAGAAATGGAAGAAGCGTCTTAAAAAAGTTAATGAAGATTCATTTAAAAGGGGATTTAAAAAGGGGGAACAACAGGGATTTGAGCAGGCGCGGAAAGAAATGGATGAAAGATTTGAAAATTTGGAGCTTATGTTTAAACAGGCCCATGAGGAATGGGTTAAGAGACATGAAGTACTAAACCCCGGTGTGCTCGATCTTGTCTTCGATATTGTTACTGCTATTGTGGATATACCTATTGATCATACAAAAATGAAAGAGCATCTCGAGAAAGAGCTGTCTGTTTTACTCCATAATTTAGATAAAGATGTAAAACCAGTATTAATTATCTGTGAAGAGGATTATGAGTTTGTAGCTAAGCTGGTAAAAAAGTATGCCCGTGAGGTTACCGTTGATATCAAAAAAAGCAGTAATTGTAATCCCGGGGAGTTCGAATTAGATACCAATAAGGAAACCGTCGTTTATAAGTTTAAAGAGATGGTTGGTGATTTCAAAGATGACTTAACACTCCCGACATGGAAATAAGTGCAACCCCGGATTTATCACGTTATAGCGAACTCATAAGGAGTGAGTTAGGTTACTACAACCGGAAAAGCAAAAGATATGGTAAGGTTTCTTCTATTGTGGGGACCATTATCGAGTGTACCGGATTAAAAGCTGGTGTTGGGGAAGTTTACGGTATCGAAACGATTTTAAAAGAAATTATCCCGGCCGAGGTAGTTGGGTTAAAAGATAGAAAAACCTTATTAATGCCTTATGACCGTATTAAAGGTATGCAAGCCGGTTGCCGGGTTGCATACCTTGGACAATCATTGACAATATCGGTTGGTCCGGAGATGATGGGGCGTGTTGTGAATGCGGATGGTAATCCTATCGACCAAAAAGGGCCGATACTTAAAGCCGACCAGCAACCTGTGCATAATGATCCTCCTTCCCCGTTAGAACGGAAACCCATCGATGAGGTCATGAAAACAGGAGTACGGGCCATAGATGCATTTAATACGATTGGAAAGGGACAACGGGTAGGGCTTTTTGCCGGATCCGGTGTAGGGAAAAGCGTGCTTATGGGCATGATTGCCGGTAATTCTGATGCTGATATAAATGTGATTGCTCTCATCGGAGAGAGGGGCCGCGAAGTTCAGGAGTTTGTTGACGATATACTCGATAACGATTTAATGGATCGAACAATCGTCGTAGCTGAGACTTCCGATAAGTCTGCAATGAGTAGGATTAAAGCAGCCTTTTCGGCTACTTCTATTGCAGAATATTTCCGAAAGAGGGGAAAAAATGTCCTGCTTATGATGGATTCTGTAACACGGGTTGCTATGGCTCAGCGAGAGGTTGGATTGGCTACCGGAGAACCTCCCACAACCAAAGGGTATACTCCCAGTGTATTTTCGATGCTGCCAAAATTTTTAGAGAGAGCAGGTAAAACAGGAAATGGAAGTATCACCGGAATCTATACCGTTTTGGTTGATAGTGATGATATGAATGAACCGATAGCGGATGCGGTAAGATCAATCCTTGACGGTCATATCGTGCTTTCAAGGCGTTTAGCGCATAAAAATCATTACCCGGCAATTGATATACCTGAAAGCATTTCCCGTGTCATGCCTAAGATTGTTTCTAAAGAAAAGCGCGATTTGGCAGGCAATGTTCGTGATATGATTGCAACCTATCGTGAAGCAGAGAATTTGATAAATATTGGTGCCTATGTGAAAGGCTCGAATCCAAATATCGACAAAGCAGTTGAAAAACGCCCGGAATTGGAATCATTTTTGATACAAGATATGAACGAAAGGGATAGCGAAGAAGACTTGTGGTCGTCCCTTAAGGCGATGGTTGAATAAATAATAGAAAAGATTATGAAATTTGAATTTTCTCTCGAGTCGGTTTTAAAAGTTCGAAAACATGAAGAAGATGTACAAAAACAGAAACTTGCGGAAGAGTTATCCAGGAAGAGAGCACTTACCCGACAAATAGCAGAGTTAAAGAAGAAAATAAAAGATTTGATCGAGAATGCCGATCGGGGCAATTTCGAAAATTTGCATAATCTAAGGCTACATAAGAGCTATGTCCAGGAGTTTCATAAAAGAATGCAACAGTTAAATCAGAGTCTGGAAGTTATTGACAATTCTGTAAAAACAGAACGTGATAAGCTTGCTTTGGTCCATAAGAAGCGAAATGTGATTGAAAAAGTGAAGGAAGAGGAGTACGAGTTATACATGGAAAAAGTTTCCAAACTTCAGCAGAAAGTTATGGATGAAATTGCAAGTCAGACATTTAGCCGATCGAAAATATGAAGATTAATAAGAAAAGTTTATTAAATATACTGGCTTTAATTATAGGTCCGATTATACCCATGGTGGTAGCGGCTTATTTCTTGTTCCCTTACATAAATACAACAAAGTACCAGAAAGTTGTAAAGCAATTTAAAAAAGAACAACAGAGTGAGAGTAAAGGCGCACCTACTACAGAAGTTGATATGATAGGTGGGAATTCTGATACCCTCAAAGATAGAGTGTTTCAAAAGAGTATAGCCAGGTTAAAATCAAAAAACGATTATTTAAAAAGTGTGAATGATTCGCTGAATGTATTGCTTTTGGCAAAAGATAAGCAAATCAAAAAGCTGCAAGTTCAGCAAAAGACGGAAAGCGATAGCACCAAAATGACCACTCAAAATAAAAAGATATCGGACAAGCAATTTACTGAAAACATGAAAAGCCTATTGAGTCTGGATATCGAACAATTGTCTCCCATTATAAAAGAGATGAGTGATAATGTCGTGGTACGTCTATATGAAAAAGGCAGCTCACTACAGAAAAGGAAATTATTGCAATCACTACAAGCCAATCGCGCTGCTAAGTTGATGAAGGAGGTTCTGTGAAGGTTTCAAAATTATTGACAAAAATAAAAAGCGGAAAAGATACTTCCATAAAAAAAGGGAGTGGCCTCCATGCCAAAAATAAACAGGATGCCCCCGACGGCGTATTTAAATCTTTTTTTAAAAAGCTGCAGGAAGACAATTCTGACTCTAAAAAATCCGATACAAAGAACGGTTCCGTGTTAAAGTCTGGCAAAGAAAGCTCATCCGGTAAATTACCGGGAAAAGACACGGTGTTAGGTGGGAATTTTTCTTTAGCGAACTCTAAAAGCGGCCTTGGTACCAAAGACATTAAAAAAGAAAAGATAACGGTCAACAAAGAAGAGCAGGTACCTGATAAAATTATTGAAAAGGATAAATCCGAATCTAAAAAGTCAGAAGCTTCACAAAAGGTCGATGCAAAGAAGACTGATAAAAAAGGTAATAAAACGGATGTTTCTGAGAAGAAAGATCAACAAAAGGCAGATCCAAAAAAGACTGCTGAACCGTCTGTCCAAATAACCGGTAAAGAAATATCCAAAGTAAAAGATTTAAGTAAAAAACAACCCGGGAATGAAGATGAATCAACAACGGCTGATCAGAAGAGCGGCGAAACAAAAAAAATAGTAACTGTGAGGGGAGATATTGAAAAAGGTAAGACTGTCGCTGTAGTTGATAAGAACAGTATGGAACAACCGTTAGCCAATGGGAAAAAAGAAGTTAAAGATTCTGGCAAATCCACTGCTACTCATAAAGGAAAGTCTTCCGGGATAGATAATATCAGAGCAAATGATACGGGTGCTAAAGCCGGTGATTTGAGGAGTAATAACAAATCGGTTAATAAAGTAATTGTTGAATCCTCAAAGAGCGGCAGCGGTGAATCGGTTTCTGTTAATGCGGATCAGAAGAAAAGTAAAGTAGATAAGAGTTCGAAAAATGATTTAAAGGCAGTTGTTGATGATAAATTGAAGGGGACTGAAAAGAAGATCCCTGATCAAAAGCCGGTTAAAACGGAAGTCGGAAGTATTAAAAAAGACCATGCATCCCGGCAATCGGATACCTCGGCAAAGTCTAAGCAGGTATCTGTGTCAACGTATGCAGAAATTAAAAAAAATCGGGATGGACAGGGTGCCATCAATAAACAGTCGGATATTTCGGATCGTAATCTGGCTGCGCATAATAAAATGCAGAAGAAGCCAGAAGAGGTTCAGCTAAAAAAAACGGATGAACATAGTATTGCAAAAAATCTGAAAACAGCTACTGTCGATGAAAAGATTGCCGCTGACGGAACGAAAAAAACGAACACGCCTGCTAATTCCGATAAACGATTAAAAATATTAACAAAGGTACCTGTATCTGCCCCGGTCGTTAAAGAACAGACAAATGCCACCGGTGAAAACGATAGGCAAATTACCCGGCAACAAAAAATAGCAGCAAATAATTTTTCTTCTTTAAAAAATGGTAAAGAGGCCGGGTTGGCAGATGCTATGGAGAAAGTGACGGAGCAGGTCACATCAAAGAACGGAAAGGGAAAGAAATCGGAACCTCACCGGAATAACAGTCGGGGTCGATTACCTTTATCGAATCGATCCATGAAGAGTTCAATGAGTAAGAAGATGTTCGCTGGCTTTTCTGATAACGGAAACAGTGATTACAGTAGTAAAGAGCAAAAGTTCAAATTGGAGCAGCATGACACCATATCACCTGAAGGAACTGATAAGGAAAAGATGTCAAAAGGGATGGATTCTTCAGGTTTTAAATTGAATCAAATGCCTGTTGCCAATGCTTTTTTACGACAACGCATTATTCCGGGATTGACAAAAAGTATCAAAAATGCCGCCAGGTCAACCAGGAATGGGAATAATACCGGGAAGTGGGAGAAACATAATTTTGTGCTTGAGGACGGGAAGAATATTAACCTTTCGGTGAGAGAAAATAAAGGAATTTTGCAGGTTAAAATGGGGTCGTTGAATGTTGATCTCAGAAAGCTGTTACAGCAAAATATGCATCAGATAAAACAACATATGAAACAGGAATTCGGGACCAATATCGATTTGCAGTTTTCAAACAACGGGGAACAACAGCAATCATCAGGACCTTTTAAGGGATCTTCCCAGCACCGTAATTCGGGTAACCAATCGAATCAGTTTTCCGATGGTAAGGTAGCAACCCAAACAACAGGTCGGGGGTCTGTAAATTCGGTTCGGAATTTTGGATACAATCAAATGGAATGGCAGGCTTAATCATTATAAAGAGGAAAAATTATGGATGTAACTCAAATAGGTAGTACACAAACAAATTTATCGCAAGCCACACCCCAGACAAGCACCTCAAGCAATAAACTGGGCGAAAATGATTTTTTAAAGCTTTTGGTAACCCAAATGCGTAACCAGGATCCTGTCAATCCAATGAACAGTAAAGAGTTCGCATCACAATTAGCACAATTTAACTCGGTTGAGCAGTTGATAGGAGTCAATAAGTCTTTGACCTCGCTGAAAAACAGCCAGGATTTGATGCGGACCGAGATGATTAATTCCATGGCTTCAACTTTGGCTGGAAAGAATATCCATGCCCTAAGCAATGAGATCAATTTAAAAGCCGGCGGAAATTCGAATATTAATTATGACCTGGCTAACCCGGCAGATAAAGTTCAAATCATCATAAAAGATGCTGCTTCCGGATCCGAAGTCAGAACTGAAACAATAAACGGAGCTGCAGCCGGTGAAAATAACTGGACCTGGGATGGGAAAACAGATGACGGATTGTCGGCTCCCGAAGGGAAATATGATATTGAAATAAAAGCAACCAACGGTGATAAAAATGTTCAATCCCGCATGTTTATTGATGGGATAGCCAATAAGGTCCATTTTACCGGTAATGGCGTTTATATCGTTGTGAATGGTATTGAAGTGCCGATAGGAAATATTGAAACAGTGGGCACAAGTAATAGATAATCAGAATTTTAAATCAGAATAATAAATTTAATATACAGGTAGTGATTGTGATTAAGCTGCCTTCACTTTAAAATAAAGAGTCAATTATGTCACTAATCAAGTCGTTAAATTCAGGGGTAAGTGGTTTGAAAAGTTTTCAAACCAAAATGGATACTATAGGTAATAACATTGCAAATGTGGATACAACCGGATTCAAAGCTTCTGAAGTAACATTTGCAGAATTGATGAATGAAAATATTGGAGGATCCGGAGGGGGCCAATCGGCACCGTCCTTGATGAACCAGGTAGGTTTAGGGGTGCGTGTAGCCTCTATTGATCGGGATTTCGGTCAGGGTACGATAGAAAATACTGGAAAGGCAACCGATCTGGCGATCCAGGGAGATGGTTTTTTTATTGTAAACAACGGAACGCAGAATCTATTGACACGGGCCGGTAATTTTACTTTTAACAAGAACGGCAACCTGGTTGACCAATCCGGTAATTTCGTTCAGGGATATAACGCCAATCAATCCGGTAATATCCTCGGGGGAGGAGCTTCTGATAATATCAAAATTGATTTTGAAAATGCCTTACCGCCTAAAATGACGAGTACCATTAAATTGGGTGGTAATCTCAATGCTGATACCAGTATTCGCCAGGTGATTCAGGCACAGAGCGCTTTTACTGACGGAAGTGGAAATATTGCCACGTCGAGTACGGCGATAAATAATCTTAGCCAAACAGCTGCAAATTTATCTAATGGAGATACTGTAAGTTTTAATATTACCTCGAACGATGGGGCAACATCTGAAACCGTAAATTATACCTATGCCTCCGGTGATACGCTTGGGGATATGATAAACAGCTTGAATAGCCAGATCACTAGCAACGCGAATCTCAACGGTCAACTTAGCCTGGTTGATGGTATTTTAAAGCTTAGTTCAGATACAGTCGGAAACAGCAGCCTGAATATTACCTCTGCAAGTGTTAGCGGAACGGGTAATATAAACTTTCCCAGTTTCCAGATTACTCAAAAAGGTGAAACCAATACAAAGACCATGAGTACAACGGTCTATGATGCTCTTGGGAAAGCACATTCATTGTTGCTCGACTTTACACAAACCGGGACAAATACCTGGCAATATCAAGCTAAATTTGCAGATGGCGAAAAGATCAATAGTGGAGCCACAGGTGCCGTTACATTTGATAAATCGGGTCAGATTGCTGCCGGAAGTAAATTTGCTATCAATTATGATCCGGGCAATGGAGCAAAAGGAGCTACTTTTGATGTAAATCTCGGCAGCACGGAAGGTACCTCTTTTACCCAGTATTCCGGAGCCAATACAGCTAAAGTTCTAAGCCAGGATGGTTATACCCAGGGTTCGCTCGTGGATGTACGTATTAATGGTGACGGACGGGTTCAAGGCGTCTACGATAACGGCCAGAATAAAGATCTTGCCCAGATCGCACTTGGTAAGGTACAGAACAAAAACGGATTGGAGATGGTCGGTAACGGACTTTACCGTGCCACTTCAGCAGCCGGAGAAGTTTTTACGGATTCAGCATCCAATTTTTCAAATAGTACCATTAAATCCGGTGCTTTGGAAGGCTCTAATGTAGATCTTGCCAAGGAATTTACAGAGATGATCACAGCTCAAAGGGCCTATCAGTCCAGTGCTCGTGTAATTAGTACATCCGATCAAATGTTAACAGAGGCTGTTAATCTGAAACGTTAGATTTGAGCTTACTTTCTTTTAACTGTCCCGATAATTTTTAGCGCTTCGCACTTAATATTGAGATTGAATATGTTCATATACATAGTCATATAAGAGTGTGGAGCGCTTTTGCCATTTGATTTGCTTGAATTCGAGTTATAAATACATATCCTTGACTGACTCCTGACTGATATTTTATCCCGCCTCGTAGAGTTCCGGCTTATTTATGCATAATTAGATCAGGATAGCGTAAAAGGACTTTAGTTCTTATCCGTTCACCGGGATTGAAACCGGATGAATATAAAAGGATGCATGCAAAATCCATCCCGAAATTACTTGGTAAGTCGGCTGGTTGAATATTTTTGCATATAAATAAGAGGTCTTTTCTCAAGCTGAGGTTAATTCAGCTGTTAAAATTCGTAGAAGAATATCCTCGAAGTCCGGTTATATCGAAATCGAAAGAGCGAAAAAAAACAGTTAAGTTTTGCTCATTCTTTCCGATAAATAATACATGCTGGATAAGTCATCGATTATAGGATTTACACTTGGATTTACCTTGGTTACCCTTGCTATAATTTTACAGGGCAGCCTTGTGATATTTATAAGCATTTCCTCTTTTGCTATTGTTGCGGGAGGCATGATTGCTTCTACTATGATCAACTATAGTTTTGAAAATATTAAAAATAGTTTTTTCATCATTACCGAAATGATAGGGGTAAAGTCGGTGGATCTTCGTACCGATATGGAATTAATGAAAATGTTTTCTCGCAAGGTAAGGATGGAAGGATTGTTGTCGCTTGATGATGATATAAAGCATATCGAAGATTCCTATTTAAGGAATGGCTTTCAGTTGGCAGTGGATGGATTTAAAATAGACAGTTTGGATGAAATCCTGAAAGATGAAATTAAAGCTAAAGAACGCAACTTGAGCATGTCTGTCAAGGTATTGGATTCCATGGCAGAATATGGACCTGCCTATGGAATGATAGGAACAGTGATTGGTATGATCTTAATGTTACAACATATTTCCAATCCAAAAGCGCTTGGTGCAGGGTTATCAGTAGCCCTTATTACGACTTTATATGGAAGTATGTTTTCGAATATGATAATTGGACCGCTTGCCGGTAAGCTGGAATACCTAAGCAAACTGGATCTCAATCGGAAGCAAATGTTTCGCGTTGGAATTCTTTCAATGATCAATGGGGAAAACCCCCAAATTATGGAAAAGAAAATGCTTATCCATCTTGATCCGGAAAGTAGAGCTGAGTACATAAAATATCATGAGGATTTAGAAAGAGGCAATGATCGGGATAAGAAAATTTATAATCAGTGGATAGAATATCAGAATAAGGAATGGAAGATTTTGAACGACAGTCTGGCAAAGGTGATTGGATAGTAACCTACAGTGACCTGGTTACCTTGCTATTGGTATTTTTTGTGTTGATGTACACATTAACAAATGGGGTCAGTAAGCCCAAGTTTGATGATTTTATATCATATTTCCAGCCCCCAGGAAGTATTATTCAAAACGAAAACAGGGCCGAACAAAAATCGAATACAAAATCGATAGGGGAAAAATGGAAAGAATTTAATTCGTTTTTAAATAAACAGGATTTATCGTCAGGGGTTACCGTAAAAAAAATTAAAGACGGTGTAAAGGTTACACTGAGTGATTCCCTGGCTTTTAACAGCGGATCAGACATAATATTACCTAAGGCACGGGTTGTTCTTGAGAAAATGGCTAACATTATCGGTAAACAGGTTAGGGCCGTTAACGTGCAGGGGCATACGGATAATGTGCCAATAAGTGATTTACGGTTTCGGTCAAATTGGCATTTGGGAGCTGCCCGGGCAGTTTCGGTGGTTCTGTATTTAAGTAAGTTTTCAAAATTACCTCCCTCTGGATATGAGGCGAGTAGCTTTGGCCAGTACCAGCCAATTGCCTCAAATAAAACTCTGGAAGGACGACGAAAAAATAGGAGAGTGGATATTTATGTTAGATATAAAAAATAATTTAAAACGAATAAATTTTTTATATCTGCTAAATATTGAGAATTTAAAAAGGCAATCGACTAAAATTTGCTGATCATGGCTGAAGAAAAAAAGAAAATATCAAAAGTGTCAAATTTTCGGAGTATCGGAAAATATTTCCTTATCGTGTTGGTTGTGGCTGGACAGGGATTGCTTGCTTATAAAATTGTGGCAAAAAATTATTATCCAATTTATAGCTATGTTCACAGCTTTATTCCAAAGCAACCCGGTGAATATAAGATGGACAAGATCATAGTAAATCCGGCCGATACCGATGGGCAACGTTATTTTTTGGTGCAGATGTCCCTTGAATTGGCTAATAAAGATGATGAGGGCTTTATTAAAAAGAACAATGCTAAAATCAGAAATGATTTGATCAGGTACCTGTCTTCTCAAACGATACCGCAGTTACAGGGCGTAGAGAGTAGAGAAAATTTAAGAGTTAAGCTTGTCGAATTAATAAATAGGGATCTTGGCAAGCGATCGGTACGCAATTTGTATTATTCTAAATATATAATGCAATGATAAGCAGTAACCGAACAAACAGTATATGGAATCTAAACGACCGGAGCGTCAGCTTGGGGACTTAAAATATGTAGAGTCATACGACTTTAAACATCCTAAGCTTTTCAGTAAGGAGATTATGCGAAATCTCCGTTCGCTCCACGACGTGCTTGCCCGTAACCTGGGTAGAGTTTTTAGCAATGCTTTGAGGCAAAAGGTGGATGTCTCTTTGCAAAAGGTGTATCAGCTTTCAACAAGCGAATTCATTAATAATATTAAGAGTCCCAGCGTAATCCATTTACTTTCGGTTAAGAAAGTAAATGCTAAACTCATTATGAACTTGACGCCCGGTTTCTGTATTAATCTCGTTGAACGACAAAGCGGTGGCGTTGGGAATGATATTTCCGAGAGAAGAACACTTACAACTATTGAGGAAAAGATAGTATCGAGGATCGTACAGGGAATCAACAGTGAGATTATCGAGGCTTGGGAGCCTTATATGGAATTTCAGATTGATACATCTACCTACGAGAGTAAGCCTGAGAATATTCATTTGGCATCGGTAGATCCTACTATCGTAGTTATACTCTTGGTTGATCTCGGAGACAACAAAACGAGAATACAGATTTCGTATCCCTACAGCTTGCTTAAAGAGGCAATGAATAATTCGGTCCTCAATAAAGGGAAAAAAAACGAAACGGAACGGCTAACCGAAGAACAGCTCACTTCCTATAAACATACCCTATCGGATGCCCATGTTCGGATAAAACCATTATTAGGTACAACGAAACTTACCTTTCAGGAGATACTGGATCTAAAGGAAGGTGATTTGATACCATTGGGCCAACGTACCGATCATCCCCTGGAAGTAAGAGTGAATAATGTGCTCAAAATGTCTGCTTATCCCGGTGTCATGCGTGGACGAAGGGCCGTAAAGATATTTGAAATAGTTGACGAAATTTACGAACGAGAGAACATATAATGGTTATAGATAACTTGAAAAAAGAATTAAACCAATACTTACCCGTAGTTGAGGAGTTTTTAACTTCTCTTTTACTGGAAAAAACGGTTGTAGAAGTGGCCTCGACAAAAGAAGTGGAAGATGAGTTTCTTACCGAAAATCTTAAAGAAGATGATATCTATCTTTATACCAGAGAACTGAGTAACAGTGAAGATATTATCGTTGTATTGGATAAGGTATGGTTCGGGTTACTCTCTAGCATCATGCTGGGTATTGAGGAAAAGGATAAAAATGATACGACGATCGGGATACTCGAAGAGTTTTCGGCAGATCTATCGAAAGTTATTCTTAAAAAAGTGGAAGATAATGAAGTCGAAGCTGAGATAGACGTAATAAAGATTCTTTCAAGATCCGAGGTTCTGGACCTTTTGGCCCATAAAAAATATTTCTGGTCAGAATTGGATATTGAGGGCGTGGCCGATGATAAGGTTCGGGCGGTTTTTTTAATAGGAGATCCGGAAACAGAAGTAAAAGTTGAACCTGAAAAGGATCAGGTAGAAGAAAATGGCGAAACCGACGGCGAATCCTCGGAAGACGGTGATGTGGACGATGATTCAGAAGATACTTTTTCTCCACTTGAAACCGGAAAAGATAAGGACGGGAAGAGGGAGAATGTAATTTCAGCACGACAAATAGAATTTGCTGAATTTTCCGAAAATTATGGTAATGGAGAGTCTGAGTCTCACAGCATGGATCTGCTAAAGGATGTAGAATTAGATGTATCCGTTGAATTGGGACGTATTGAGCTTCCGCTGGGTAAAGTCTTACAGTTGACGAAAGGATCTGTGATTGAGCTTGAAAAGCTGGCCGGTGAGCCGGTGGATATATTGGTGAACAGTAACCGAATTGCCCTGGGTGAAGTTGTCGTCATAGATGAACATTTCGGGGTTCGTATCTCGAGCCTGGTAACTACTAAAAAACGTCTTGCCAAAATAAAAAATGGATCTTAGGGAAAAATTATCATCGGTACCTGGCGGTTCCAGGAAAGTCCTCAAAATTGTATTGGGACTGTCTTTTATCCTGCTTCTGATATGGTTGCTGACCTTATCTTATATAGATGTGGGAGAATCTCCGACAGGTCCCCAGTCTTTTGTAAAAGAACAGCCGGTTGATTCTGTATCAACGACAACTTATGGGGTAGCTGCCGACACATCAAAAGTGACGGCAAATACAGATTCCCCGGCTTTATTCTCGAATGGCCTTATCATCTTTTTTGTGCTGGCAGTATGTCTGGTGGTTATATGGCTTTGGTTTGAGCGAAAGGGGACTAACTCACCCGGGGGCACTGGGCGGGAAATCGACAGCCTGCCGTTGGCAGAGGGTGCAAATATGAAAATAATTATGATCAATGAGGAAGTTTGGGTAGTCGGTATCACCTCCAATTCTGTGAATTTGCTGCATCGATATCCTAAAGAAGAATGGAAAGAAAAAATGGCGGATGAAAAGTCCTCCCCGGAATCGTTTACTACACTTTTCAGGGATAAGCTATGAGTAAGATGAAAAACCTCCACTGGTTCAAAATACTCTTAATGATTTGCCTGTTAGGGGGAGCGGGCCCCTCCATTTCGGTAGCTAATGCATCACCTGTAAATGTTAGTTCCACTCCTGCTCTCATGCAGTCATCCACAAAACTTTTTAATCTGAGTGGAAAGGGAAAAGATGATTTATCATTAGCTATACAGGCCTTAGTAATCGTTACCGTCCTTTCTTTTGGATCTGCTTTCATCACTATGATGACAAGTTTTACCCGTATTGTTGTGGTTTTTTTCTTTCTCAGGATGGGGCTCGGCACCCAGCAGTCGCCACCTAATAAAGTACTTATCGGGCTGGCCCTGTTCCTTACCATCTTCATCATGATGCCCACTTTCCAAAAAGTAAACAAGAATGCCGTTCAGCCATATCTTAATAATAAGATTACCCAGATGGAAGCCCTGAATGAAGCTGCCATACCATTAAAGAAATTTATGGTCCGCCAAACACGTAAGAAGGAACTGCTCTTTTTTATGGATATGGCTAAGATGGATCCCGTAAATAATGTCAAGGATATCCCGTTCTACGTAGTGGTACCTTCGTTTATTTTAAGCGAACTTCGTATTGCCTTTGAGATTGGTTTTATGATCTATTTACCATTCATTGTGATCGATTTGGTGGTATCATCGGTATTATTGGCTATGGGTATAATGTTCTTGCCGCCTGTTTTGGTATCTCTGCCGTTTAAGATACTGGTCTTCGTCATGACTGATGGCTGGTATTTGCTTGTGCAATCCCTAGTACTAAGTTTTAAATAAAATTAATAGGTAAAAAAATGAATATAGAAACAGCACTGTATTGGCTTCAGGAAATGTTAAAAGCGGTCGTTACCCTGTCTGCTCCGCCGATGATAGGCGCATTAGTTATCGGATTAGCCGTAGCCATATTCCAGGCAGCTACCTCCATTCAGGAGATGACCCTCAGCTATGTACCCAAGATGATAGTAGTAGCTATTATTTTATTTCTGTCATTTGGGTTTATGTTGCAATATGCTGTCGGATTTATGGAGCGTATCTTTGCGATGATTCCCGATTTAGTTCATTAATCGATTATTAAAGGAGTCTCCTTAAAAAAGCCCCAATATGCCGTCTCTCTCCCTGGATTATATACTGGCATCATTTCTGATATTTGTTCGTGTGGGCAGCCTCATTATGACGGCTCCTTTTTTTAATACCTCCTCTTTTCCCAACCAGGTTAAATTATATTTTGCCCTGGTAACCAGTGTTATCTTATCTTTTGTGATACCTGCCGATAGTATTGTAATCCCGATAAATTCGGGACTCCCTTTTATTGTGATTGCCATCATACTTGAGGTCCTGGTCGGGGTAGCTATGGGATTGGTTGGTCAGCTAATTTTCGCCGGAATTGAAATGGCCGGTCAGCTGATTAGCCTCAAGATCACTCTTAGCTTTGCCCAAATAATTGATGCAACGTCGCAAAAAAGAACCGATTTGGTTGGCAATTTGTTTAACATGGTGGCCATTTGGGTTTTCCTGGTCATTGGTGGCGATAAAATGTACATCAATGCCTTGGTCAGGAGTTTTGAGTTGATACCGATTGCACACGCGCATCTGCAACAAACAGGCCCTTTTATGCTTGAAGTGGCGAAATATCTTTTTATAGTGGCCGTTCAGGTCTCCGCACCTTTCTTGGTGGTGTTATTTTTGTTAGACCTGGCACTGGCAATATTCGCACGGATTATGCCCCAGGCAAATATTATGTTTATTTCAATTCCGATTAAATTATTATTGGGATTTTTCCTGTTAGCCTGGATCTTTCCTTATCTTCCCCAGGCTTTTAGAATGATCTTCGATCACCTGTTTAAATACCTGACAGAGGTATTACAGATTATCTCCCCTTAAAATACCAGGTAAAAGGAAAACAGGTTTAGATTTTGAGACTTGGCTATTAAGAGTCTTTATAAATGCCGGTTAGGAAAGAGAAGAATGCTTATGAAGAAGGTGTTGGGAGTTGAAATTAGGGTTTAACCGGCAACCTGGTGAGAAAAAAAAGTACCATGCATTCATTATATCGGGTTTTGGTCTGTACATGAATTAACACAAGCAAAAGGGAGAGGTGGCATATGATAACCACAAATGAAATAAAATTTATGGTTATTGTTATAGTTCTTTAACCATGTCTTGTTTAAGCTGAAGTAAGATTTTACCGATAAGTTGTGAGATTCTGGCTTCCGATAATTCAAGTAATAACGCTATTTCCTTCATCGTCAAGTCCTCATAAAAATACAGGGTGAGTATCAGACGGTCACGTTCATTTAGCTGACCAATTTTATCTTTAAGCCGGGCGACCAGCTCTGTTTTAAGAAGTTCCTGATCCGGCGCTTCAATATCCTGATTTTCATAAACGGCATAGAAAGAATCCGAATCTTCACCTTCAAAGGTTGTATCCAGCGATAAGGCGTTGCGAGTCTGTACATTGGCAAGTAGCTGTCGATAGTCCTCTATATCCATACCAAGCTCGTCAGCCACCTCTTCGTCGGTAGGTTCCCGGCCCAATGTTTGCGAAAGTTCTTGCATGGCTTGTTTTACTTCTCCGTAACCTTTACGCTTTTCTCTTGGCAAGTGATCTATCTTACGCAGATAATCAATAATATTACCCCGTATCCTGTAATAGACAAAAGTATTAAACTTGATCTTTCGATTACAGTCATAAGAATCCATGGCTTGTAGTAAGCCGCTAATGCCAACACTTTCAATATCTTCCTGTTGCGTTAATGGCTGGTCAGGAATACTAATTTTCCCTATGATACTGCGGATCAGAGGCATGGACTTACTTATAATAGCATTCTTCAAACCCCTTGAGGGGTGTTGACAGTATAATTCCGCAAGTTCCTGAAGGTTTTTTTCGCCCATCATTAGTCCTGGTTTTTATTCTGAGATTTCGTTTCTTGGGATTCCGTTGCAGTTGATTCACTCGTCTGGGTATTATCCTTGATAATATTGAAAAGGAACATAGAGATATATACTACCGAAAATAAGATTAAAAATACTATGAGGCTCCGGTACAGAGCTATGTTGATGTTAACTCCAGAAACCAGTAAGAGTAAAAATTGAATTAGTGATATCACAGAAATTAGTCGAAGTAGCATAATTATTTATGAGTTTAATTTATATCTCATTACTTGATCTTTAGTCGGTCGTTTATCGTAATAATTTTTCAGTAAATAGTTTAGAATCAAAGGGTAAAAGGGTGTCAGGCGACCCTTCTCCACCGCTAATGAAACGGATTGAATAATCTGTTTGAGCTATTAATTGAACACTGCGGCCCCATTTATTGGATTTGTCCAGATGGGTTAGCACAATATGTTCGGCTCCAATTTCAGCTGCCAAAGGATCGTTATAAGCATTGCTATCTACAGCTGTATCAACCAAATAATGGACATCGATTTCCGATGGTTCCGGTGTGGCCGACTTCAATCCTGATACAATTTTTAAAAGCTCTGTTCCTTCCATTTCAAGCGAGGGGGTATCGATAAGCACATGATCATACTTACCCCATTCATCGCACAAATTTCTGAGTTTTGTTTCGCTGTCTATTCGGTAATGAGGTAGATTATAATCGGAACAAAACGGGGGGAGAATGCTGTAGTAATTATTTCTTCCTTTGGGATAGATTGTTGCTATCGCCACTTTGCTGCCTTTAAGAAAACCAGGATGTCGGCTTAGCCTTGTGATCAAGCTTGTCTTACCGGATCCTGACCGCCCTGTAAAGAGCATGATGTGGTTCAATCGTTCGGACTGTGCACTAGAGATAAGGTCCCGTATGATTAGCTTAAGTCTTTCGGCGAATAACTTTTGTTGATTCTGTGGATTTATACCTTGCTCAAAAAGTGTATCAAACCACTTAACGATCATTCTTTTTGGTACCCCTTTGTACATTAGTTTTTGAAATAAAGGATATGAACTATATCCCAGGTCTTCCGCCGAAAGAAGAAGTTGTACCAGCGATTCCAGCCTGTCCAGCCTGGAATCCGTATTAAGTTGTGGTTCCTTCGAGATATGAGAAAAATTTTCATTTGAGCCGGAATGGACAGCACCTACCGACTTTTTATTAGCCGTTATTTTCGATGGGATAGATATTCCGGAAACCTCTTCCGTTTCTTTTAGGAGGTGGAGATTCTTCCCATCACTTTTGCCGGAATTTTTGCTGTCGTCTTGTTTCAGGCTTGTTTTACGAATATCCTTTCTGCTGTAAACCTGTTGTGCAGGGGGGGCTTTTACATTCGATGCTGCCGTTGACCTTATCCCGGTGGACAATGCGGAAGAGGACCAGTTCTCAATTTCATCAATCTCGGTTGATGTTTGTTCAGCCGCATATTTTCGCAGTGACTTCAGCGTCGGGCTAACCTCACTTGTATTGATATCTTCTTTTGTTTCTGATGAACGCTCAAATATTACACCGGATTTCGGTTTTCCTTTTCGGTGCTTATGTCTTTTTTCCATTTTGTCTTCTTCGGTGATCAAAAGAGACAAATTAGAGAAGTCATCTTCGTAAATTTGAAGCGTACTATGTTTAGCGGCTTTGATAGTTTTATTTAAGAATTCGTTCATAATTATACCATAACAGGTTCATTAAGCTCAGCAGGTTTGATACATATGCGATCGAATGTTTTAAACTGTACATTTTGACTAATATCATTGTACGATAGAACATTTATTTCGGGCAAAATTGGTGCCAGAAATTCAAAAAGCGTATAACGCAGAACCGGGGAAGTCAATAGTATAGGATCATATCCCTGTCGTATCATATTTTCAAATATATTGGCTGCATTTTTATATAAAGGTTCTATATTACCGGGATCGAGTCCCAGTGTGTTAACATTCAATTTTCCCTGCTGGGCATGTTCCATAAGCTGAGATTCCAGGTTGGAATCCATCATGGTTACAACAAGTTCATTGCCTTCCGTAATAAATTTTTGAGTAATAATCTCTGCTAATGAAGCCCGGCAATACTCCGTAAGGACGTCGATATTGTTTGTTTCCCGGCAGTGATCGGCTAATGTTTCAAGAATTGTTATCAGGTTATTAATTGGTATACGCTCGCGTAATAAGCGTTTTAAGACCTTTTGTATTTCACCGATTTGCATTCCTTCAGGAACCAGCTCCTCAATAAGTGCCGGAGAGTGCTTCTCAATATTATCAATAAGACGTTTTACCATCTGTCGATCTATTAGTTTATGGGCATTCTTTTTCAATACTTCCATCAGATGAGTAGTAATTACAGCTCCTGCTTCAATAACTGAGAGACCAAATTTTTCCGCTTGTGATTTATTTTTCCCGCTTACCCATATCGCATCCATACCGAAAGTTGGGTCGGTAGTCTCAATACCTTGAATATTGGCATCAAAATCGGAGGGTAGCAGGGCCAAATGATAATCAGGCAGTAATTCGCCGTCGCCCAGTTCAACGCCTCTCATCTTAATAATATAGTTATTTGCCTCCAGCTGTACATTATCTCTGATTCTCACTGACGGGATAATGATTCCCAGCTCGGCAGCCAGCTGTTTTCGCAGCGAAGTTATGCGATCGAGCAAATCGCCTCCCTGCCGTTCTTCCACCATGGGTATTAGGCTGTAGCCAATTTCTAATCCCAGGGTATCCATTAACAGATAATCTACAACCTGATCGCTATGTGCATCAGGGAGCATCTCTTCCGGTGGTATATCTTCCTGGCTTTCGTTTTCTGATTTTTGATATCGTTTAAAAGCAAGAAATGAAAACATTCCCGCCATAGACCAGAATGGAATTATAGGAATGCCAGGCATCAGACCGAGAAGAAAAACAAAAATCGATCCTAATAGTAATGTTTTATAGTCCCCGAGCAATTGCCCTGTTATTTCGTCACTTAAATTTCCCTCGGAGGCCGCACGGGATACGATTATGCCAGCAGCTGTTGAGATGAGAATACCGGGAATTTGTGATACCAGTCCATCACCGATAGTCATCAGGGTATAAATCTTTGCGGCTTTACTAATGGGCAGCCCCCTTTGCATGGTGCCAATGACCAGTCCGCCAATAATATTGATAAATGTTATCAATAAACCTGCAATAACATCACCTTTAACAAATTTACTGGCCCCATCCATCGCCCCGTAAAAATCTGCTTCATTTGCAATTTCTTCTCTTCGTTTTTTCGCTTCCTGATCGGATATGAGCCCGGCACTAAGGTCCGCATCAATAGACATTTGTTTACCTGGCATGGCGTCAAGCGTAAATCGAGCTCCTACTTCGGCTATACGGGTAGCACCTTTCGTGATCACTACAAAGTTAATAATGATGAGAATGGAAAAGATGATAATACCGATCACGTAATTGCCCTGTACGATAAAGCCGCCAAATGACTGGATAATCGAGCCAGCGTACCCCTTGCTTAAGATTAGCCGGGTTGATGCAATATTTAATGATAGTCTGAAGAGCGTTAATATCAGCAACATCCCCGGGAATACAGAGAAGTCGAGTGGTTTAAGTGTATAAAAGGCTACAAGAACGACAAAAATAGAAAGTGAAATATTCAGCGCCAGCAGAAAATCCATGAGTTGTGGAGGGAAGGGTATTATCATAATCATAAGAATGACGATAATACTTGATGAAATCAGAACATCCGTCTTTAGAAATTTTTGGCGAAAGTTATTGGTATTGATATTAAATAGTTCCATTCTCAGTTATCAGATATTATGTTTTTTCTTAAGCTTGTAAACATAGGCCAGAATTTCGGCTACCGCGCGATATAATTCTTCAGGTATATATTCGTTCTCCTCTGCAGAGGCATATAGAGCTTGTGCCACAGGTTTATTTTCAACCGTGGGTACATCATATTCTTTGGCTAATTCTTTTATTTTTAATGCTCTCATTCGTTGTCCTTTTGCCATTACAATAGGAGCATTATTTTTATTGGGATCATATTGCAAAGCAATAGCATAGTGCGTTGGATTGGTAACAACCACATCTGATTCCAACACGGCAAGATCCAGACGCTTTTGTCGCATAGCCCTACCCATCTCTTTACGCTTGCCTTTGATATGGGGATCACCTTCCATTTCTTTATGTTCGTCCATTACTTCCTTTTTGCTCATCTTAAGATCTTTTTTATGCTGATATTTTTGATATAGGGCATCAGCGATCGATAACACAAAAAGAGCTACAAAAATCCTACCTAAATACATTAGAATATAGTATCCGGAACTGTTGAGAGTATTCTGAATAGGTGTTACGGCATAAGAGACAAACCGATAGATATTCGAATTAATGGTGTAGTAGACGATATAACCCACAATCGCCAATTTTAAAAAACCCTTGGCCAGCTCTACCAATCCTTTCATCGAAAATATTTTTTTTAATCCATTTACAGGATTCATATTGCTGCCTTTTGGTTCAAGAGCTTTGAAAGATAAAGCCCCTTTTGTTTGCACAATATTGACAATAAGGGCTGTGACGATGAGGGCAATTAACAATGGTAACATGATCTCAAAACCATACACAGAAGCCAATTTTAAGTACTCAAGCGCACTTTCCTCATTGTTTATCGGCATTCTCAAACTCAGGAAGAAAGTGGTGAATAATGCCTGAACCTTCCCATACATAAAGCTGCCCGTACCCATGATAGTAAATAGGGTTACCACCATCAGCATTACCGAAGAAATTTCGGTACTGATACTAATGTTCCCTTCCTCACGAGCTTTATCGAGCCTCTGTTGGGTAGGTTCTTCGGTTTTATCTTGTTCGGAATCATTATCTGCCATGATACTGGGATATAAATCAAATACAGTACCACTTATAAAGTATTCAAATGTCGCTTATCTATCGTGTATTTGCTTTTACCGGTGGATAAAATGTCCATTGTGACGGAAAACATTTCCATCCTGATATAACGGCTCCAATTCAACTGCCTATTAAGATCAAACAGACCGATGTGTGTTATTGGTAGATGTAATAACAGCCGAAAGCAGGGCCATTGAGCCATCATCAATGAAGTTTAAGAAAGAATAGCGGTTATTCGGTGCAGATTGATATCATTATTGCAAAGCCCGATAATTTCCAAGAAAAAGTTAGTGGCACAGAATTTGAATGTTTAATGACATGATCCGGTACGAACCGGTCTGGTTGATTTACCAATTGAGAAAAATCGAATAAGCTAATGATAGAAAGATTAGAAGCCCAGATGCGGGCCATGCAAATGTTGATGAAAATGCAGGACGTTACTGCTAATAACCTGGCAAATATAAATACGCCCGGTTATAAAAGTAGCAATGTTTTCTTCAAGATGATGCAGGAAAAAATTGACGGGAAAACCGTATCTCGCGCAGAACCACAACAACAAGTGGATATGACGCAAGGTGTTTTAAAGCCCACCCACAATAACTTTGATTTCGGTATTGAAGGAAAAGGATTCTTTGTGGTGCAAAATAACAACGGCATTAATTTAACGAGAGATGGCCGGATGCATATCGATACGAACGGCTATCTGGTAGATGGTAATGGTTCTAAAGTAATGGGGAATTCGGGTCCTATATATATGCCTCAATATTTGAAAGCCGGCGATAAGGATGGCGTTGAAACTAAGATAGATGTTGCCAAGGACGGGACCATTAGAATTAATAACAAAGTTTACGACCAATTTAAAATCGTAGATGTCAAAGATGTCTCAAAATTGCAGCGTAAAGGAAGCAATTATTTTAGTTTCGATCCTAATTTGTTGGTTGAGGATAATACAGGGAATAATGTAATGCAGGGATATTATGAATCCAGCAATGTTAGTTCTCTTAATGAAATGGTGGATATGATGAAAACCACCAAGATGTTCGAAAGTCAGCAACGAGTCATCCGGACAACAGATGAGATGATGGGCAGAGCGGCGTCACAATTAGCAAAATTTTAATTTCAAAGTTAAATAATACGTTATGTTTAGAGCATTGAATACAGCAGCACTCGGAATGAGTGCCCAGCAAAAATCGGTAGACAACATCGCTAATAATCTTGCCAATGTGAGTACTACCGGGTTTAAACGGAGTACTATTGCTTTCCAGGATTTATTTTATGAAAATATGCCGGTATCTAAATTGGGTGCTTCAGCAAATCAGGTCTCTGGCGACGGCCCAACCTTGCAAATTGGCCATGGCTCACAAGCCGTATCTACAATACGAAACTTCATGCAAGGTTCAATGTCTGAGACAGGCAATCCTCTGGATATGGCAATCAGTGGTAACGGCTTTTTCCGGATCGAAATGCCGGATGGTTCAATCGCATATACGCGGGATGGGAATTTTAGCCGGGATTCGAGCGGAATGATAATTAATAACTCTGGATTACCTTTGGCATCACATATTCAGATTCCAAAGGATGCTAAGGGTATCCAAATTAGCCAGGATGGTACGGTGACGGCATTGATGTCGGGTGACAACCAGAAAGTCGAGCTTGGACAAATTGAAATAGCCCGATTTTCCAATCCCGGCGGACTAGAAGCAAAGGGCAATAACCTTTTTAGGGAAACCGAAGCATCAGGAATGCCTTTTGTAGATCATCCGGGAGCAGAAGGTTTTGGTCAAGTACACCAAGGGTTTCTTGAGGGATCAAACGTGGATGTCGTTAAGGAAATGGTGGATCTGATACAGGCGCAACGTGCTTACGAAACCAATTCTAAGATGGTACAGTCTGCTGACCAGATGATGTCGGTAACAAATTCGATCAAACGATAAAAGGTTGATATGAAGACTACCAGCTTATTCATATCTGCTGCCGTGATCTTATTAGGAGTAACAACGGTATATGCCGGTTCCAAAGATCTTTCGGCCAAGGTGAAGAACTACTATCGTATGTCAACAACAGAAAGGTCGCTTAAAAAAGAGGCCTTAAACGATGATACCAAGGTAGTTCTACTAAAAGAAGCTAAAGAACAGATCAGGAAATATTACTCACCGGATAGTTGCCGTATCCGTGTTAAGCCACGGTGGATCCCTTCACAATTACTGCAACTGAAGGCCGAAAAAATAACCGGTGTGGAAATTAAAGGAGGGGTTCAGCAGTATACTAATTTTACCGTTCTCTATAATCGGAATAATAGTAGCCGACGTGCCGAGATACAGCTGGAATTGGATGTTAGAAAAAAAGTACCGGTTACGGTAAGGCGCCTGCAGGCAGGTAATAAGATTACAGCAGCGGTCCTCACCTATCAATGGATCCCCATATTTAAATATAACGGTCCTTTAATAGATGATATGGGTGATCTGCAGGGTAAGGTTTTGAAACGTACGCTTCTGTCAGGACAACCTATACGCAGTTCGTTTATCAGCAGGGAATATCTTGTTAAGGCTGGCGACCGGGTTGAAATGTATGTTAGAGAAGGGGGGCTAGTTGTTCAAATATCGGCTGAGGCACGTGAGAGCGGAGCTAAAGGAGACGAAATACACATTTATAATAATCATACCAGAAGAAAATATGTGGCCCAAGTAGTACGCCGCGGAGTAGTCATATGGAAAAAAACACTTTAACTATCAAGACCTTACTAATTACTCTTTTTGCCTTCGGCTTGGCATCGGTCGTTCAGGCCCAAAATTCCTTATACGCCGATCATAAGGCCCGGGATGTCGGTGATATTTTGACGGTTGTTTTACAGGAGCAGATTAAAGGTAGTACCAGCTCAAATTCTAATAATGCTTCCGATGCAAAAGGGGGGGCTTCCGGTTCTGCATCAGGTAATTTTTTGCCTTTTCAGCCTACGTTCGGATCAGACGTAAAAGTTAACTACGATTCCAACGAGAAGATACAGACCGACCAGGGACAATTGCTTCAAGGTTATATGAGTGTAAGAGTGACCAAAATTACGCAGGGTGGTAACTTGATTGTTGAAGGCAGTCGATTTACTAAAATTAATGGTGAAATGCATAAAATTAATTTAACAGGGATCGTTCGCCCCGAAGACATCAATGGGCAAAACCAGATTTTATCTTACCTCATAAGCGATGCTAAAATAAACTATGAAAAAGGGGGAGGACTGAAGAGTATTTCAAAGAAAGAAGGGTTATTAAAAAGAATAGCACTAACTGGCGTGGCAATTGCTTTAGGTGCAGCGATCTATTTAAAATCTATGAACTAATTGATTATTAATGAGGTATCATGATTAATTCTTCAAAAAAATATTTGATCAGGTCCCTGTTTTTCTGGTTGTCGATATGTTTATTTTGGGTGCCGGCCATTAAGGCGCAAAGTCCTTTAAGCCAGCTTGTCAAGGTACAAAATGCCCATCCCATAAGAGTTGTAGGTTACGGATTGGTAGCGGGACTGGACAGAACCGGTGATCGTACGTTAAGCAGAATAGGGGCTCGCTTTACCGTACAGTCAATAGCAAATATGCTTAATAATTTTGGTATTAAGATAGACTCCGATCGACTGAGAACACGGAATGTTGCCGCTGTTATGGTGACAAGTATCATTGGTCCATATAATGCATCTGGTAGTGAAATAGATGTTACGGTTTCGTCCATCGGGGATGCAGCGAGCCTGCGAGGGGGCGTATTGCTTGAGACTCCATTAATTGATCCTAATACAAAAAAGGTGTATGCAGAAGCGCAGGGGCCCCTCATCGTTGGCGGGGTAAGTGCTGAGCTTGGTAAGTCAAGAATGTTTCGTAATTCATCATTAACGGCTACAGTTCCAGGCGGAGGTACGGTAAAAGCTGATAACAACTTTCAGCTTGATTCCCAAAAGCCGTTAGGTCTGATTTTGGATAAACCGGGTTATATAAATGCACAACGAATTGTCGATGCCATCAATAGTAATTTTGGTAAAAAAATTGCTTCCATTTATAACCCCGGACTAATTCAGGTTAAGTGGCCCGATGCATTCCAGGATCCCGGGGCGCGTAACATTTTCGTCAGTACAATTATGAAGCAAAAAGTTGAAATGACAAAACCGGCACGTATTGTGATTAATGAACGAACGGGTACTATTGTAGCCGGGGGTAATGTAACTATTGATAAAGCGATGGTTTCACATGGTAGTATACAGGTACAAACACAGGTTACACCATTTATAAGTCAGCCTCCTCCATTTAGCGGTGGGAAAACTAAAGTTGTCCCCGTTCCGAGAGTTGGTATTAGTGAAGAGTCAGCCCAGAACATGGTCTTTCAACCCAATACTAATGTGCTACAGTTGGCTCAAATGCTTAATAATTTGGGGCTAAGTCCCAGAGATATAATATCCATATTCCAGGCATTAGATCGGGCAGGTGCCCTGCATGGTCAACTGATAGTGATGTAGAAGTTGTATACCTGAAATAATTATAAAGACTAGGAAATAGGTTATATATGAATATTGATTCGGTTTCAGATTTGTATCAAAAAGAGACTGCAAAAAATAATAACCAAAAGGCTAAGAAGGAAAATGTTGCCGTTAAATTCGAAAAAATTTTCGCTCGCAGACTGGTTAGCACACTTATTAAAGATTCATTTAAGATGGCCGATAAAAATAATGTAATGGGACAATCTAACAACTTATATCGCCGATACATTGTCAATACGCTTGCAGATGAATTAGCCGAACAACGGAAACTTGGTATCGCTGATATTATTACCCAGTACCAGGATAAAATAAGTCATAAATAATATAGAGAGTTAATAGAAAACAGATAATGTTACAAGAAAATAAGCTAAACGGTCCTCTGTCAGAAGTACAGCAAAATGTTGGCGTATTAAGTCAACTGTCTCAAAATTTGATAAACCTTATGGATAAGCAAGTTAAGGCTATAATCGCCGATGATGATAAGGAGATTGTAAAAAATGCCGAGCGTTATGCCAATTTAAAAGGAACTTTTAAAGAGAAAGAGCTTGAATTCGTAAAAGGGATCAAAGGCTTGTTGGATGAGACCGAATATGATGAAATACGGTTGGAATCTTTAAAGAAAGTTTTCCCGGATTCAGCTGAAATTATAGATAACTGGAAGGCTGAGCTTGAAGAGCAGTTCAGCCAACTAAAAATTAACCACCAAAGGCTCAACACCTTACTTGATTTTGCATTGAACAGGAATGTTCAAATTTTTCAATCGATTTATGGGCTGAGTAATCAGAAAAATATACACTACGGTTCTGGGGGGAATAAAGAGGATGTTTCATCCGGTTTAGCTATAAATAAGAAAGCCTGACAAATGAAATCATTATTTGAAATAGCCAAAAGCGGTCTGCAAAGCAGCAGACACTCAATGTCGATTACAGCAAACAATATTGTTAATGCGGATACTCCGGGCTACAGCCGTCAACGACTAGAGAAAACTCCAAATGGGATGTATGTAGGACAGTCGTATGTTGGGTTGGGGGTGAATATCGGCAATGTGGTTCGTCTGCGTGATAATATGAATGATATCCTGCTCCATAATAAACAACAGGATATGGGGTATTTGAAGGGTAAGGCTGATCTTTATGGAAAATTGGAAGCTACATTAGTCTCCGATTCAGGTAATGATCTGGATAGCCAGGTGAACTCATTGTTTGATAACTTTTCAAATTTGGCCAGCAATCCGCAAGATTCAAGTATTAGAAATAATCTTGTCAGCGAAGCTATACAGTTTACCAACCGTATGAGGTCGACAAGTACTCAAATCGATCAGATAAGCGATCAGGATCGCAGTTTTACAGAGCAGACGATTAAATCTATCAATAAACTGCTGAATAATATCAATGATTTGAATAAATCCATAAAGCAGGGCAAAGCTAAAGGGCAGCCTGATTTTAAAAGTCTGGATATTCGGGATGAAAAACTTAGCCAGCTTTCAGAACTTGTTGATTTCCAAAGTCAGGTTACCGAAACCGATGCTATTAAAATCCAGATAGGGGGTAAATCTGTAGTAGATGAAAATAAAGCCTATACCTTGAAATCAGAGGTCGATAATGTGAACAAAAAATTCCGCCTGCGCCTGGATAACGGTCTGCTGATTAAGCCATCAGGTGGGAAACTTGGGGCCCAGATTGAAATGTATGAAAAGGATATTCCCAATCTCAAGAACAATCTGAATAAGATAGCATCTACAATGGTTAGCGAATTCAACAAGTTACATAGCCAGGGTTATGGATTGAGTGACAATGTACAAAGAAACTTTTTTAATCCTTCCGGAACTACGGCTGCGACAATACAACTTAATCAGGATATTATTGATAATCCTAATAATATTGCGGCTTCATCTGTTGCGGGAGAAGCTGGGAATGGCGATTTGGCAGCTAAAATAGCCGATCTTAGGGATCAAAAGGTTATTGGAAAAACCGTCAATAATCAAAGCCTGACTGAGTATACTGTAGGCGTCGTAAGTAATCCAGGGGTGAAACTGAATAGCGTTAATTCAACAATTCAGGTGCGGGATTCGGAAATACAGATGCTTAAAAATCAGCAGGAACAGACCGCAGGCGTGAGTGTAGATGAAGAGTTAAGTCGAATGATAAAGTTTCAAAATGCTTACCAGGGAGCTGCGAAAGTAATGAGCTCTGCTCAAAAGATGTATGATACTCTAATTAATATAGTAAGATAGAATTATGCGTGTTACTCAAAATATGGTATTCAATAATTTTCTTCGGGATATTAATAAAAATCGCAATGAGATGGCCCAGGTAGAATCGGATCTGTCCAGCGGGCAACGGGTGCGAAAGCCATCTGATGATCCGATTGCTTTCCAGAGCAGCAGAATTATTAATGGTAATATCCAAAAGAACGAACAGTTTCAGAGCAATATTAATAGCGGACTTCGCCAGGGCAGAACTGCGCAGCAAGCAATGAGTGGAATTGTTGATAACCTGATCAAGTTAAAAGAGATCATGGTTAAAGGTGCGAACAGTACTTATTCAGAAAGCGAGCGTAAAAATATGGCCGACCAGCTTTCTGGCATCCGCAATGATATTATAAATAGTTTAAACCAGAAATATGGTAATCGGTATTTATTTGCGGGCACCAATAGTGGATCCCAACCTTTTCAAATTTCCGGAAGTATGGTGACGAATAATAGCAATGATAAAGCACCTAATATCGTGGCGGGAGACGGGGTTAAGATAGATATCAGTATTACCGGTAAGCAGATTGCAGATGTTAATGGTCAGGATATGTTCACCCTAATTGGTAATATGGAACAGGCTCTGCGTAATAATGATACTCAGGCTATAAATAATATGATTCCTAAGACCGATGACCTAGTTGAGCATGTGAGCAATTTGTCATCCAAACTCGGCGATAATATAAACCGAATGGATTTTATGAATCAACAGTATGATTCTATTAAAATAATCCAGAAATCCAATACGAGCGAACTGCTGGATACGGACTACGCTGTAGCATATTCCAAACTTCAAAAAAATCAGATCGCCTATAAATCGGCAATGGCGGTTCACAGTAAAATGTTTGAAAGCACTTTGCTTAACTATCTCTGATATACATCATTTAGTTAAAAACAGAATCCTATTATTATGAGAAATATGCTCGCTACCGTTCCACAACAAAATAATGATGACAATTGCATAGATTGGCTTGAAGTTGTTTTGCTGTTATCGGATTTAAAATATCTCGATGTAGAAAGAATTCACAGATGGTATAAACATTTTACTCATCTAACGGTAGTAGCTGCCGCCGAACGTCCACCAGCATTAAGCAACAATATTTCCTGGCAAAAAATGGGTGAAGACAAAGGGCGTTCCCGGCTTTGGGATTCTATGCTGGGTAAGGCCCGGAGCGATTGGGTTTTCTTCCTTGAAGACGATGAATATATACGCCTGGAAAGTATCCCATCCAGACACTTACTAGATTTGAAGACTTGGTCCCCATCTCTTATTCAACAGGAAAATTCCGGCGGTTATGTACAGTATTACCAGATGCGCCTGGTACATGCCACAAAGGACCATGTATTCGACGGTAAAAACTTACCAGACTGTACCCGGTATATCAGGGATAACGAGATCCAATTACTGGATCATTCGATTGTTATTGAAAGAGGTAGCAATCCTATGGAGCATGTAGATATAGATGAAGAACTTTCCCTCAAAAATTATTCCCCAAAACTATACCTGGTATCGGGTGACAGGTATTTTAATGATACCAAATATGTACAGGCGGCTGCCCAGTACAGAAGATTGCTAAAGGAACAAAAATTGTTGCCTTTTGATCGGCTGGGTGCTGTTAATGGATTGGCTAGTTGCCTGGTTGAGCAATACAAATGGGATAAAGCGATGACCTTATCTAATGAGTCGCTGAATGCGGAGTCTCTGCAAAGTTTACCTTACTTAATTCAGTATAGGATTTACGAGTTAAGCAAAGAATGGAAGAAAGCATATGATGTCATGAAGCAGTATTATGAGCGATTTTCTTTACATTCACAAGCTAGTTTTGATCGTATAATTGATGAGGAGAAGATTCTTGTTAACCTGGCTAATGTAGCTCTAAAAGCAGGAATAAGAAGTGCAGCTACCCGGTATTTTGGAAAGCTGTTTGAGTTTAAAAGGGACGGTATTGATCGATCTTTATTAAAAAAAGTACTGGTGCTGTCGATCGAGTTGGAAGATTTTGATAGGTCGGTATATTTGTTTGAACGAATTTTTAAAAATGATCTATTTAAAGAGATGAGTCAGGAACTGGAAGATGATTTGGATCAAATAATGACGATGTTTATGAAAAAAGGTTGGTACGATTATGTCGCTCAGATCTATACCCGGTTACTTGACCTGCACCCTGATAATTATATCTATAAAAGAAAATTAATCGTAATCCATACTAAAACCAACAGGTTAGACAAGGCCAAAGCAATACTCGCTAATATTGTTTAACAGATCGACTAAAAGAGTATTCAGAATCAATATTAAAAAAAATTATGGTTCTTCATTTGGAAAGGCTTTCTTAATTTTATTTCGTATAGTACGATCAGTTATGCCTAATATTTTAGCGGCTTCTTTTTGATTCCCGTTTGTATGCTCAAGAGCTTTTTTGATAAGTTGAAGCTCCATATCCTCGATTGATATAAGCGGTAAATCAGACAATATTTCTTCACTAATATCAAGATCAACCTGGGCAAAGAAATTTTTCTCAACGTGATCCATGTTAATCACATCGCTGTTTCCCGAAAGGATAACACCCCTGTGAATTTTATTTTCAAGTTCACGGATATTACCGTCCCACTTTTTACTCATCAAGAAATCTTTCAAATCATCGGTAATCTTTTTGGGTTTCAGCCCGTATTTTCTGGTATACCTTTTTATAAAATAATCGACTAAGAGAGGAATATCGCCTCTGCGTTTCCTGAGCGGAGGAATGGAAATAGGAAAAACATTTAAACGATAGTACAAATCTTTCCTGAATTGCCCGTCCGCTATTGCCTTAGCAATATTCCTATTTGAAGTAGCAATAACCCGAACATCCGACTGTATAGGTTTTTGGCTTCCCACCCGGTGAAATTCTTTTTCTTGTAAAACCCGTAACAACTTTGCCTGTATCTCGATATCAATTTCAGTAATTTCGTCAAGCAAAATTGTCCCTTCATTAGCTTCTTCAAAGGCTCCCTTTTTGTCAGATATAGCACCGGTATAGGATCCTTTTATATGCCCGAACAGGGTGCTTTCAACCAATTCCCTGGGAAGATTAGCACAACTGATTTTAATATACGGTTTGTCGGAACGATCACTACTCTGATGGATGAGATTGGCAAAAACTTCTTTACCGGTACCGCTCTCTCCATGTATCATCACAGGTGCCGTACTGGCAGCTATCTGGGGAAGTATATTCAATAATATCTGAATATTGGGGTCGCTTCCAATAAACTCTTTATTGTTATCTTCGATTATTTCTTTTTTAGATACGACATTTCGTTCCTCACTTTTTGAAGCCTTATCTTTTGCAATAACATCAATCTTTTGTCGATTATTAAGAGAAGAGGCAGACTCAAAATACCGATTTATACGGGAAAGGATCTCTTTGGCTTTAAATGGCTTTGTTACATAATCGAAGGCGCCTTTTTGAATTGCCCTGACTGCATGGGCAATATTGCCAAAACTAGTCATCATTATTACGCCAACTTCGGAATAGTGTTCTGTTACATGAGATAATACCTCGTCTCCGGTCATTTCATTCATTTTTACATCGGTGAGCACAAGGTCGACAGCATTGTCCTGAAGATATTCAACTCCTTCCCTGGGATTAGTAAAAGTAGTTACCTGGTACCCATGAATCGTAAAATTCTCTTTCAGGAATTCAAGCAACATTTCATCATCCTCAATTATAAGAATATGCTTTTTCATAAGATAGAAACCGTCTGAGTCTAACCCTTCATATTGATCAACTAAACTACTTTTACAACAATACCATCAAAAATGATACCGGGTAAAAACTATTAAAATGATGCCAGGAAGAAATCATTAGTAATGATGCCAGGTAAAAACCATTACCAACGATGCTAAGTAAAAAAGTAGTTAAAATTATGAAATTGAATTTAAAAAACTTCGCGTATAATAGGAAGCTGTTTTTTTAGTTGGTCAATAAGAATGGGAGGGATAAAATTTCAAACTCATTTAATGAGTCATAAACGGATGATCAGGAAAATATTAATCTGTAAAGAAAGGTAGGAAAGTTGTTCTTACTAATGGGATAGCCTTCATCTGGGCTGTATGTAACTTAGCGAAATGATAAAAATTACAACCTTATGCAAAGAATTCTATTTTTTTACTGACGTAGAATTTTATTTGCAATATCACCCCAAACATCCGGATCATTTATTTTCTTACCCAATTCTGTTTTGTCAGCATCTAGTGATGAAGAATTAAGGGCCTCCTGGTATTCATTTACTTTTGCTTTTAACTTGCCTAATTGTTTAGACGAAGAATTATTAAGCTTATCCAGTTGAAGCTTAGCAAAAAGTCTCTCATCATTGTGAAAGGGATAATCTCTTATAGATACCTTGTCAGTAGGTTGATCAGAAGAAATTTTTTGCGGGGATAAATTGGAAGTCCGCTCTCCTTTTGAAGAATGTTCGGTTCTTCTGAATTTATTATTCGGATTATTTTCAGTCTTATTGATATTCATAATAAAGTAAACTATTTATTGCAACTAACTTATGAATTAAAAAGCTATTTTAAAAGCTGATATTTTTCTTCTGCCTTGCGTCTTTTTATGGCATCGTCCAGCTGATCTTTCGACTTCTCTACAATATTATCTAATGCTTTCTGAATATTTTGACTTTGCTGATCGAACCGGATGAAAAGTACTTTTAATGATTTATTTTGTTCCTTGGTGAAACCTGCAGGATCGACCTTTTGAATTAGTAGTGTCAAATTTTTCACATATTCTTCTCGCTGGTCAATTTTTTCTTCTAAGAAGGCAATATTCGTTTCATCGCCTTCAAGCTGATTATTGATCTTTTTATTGATACCAATCAGCTTTTTAAGTTGGTCTGATATTTCTTCTATATTTCTCATCTTAACTGCTTGAGGTGCTGGTGCTACTCGAGGTACTGTCTAGGGCACTTGCCATACTCATTATTGTATTATATTGACTTTGCGCTTGCAATTGAACCTGGTACATCTTGTCAAATTTTGCTTTTAAGTTCTTTTCGTATTGTGCAAGGTATTTGGTTTGTGCCTGAATTCTATTGTCAAGATACTTGATATTCTGGTCTAAGCCGTCTTTCAGGGTTGATATAGTGCCTCCCACATCAGTAAAGGCTTTAGCCTGGTTATACATCTGCATAACAGGCGAGTCAGTATTAACAAAGAGGGCTTTAACCTGATCGGGATTTTGAGTAAGGGCATTTTGTAATAATTGCGAATCCGTTACTTTCATGGTACCATCCTTTTCAAAGCCGATACCAATCTCGGTAAGGTTCTTATATGCCCCGCTTGCTGCTGATCCCATATCGGTTAAGGCGATTTGGCGCAAGTTAAGCGTCAGATCACGAATAGAATGCATACCCTGCAGCGGACCTTTATTGCCCGTTTTACCGTTTAAAAAGGTCTGTTGACGAATTTGCGTATTCATGTCATTGAACTTTTTCATGAAATCGTTAATATTACCGGTAGCTTTATCAACGTCTTGGGTAACATCAATTTGTTCTTGACCAGTCGTAGAGTTTTTGAGCGTAAATGTCATACCTGAAATTGCATCACTAACAATGTTTTGCCCCCGTGTAAAAGTAATGCCATCAACAGTAAATTGTGCATCCAGGTTATTTAAATTAGTCATTTGATGTGTTATGCTGCCCGTCACATTAGCCAGAACTCCCGTAGCATTGCTAAATTGGATGCGTTGATCATAGCCGGTTTGTGCACTTTTTAAAGATAGCTGAACATTACCATTGTTATCTACCTGATAAACAGCACTATCAGATTCGGTGCCTAACATGTTGTTTATAGAGGTAGAAATAGAATCTAATATTTCCTTGTTCGTCTTAGTGGTGCCATCGGTATTAGTAGTCGTTACTGAAATCGTTGCTGTTTTGCCGCCAATAGTAACATCCACCGAGCCATCGCCATTGGCCGCTAAATCGGTTGCACTGCCACTATAAACACTTGAGAGTGTAATATCTTTTGAAGCGGTTCGGGCAACTGAAATATCGTAAGTGTTCGTATTTTTTATTCCGCTTATCGAGTCAACTGTAACGGCACTTGTATTGCTCGATGTGGCTTTGAGAGGATTGAAATTATTGGAGGTTTTACTGCTGAGTTCATCAATCTTAGAGGTGAAGGACGAGATAACCGAGCTAACCTTGCTTAGCGAAGATTTTTCATTTGTGAGTTGATTCTCCTCACCTTGAAGCGTGTATTTTTGTTGACTCTCAATTTGTACCAGTTCATTAACATACTGATAATATGGGTTTGTCTGTTGTTGTATAAGATTACTGATGGTACTCATTGCAATAGCCTCCCAGCTAAAGTTAAGATTAGGGGTTCAGTTTGCCATCTTCGGTTTTACCATTCGCAGCTTGTTCCCAGGCATCACGCAAAGGACTAAGAATGTCGTATATTTCTTCATATTTCTCTTGCCTTGCCAGATCCTGGCAATATTGGTACAACCGAAACAGATCCTCGGCGGGTTCATAGTCAAAGTTTAAGCTCTCGATTAGTGTTGAGAGCAATTCACGTACCCGCCCTTGCTCTTCACGGAAGGTTGCTTGTAGCAGCATGTCATATAGTTTTACGACCAACCGAAGCGGAGAAGCATTCATTATGGCTTGCCGCTGATATATCTGTTGTGGATTCTGCATAAGTAACAAATTATTTATAATAAATTTAGGATCTGATATCTCTCATCTTTATTTATTATCGACGAATGTTCGGATAACTTAAGACCGCTTTTATTAGAAGTTCCTAATCGTTCATATATAAGTTAGCAAATAATATGCCAGACTTAGGTTCTGTTTACTTTTCTACCGGTACCATTCAGAATAATGGGAGTATGGATTTATAATCGGAGAAATGAAAGGGCGAATAATCAGCTTAGTGAGATAAGAGTGATGTTGTTTAGAATACTCTCAAATTTAGATCAATAGTTTTGTGTAACGATACATGCTTTGTCTAAAGCGGTATTTCCCGGACACTAACCAAAAATTCCCGGCCAATAGAAATAATTTCCGTCTAAGGGAAAGAATATTAACGAAAAGCCACTATTGATTCTCTGTTGGTATAAATTCGAAGGCTGGCATTTTATTTGTATGCATAAGGTATGAAGAGCAAATAAATTTCAATGTATATCAATAAAGAGCCGTGCAAAAAGGTATTAAGAAACCACAAAAATATATTAAGAAAGCACAAAAATATTTAGAATGGGGCAAGCCGAATCAGGCCATAGCAGAATTGAGTCCCGTTTTGAAATATGGCAATATTGAGCAGAAGTACCGCTGGCTACCTAATCACATGATGGGTATTGCACTGTTGCTTAAGGGAGAACATGAGGCATCTGCCGCCTATTTTGAGAAGGCAATTAAACAAGGCTCAATTGAGCCGGAAACCTATCATATGCTGTCGGTAGATTATTTTAACATGGGCCGGTTTGAAGAAGCGGAAAAGTTGGGTAATGAGGCCGTAACAAGAAAAGATGATTTTTTGAAAGCCTGGTTAAACCTGGGATCCGTCTATCGTTCGCAAGCTAAACTTGATCAAGCTCTGTTATGTTATAAAAAAGTCAATGAACTTGATCCCCGTAATGCGGGCGTTGCTTTTCGGGTAGGTGAACTCTATCGGGATCAGGGTGATTGGGATCAGGCCTTAAAGTTATTCGATATTACCCTGAAGGTCGACGACTCCTTCAAGTTAGCTTTGCTTGAGAAAGCGGATATATTAAAAAAGAAGACCAAATTCAAAAAGGCCGAGTCCTGTCTGATAGAAGCGAGGGATAGATTTGGAGATTCTGAAGACATAAAAGTGAGCCTCGCAGAGCTTTATAAAGATATGGGGAACTATGATCAAGCGATAGAAATATATAAAAATATGTTTGTTATACATCCGGATAATGGTCTTCTCCGGATGAACTATGCTTCATGTTTAAATGAATTGTGCCGATTCGATGAATCGGAAACACAATATCGCCGTGCAATTCGGGATATGCCGGACAGCCAGGAACCTATTTCAACCTATTTGATGGCGTTACACTATAATCCGAAAAATACCAGGGAATATATTTTTGAAGAACATTTACGGCTCGTCAAAAATTTTATGGAATCAGATCCCCCGGTACGTCCAATACCCGGCAATATAAATAGAACGAAGAAATTAAAATTAGGTTTTGTCTCCGGTGGTTTCCGGGGACATCCCGTCGGATATATGATTGCCGGCGCCCTGGAACAGTTGCCTGACGATCTGTTTGATATTTATTGCTATACAACTAATAATATATTCGATTATCTATCCCGGCGCATTCATAAAAATATTGATGTTTGGCGTTCCGTAGTAGGATATAATACTAAAGTGTTGAGCAATATCATTCGGGATGATGAAATAGATATCCTGGTCGATCTATCCGGACATGCAGAGGATACGCGTTTAAAAGTCATGGCCCAGGAGCCCGCTCCCATAATAGTAAAATGGGTAGGGGGACTTTTTAATACCACCGGTATGGAATGCTTCGATTTCCTTATCAGCGATACATGCGAAAGTCCTAATGGGGTTGAAAAGTTCTATACTGAAAAACTGGTGCGTATGCCCGATGATTATATTGTCTACACTCCTCCCGCATTTGCTCCTGATGTTGACACTCTTCCGGCCGAGAAGAACGGTTATGTCACTTTTGGATGCTTTAATAATCCCACCAAGGTAAATGAAGAAGTACTGAAGCAGTGGGCAATAATCATGCATTCGGTACCCGGCAGCCACCTGTTATTGAAAAGCAAGCAGTATGATACGGTTTCATTAAGGAATCAGATTATTTCCTTGATGCAGGATCATGGCATCAATAAGAATCGTATAGAATTCAGGGGACAAACCATTCATGCCGAGCACCTTGGAGATTTCAACAGGGTTGATATTTCGCTTGACCCCTGGCCTTATTCGGGCGGACTTACGACCTGCGAGTCATTGTATATGGGGGTTCCTGTGATCACCCTGCCGGGTCCTACTTTTGCCGGCCGGCATTCTACCACCCACTTGTCCAACGCCGGTTTAGAGCATTGGGTTACTGATAGCTGGGAAGAATATAGAGATAAGGCTATCAGCCTGGCTAAGAACCGGGATGAGCTCAAAGAATGGCGTAATAAATTGCGGAAGCAGCTGCTAACATCGCCTGTCTGTGATGGTAAACGGTTCGGAGCCCACCTGGCGGTGGCGTTTCGCAGGATGTGGGAACAGCGAGTAGCCGGCTATGAAAATGAGTCAGCAGAATGGCAAGATCATATTACAGTAGAGCCACTGACGGACGAAAAAGTGCTGGAACTGACCGACGGTCCTCTGGTAACGCCTCCTATTACAATTAAGGATGAAACTAATCAAAAAGTTATACAACAAGAATCTATGGATGAACCAATGAAAGATACCGGAGAATTATGGCCGGATGTGACCTCAAATAAAAATTTAATCGATGGTAAGAAAAATGATTATTCTAAAACTTCCCGGGGAAAAAATGAAGATGTTTATATAGAAACCAGGGATGGAGTAATCATTTGCACACCTTCCGATTTTGATGTGTTAACAACATTTGTGTTGTTAGAGCAAAAGCAGTGGTTCGAACCTGAGCTGGAATTTTTGCGCGAGTACATTCGCCAGGGAATGCAGGTTATAGACGCCGGTGCTTGCTTTGGAGCGTATGCTTTACCTTTGGCTAAAAAAGTCGGCGAAAAGGGAAAGGTGATTGCTTTTGAACCATCCGCCGACAGTCGTAGTTACTTGGAAAAGAGTAAGATAGAAAACGGGTTTGAACAGCTGGAGGTCATTGGACGCGGCTTGTCGGATAGCACTGCAAAAGCTAAACTCAAGCGTGCTCAAAGTCCAGAGTTGAATGCCATAAGTGAGGATGGAGAAGAGGCAATTGCCCTAACTACTATCGACGCCTGGTGGGATTTTGCGGGCCAGCCGGAAATCGATGTAATTAAAGTAGATGTAAATGGTTTAGAGACCAATGTGCTAGCCGGCGGTGCGGAAATGTTAGCTAACACTAATCCAGTTATTGTTGCCTCTATTGGAGAAAATGAGGAAAGTCTAAAAAGATTACGGGATCAGCTTAATAGGATAGGGTATAAACTCTATGAATATATTCCAGGTCCTTCGCTGCTGGCCGAACACGACCCAGAAGCAGGAGTCGATGCTTACCTGATGAATGTAGTGGCCATCCCGGAAAGTCGAGTTGAAGAGTTTAAGCAAAATGGCTGGATTTTTGACGAGTCTGTGAAAATTGAGACCGTAGATTCCAATAAATGGAAAGAGGTGTTAGTGACACAGCCCTGGGCCGGATCACTGATAGATGACTGGGAAAAAAATATTTCTGCTGGAAATTATGAGCAATATGTACAGGCTTTGAACCTTGCTTGTGCAGCTGAACAAATTAAGGTTTCTGCTGATGATCCGATGTCGCGTTCACGCAAAGGAGCTGTGATGCTGGCCGCAGCCCAAAAATTGACGGATCTGTTTAACAGCGGAGATGCCGGTATCCCCGCAGCACTTACTTATGTTCGTATAATGTCTCGATTAGGCAAGCAGTATGAAGCCGTAAAAATGGCCAAACAGCTGATGGAGACGGTGAACTCCAAAGGTGAAGTTTCGGCTGATATCCCGTTTTTACCGCCACTACCCGAGCAGGACAGAACGTTTGTGGGAACAGGGTTTTCGAACTGGCTAACAATACGTATCGTTGAGGCCTGGCTTTCATTGAAAAATCCCACAATGTATATAGTGGAAGAGAATGATAAGCAAATGTTAGATGCATTGACAGGAAATCCGGAAGTGATAAACAGGTTTAAAAACTTAACAGATTTAAGATCTGAGAGTGAGAAGAATGGCAGAGATGTAAATCAAAAAGCCAGCAAGCCGAAAAGTACATTTATACATTTATGTTTTAACCATGTTTATGCCAAAACTCTTTCTGATCTGATTGAATATACGAATGCCAATTCAGATCAGGAGCATTGGCTGCTCATTGAAAAGCATCGCGCTATTCCAAGTTACAGTGCAGATATTTCTGATAATCCACATTCAACTTTTTTTGACTTTCAATCCCAATTAGAAGAAGTCTTGCAGGAATGTTTAAAGCCTAAGGTTGATGCCGTCTTTATGCACGGACTCTTTTTTGACTGGCAGAAAAATTTAGTTTCCAGAGTGGGAGATAAAAAGCATATAGCCTGGAAATTTTGGGGAGGCGACTTATATAACCCTATCAAGCAGGGACGTCCTTTATATGATTTAATTTCAAAAGTTGACAGTGTTCACGGTAAGGTAGAAGGAGATTTTGAAATAATTGAAAATACGTATGGTAAAAAGCATAAATACAGGTTCGGTTATACTTTCCCGGGACTTTATGGTGACTGGCCGAAAGAGATAGAAAAAGAAACACCGCCAATTATTACGGTAGGTAATTCAGGGGACAGTTCAAATAATCATAAAAAGATACTCGAAATTTTAGCTTCTAAAAAAGACATTAACGATTTTCGGTTACATTTGCCGGTTGCCTATAATCTAACTCATACCTACAGGAATGAATTAATTCAGACAATAAGAGATCTTGGCCTGTCAGATAACACCCTAATCCAAGAGTCTTTTATCCCTCCAAAAGAATATATGCAATTAATTATGAGGGGGAGTATGCTTATTGTAGCACATAACCGGCAACAGGCTTTGGGAAGTATATTAGCCTCAATATATAGTGGCAATAATACTTTTGTGAAGAAAAAGATATTGATGGCAGAAAAGGAAATACGTAATCCAACCTGGCGATTTATTGAAGATTACAACCTGCAGGCCCAGCCATTCGAGGATCTTCTTAAAGTGGATTATTTATCTGATATACCTGTGATAGATAAGAATGTGATGAAGAGGCACCAAGAACTAATCAAAACCCAAATTGGTCTGGAAGCACGAAGTCGGGAACTTGTGAAAGCCTGTGATCAAATAGTAATAGAAATTTAATCTGCAGGATTATGAAAAAGCTCGCCATAATAGGGGCTAGTTATCTACAGAGGCCGTTAGTGGAAAAGGCTCTGGAAATGAATGTGGAATCCCATGTCTTCGCCTGGAAAGAAGGTTGTGTAGTTGACGGGATAGCAGATTTTTACTACCCCATAAGTATTCGTGATAAGAGTAAGATTTTAGAAATATGTAAACAAATAAATATCGATGGGATTACTTCTATTGCATCCGATATTGCTATGCCGACGGTTAATTATGTAGCTGAACAGTTAGGGCTTATTGGCAATAGTAGGTCAGCTACTGTTAAAACTACAGATAAATTTGTGATGCGGACTGCCTTAAGAAAGGCCGGGTTATCATGCCCTAATTGTCTTGTATATGATGAGGCAAATTTTCCCGAGGATAGAATGATAAATTATCCTGTCGTTGTAAAACCTAACGATCGTTCCGGATCCAGAGGAGTTCAGGTTGTCAAAAAGCCTGGAAAGGTAAATATGGCTATTGAGAAAGCACTTTCTTATTCATTAAGCGGCAGAGCTATAGTTGAAGAATTTATCAAGGGAAAAGAATACTCGGTTGAAATGATCTCTTATCAAGGGGAGCATCATTTACTGGCAGTAACGGATAAAGTAACTACCGGACCGCCTCATTTTGTTGAATTGGAACATCATCAACCTGCCGATATTAGTACCGGTATGGAAAGAAAAATGGCGGTTGAAGTAATACAGGCTTTAAATATCCTGGGATTAGAAAACGGGGCCAGCCATTCTGAAATCTTTGTTACACCCAACGATGAAGTAATTATTGGTGAGATCGCAGGTCGTATGGGGGGAGATTTAATTGGATCTGATCTGGTTCCATACTCTACAGGCTATGATTTTCTAAAAGCTGTAATAGAAATAGCTTTGGGTGAATTTAAAACGGGTTTCCCTTCCGTACTGATGAAGGAATTTTCAGGGGCTTATTTTGTTTCGGCCAACCCCGGCATAGTAACCGATATCATCAATCGGTCCGGGGAATACAAAGAGGTTGTTAAGGCTATTCCTATTGTAAAAAGGGGCCAATCAGTGGATGGAATTATAGAAAATTCAGCTAATCGTGCAGGGGTTATTGTTTATAAGAGTCCGGATCACCGTGTTCCTTTATGTCCATCATCGGTACTAAAATTCATTACAAGGAAAAACTGAAATATCATGGATTACTTTTTAGTAACAGGCATGTCCAGATCGGGAACTACGTTATTGATAAAAATGCTGGATTCTCATCATGATATATGTGCTTTATCTCAACCCCTGCCACTAGTATACCGAAATCTGAAAAAGGTTTTCTATAAAAAAATCAATTATCCCGAAACCTATTATGTACTGAATAACCTGTTCAATGAAAAAAGGTATTCTTCCGATGATTTGATGTCATTTTTAAACAATTATGAAATCTCTTCGGAAAGTATTAGTAAAATCTTAGATGAAATGGAAGGCTGGAGTGGTCAATGGACTGAAGTAAGAGATCCCAAATCGTTTTTGCGAAGTTTTAATTCATTGAGTCTATCAGAGTTATACCAACTTTTTTTAAAAAGCCATTCCAGTCCTTACGGCTATAAAGTTTGCGGTTCAAAGGAAGTATTGGTTGAAGAATTTGCTCCCTACTATGTATCCAAAGGCATTAAAATCCTGTTTATAGTACGAGATCCAAGAGATGTGATAACTTCTTTAAATATAGGTAAAGGACCAGAATATTCCGGAGATCGTCGTCCAACCTTATTCCATTTGAGGAACTGGCGGAAGAGTATTGCTATTGCTAACTCTATTGAAGACCGGAATAAAGTATTAACTATCCGTTACGAAGATCTCATTGACCAGAGATATGATTACCTATCCAGAATAACAAATTTTTTAAATGTCGAGCCTTTCCGGAAAGGACATTTTAATAAAGGTATAAAAACAAGTAACGGGAAGCTCTGGAAAGGAAACTCATCAACCGCAACATTCAATAATATTAATGCGGGTAATAAACAAAAGTTCAAAGATTATCTCACGGATGAGGCTATAAAATATATAGAGTATATGTGTCTACCCGAGATGCTGTTGTATGGATATTCTCCACTTTTCAGGGACGATTTAAAAGTTTATGGTCCATCCCGATTTCAAGAGCCTTTTGACATCCGGACCACCGACATTAATAGAAGTTTAAGTACCGACAGACAAGAACTATATCGTGAGGAAAGAAGGAAGGCTATGCTTACTGAAAAAGCGCCATCCATGGAAGAAGTTGAACGGTTCTTCGTAAGCAATGAAAACTATCGGACATTGAAACAAGTAATTATATGATTATCTATGCAAACAGGGCAAGCACCATTATTTATAATTACTTATTAAGTAATTACGGTGATTCGGGATATTGGCTAATACCTATCAATAGTTGTCCGGTTGTGCCTCTTACATTTTTCACAGCAGGAGTTCCATTTAAATTAGTCGATATTGAAACCAGTACCTATTGCATGAACAGTGAATATATACTGAAGTCATTGCGGGATCCTGATTGTAAAGGTATGGTCTATATATATAGTTATGGTGTAAATATTTCAGCTGGTAATCTATTTCAACAGGTAAAAACCACGAGAAAAGATTTTAAAATTATTGAAGATAAGTGTTTGAATCCTCCTTCTTTTAGTACGCAAAATAGATCGTCATACGCAGATTTAACACTATACAGTACCGGTTATGTTAAATATGTTGATCTGGGATTTGGCGGATTTGGGATTTGCAACCGTGAAATTACCTATAAAAAGCATCAAACTTATTATAACCCCTCCTATTTGACACAAATAGAATCCGATTATAAAAGATGTTTACAAGAGAATGAATTAATTGATCAACCTGATCCATCATGGTTAGATGACAGGCCCTTACAAATAGATAATATAGCGAAATATAAATCGATAGTTCGGGATACCAGGAGGGATGTTACCCTTTTTAAGAGGGAATTGAATGCCATTTACAAGAAGCATATCCCTTCGAATTATTGGCTAACACTGAATGGTTCTCCTGTATCTTCATGGAGATTTAACCTTCGTCTGCCATTTAACAAAGAGAAGCTCATTGGGGAAATATTTGCCCGGGGTTTATTCGCCAGTTCTCATTATCAACCTGTAGATAAAATATTTGATGTCGAGGTAATCGGTGGTGAGCAGGCAGCATATTCGCTGTATGATAAGGTGCTTAACCTATTTAATGACAAATATTTTTCTGCAAAAGTAGCAAAAGATATTTCAGATGTTATTAAACATTTTAATCCATATATGATAAAGCCATGATTATTCCTTTTAATAAACCATTCCTGACTGGCAAAGAAACGTTATATATAGAAGAAGCAGTAGATTCCGGAAAAATTTCCGGTAATGGTAAATACACCAAAAGATGTCAGACATTTTTTGAGGAGCATTATGGATTTAACAAATGTCTCTTAACTACTTCATGTACCGATGCCCTGGAGATGGCAGCAATTCTATTGGAAATTCAACCTGGTGATGAAGTGATAATGCCCTCATATACCTTTGTTTCTACTGCGAATGCATTTGTGCTGCGTGGTGCCAAAATTCGATTTGTTGATTCACGAGGTGACCATCCCGGTATGGATGAAGATAAAGTAGAAGAATTAGTGAATAAAAACACCAGGGCTATTGTAGTTGTGCATTACGCCGGTGTTGCCTGTGATATGGATAAAATCATGGGGATTGCTAACACATATAATCTTTTTGTCGTGGAAGATGCCGCACAGGCTATCGACAGTTATTATACTCATACTGACGGGAGCCGTAGCCCTTTGGGTTCCATTGGTCATTTAGGGGCATTCTCCTTCCATGAAACTAAAAATGTTATTGCTGGCGAAGGCGGAATGTTGGTTATTAACGACAGTAGGTTCGCCGACCGGGCTGAAATTATCTGGGAAAAAGGGACAAATCGTTCGGCTTTTTTTAGAGGGGAAATTGATAAATACGGCTGGGTTGATATTGGATCTTCATTTCTTCCCTCCGAGCTAAACGCTGCATTTTTATATGCCCAACTAGAGCAGTTAGGCGAAATCCAGCAGAAAAGACTAGCGATTTGGAATCTATATCACGAAAAATTAAATGTTGTTTGTGACGACCTGGGGATCCGCCAGCCGGTTATTCCACGATATTCGACTAATAATGGTCATTTGTATTATTTGGTTTGTAAGGATGTCCGACAAAGAGATGAGTTGATTAATCATATGAAGGCTTATGGTATTCATAGTGTCTTTCATTATTTGTCTCTTCACCAATCAGAATTTTACAGGTATAAGCATGACGGCAGAACTTTAAAAAATTCGGATTGTTATTCGGATCGTCTCCTGAGATTGCCTTTTTATTATGAGCTCACTGATATTCAGCAATTCAGAGTAATAAAGGCATTGCACTCTTTTGCCGCACTAAAGAAGAATAGTATGATCGGGAAACAATATCCAAAAATCATTAATTACAGCTGTTATGACTGAAGAAGAAATACAATTTATCGCCAATAAAGTGATGCAATCCCTGCAAGAAGGGCGCTTAAATCGAGAGGAAGAGATTCCTAAAGTATCACTTGAACAAAAACATATTCAGAACTGCGAGTTATTACTTAACAGGGAAACATTATTAAAAAAGATGCCGAAAGAGTCTATAGTGGGCGAAATTGGAGTAGACGAAGGAGCATTCAGCAGATCTATTTATAATGAGGTAAAACCTGAAAAGCTTCATTTAATTGATATTTGGAGTACAGATCGTTACCACGATGGAAAGTTTCAAATGGTACAACAATCTTTTTCCAGTGAGATAGAAAACGGTATGGTTCAGATCCACCGAAAATTGTCAACCGAAGCAGTGGATGATTTTAATGATAACTATTTTGGTTGGATATATGTCGATACGGATCACTCTTATGAAACAACAAGGGATGAGCTGAAACTGTATGCGCCAAAACTGAAGGAGGGTGGAATCATCGCCGGTCATGATTATGAAAAAGGTAACTGGATAACTACTTATCGCTATGGAGTAATAGAAGCAGTACATGAGTTTTGCGTAAACAATAATTGGGAGTTGTTATATCTAACGGCAGAACCTACAGAAAATAAGAGTTTTGCAATTCGTAAAATTTAATAAAAGAATGCTCTTTGTAATGGATAACATTATTGAGAGCATCTCTATTGACTGAATAAAGAAAATGAAATCGTTTTTTTTAATAAGTAATTAGTATTCCTTTAAGCGGCTTCCATACTTGCTCTTTAAAAAGTAAAGTACTATTCGGAAAATATTAAATACCTAATTAGAAGCATGCAGGAAAACAGGAATCACTTCTTACTGATGACCTTTCTAAACATTCGTGCAAGTGGATCAAAAATAGTACGTTTTCCCTGTTTTAGGATAGAATCTTTTGATTTCAAAACAAATCTCCATTTTTGTTCCCCAAAAAATTTAAGTACTCCTCAGAGGCACCGATAATGACTACAGATGTAATTGGTAATTAATATTTTTTAATAACAAAAGGAGCATATTATGGCTTTCGGAGATTTAAGCAGGATAAACACAAATATACAAGCGATGGATGCCCAGCTGTCGCTGAACAGAATCAATGATCAACTCGCTAATAACGAGTTACAAATGTCTACGGGTAAACGGATTAACAAAGCTGAAGACGACTCGGCCGGTTATTCAATTGCTGCAAAATTACGCAGCCGTGTTGCAGGACTAAACCAGTCGATGCAGAACGTAGGTGATGCAAAGTCGGTACTTAGCATTGCTGAATCGAGCTACAATAGTGTAATGGATAATCTGGTACAAATGAAAAGTCTGTCAACACAAGCTGCCAATGATACGCTGGGACCAGAAGAACGTGGATACATTGGTGACCAGATTAAAGCCCTGGGTGATGATATTAACAAAATTGCCGATCAGACTGTTTATCAGGATTATCAGCTGTTAAATGGTAATGTGAATGCAGGTGGAACGGTTCAAAATACCGGTAAACTTTCTATGACGTTCCAAGTTGGCGATCGTAGTAAAGATACTATCACAGCTAATATATCTGCCGTGAATGTTGGTCAGTTGTTTAACGGTGGAACAGCCACTGCTAATTTGGGTGCCACTGGTAGCTCCGCAAATATCACAGCCAGTGCCGCAGGTGCAGGATCACAAGGAGCGTTAACATTTAGTTCAACAGCCACTGCCGCTGATTTCCGTAATTTTATTGGCAAAGTTGATAATGCTATCAGTGACATGGCCGCCAATGTGAATTCCATAGGTATCACTCAGTCTTCTCTGACGGTTCGCGAAAATACCCTGTCACAGTCCATTAGTTCCGATCAATCAGCCAAGTCTCGTATCATGGATACTGACTTTGCCAAGGCAAAAAGTGAGCAAGTAAGGTTGCAGATCTTACAACAGACGGCCACCTCTGCTCTTGCACAGGCCAATAAGGGACCCCAATCAGTACTCAGTTTTCTCCGGTAGATAATCAGTCAATATATTCTATCTGGTGAACCAGAAAGGGCTATGCTACTTATCGACTTCAACAGCATGGCCCTTTTTAATTTATGAATGGAAAGATCTTTGTTCTTTATTTTTACATCTGTCCATAACGGTTAAAAAAGATACATGTGTGAAGCCCGGGAAACCGGGCTTTGTTATTTTAAGGCGTGAGAAATGCCTGTAATAAAAAACTGAAGATGTAGAAAGAAACTCTAATTACCCATTCGATATGGAACCTGAATCTACTCTATCAGGCAGAAAATGCGAGGATACACGGCTATCATTTGTAGAATTTTGAGCCGGAACGGACCATTCGTTTGATGAGAGGATTAGGCCGGTAGCGGTCTTCACCATATTCATCCTGCAAGGCATCCAGTTGATCGAGTACCGTATCCAAACCCCATTCATCAGCCCATTTCAATAATCCTTTCGGATAGTTAACACCTTTGGTCATGGCCTTATCAATATCTTCAACGGAAGCCACATTCATGAACACAGCATCCGCCGCTTCATTGAATAACATGACCAGGATCCTGTTGAAGATCTTTCGTCCAAGTTTGGGATCTTTATTTGGCTCCGGTTTCGACGCCCCATCCCGGTAATCATAAAAACCGCGTTCGTTTTTCCTGCCCAGAAAACCGGCTTCAACCAGGCGTTTTTGACTAAATGAAGGTTTAAAACGCGGATCGTAATAAAAAGCTTCAAATACGGTTTCCGTCACTTTGTAATTTACATCATGACCAATAAAATCCATCAATTCGAAGGGCCCCATTTTGAATCCGCCAATTTCCTTCATGGCCCAATCGATGGTGGGCACGTCAGCGACTCCTTCTTCCAGTTGGCGAATGGCTTCACTGTAAAAGGGCCGGGCCACCCGGTTTACGATGAATCCCGGAGTATCTTTGGCTATAGCTGTTGTTTTACCCCAGTCATCGATAAGTGAGCGAGCTGCCTGTACGGCCTCTTCGCTTGTTGGAATACCGGGTATGATCTCAACCAGAGGCATTAATGGAGCCGGGTTAAAAAAATGAGTGCCCAGGAAGCGGTTGGGCCTATCCAGGGCTGAAGAGATGGACGCGACGGATAGGGAGGATGTATTGGTAGAGAGTATGGCATCTTCGGGTACAACTTGCTCGAGTTTGTTAAAAGTTTTCTTCTTGACATCGAGTTTCTCTATGATCGCTTCTATAATCAGGTGACATTTTTTTAATTTCGGGATAGAATCCACATAGCGTATACGATCTATGATGCCATCCACTTCATCCCGGGTCATCCTGTTCTTTTCAACCTGTCGGTTCAGTATTATAACTAACCCTTGTTTTGATCTTTGCCGGGCCTGATCGCTTATATCGTATAAATAAACCTCATGACCGTACGTGGAAGCCACTTGTGCAATACCCGTTCCCATGGTTCCTGCCCCGATAACACCTACGGCGTGTTCTCTTGTCAAAGTGATTGCCATCTAATAATTACTTTCCAGTGAATTTTGGTTTTCTTTTTTCTACAAATGCCTGAATGCCCTCATTATAATCGTGCGATTTCCCCGCTTCAGTTTGTATTTTCGCTTCCAAAGCAAGCTGGGTATGTAAATCATTACCGAGTGATTGATTAAAAGCCCTTTTGATGAGTCCGAGTCCTTTAGTTGGTTGACTGGTGAGATAACCGGCTAATTTATGCGCTTCATCCATCAGGTTCTCACTCGTATAACTTTTATATATTAACCCGATATCAACGGCTTCTGAAGCTGTTATTTTTTCACCCAACATGGCCATAGCTGTAGCTCTCGGCAGACCTACCAATCGCGGAAGAAAAAAGGTGCCCCCACTATCAGGAATGAGACCAATTTTCGAAAATGATTGTACAAAAACAGCATTATCGGCAGCTAAGACAATATCGCAGGCCAAAGCGATGTTTGCACCGGCCCCGGCAGCCGTGCCATTGACAGCACAAATGACCGGTTTTTCCAATTCACGAATAGCAAGAATTATGGGATTATAGTTGTATTCAATCGTCTCATTGAGCGGTTCATCTTTACGCTCCAATACTTCTTTAAGATCCTGGCCGGCACTAAATCCACGACCGGCTCCCGTCAGAATAACACATCGTATAGAATCATCAGCATCTATTTTTGTAAAGGCAACCTGTAATTCCTTAGCCATCGGCCGATTAAAGCTATTCAGCTTATCCGGGCGATTAAGTGTTATTTGAACCCAATCATCATTGCTCTCATACTTGATATAGGAATAATTCATAGCCATAAAATCTAACGTAAAATATTGTTTTGCTAATTAGTGAAGAAGTAAAAAAACGCTTTTTTATTATATAATAACCGATAACACGATATAACCATTCAAACTCTCTAAAAATACGAAACGCGTCAATGTATGGCAAAGACGTCCAAATGGGTTCTGGTTGATTTGCAGGTAATTCTTGAATATAATTTTCCACAGACCACAGACCACAGACCAGAAAACTCTCGTTCCTGGACTTTGTCCAGGAACGAACAACTGGACACAGAGTGTCCAGTCTTATACTACAATTATAATAATAACACCTGATTATAAATTATAATTATTGTTGTTACATCTTGCATGCCACGGCAAAGAATATCTTAACTATTAACTTAGATCCTATACCAGGTGGCACCTGCGGAGCTTAATCTTATCAAACCTCATAAATATTCATATTGATTGGATCTGTATAATACCGATAGCTTAATTTCATTTAGCTGATAGCTGATTATTCATTGTATTCTTTTGTCAGGAAGGTGTTCTTGATCATTTGCAGGTCCTCGAAATCGATACCTTTCAAATCAATTGATTCCATTGAATCATCACGGAACCATAATTCAAGATTTCCGGAGGTGATAGCAGCGCTTTTAATGTTTTTTAAATCAATCGTATGTGTTTGAGGTTTAGATGGCAGGCGAAATCTCATTTTTTCATCATCCCATTCGATATAATATTTGCGGTATTTCGAATTCGTGTACCACAGTAAAATAAAAACAAACCCAAAGATGATTTGAGCGAGGAGCCCTACAAATGCGATAATGTGATGATGACCTGAAAAGAGACCTGCACCATTCATGATTGATCTGAAAATACGGAATAAGGCATATGTGAGGGACAAAATGCCAACAGTCAGAAGCAGGTACATTAATGTTTTTGATTCTCGACTGAAATTAATCCTTTCCATAAATGTCCTTTTTTCTGTGAAGTTGATAGCCATGATGATGAATAATTAAGATTATTATAAAATAATGAATTAATAAACCGGAATAATATTTTTTTGACGACAAACGACAGGCATTCGACTATCTGCCGGCAACTAACTAATCCGTACGAATCCGTGATTCTGACAAATAAAGCATAATTATGGCACTATGATTTAATCTAACTGTTTCGGCCTTATTTAAACCTTTTAGCAATAATACCAATCTTTAAAAATAATCCCGGCCTTCCCTGTCAATCCCGCACATCCGGATTCTAAACCCAGTACCGTCAATAGCTTTTTTCATATTCCGTACTTAAAAGTACACGGTTAGAATGATCAATAAGTACTGATTAATGAACAATTGGTATTGTATTTTGCTAAGCGCCTTATTTTATATGCCCAAAATCACGAGATATCGGGTCGATGCCTGGAGTGACTTTCTTTATTTTTTGGTAGCAGGGGGGCTATGGTTACCTCGCCGACGTCTTTTTAAAAGTCTGCTTGGATCCGTGAAAATCAATGGCTAAAAATCCGGTTTCAATTATTGAATTGTTAGCTCATATTTATTCAACAGGTTCAGGACATTGTTGTAGGAGAAAATGGCTTTTTTGACATTATTATTTTCCGGATCAATAGAAAAATTTTCAGCTGTGTTGAAATCTGCTTTTTGTAGATAAGTTTTGAAAAAACGGGTATCTGCCAGGTCGCAATTAGTGAATACTGCTTCTTTGAGATTTGCCCCGGTAAAATCGGAATTTCTTATCGTAGTATCTATAAAGATACTTTTAGGCAGGTTGAGATCCGTGAAGATACTATAATTTAAATTACAGCAATTGAAAGCCAATTGGCTGAGTTTATTTCTTTTTAAACTAAAATCGATACCTGTCAACTTGGAATCTTCGAAATGTGCATTATTAATAATAGATTCGGACCATCCGGACATCGATAAATCACAGGAAGTAAAATGACAATCGATGAAAAGGCATTTATGAAAAATAGATTTAACAAATGAACAGTTTTGAAATGTGCAGTTTTCGAAAGATTTATCAGAGTATGTTTTTTCATCTCCTTTAATATCTTTCCAAACTTCGTCTTCGATAAAATCCATTTTAGATAATTAAGAGTTGTAAAACATTAGGAGTCAGTAAGTTATTTTAAAAAAAGTATTGTACGCTTCTCTTTACTACTTTGTAATGCCAATTCTATAACCCTGATCACATTTCTTGCTTCTTCCGGTTTTACAGCTATCTCCTTTTTATGGATAATGGCATCATAAACATTTTCATAAAATTTCTGATAACACCCGTGAAATGTTTCTATATTTCCCCTGAAATGAAGTCCGTCAATATTAGTATTTAATGTACCCCAGTTGTCGGGATCATCAACACCCCAACCGGGTTGATCTGGAGTGATCCCTTTTTTAGATGCATTTTCCTGTGGATCCAGGCCAAATTTTTTGAATGAACCCTGTGTACCATGTAACAGAAAACGCGGACTAGGTTCTCGAACCAGCATACCGGCTTTGAGTATTACCTTTAAATGGTCATATTGAAGATCTAAATCGAAATAATCGTCTGTTACCCCTCCATCCCGTTGAATGCGAATATCTGCTGTAACCGCCTGCGGATCACCAAAAAGCTGCAGGGCATGATCGATTAAGTGGGGGCCTAAATCATATAAAATGCCACTTCCCGGAACATTTTCTTCTCTCCATGCATTGGGTTTCGAATAATTTCGAAATCGATCGAAATGTGATTCATATTCTACTAATTTCCCAAGATTTCCTGATTCAATAATTTCCTTTACGGTTAAAAAATCACCATCCCATCTCCGGTTTTGATAGACAGTTAACAAAACCTCATTCTTCCTGGCGGTGGATATCAGATCGTCAGCCTGATCTGTTGTAATAGTAAGAGGTTTTTCCAGAACTACATGTTTACCGGCAGATAAAGCTTTTTTCGCAAGGCTGTGATGCCATTCATTAGGAGTTGTGATGATCACCAGTTGAATAGCAGGATCATCAAATAAATCATCAGCAGAAGTAACCACTTCAACATAGGGATAATCTTCCCTCGATTTCTGATCATGACGCTCAACAATTTTGGTGATATTGAAACCATGATTGAGATGTAAAAAAGGGGCATGAAATACCTGGGCAGACATCCCATACCCGATGATGCCTGTATTTATTTTTTTGTTAGCCACAGAGTTTCGAAAATTTAAATATATATAGAAAATATTGTATGCTGTAATTTACAGCTACAATTGGGTAATACAATTATAAATTCCATTTTACTATTGTCCGGGAAATATTTTACTCATTGGATCAATGGTTGACGAACTGTGAATCTATGAATCGCTAGGTTACTTTTTATCGATGAAAAGTAACCAAAAATCGCCGGCGTTCGAACAATGGGCCAAATCCATCTCCATTACGCTAAAATACGGGGGTTGCCAGATTCTGGAATCATGCGGTATGGATTTTTTTTAAAGCTGCATTCCACCGGATTCTTAACGACCATTTTTCTGAGGCCGGAATCTCAAAAAGTCTTATATATCCGTATAAGTGAAACTTGATAATTTTTTAAAACTAAATTTTATTGGATGAGATGATACCAATTACAAAATAAAAAGGAATACGGGGGGAAAGTAACAAAATACCATTCAGCAAACGGACCCATCATCATCGATATAGCAGGCATCAGATTGAAAACGATCCCAGTCTGACATTAACTTTTGAAGATAATCCAGATGGGTCAATAATTTTTTTTCACTATAAATGATTTCATTATCATCAACTAAAACCGGTAAAGAAGGTATATCATATTAAAAAGGAAGATCTTCAACAGATTCAACCGTTTTTACATTATGGGCAATTACAATGGAGCGCAACAGGTCTTCGATTTGCTGACCAAAATCATTTTTTAGAGGTTCGGTATAATGTTATCATCAGTTTAGGGAGTTTATTGATAGAATGTCTCTATAAATAGTGTGCCGTAATTATATATTTGAATTACTTATTGGGTTGTAAGTTTAATAATATTAAATATTAATAAGATTTGAATCATATCATTTTGTTTTTCGTTAAGGATATAAAAGAAGCTTTAAATAAATAAAATCTATTATATCAATGAACGAGAATAACGCTATTAGAGAAAATTTGCTAAACGAGCCAGATGTTCAGCCACATCTTATAAAAGATGACGGCCATTTCCCAAATAATTCAACGTTATCCCTTTTGGTTTATAAAAGGGCCGTTAATGTAACCGATGAAGAAACTATTGATGAATTGGAACAACTTATGGCGGATAACGGCTGGAGTGGGATGTGGGTAAATGGTGTATTCCCATATCATCATTATCACAGTACCGCTCACGAATGTCTTATCGTTTGCGATGGTGATGCACGCATTCAATTTGGTGGAGATCAGGGTATGACCTTGCATCTTAAAAAAGGGGATATGATAATATTACCGGCTGGAATAGCACATAAAAAACTCGATCAGAGTCCTGATTTTCAAGTATTAGGTGCTTATCCGGATGGACAAAATTATGATATGAATTATGGTATGGATAGTGAGCGTCAATATGCCGATCAGAATATTGCGCGGGTTTCCTTACCCAAGGCAGACCCTTTATATGGTAATGATGGACCATTAATGACTAATTGGAAAGAGTAGCATATATATAAAAGAGAATCCGTCATTTTTAGGTGACGGATTCTCTTTTTGAAGGATATAATTGCCTATTTAGAGTGGATTTTACCGGCAGTCGTCACATCACGTAATTTTGCAACAAGGTCGGCTGAATCATAATAATGACGGAATCGTGTCACTTTCCCATTTTTAAAAGTGAATATCATTACCCAGTTATGTTCATAGGTTTTATTGTTTGCCTTTATCTTACCCTGGTTTTTACCTTCAACGACAACCCTGTTTTCCTGAGTCGTGATTTCATCCATAACAAAATTTTTCGGTTATACATATTTCCCTAGTTGATCAAAAAATTCCGTCACCTCTTTTTTTGATTTTCTGTAACCCGACCAGGGAATTTCCGGAAGCAGGGGATTGTCAGGTTACTTTATCCTCGACAAGGTTAAGAATAGTTGGTATATCACCTTTTTCAAGTGCGTTGAAAACTTTTTTTATGAGGGCTACATTATCTTGCATAATAACTCCTGACTCTTTAGAAATTGTAATATTTAATTTGTGAATAGAACTGCTCACCTGGTTACGTTTTAAAAATCACGGCTGCTGATTTTTCCCCAGGATGTTTTTCAAAAAACAAGTATTACTGATTGCGGCGTGTAAAGATTTATTACCGCATCGCAAGATAATATATATGTATAGATTAGTAGGTATAGAAAATTCTAATAAATTATTGATATTTATTATTATGTAGATGACTTACAAGCTGTTGGGCAAGCAGTATAGGAAATAAAAAAACTACGATAAGAATGCAGATCCCGTTAGTTACCTATCTACCTTTATACCTTTATATGATCGAAGATCCAAAATTATTTTGATTTCAGCACTCTGAAGAAAATACTGTTAACATTATTATTTGATACCAGTATTACAGCGAAAATTGGTATTCATTTATGTGCAACGGCCAGGAATATGGGGAAAGATTTTGATTTACCGTCTATTTCCTTGGACATCTTATAAGCTGTTGAAAATGTGATGTTATTAAATCCGGAATCGCGCATTTTATCAGCCAGCTTATCCCTGTCAAATCCATGGTGAACATCGTGAACCTCTTTCCCGTGAAATGAACCGTCTTCCTTATCGAGGTCAGCTATACATAATATCCCATTATTATTTAACATTTTGTAAAAAGTACTTAATATTGCATCAATATCCTGAATATGATGCAGTGTCATTTGGGTAAAAATAAGATCGTATTTCTGATCAGGCAGAGAATCATTTGTTAAATCAATTTTTATAGGTACCAGGTTTTCTGCGTTTTGTTCCTTTATTTTGTCCCTGAGTACCTGAAGCATACCATCAGAGTTATCTGCCATTGTTATAGATCCAAGATCATGTTGAAGCGTAAAACTCAATAATCCCGTTCCACACCCATATTCAAAGGCTTTCATAGTAACGGATAATGAGACATTTTTTCTTATAGCTTCAGCTATTGCCCGGGAACGTTCGATATGAATTGGATTATCATCCCACTCTTTGGCTTTTTCGTCGAAATTATTCAAGTCGTAACTCCATTTAATAATTATGGATGATCATTTTTATTTGTTTTTAAATATAAGCTTAACAAGATGGCAAAATTATAAATAACAATGCAGATTTAGAATTGTCCAATATCTTCACAGTTAAACCGTTAATTATTCATATTTAGTAACACGATTTATATCAATTTATTGTTAAAGGTCCCTTCATGTCTACCCGTTTTTTTTCATAGAACTTAGATTAATTAAGGTTTCATGTTAGATCTAAGCCTGGGTAAATATGAAAAAGCAGTTAAATCACCTTCATTTGGGATATAGAAATTGTAATATTTTAAGATTGGGTAAAATCCCGGGTTTTGCAAAGCCTTCTTAAAGTCAAGAAACGAAATGTAACTGTATCATAATAGCAACATTTCTATAATAAATATATGAGATAGATAATTTATTTCATGGTTCAACTGTGATTCATTTTTAAGATATCGGGAAGTTGAAACAATTATGTTACGGATTGATTTAATGTATGGTAATTAGATAAAAAAGCGCTTTTTAATGGCATTATTGAAATATGTATGGACGTATTTAATGATAATCCATGATAGTAATATGATTATTTATTATACTTATTTTATGCATGTTAATATGTATTAAATAAAATATAATATGGTGTGATTATAAGATGATTGTGATTTGATTATTGAACGTTAAACAATCTTCCCAATATAGCAATATGCCTGAAGCTGCTGGCTTTGTTTTATTCATAGTTGTGAGACCGGAAATGGTATATGTTACTTATTGTACATAATACTTCCGGGTAAGAAATATTTATCGGGGCCAATAATAAAAATGTTAGAATAGGAATAACGATTATATGCAATAAGAGAGAGAATGATATATGATATGATTTTGATTTAGTTCCTATGTTTCCGAGTAAGGGGTTTGAATATTTTTTAAAAAATGTGTTACGCCAACTATGTAACAATAAAACATACATATAGGATTATAAGTATATATTATTTTAATTGTTCTGTAGGTATATGGTTATAAGATTATTCAGTAGGTAAATTCTTAGATAAATAGATATACTAACAAAATATGTAACCATAAATATGTCTTAATATATGTAGTGGTAACAGTGTAAAAATTATTCCGATAATATGATTTTATCATAAAAAAATACATTAATTAATCAATCCATCATCTCGTAAAAAATATATAAGTGCCATCATAGATGTTAAAAAGCGCTTCCAATAAAAAATCGAGTTAAAATTTGTTTAAAACATGATTTTTTGATCATTATTGATTATAATTTTGTATTGATTGCGGAAGGAAAAGTTACCAATTATTACGAAGGAGCAGTATCCAATGAAGCACATCTCATGTGAATTATCTAAGGGACTATACAATCCAAAACATGAACACTCTAATTGTGGTGTCGGGGTTGTTGTAAATTTAAATGGTAACCCTACACATCAATTGATTGAAGATGGTTTCCATATCCTGGAAAACCTGGATCATCGTGGGGCGCGTGGTGCCGAGGAAAAAACAGGTGACGGTGCCGGGATGATGCTTCAGAAACCTCATGATTTTTTCAAAGCTATTATACCTGAATTGGGTGATTATGATAGTTACGGGGTAGGGCAGGTATTTTTCCCGCGGGAAACAAAGAAGCAAAATGCCTTGAAAGAGGTAATGCATGAAGCTGCCAGGAAAGAAAAATTCAATATCATCTGTTGGAGAAAAGTACCCACAGATAATACCGGTTTGGGAAAAACGGCATTACAGACGGAACCGGTTGTATTTCAGTTTTTTGTTGAACCAATAAAACCCGTTGATCCGGAAGAACTGGATACAAAACTATATGTATTACGCCGTTTAATGGAGAAAGCTGTAAGACAACGTGCTTTATGGAGTGGTGATTTGTTTTATATATGTTCCCTCGACAGGCGTAAAATTGTTTATAAAGGGCTTCTGACCTGTGCCCAGCTGCGAAGCTATTATCCTGAATTATCAAATTCGATGGTTAAAACGAGTTTGATAATGGTTCATTCACGTTTTTCGACTAATACACTTGGTTCATGGGATCTTGCTCATCCATATCGTGTGATTGTTCATAATGGTGAAATTAATACACTTCAGGGAAATATTAACTGGATGAAAACACGGGAACCGCATTTAGCATCAGAGAAGTTTGGAGAAGATATAGTAAAGATAAAACCGATAACGCCCGATGTGGAAATCAGTGATAGTGCCGGTTTCGATCATGTTCTCGAATTGTTACATGAGGGTGGGCGTGATTTACCTCATGCGTTACGTATGATGGTTCCGGAAGCATGGAACAAAGATCCGTTCATGCATCCTCTCAGAAAATCATTTTATGATTATCACTCAACATTGATGGAACCATGGGACGGTCCCGCACTCGTAGCAGCCAGCGATGGGTACAGAGTTGCAGCCATTCTTGATAGAAACGGCCTCCGGCCGTGCAGGTATTTAATTACCGACGAAGGGAAATTGGTGATGGCCAGTGAGGATGGTGTTCTGAATATTCCCAATGAGAATATTGTAAAAAAAGGCCGTTTAAAGCCGGGTCAATTATTTATGGCTGATACAAAAGAAGGCCGGATTATCCCTGAAGAAGAAATATTTGATGAGCTCGTTGATGAAAGATATCAGAAATGGTTAGATGATAACAGGGTTCGCCTCCCAGATTTGATGGCTAAAAATGATATCAGATTAACAGATAATTTCGATTTCGATAATATTGATAAATATCAACAGGCGTTCGGATTTACCCTGGAGTATCTCAACCGTTTTATTAAACCCATGATAGAGGATGCCAAAGATCCAAAAGGGGCAATGGGTGATGATACTCCGCTTCCTGTGTTTTCACAGCAGGAAAAACCACTCTTTAGCTTTTTTAAACAGGAATTTGCACAGGTATCGAATCCACCTCTTGATTATATACGGGAAGATTTAGTCACTTCGCTTGAAAGCCATATTGGTAGTAAACATAACCTCCTATCGGAGTCACCAGAACATTGTCGTCAGTTGTACCTGCAATCTCCTATTCTAACGGACGAGGAAATGGAAATCATCCGGGATATTGATGATAATGGTATTCGATCCTGTATCATAGACACCACTTACCCGGCTGGACGAAAACTGCGCAGGGCTATTGAATTGATGCGTGAGCGGGCTGAAGAAGCTATTTTAAACGGTTGTGAGATATTGATTTTATCCGATCGCTCAGTCAGTAATAAAAGGATGGCCGTTCCCTCTTTACTCGTGGTCGGAGCGCTCCATCATCATTTGATACGGAAGAACCTGAGAACACAAGTAGCCCTGGTTGTTGAATCGGGTGAGGCTACACTGGTTCATCATTTTTGTACGCTTCTTGGATATGGTGCGGATGCCGTAAATCCATGGTTAGCTTACCGTACTATTACAAAGATGCTGCGTGAGGGTTTTACGAGCGTAACGCGTAAAGATGCTTATCTCAACTATCGTAAAGCGATAGAAGGTGGTATCCTTAAAGTGATGTCCAAAATGGGTATTTCAACGCTTGAGAGTTATAAAGGAGCTCAAATTTTTGAGACAATCGGATTGAATAATGATTTGGTACAGGAGTATTTTGCAGGAACAACAGCCAGTCTGTCCGGTATCGGTTTACATCAGATTGAGAATGGGATTATCAAGCGTCACGAACGCGCTTATAATAGTAAGGTAGCCGGGACTTTGCCCTTAAAGTCAGGGGGAGAGTATTACTGGCGCCGTGACGGTGAAGAACACGAATGGAATCCAATCACAATAGGCAAGTTGCAATACGCTGTCAAAGGCGACGATTATAACGTTTACAAAGAGTTTGCACAAGCCATAAATGAACAAAGTGAACATCAATTTACCATACGTGGCATCCTCGATTTCAAAAATGGCAAGTCAATCCCAATAGAAGAAGTAGAACCTGAAGAATCGATCATGAAACGATTCTCAACCGGTTCGATGTCATTTGGCTCTTTAAGTAAAGAAACGCATGAAACATTGGCCGTTGCTATGAACCGGATCGGTGGAAAATCAGGAACCGGCGAAGGCGGTGAGGAAGTTGAACGTTTCGGAACGGATAGGGAATGTTCTATGAAACAGGTGGCTAGTGGTCGTTTTGGCGTGACCAGTGAATACCTTGCCAGTGCCAAACAAATAGAAATAAAAATGGCCCAGGGAGCTAAGCCCGGAGAGGGTGGCGAATTACCCGGTGGAAAAGTAGGGGACATTATTGCCAAAGTACGGTATACGATTCCCGGAATTGGGTTGATATCACCACCGCCACATCACGATATCTATTCTATTGAGGATCTTGCTCAATTGATTCATGATCTGAAATGCGCAAATCCTGATGCTGAAATTCACGTAAAGCTTGTTTCGAAATCTGGTGTCGGTACGATTGCGGCCGGTGTAGCCAAAGCACGGGCCGATGCCGTTTTAATTAGCGGAGATTCAGGGGGTACAGGTGCGGCCGTAAAAACATCAATAAAGTCGGCCGGTTCACAATGGGAATTAGGTTTGGCTGAGGCTAACCAGGTATTACTTGCCACTAATTTGCGTTCAAGAATACGGGTCCGTACAGATGGCGGTTTAAAAACAGGTAGAGATGTCGTGGTTGCAGCTCTTTTGGGGGCGGAAGAATATGGCTTTGGAACGGCTCCATTGGTTACTTTGGGATGTATCATGTTACGTAAGTGCCATTGTAATACCTGTTCGGTAGGTATTGCCACTCAGGATCCGGAGTTACGTAAACGTTTTGCCGGAAAACCGGAGTATATCATCAATTATATGAAGTTTATAGCACGCGAAGTACGTGAATTAATGGCTGATATGGGATTTCGTTCAATGGATGAAATGATTGGAAGGGTTGAAATGCTTCGCCCGAAAGAATTGAAAAAAACAAAAGCGCCCGAATTCGATCTTTCTCCACTGTTGTATCGTCAACCATCCGACGACGACCATATTAAAACCAGGGAACAGAACCATAAACTTTATCGTAAAATCGATCATAAAATTATTGATCAGGTTATGCCCGCGCTTGAGGATAATAAGACGATCAGTCTTGATGTGAAAATTTCTAATCGCGACCGGACATTCGGTACATTATTGAGTTCAGCCGTTACGAAGAAACATGGCATGAGAGCACTGAATGATGATATGGTCACCCTAAACTGTTCCGGGATAGCCGGACAAAGTTTCGGGGCATTTCTGGCAAAGGGCCTTTCATTGCATCTGCAAGGATCGGCAAACGATTATGTGGGCAAGGGCCTGTCCGGTGGCAAAATTATTGTGAAAAAACCGAAAGAAAGCACCTATGAGGCTTCGGATAATATTATCATCGGTAACGTGGCTTTATATGGAGCAACGGCTGGTGAGACCTACTTCAATGGGCAAGCCGGTGAGCGTTTTGCCGTTCGAAATTCCGGAGCAATGACTGTAGTAGAAGGTATTGGTGATCATGGCTGCGAATATATGACCGGTGGAGTTGTAGTGATTTTGGGCAGTACAGGTAAAAATTTTGGTGCCGGTATGAGTGGCGGTGAAGCATACATCTTCGATGAGGATAAGGATTTTGAGGCGAAGATGAATAAACAGCAGATTCATCTGGAATCATTTGAAGAGGACAGAGATCTGAAAATTGTTCATCGTTTATTGGAAAATCATTATCAATACACTAATAGCGCTAAAGCCGGGCGTATTTTAGATAACTGGGAAGAAAGTGTTCGCCATTTTGTAAAAGTAATGCCGGATGCCTATGCACGGGTTCTCAGTGAGAATCTTGAAAAAGGGATTGATATCAGGCAAGAACTTCCAGGTAAACCTAAACAAAGTATAGTAGCATGAGTAGTGAGAATCATCCAGGCGGATATTTAGAGTATAATCGTAAACCTATAGGTAAACGTCCTGCGGATAAAAGAACATCAGATTATGAAGAGATCTGGAAACCGGAATGGGACGAAGAGCATCTGCAGCAACAAGGCAAAAGATGTATGGATTGTGGTGTTCCCACTTGCATGGGGGGCTGCCCAATCGGTAATATAATTCCGGATTGGAATGATCTTGTAAATCTGGGGGATTGGAAATCGGCTTTAAGCCGTCTACATGCTACTAATAATTTTCCTGAATTCACAGGATATATCTGCCCCGCACCGTGTGAGAATGCTTGCGTTCTATCAATTAATGATGATCCGGTGGCCATAAAAAGCATCGAACGGGCCATCGTCGATAAAGGTTGGGAAATGGGTTGGATTAAGCCGGAGCCACCTGAAGAACGTACCGGATTTGATGTTGCTATAATTGGCAGCGGACCTGCCGGGCTTGCAGCTGCTCAACAATTAAACCGTTGCGGTCATAAAGTTACGATATTTGAAAGGGATGATACACCGGGCGGATTGATGACATATGGAATACCTGATTTCAAATTTGCCAAGAAACAGGTAAAAAGACGTATTAAACAGCTTTCTGAAGAAGGTATATTTTTTATGACAAATACTGAGGTTGGAGACAATATACCTTTCGAGCGTATTTATGATGATTTTGATGCAGTATTATTGGCAATTGGTGCTCTTAAACAACGAGACGTCTCATTACCCGGTCGTGATCTCAATGGAGTTCATTATGCAATGGAATATCTTGTTAATGCCAATCGTCGGCAGGCAGGCAAAGAAGTTGATAAGATAATAGATGCTAAAGATAAAAATGTGATTGTTTTGGGTGGTGGTGATACAGGTGCCGATTGTGTGGCCACTGCACACAGACAGGGTGCTAAACAGGTCGTACAAATTAGTATTAACCCCCAAAAGCCTTTAAAAAGGAAGTTAGATAACCCGTGGCCGGAACAACCACTCGTATATAAGAAAACGTATGCTATTGAAGAGGGTGGCGAACAGGAATTCGGTGTCAATACCATAGAATTTGTTGATGATGACAAAGATGACAGGGTAAATTATCTTGCAGCAGAACGTGTGGAATGGACCTATGATGAAAACGGAAAAAGAACAGACAAAAAAGTCCTGGATCCTGATCTTAAAATAGATGCCGACCTGGTCCTGATCGCTATCGGTTTTGAAGGGGCTGAAAGTAACGTTTTTGAAAAATTTGGCCTGGATGCAGAGTTTGGTACATTCAAGGTTAATGATAAGATGATGACCAATATTCCCGGTGTCTTTGCAGCCGGTGATGCCCGCCGCGGACAGTCACTCGTCGTATGGGCTATTGGCGAAGGACGAGACGCCGCTCGTCATATTGATAAATATTTAATGAACTCCAGTAGATTACCTGCCAGCTTGCAAACTGTCAATCCTCCGATAGAGAAATAAAAAAACAAATTTAAAAGTTATTCTATTGGTTCGAGTTGAACGGTAAAATGGCGGAGTACATTCGATTGTGAAACGACACGGTAGCCGGTTAGTTGATCACGCTGCTCAAAAACCGATAATATTACTTCCGAGAGGTAATCAACATGGCTCTGCGTATAAACACGACGGGGAAATGCCAACCGGACAAGTTCCAGGGCAGCGGGTTTTTCTGTTCCATCGGGTTGCATACCGAACATAATACTTCCGATTTCAACTCCACGTACACCACCTAACAGGTATAGGGCATTATTCAAAGACCAAGCCGGGTATTCCAGGGGGGGAATATGCGGTAACATTTCTTTAGCATCGATATAAATGGCATGTCCTCCTGTAGGTTGAACTATCGGGACGCCGGCTTCGGTTAATTTATCGCCCAGATATGATATAGTGCGTATACGATACCGGAGATATTTTTCATCCAACGCTTCATATAATCCAAGGGCAATGGCTTCCATATCATATCCGGCCATTCCACCGTAAGTTGGAAATCCTTCTGTCAAAATCTCAAGACTTCTGCATTGTTTAGCTAATTCCAGATCATCAACGGCAAGAAAACCGCCAATGTTGGTCATACCGTCTTTTTTTGCACTCATGGTACAACCGTCAGCATAATCGAACATTTGACGTGCGATCTCTATAGGTGATTTATCAGCATAACCCTCTTCACGCATTTTAATGAACCATGCATTTTCTGCAAAACGGCAGGCATCCAGAAAGAAGGGGATGTCATATTCATGTGCAAGTTCGGAAGTTTTCTTAATATTTTTCATGCTCACCGGTTGTCCACCTCCGGAATTATTGGTAACGGTCATCATGACCACAGGTATGCGTTCCGGTCCTGTTTCTTCAATAGTTGCTTTCAGGGCATCCAGATCCATGTTTCCCTTAAAAGGATGTTTTAACCCCGGTTTGCGTCCTTCCGGAATGACAAGGTCACGTGCTTCTGCACCGGCATGTTCCACATGAGCGCGTGTTGTATCAAAATGGGTATTACTTGGTATGACGTCACCAGGTTTGGCTATGGTGGTAAATAAAATATTTTCCGCAGCCCGGCCCTGGTGAGTCGGAATAACATTAGCGTATCCGGTAATATCCTGTATAGCATGTTCAAATTTATAATATGATGATGATCCCGCGTAAGATTCATCGCTGGCTATCATAGCCGACCATTGATCTTTAGACATAGCCCCTGTGCCGCTGTCAGTAAGTAAATCAATTTGGACATCATCTGCTTTCAATAAAAATGGATTATAGCCGGCATCCTTTAATAATTGTTGGCGTTCTTCCATGGAAGTGAAGTGCATGGCTTCGATAGAACGTATACGAAATGGTTCGATAATGGTATTTGTTTGAAATGGTTTTAAGTGCATGATCTCTCTGACTATATACGGCTAATAATTTCAGTTATTCAATGAATGTTAATTAAGATAAACAAATCTTAAATATTGGCAAAAGATTGCAATGCTTTAAATATGCAGGAATGCTAAGAGTGTTTAGCCGTAGTCAATAACGCATAACTTAACGAAAAAGGTCTATTTGCCAGGTAGGGTTCATAAACCATTTTCCAATTAAATAACGGTTACTATGTAAAGTGGGATTTTGCTTATCCATATCATTTAAGACTTGATTATCTTAAATCTTGAATATAAGTTACCTTCAACTACAAATAAAATTTTAGGATAATTGTAACTCATTGTCTAACAATTAATTATTATTTATTCTTTGAGTTGGAATCCGGTACTGAAAGACTGATATAAAATAATTTTTCACTTTGGGGAATTATAGTATTGGTTGTCGGTATCGGACTATTTTAAGAGATGAAATTATTAGTTCATTATACTACCCATTCGAGCTTGAATATTATTGCAGATAATATCCGTATCAGCCCCCATGCCTATCCACCTGAGAGTAAATGAAAAGAGATACTATCAGAATTCAAAACTATTAAAGAATTACAAAAAAAATAATCAGGTCAAACTATGAGTAATCAAAACAAAAAACGTTCATGGGCCGAACCATATAAAATAAAAATGGTGGAACCGGTCCGCATAATTTCAAGAGAAGCAAGAGAAAAAGCCATTAAAGAGGCTGGATATAATACTTTTCTACTCAGGTCACGAGATGTTTATATCGACTTGTTAACCGACAGTGGTACATCTGCCATGAGTGATCGTCAGTGGGCAGGTATGATGATGGGTGACGAAGCTTACGCAGGTAGTGAAAATTTCTATCATCTTGAGGAAGCCGTCAAGAAATTTTATGGATATAATTATCTGGTACCGACCCATCAGGGCAGAGGTGCGGAGCATATTATTTCACAGATCATGATCAAAAAGGGCGATTTTATTCCCGGCAATATGTATTTCACAACAACCAAACTGCATCAGGAGTTGGCCGGTGGAACATTTGTGGATGTCATCATCGATGAAGCTCATGATCCTGAAAATGAATACCCGTTTAAAGCAGACGTAAACCTGGATAAACTTGAAGATTTAATCAAGGAAAAAGGTGCTGACCGGATTCCGTATGTGTCGATAGCCACATCGGTAAATATGGCCGGCGGTCAGCCTATTTCGTTGAAGAATCTTAAGGAATTACGTGAGTTGACCAATAAATATGGTATTCCCATCATTCATGATATGACAAGAGTTGCCGAAAATGCCTATTTCATTAAGAAACGGGAACCGGGATATCAAAATAAATCGATACATGATATCGTGTATGAGATCTGCTCTCTGACCGATGGAGCAACGATGAGCGCCAAGAAGGATGCTCTTGTTAATATCGGTGGATTCCTGGCATTGAATGATCCGGAATTATTCGATAAAGCCAGAAATATGGTGGTTATATACGAGGGTTTGCATACGTATGGAGGCATGGCTGGCCGCGATATGGAAGCACTCGCAATTGGTATTTCCGAATCGGTTCATGAAGATCATATCAGAGCCCGGGTTGGACAGGTAGAATATCTCGGACAAAAACTGATTGATGCAGGAGTACCGATCGTACGGCCGGTTGGCGGTCATGGTGTATTCCTGGATGCTAAAAAATTCTTACCACATCTGAGTCAGGATAAAATGCCGGCACAAACACTGGCCGCTGAGATATATGTTGATTCGGGGGTAAGAAGTATGGAGCGAGGTATTGTTTCGGCCGGACGTAATAAGAAAACGGGTGATCATAATTTCCCTAAGCTGGAGTTGGTGCGATTAACCATACCGAGGCGGGTTTATACACAAGCCCATATGGATGTAGTCGCTGAGTCCATTGAAGAAGTGTACAGTTACCGGGATAAGATAACCGGTCTTAAATTTGAATATGAGCCTGCATATCTTCGTTTCTTTCAATCCAGGTTCCAAAAATTATAGACCCTCAATTTGATTTAAATGATTGAATCACGGTTCCCAAAAAAGGGGCCGTGATTTTTTTTGCAGAATGATACGCAGGTGACACAGATTACCCGGATTGTCACGGATAAAAAATCTTCAAAAGGCTTCACCAAACATCAGGTAAAAACCGGTTGTATGTTGTCCAATACCAAAATCGAGCCTCAAATTATTCGTATCCCGGGGATTCATATCAAAACGAAGTCCGATACCTGAAGCCCATTTCGTATTACTTACGGAAAAATCCCTGAAATTATTCCAAACATTTCCAAAGCCGGAGAATATCGTGAAGCCGAATCTTCCGGCGATTTGTTGTCGAAATTCCGCTTGTATTTGTGAGGCATTGTTATCACGGTAACGTCCTTCATAATAACCTCTCATGATTTTATCACCTCCAATTACGGCCATATCACGAAAAGGGGGAGAACCGGAGATAAAACGTATTATAGTTTGTAATGCAATTACAGTGTGACCGTTTTTTCTCAAGTCGAAGTATTTACGTGCATCCAATTGAAAAGAACTATATGGGCTTGATGTACCTAAAAAAGCGGGATTAAATAACAAGGAAAGGTTCAAATAATAGTCTTTTGTTGGAGTCAATA
>Ga0102944_1000083_pt1 | contig 74505 bp, 64 predicted proteins | sample SalPonD_shore_MG_FD_78172 | JGI IMG/M metagenome (GOLD analysis project Ga0102944, IMG submission 78172) | Salt pond soil microbial communities from South San Francisco under conditions of wetland restoration - Salt Pond MetaG... | ecosystem: Environmental > Aquatic > Marine > Intertidal zone >... | reverse complement strand
GGTGGCCCCGACGGCCGCGGGGGAACGCCTGCGCGAGGCGATCGCGCCCCGGTTCGAGGCCATCGAATCCGAGCTATTGGCGCTAAGCGAGTTGCGCGAACGTCCCTCCGGGACCATCCGATTGACGGCGATAGAACACGCGGCGGACACGCTTTTGCTGCCCAAACTTGCCAAATTTCTGCCCGAATATCCGGAGATCGCGGTCGAGATTACTATCGATTACGGCCTGACCGACATCGTCGGCCAGCATTTCGACGCGGGGGTTCGCGCAGGCGAGCTTATCGAAAAGGACATGATCGCCGTGCGCATCGGGCCGGATTTGCGCATGGCGGTCGTCGGATCGCCGGATTATTTCGCGCAGCGTGCTCTGCCCAAGGAACCGCGCGATTTGACCGACCACAACTGCATCAACCTGCGTCTGCCGACACATGGCGAGGTCTATGCCTGGGAATTCGAAGACGGCACGCGTGAGTTGAACGTGCGCGTCAGCGGCCAGCTTATGGTCAACAATACGCCTCAACTACTGAATTCGGCCCGCGCCGGCCTGGGTTTGGCCTACGTCCCGGAGGACCTGGTTCAGGAGGATTTGAGTCAAGGCCGCCTCCAACGCGTATTGGAAGACTGGTGCCACCCTTATCCCGGGTATCACCTCTATTATCCGAACCGGCGCCAGGCCTCCCGAGCCTTTTCTCTCGTGGTCGAGGCTCTAAGATATTCTGATTAACCACCGCTCATCGCCGCGCGACACCGCATACGCTCCCACCGCTCAGGTTTTCGCACCCGCCGAGCGCGGATAAGCCCACCAACTCACGTATGCACCGAATTCGCGTGGACAGATTACTAATAGAAATATGCGTACGACACACGCTTATCCTTACACGGCGAGGCGGTAGCACCGCGTATATCTATACTTGGCGACGATGACCGAAACACAATGACTTAAGACAGTCACCAGTTACGAGTTTAATCGACCGCCCACCGTTTTCCATGGATTGCTGGCGTCGAGGCCGGCAGGTGCCAGTATTGCGCCCGCGTCAATACTCAGTCGTGTATGACCAGATAGCCTTCTGCCGGGTTGATATCCACCAGCAGCCCGGCGCTGTTGGCTGCATTTCCGATCCCTTGCAGGTTGGGGGCGTCGTTGTGTTCGGCCAGCATGGACAACGCCCTATTCGCCTTACAGTCAATCAGTAACCCAGATTCTTCATGGCCGTCGCAGGCCGTTGCATCGAGGCTAAAATCAAAACCCGCCGGCATAACCAGAATGACGGGCTCTTCGCGCATTACCTGGGCCTTGATTTTGGCGAGCGTCGACTTGTCATCACGCCACTCAAGTTTGGGCATATTGCCGTAATCACGCATCGTCATCTCCTTGTCCTCTTCGCATCAGGTGCTCTGATTTATACGGTAATTCCTTTTTCGGTATCGTCCGAGTTCCGCATGATTGCGAATCGATTATTGGGGAGTTTCTTCGGCGAGTGCTGCTCGGTGATTTCCTGCAGCCTCCTATCGAATGCCGGGCCTGGCAGGTGCTTCTCCGGACAAACGCCGCATGTCTTGTCTTTGCGGCCACGGCTCGGTTTGTCGCCGCAAGTCTTGTCAAAAGCGTAGATTGAAAAGGCCCTCACGTCCAACCTCCCGAACCCAACTGAACCGACATGTTGACGCCCGGTGCAGTTGAAGGGCTCTCCACTGCTGATGGTTGGCTTATTTCCGATTTGAACTCGGTCATGTTCTCGATACACCGAATGGTACTGTTATTCCATATTTTTGAACTCGGTCAAATTTTTTTGCTCGTCGTTTACTATTGTCGGAACCATAGAATCGCCCTTGATCAACCCGTTAAGGCGGGCAAATATGAGCTTTAGATGCTAGAAACAATTCCTCTCGCTTACCTTCGACGAGGTGTCCAGCAGTGTGGTTTTGCGCGTCGTGAATCAAGGTTTGGAGGCGTAGAGTGATGGCTAACGTCGTAAGGTTTGGCTCTATCTTGACGATATCCGCACTGCTTTCCGCTTCCGTGAATGCGGGCGGAAGTATCGGGACGTCCTTCGACGTGCCCGGGCGGGATTCGCCAACACGCGGCACTGGCGCCATGTTCGAAGTGGCCGCTCAAGTGGATTTCGAAGCAGACAAGTTGAATTCCAATTCCTTCGGCAAATTCAACCAGCCTAGCGAGTCCGAGGATATCGACACGCAAAGTTGCGACAAAGACAATACTGGGGCGGTTACCATCTATACGACCAACAGTACGGCCCAGGCGCCGATCGATGTGAAACTTGATGGCAGCCCTGTCGGAAGCCTGACGACCTATTTCTCTGATGAAGGTCCAGGCTGCAAAGCCGATAATGCGGCAGGCGTAATTACCCTGAACGTGCCCGCGGGCCAACATCTGATCGAGGCTGTCAGCCCCAATCTCAACTGGCCCGGACACAGGTTTACCGTGGAAAAGTGTGGATGCATGTTGCTGCCACTGTCGTGATAGGCAACTCGATTGGTGTGCGCATTGATGGCCCCATGTGCCGCCAAGCGTTCATTGCATCGCTCGGCAGCGGCGAGCGCAAAACCACTCTGTCCTTAGCTAGGCGCCGTGCGCCACGCAGTGTCACCTTGTCTTTTCCCACACCCCATTATCTGAACGGCACGCGGTTTCCCGGTATCTACGGGTGTTGCGTTCCGCCGCGGTGAATTTGTAATCCCGGCAATAGCGTCCATCATCCCGCCGGTAGGTTTTATAGGGAGTGACCGAATAGCGATAGCCGGTGTCCGGGTTTTTCCAGGCGACGACTTGACCGTCGGGCGCACGTTCCAGTGCCTGATTGGTACAGCGGCCATCGGCATTGTCCATGTTGCGCCCAATCTTGTTGCCAATGACCGCGCCGACAATGGCGCCGGCCACGGCGCCAAGCCTCTTGTTGTCTTCGCTTGAGACGTTATTACCGATGACGCCGCCCACTATGCCGCCGACCACGGTTCCGACCACCTGGCGGTTACAGCGACCGGATGAAATTCCGATTCTATCGCTGGCGGTCTGGAATCCGGTTCCGTCAGCATCACGACGCTTGTACCGCTCTCCTCGTGTGTCGTCATCTGCTTTGCGGCGATAGCCGTGCGCCGGGGCCCAGGGCGGCGGGCCTCCCTGAGCACGGTACCCGCGATAGCGGTCATGCTCGTCATAGTGAGCCGTACGTTCATGCCCCCTGTGGTGCACCTTATCGTGCCCGCGCCTCTCAGATTTCCAGTGATGGCCGTTGCCGGACTCGTTCTTCCAAGGATCGGCGTTCGCCGGCAGAACTGCGACCCACATGCCGGCACACAGTACGATGACATAGGTTCTAATTTTCATTGAGTCAAGTCCCCACTTCGGAATTCAATTGAGCGCATTCGATTGTCTATCGGCGGACATCTTTCTAAAACAACCGCCAAGTCCATTTGTGAGCCCGGTCACATTTGCGAAAACAGAATCGTACGCGTACGGTTTCTAGGCTCGAAGGCGTGACATTGCATTGTTTAAATTCAATTTTTTTGTGCTCATGACTCATGGCGACGAATTGCCTTTACCACCTGGCGTCGGTATCCTTGCGATCCCTTGGAAATACTCGTGTGTTAGCGGGAAAAGATGACTGTTATGAAAAGCCATTTGTTTCGACTTGCTGTTCTTGTTTGCCTGATTGTGCCGCTTCACGCGTGCATGAGCCCCCAAACGCCACAGGAAGTGACCAAGGCCTTCTGGGCGGCGGTTTTGGATAAGGATGTCGACGGCGCTGTCAGATATTCCACGCTGACCGAATCAAAATACTACGATGGCTTTTCGAAGGACTGGGACGGTTATCGGCCCTCCTTCGGTAAGGTGACAATCGAGAAGGATGAAGCGAGTATTGTCTCCCGATTTGCCAGCCCCGCGAACTCCGGCCAGGACGACAGAAGTTTCGTGACCTACCTGGTTCACCGTGATGGCGACTGGAAGGTGGATTACGATCGTACGAAACAGTCAATACAAGGCGGCGCCTTAGGGAATCTGATGAGCACGATCACGCAATTCGGCGATGGGGTGTCAAAGCAATTAGAGGCATCTGCCGACAGCGTAAAGCGTGAAATGGATCGCATGAGCGAGGAACTCGAGCGGCTATCGGATTCCTCCAGCAAACAGGCTTCAAAAGCCGTTGAAAAATATGCTGAAGAGCTCCGCAAGAGCATTGAAGAACTGAAGGACTCGATTAACCGTGCCCTGAAAAGCGAAAGCGACAAGCTCTCGGATCAAGATAAACGTTCGTTACAATCCATTTCCGATGACCTCGAAAAGGATCGGAATAATCTCTCCGAGCCAACCGCAAGACAGGTGTCCGACACCAGCAGGGATGTCGGCGAGGCACAGCAACGGCTGGAGGCGATAGACAACGACTCGCTGGATAAATACCGACAAGAATGGCGTAAACTGAGCGCGCAGCTCGAAGCGGACATGAGAAAAATGCTGAACGAACTCGCCTCGGCGTCAAACGGCGAGGGTTCGGATTGATCTTTCATTTGTTGAGCACATGGCTTACAGGCTGAACGGCGTCTGACTCGACACAGCCGTCACTGGACCGCAAGCACCGGCGGTCGAAGCGCCAAGGCAAAGCGCTCGGTTCCGGCTATGGCATGGTGTTCCATATGAGCACCCGCGGCAGGAAGCAGGCCGCGAATCATGCCGAACTCCGGTATCGCGGGCGCCTTGTTGGGCGCGCGTCGGCTGACGACGGTCAGGCGCGCCGCTGCCGATCGCGTCTTGAGATGGACCCGGACGCTGTCGTCCATCCCCTCCCCCGATCGGACCGCACAGGCAACCAACTCATTGATGGCGAGTGAGACCGGCACTGCTTCGTCGTAGGATATCCGCGTCTCGTCGCTGCCTTCCTGGCGAAGATCAATCTTCCGGCCCCAGGCGTGTGCAGGCCGTGCGATCAGGCAGATTGCCTCGACGATATCCTTTAGGCGCGGTGTCTGCGCACCAAGCGTTCCGCGAAGGCCATGCGCAATCGCCAGGGCGTTTAGCTGTGCGATAACGGCCGACACGGGCTCCGCCAAGTCGCGGTTTTGGATTGTGTGCCGGTGCAACAACGCGACGCTTCCCTGGAGTGCGTTGCCGATGCGATCGTGCACGACACGCAGTAGCCGCATTTTGAGCGCGTCGCGATATCGTTTGTCTCCGGGCGGCGCCGGAGACGGGATGCCGCGGGCCACGGCAATTCCCATGACAGAAGCCACCTGACCGTGCGGACCGACGATGGGATGCGCTTCGATCTGAAACACGACATGATGCACGGCAGTCAGGGCATACACCGGCTCGCCGCTCAGTGCGCGCGCCGCGTGTGCAATAATCTCCGGATGGTCGCGACAGCATTCAAAAACGGACGCCCCAACGAGCGCGTCGGGTTCCAGGCCCATCAGGGTAAGTCCGCCGCCCTCGGAGAGCGTGAAACTGCCGTTTTGGTCGAGAGCCCAGATGATCACTCGCGGGTCGTCGGCGAGCGGTGCTATCGGGGCGTCGGGTTCAAGGTTTAGGGGATCATAGGCGACAGTTGGCTCGGTCGGATCTCCGATCATGGCTTATCAGTTTGTCCTCTGCAGTTCTCATTGTTAGTGATTTTATCCCTTCAAACGATGCGGGATTAGCGGCTGTGTCACGCAATACTTTAAAAAATTTTACTAATGGTGCCGGATGCTTGTCCGCCTTGGACAGTGCTGATAGCGTGCGCGTTCTCTGACAACGAAACGGGGCGGCCGATGACTGACGCGCCATTGCAACGGCTGGCACGGGTGTTCGTGGACGGCTTTTCGGAGATGGACGGCGGCGAACAGCGCCTGGCCCGCAGCGTCTATCGTGCTCTGACTGACGGGCAACCGGTCGAGCCCCGCGACGCGGCTCTGGCCGCGGGGCTGGAGCCGGCTCGCGCGCTCGCCAGCTTGCGGAGTTGGCCCACGGTATTCTGGGACGAAGCCGGGCGTATCACCGGCTTTCTCGGACTGGGCACTGCGCCGACGCGCCACCGCTTTGAGGTCGATAATGGTGTCGCTTATACGTGGTGCGCCTGGGATGCGCTATTCGTTCCGCAAATCATCGGGGCTCCGGCGAGGGTCACCTCGCGTTGCCCGGCCACCGAAGAAACCATCTCACTAGTGGTTCGCCCAGACGGCATTGAGTCGGTATCCCCTGCCGAGGTTGTCCTATCGTTCCTGATGCCGGCGGCCGCTCAGCTCGGAGAACAGGTGACCGGCAGTTTCTGTCAGTTCGTCCATTTCTTACGGCCGGGTCGACAGTCCGAGCGATGGCTTGGCGAGCGCCCGCAGCTTTTCGAGATGTCGCTGGAACGGGCGTTCGAGCTGGGCGGCCTGGTAAACCGTGAGCGGTTCGCGGAAACGGACCTGTCCATATCCTAGAAAACACATTAAATAACCGTCATAACTAAATAATTAATAAAATATCCCTGGAAGCTATCGATCAGAGTTTGCAACGCTTGTGGCCGGCCTCCCGAGTATTGCCTATATTTCTTTAAAGAACGCCTACTTAGCGAACGTTATTAAAGGGACTATCGGGCGGTGCTCGCCCCGAGGACAGGAGGTCTTCTCATGACTCTCAGATTCCAGCGCAATATCGGTATTCTGGACATGATGCTGCGGATTGGCATCAGTGCCGTATTCCTCTATGCGGCGATGGGTCCGGGTCCGCTCATTCGGGACAGCTTTGCCGCCGGGGTGGTGACGGCCCTGGCCGTGGGGAATCTCGTGGCCGCCCTCACGCGCTTCTGCCCGTTGTACATGGTCGCGGGCATCAATACCTGCCGTACCGACTGAGTGTTCGGCCGGTGCCGATCCGCACCCAGCTGTTGATGGCGTTCGTCGGCGTCACGCTCTTGGCCCTGGTTATCTTCGGCATGGTCGCCTATTGGCTGCTGCCCGATGCCGTCCGGTCGCAAGAAGCGTCGATGCTCAAGGGCTTGAGCCAGCGGGTGGGTGCCCGCCTCCGCGCCCCCCTGGCTCGCGGTGACGTCGATGGAGCTGCGCTGAGCCGGCTGCGCGAGCGCCTGGTCGGGCCCGATACCTTCATCGTCCTGCTCGACAGCCGCCAGCGTGTGCTGGGCTCGAGCCAGCTGACGGCCACCGACGACGACCAGGCGGTGCACCCTGAGCGCATCCTGGCGGCGGTACAGGCCTTACCATCGGACGCGAAGACCGATCAGGGCGTGTTGGACTTCGCACGGCGGCAGTACGCCTGGGCCAGAAGCCCGATTCCGGGCAGCTCGGACGTGGTCACCCTGCTCCACCCCCTGTCCCTCGATTACATGCGTTTTGGCAGTACCTTGTGGATGAGGCTACTGGCCACCGCGCTGTTCGTCATGTGGGTGGCGGTCTGGGCTGCCCTGCTCCTGTCCTCGATAATCGCCCGGCGGCTCAACGAAAAGAATGCGGCCCTCTCCTATCAGGCGCACCATGACGGGCTGACCGGCCTGCCCAATCGAGGCATGCTCAATGAGCACCTCAACGAGCTGACCGTGCGGGCAAGGCAGAATGGCCAGACGGTAGGCCTGTTCGTCATGGACCTCGATCGTTTCAAGGAGATCAACGACACCCTCGGTCATCCCTTCGGCGATCAACTGCTCAAGATGGTGGGCATGCGTGTGCGGGGTATCCTGCGAGAAAACGATCTGATAGCGCGCCTGGGCGGCGACGAGTTTGCCGTCGTGCTGCCCGGCGCCGGGCGCAAGGACGCCGTGAGCTGCGCCATGCGCATCGTGCATGTGCTGGAGCGTGCATTTTCCATCGACGGGCTCAATTTGCACATCAAAACGAGCTTGGGTATTGCAATCTACCCGGAAGACGGCGATGCGGCCGACCTCTTGATCCAGCATGCCGACACCGCAATGTACAAGGCGAAGAAGAGCGGTGCCGATTATCGGTTCTACGATTCTGCGGACGATCCCTACTCCGTGCGTCGATTGACGCTGACCAGCGATCTGCGCACAGCGATCGAACGGGATCAGCTGCTGCTCCATTATCAACCGAAGATTCATCTGGCCAGCGGGCAAGTCAGTGGCGTCGAGGCCCTCGTGCGCTGGCAGCATCCCGAACATGGATTTATGCCGCCCGACGAATTCATCCCCCTGGCCGAGCAGACCGGCCTTATCGGTGCCCTTACCGACTGGGTGCTGAACGAGGCCATACGCCAGTGCGGCGTATGGGGTCGGGAGGGACGTGATCTCCGGGTGGCCGTGAATCTGTCCGCCCACAGTCTGAAAAATCCGCACCTGCCCGCGGACATCGCCGGTATGCTGGATGCCTGGGGTGTAGCGCCACAGCGGCTGGTATTGGAGATCACCGAAAGTGCGATGATGGAAGATCACGAGCTGGCGGCCGATATTGTGCATCGGCTCGACCAGATGGGCATTGCGATCGCCATTGACGACTTCGGCACCGGTTTTTCGTCATTGGCCTACCTACAGCGCCTGCCGGTCCACGAGATCAAGATCGACAAGTCCTTCGTGATCGGCATGGACGGTGCCGAGAACGAAAGCAATGCCGTTATTGTCCGATCCATAGTCGATCTCGCCCACAATATCGGTTGCAAAGTGGTGGCCGAGGGAGTGGAAAACGATGCCGTGCTCGGACGACTGCGTGCGTTCGGCGTCGATATCGCGCAGGGCTATCACTTCTCCCGCCCGCTGGCCGTTGAGGCCCTGGTCCATTGGTTGGCCTCCAGCGGCCGTTCCAACGCCGAAGAGTACGAGAGTACATCACCGCCTTTGATTTCAGCGATCAGCCGGGCGTGACGGCTTCGTTCGCACTCCGGGCGCGGCGGCGTCGCGCAATGTACAGCGCCGGTATCAGATTCGTACTGAGCAGCGCACTCCACACGATACCGCCCATGATTACCACGGCCAGTCCCTGCTCGGGCGCGGCGCCGCGGCCCCAGCCCAGGGCGGTCGGCAGCATGCCGAGGGCGGCAGTCAGGGTGGTGAGCAGGATTGGGCGAAAGCGCACCTGTACCGCTTCGCGCACTGCCTCCTCCAACTCGATTCCGTTCGCTTCGTTGCGCCGCGCCCGGTGCAGCAAAACGATGCCGTGATTCAAGCTGATCCCGATCAGCGTCGCAAAGCCCACCAACGCTATCGCATTGAGCCCCACACCGCTGAGCAGCAATGCCAATGCGCCGCCAGTGAAGGCCAACGGGGCCTGCAGCAGCAACAGACCCGGCACGAGCAGCCCGTCGAACTGCAGGGCCAGAATGCCCAGTACCAGCACCAGGGCGACCAGCGCGGCCACACCCAATGACACCGCGGCATGCTCGAGCTGGGGGAAAAGCCCGCCGAAGCCGATGCGGTAGCCGGACGGGAGGTGCAGTCCGGCTAGGGCCTTACGGGCCGCGGCGATGGTACTGGCGAGCGGGCCGTGCGGCACGGCCGTGATCTCCAGGGCCCGCGCACCGTCCACATGACGGATCTGATTGGGACCGCTGACCAGTGTCAGATCTGCGAGCCGACCGAGCGGCGTCCAGCCCGTGGTTCGAATCGGCAGGCGCCGAAGTTGGTCCGGTCGCCGCCAGGGGGCGTCGGCCAGACGCAAATACAGCGCCAGCGGGTAGGCGCCGTCGGGCACTCGGGCGAGCACGTCGCCGCCCAGCAGCGGTTGCAGTTGTTCGTACAGATTCTGCGGGCTCATACCCTGTAAGGCCAGCGCGCGGCTGCGGGGGCGGATCTGCAGTTGCGTTACCGGATAGGCGTCGTTATTGAAGATGTCGCTCAAGCTGGGGACGTCATGCAGACGGGCGGTCACCTGTTGCGATAAGGCGCGCAATCGGTCGATACGGCCGCCGTAGATGTCCACGACGAACGGCTGGGGCAATCCCGACAGGCTCTCGCCGACGCGCTCCAGCGTGGGTGTATTGACGTTAACCTGAACCCCCGGGCGGCGGCTGAGTCGACCCAGGTGTCGGGCGACGCGGTCGAGATCGCTGCCGCCGGCCCTGGGCGTCAGTGCAATCTCGATCTCGCCGGCGTAGGCCGGCTCCGTGTAAAGGGTGCTTCCGGACGAGCCGATGCGTGCGAAGGTGTGCTGCACGGCGGGTTCGGAGTCCAGGGTTCCGGCTATCTGCGCAACGGTCGCGCGCGTATCGCTCAGTGACGTGCCCGGCGGCAGCGTGAAGCTCTCCAGCAACACACCCTCGTTCGGCAGCGGCAGGAAACTCACGGGCATCAATGTCAGACCGACGGCGCTGAAAACCAGCAGCGCAACGCACACGCCCAACATCGTGCGTGGACGGTCGATGCAAAACGCCAGCAGGCGATCGTTGTGCCGGCGCAACCAGTCGACGGCCGGCCAGCCGGCGCCGGCGCGCGCCCGCGGTCGCCCTACCCGGCCCAGCACCAGCGGAATGAAGCTCAAGGAGATGAGCAGCGAAGCAATCAGCGCCAGCCCCATGGCGAGCGCGAATGGCAGGAAGAACAACCCGGCCAGCCCGCCGACGAACAACAGCGGTGCGAACACCGAGACGGTGCTGATGGTCCCGGAGATGTCCGGCACGGCGATATCGCCAAGTCCCTGGCGCACCCCTTCCCAGGGCTCGCCCGCGGCCCCGGCGCCTTGCTCCCAGCGGTGGTAAATGGCTTCGAGCACGATGATGGCATCGTCGACCAGCAGTCCGACGGCCACGGTGAGCGCCCCGAGCGTCATCAAGTTCAATGACTGGTCGGCCGCGTAGAGCCCGGCGATCGCGAGTAACAGTGCCAGTGGGATGCTGACGACCAGCGCCCACACGCCGCGACCCACGCCAAGAATCCACACCAATGCGGCGATGGCCAGTAGCCCGCCGATGACCAAATTGCGCGTGAGGTCGTCGCGGATGAGCCCAACCAGATGGCCCTGGCTGTAAGTCCGGACCCAGCTCGTACCGGCGGGAAGCTGATCCTTCAAGCCAGCCAGGGTACGCGCGACGGTCCGGGTCACGGGTATGGTCGAGGCCCCTGGCTGCTTGAATACGACCATGGCTACGCTGGAGCGTCCGTCCAACAGCACCGCACCGTGAATCGGCATCGGCCCATCGACGATGCGCGCCACGTCGCGCAGCGGTATCGGTCCGGCCCGGCCCTGCACGACCGCGTGCGCGAGGGCGTCGACGTCGACGGGAAGATTGCGCACCTCCAGGGGTACGCCCTGGTGACCCAGCGAAAGATAACCGCTCGGGCGGAGCACTGTCTGTCGTCGTACGGCATCGGCCAGGGCCGTGACGCCGATCCCATAACGCTGCATCTGTGTCAGGTCGGGCTGCACCCACAGCGCCTCATCGCCGGCACCGAACACCTCCACGCGCTGTACACCGGGCAACGCTCGCACGGCGGGAACGATGTGCGCTCGCACTGCGCGCTGGACCGCCATGGGTGTGGTGCCCGGGGGAACGCGCAGCGTGTAGTCGGCCACTTCGTCGACGGCGCTGCCCATGACGACCGCCCGCGCATGCGCTGATGGCGGAATATCCGCACGCGCGCGATCGATGGCGGCGTTGACGGCCTGAAGGTCCTGCTCGGCGTTCGTGCCGCGGATAAAACGGGCATCGATCTCGACCGTCCCGTTGCCCATTACCGAGCGCACGCCCTGGAGCGTGGGGATGCCCAGGACCTGCCCTTCGATCGGGCGCGTAATCAGCGTTTCCAGCTCTTCGGGTGTCGCACCGGCCTGGTGGGCGATGATCGCAATCTGGGGGAAATCGAAACGCGGCAGGACCTCGACCGGGATGTGCAGCAGGGCGTAGACCCCGTACGCGACGAGGCCCCCGTAGACGAGCCACCACAGCAGCGGGCGCCGCGCGAGACGCCTTAGAGACCCACCGGTGCCGAGCGTCGCCACGGTTCAATCCGGCGGTTGATACCGCGCACTGACGCCGCGGTGAAAGCGCAGATAGGCATTGCGTACCACGACACGCTCGCCCTCGTGCAGGCCCTCGGAAATAGCAGTCCAATTGCCGCGCCGGACGCCCGTCACGACGCGCTGCTTGCGGAGATGACCGTCGTTACTGACCAGCACCCACCACTGGCCCTTATCCAGGACCAAGGCACGGCTGGGTACCGTTACCATCGCTCGGGCGGGACCCTTGAGCGTGACCGTTCCAGCTTCGCCGTTATGCCATTCGGGATTGGAATGAGTGGCGATAAGGCCGATCGTTCGCCCCCCGTCGGCATGCACGCGCCCCATGACGTCGCGCACCCGGACGCCGATGGTCGGCTCGCCGCCGCTTGGCCTGAACTCACCCTGCATTCCCGCGCGCACCGCATCGGCGTCCTCGCCGTAGAGCGTCGCGCGCAGCCACAGGCTGTTCTCGCCCTGAAGCACGGCCAGTGCCTCCCCGGCCTCGACGCGCTCACCGTCGGCCGCCTTGACGCTCAGCACGGTCGCCTCTACCGGCGAGACGATGCGTGTTGCCGCCTGCGCCGCCGCGAGCGCCGATTCCGCGTCTTGCAGTGAGGCGCGCGCCCCGGCGAGTCGCCCTTTGGCCTGATAGATCTGCAACCGCGTACCGAGCCGTTCCTCGCGTCGCTGACGGCGAACCTGCAATACTCCGCGGTCGGCCTCGATCTCAGCCTTCGCGGCGCGAACCGCCGCCTTGTGCTTTGCGAGGGCGGCTTGGACGTCGGGGCCCTGAAGTCGTGCCAAAACCTCGCCCGCGCTGACATGATCGCCCGGGCGTACGTCCAGTTCCGCCACGACCCCTGAGAGCTGCGCCCGGGCGGGCAATACCGCCACGGGCTCGACCTGCGCGTAGGCCCGAACCTCGGCGGCAATGCGGCGCGTGTGGACGACGACGGTGTCCAAGTCATCGCCGGCACTGCGCGCGGGCGAAGCGGCAGCCGCCAGGGCTGCGACCGTCAAGAGGCAGAGTGCCCTTTGCAGGGGGTATCGCGCGGCGTCGAACATGATTGATTAGAACCCTCCTGCGCCCGACAGTTTCAGACCGTGTGCCACACCATTCAGTATACGCAGGGCGAACCCGGTGCGCCGGGCGCAGGTGGGATCATGCCGGCGGGCGCAGCCGGTTCAGCGCGGCGAAGACCACGGGCATCAGAATCAACACCAGCGGCATTTGAATCAGCAGCCCGGCGATAATGGCCACCGCCAGCGGCTGCTGCATGGCCGAGCCCTGTCCGATCCCCAGGGCCAGCGGCGCGAGGGCAAGGATCGCCGCCAGCGTGGTCATGGCGATGGGGCGCATGCGGTTGACGCCCGCGTCGGCGAGCGCGGCGAATCCGTCTGCGCCGTCCCGTGTCAGTTCGTGGTATTCCGAAAAATAGAAGATCGCGACCTCGGTGACGATGCCCACGACCATGGTCATTCCCATCATGGCCGTGATGTTGAGTTCGATGCCTGAGGCCCACAGCGCAATGAATACGCCAGCCAGGGCAAGCAGCGGGGCCGTCATGATGGCCAGGGCGACTCTGAACCGCTCGTACAGGAACAGCAGCAAGAGGAACACCAAGGCCACGGCGGCGATCATCACCGCCGCCAGACCGTGAAAGGCGATCTGCTGCTGTTTGTACAGGCCGCCCAGCCGGAAATACAACTGCTTGGGGATCAGTCCCGGTTTATTGATGACCTTGCGAACATCGCGCACCGTGGAGCCCAGATCACGGCCGCTGATACGCGCCGTGACCGCGACCATGCGCTTGAGGTTGTCGCGTGTGATCTGCGGTTGGCCGTGCAGTGTGACGATATGTGCGATGCGCCGCAGAGGGAAGACGTGTCCGTCGGGGGCCTGCAGACGAACGCCACCGATCTGGTCGGTGTTCCGGCGCAGGGTCTTGGGGACCCAGACGCGGATGCCGATCACCTTCACGCCCCGCTGCACGTGCGTGGTGACCACTCCCGAGAAATAGGCCTTGAGCTGACGCGTGACCGCCTCCGGGTCGACGCCCTCCAGCGCCGCCTTCGCCCGGTCGACCTTCACGTCCAGGGCATCGCCGGCCTGCACGATGCCGTCGCGCACGTCGACGACTCCTTTAATATGAGCAATGGCCGCGGCGACCTTCGGTGCAGTGTGGAGCAGCGCCTTGGTATCGTCACCGTAGAGCTTGATCTCGATGGGCTGCGGCACGGCGGTGAGGTCCCCGATGAGGTCCTCCATGAGCTGCGCCATATCGATGTCCAGCCCCGGCACCTGCCGGTGGATCTTGTCGCGCAGACTGTCCATGATCGCCTCGACGCTGCGCCGCGGCGGCGGCTTGAGCCGAACGAAGAAGTCCCCTTCTCTGGCCTCGGTGATACCGCCGCCCAGTTGAGCGCCAGTGCGCCGCGAATACGAGGCGACTTCGGGTGTCTTCTCCAGGATGGCCTCGACCTGGCGCAGCAGGCGATCCGTCTCGCGCAGCGAGGTGCCCGGCGCGGCCTGATAGTCGAGCACGAAACCGCCCTCGTCCATCTTCGGCATGAACCCCGAGCCCACGTGTTGATAGGCGAGATAGCCGAGCGCGAGAAACGGAACCACGCCGACCAACAGCCACAGCGGCCGGCGCAGCGTGGCGGCCATCAGGCGTCGATAGGCCGCGTGCAGGCGGCGCGTCAGCGGACCCTCGTCCTCGCGGGCGGCATCGGCCTCGCTCAACAGGTGATCGGCGAGCAGCGGAATGGCGAGCCAAGCCACCAGGTAGGAAATGATCAGCGCGCTGGCCATGGTCAGGGACAGAGCCTTGAAGAAGGCGCCGGTCACCCCGCCGAGAAAGGCAAGCGGCACGAAGATGATGATGGTCGAGGCCGAGGAGCCGGTCAGGGGGTGCACGAACTCGCGGGCAGCCTCGCGGATACGTGTGTGGTGCGCTGCGCTGCCGCCCTCCCCGTCGGCGGGTCGGCGCAGGTGGCGAACGATGTTTTCGATCATGACGATCGCGTCGTCGATGATCAGCCCGACGGCCGCCGCCATCCCGCCCAGGGTCATAATGTTGAAGCTCATGTTCAGCACGTAGAGCAGCAGTACGGTGGCCGCAAGGACCGCTGGCACGACCAGGATGGCGACCAGGGTGACCTTCACGCTGCGCAGGAAAGCGAGCAAGACGAGCGCTGCGAGAAGGACACCGATCAATATCGCGTCGCGAACGCTGGCCGCCGAGGCCAGGATGAGCCGGCTCTGGTCGTACCAGTTGCTGATCTTCAGGTCTTTGGGCAGCTTACCCCGATAGGCTGCCAATTGTGCTTTGACATCGCGCACTATCTGAACGGTGTTGCCGCCCGGTTGTTGATAGATCTGCAGCGACACAGCCTGGTGTCCATTGGACGTGACGCTCATCCACTTCGGCACGGTCGCCTTGCGCACCGTGGCGATGTCCTCGAGCTCGACCAGGCCGTTGTTCCCGCTGGCCAGGACCGTATGGCGGATCTGATCCAGGCCCTTGAGTCGCGTGTCGGACAGCATCAGGTACAGCTTGTAGTGGTCCTGCAGGCGGCCGACAGCCTGCAGAACGTTCGCCGCCGACAGGGCCTTGACCACGTCATGGAGGGTCAGTCCGTAGGCACGCAGCTGAGCGGGGTCGACATCGACCCTGTACTCGGCCTGTTCGCCGCCCAGGACGCTGACATGGGCCACCCCGTTGATGGCCGAGAAAAGGGGGACCAATTGGTATTTGGCGATATCGCGCAGTTGGACCTGGTCCTCCTTGTCGGAGATCAGACTATAGGCGGCCACCGGAAATACGGTCGGGTCCATACGCCGGGCCTCGAAGGACGTGCCCTTTGGCAGCTGCGGCAGCGTCTGGTTCACGGCGGAGTCGACCTGCTGCAGTGCCAGGGACATGTTCGTGCCCCAGTCGAAATTGACCGACAGCTCGGCGCTGCCGCGTGAGGTGGTCGAGCGTATCTCGCGCACACCGGGCACCGAGCGCACGGCCTGCTCCACGGGCCGGGTGACCGATACGACCATCTGTTCGCCCGGACGGTCGCCGGCGTTTACGGTGACCACGATGCGCGGGAAATTGACGTGCGGGAACAAGGCCACGGGCAGCCGCAAAGCACTCGCCGCCCCGCCGAGCGCCAGGATCGCGAGAAGAAACAGGATCGAACGACGGTGGCCGGCGGCCCAGCTGGCGACACTCACGGGCTTGGCCTCACTGCGACGGGCCGTTCGAAGAAGACTCTGACGAGGACTGTTTCTCGCGCACGTGCATCGCGTCGTGCAGCTCGTAGTTGCCCAGTGTTACCACGGTATCGCCCGCATGGACGTCGCCGTCCACCGCGAGCCAGCCGTCCTGGTGCAACCCCGTACGCACGGCTACCCGGTGTGCCGTCGTCCCATGCACGACGAACAGATAACTACCCCGCTCGTCGCGCAACACCGCGCTGCGCGGGACCGTCACCGCCTGTTTCGAGGCAAGCGTAATGATGCCGCGCATGGTTTCGCCGAGCACGAGGCCGTCCGCGGCATCCTTGGGCAGATGGGTCAGTACGTCCACGAGGCGCGTCTTGGGGTCGACCATGGCGTGGACCTGATCGACGCTCGCGCTGATGTGCTGCTTCGGGGCGAAGACCGCGACCAGCGTCACCTCCATGCCGGGCTTCAGACGCGTTGCGTTCTCCTGTTCGACGCCCAGGGGCACGACCAAATCGTCGCGACTGGCCAACAGCAGTGCCGTAGTATCGCCCTGCACGCGTTGGCCCTGACTGACGTCCAGACGGGTAACGATGCCGGCGAACGGCGCGCGGATCGTTTCTTTCGCCTCGCCCGTTCCGAGTTTTTTCTCCGCACGCAGCCGCGCCTCGGCATCGCGCAGATCGCGCCTGGCCGAGGCAAGCTGATCGCGAGTGCCCAGTTGCTCCTTGAACAACTCCTGCAGCCGGGCGAGCTTGCTGCGAGCGAAGCTCACGGCGGCCTTGGCCTGTTGGTAATTCATACGTGCGTTCGGTGCCGTGTCGAGCTCCAGCAGTGGGGCCCCGGCCCCGACCCGCTGGCCAAGGCGCACCCACAGTCGATCGATGAGACCGGCCCGAGGCAGCGTGACACTGGCGAGGTGATCCGGATCGGGTTGGACCCGGCCGAAGGCCGTGATGGTCTGACTCACGTTTCGTGTGCGCGCGGTCGTGACCGCTACCAGCACCGAACCTTGTTTGCTCGCCGACGCCGTATTCGAGGCATGGACCGACGTTGAGGTGAGTGCCAGTACCAGTGCGAGCCAGGCGGCGACCAGTGCCCCGTCGACTCGCACGCGCATGCTCGCATCTCTGTTGCTCATGGCCTGTTCTCCTGATGCTGTCGACCCCGGGCGTGCGCCGCCCCGGCGTTGTCACGCTGCGGCCAAGTGAGCAGCGTGTCCAGCGCAATGCGGTTGTCCCAAAGCGACTGGCGCAAGTCCGCGACTTCGAGTTGCTTGTTCAGCAGCGTCGTCTGCATGTTCAGGTAGGTGAGCGCGTCGATGTCGCGTGCGCGGTAGGCCTTGGCGGCCCGTGCGACCATCGCCTGCAGCGCCGGCAGACGGTTCTCGGTGTGCCCAAGCTGTGATCGTATGAGCGCACCCTGGCTGTGCAGCTGGTCGAGCTCGCCGTACGCGGCGTCCAATCGCGCCCGGTAGGCCTGGTGCAGCGCGGCACGGGTGGCCCGCTGTACGGCGATGGCCCCACGGTTGCCATTGAAGATGGGCAGGTTCAGGGTGATCCCGAAGCCGGTCGTGTGTACATCGCTGGTATCGCGGGCACGCGTAAAGCCGATGCTGACCGAGGGAAACTGGGCCAGGATGGCCTGGCGCACCCGTGCCTCCTGGCTCTCGTACCCCGCGCGCAGGGCCAGCAGGTCCGGGCGACGTCGGGCGAGGGTCTTGATCGCGCCGGCGAGCCCGCCCGCAGGCCAGTTCGCGGCCGCGGGCGGCCGGTCCAGCGCGGCCAGGCGAAGCTTCGCATCCGGGCTGAGCCCCAGCAGCGCCTTGAGGGCGTGGCGACTGCGGTCGAGCTTCCGTTCGGCCTGACCGAGGCGGCTGTTGGCGTCCATCAACGCGGTCAGGTCGGTCCCCGCCACATCCAGCGTGAGATTGCCTGCGCGCAGCGCGGCACGCGAGCGGGTGTAGCGTTGGGCGTACAGGCGCTGCGACCGGCGCAGCAGGTCGCGTTTGTGGGTCTCGGTCTCGACCTGCACATATAAGGTGCGCGCCCGCTGTGCGACCTGCCACTCGCGCCACAGCAGGGCCAGGTCGATCTGCCGCGCATGCCCCCGCGCGGCGGCGGTCCTCGCACCACGAGTCACGAGGGCCGTGAGGTCGTAATTCAAGCCGAGGCCGTAGGCGTCGGTCAGCCCGGGGCCGTGGTCGGTCGGGTGGTCGGTGCTCGCCGAGATCTGCGGGTCGGGCAACAGGTGGGCGGCGAACAACTGGGCCTGGGCCACATCCGCCCGGCGCCGCCGAACCTTGAGATCGGGGTTGTTGACCACGGCCAGGGTGGCCACTTCGGTCATGTCCAACCCGTCGCTCGGGTCGAAGGTGTGTCTGGACGACATCGGTAGACCCAGCGAGGCCGGGTCGACGTGCAGGGACGGAATCCGGTCCAACAGATCCGCACCCTGCCCCAAAGGCAGAGGGTGATAGCTCGCACAGCCGCCGAGCAGGGCGGCCAGCGCGAGCGGCGCGATGCGCGGCAGGGTTCCGCTGAAGGAAATCGCCATGGTCCTCGTCGTGACAACTCGGCCCCGCTGGGGCCGTCTTGGGACCGAAAGTATGCGAAAGTCCGCGTTAACAGGCCGTTGCGCGGACATTACGAAACGTTAATACTGCCGGCACAGCCTCTGGCCTACGCTACTCACCATGCGCATCCTGGTTATCGAAGACGATCCCGACGCCGCGACCTATCTGGTCAAGGGCCTGAGCGAGAGCGGTCACACGGTCGACCACGCCCTCGACGGCGAGCAGGGGCTGCAGATGGCCCTGGACGGCGGTTACGATGCCCTGGTGGTCGATCGCATGCTGCCCGGGCGCGACGGATTGTCGGTGATTGCCATGCTGCGCGCCGGCGGCGATCGCACGCCGGTGCTGATCCTGAGCGCACTCGGCGAGGTCAACGAGCGCGTGGCGGGCCTGCGCGCCGGCAGCGACGACTATCTGACCAAGCCCTACGCCTTCTCCGAACTCCTCGCGCGCCTTGAGGCGCTGGTGCGCCGCGGTCAGCCCGATCAGGTTGAGACCCAGCTGCGAATCGCCGACCTGGAGCTCGATGTGCTCAAGCGCACCGTGCGACGCGCCGGCAGACCCATCCGCCTCAAACCGCGCGAGTTCCGCCTGCTGGAGTACCTGATGCGCCACGCCGGCCAGGTCGTCACCCGCACCATGCTGCTCGAGCAGGTCTGGGACTATCATTTCGACCCGCAGACCAACGTCATCGACGTGCACATCAGCCGGCTGCGCACCGTCATCGATCGCGATTTCGACACGCCCTTGCTGCACACCGTGCGCGGGGCCGGATACTGCCTGCGTGCGCCCGACTAGACTGTTCCGCACCACCGCCCTGCGCCTGTCGCTGCTGTACGCGCTGCTGTTCAGCCTGCTCAGCGCCGCGGCATTGGGCTTCATGTACTGGTCCACAGGACATTATATCGACGCGCAGATTAAGACCGGCCTGGAGAGCGAGGCCCATGAACTGCTGCGCACATATGACCGCGGCGGCTCCGCCGCTGTGCGCCGCGCCCTGCGTCACCGCCTTGCCAACGTCACCCACACGGGCCGGCATTATCTCTACGTACCCGCCGACGGCAAGTCCCCGATCGGCGATTTGCACCGATGGCCCGCCGACGTTGCTCCCGACCATCGGGTGCACAACCGCTGGCTTGCCGCGAGCCTGCTGCCCACACGCTCGGACGACGACGCCGACTACCTGCCGGTGCTGGCCGTGCGCCTTCCCGACGGCGACCGTCTGTTGATCGCGCAAAGCATGAACGAAGCCGAAGACATGCGAGACTATGTCTTTGGTACGGTAATCCTCACCCTCGGGGTCACGGTGGTTATCGCATTGTTGCTGGGCATCCTGATGGGCCGCAGCGTGCTGCGGCGTATCGATGCGGTCAATGCTACCGCCGGGGAGATCATGGGCGGCGATTTGAGCCGACGTCTGCCCGTCGGGCGCCGCGGCGACGAGTTCGACGAGCTCGCCCTGCGCCTCAACGCCATGCTCGAGCGCATCGAGCAACTGCTGACTGCCATGCGCGAGGTCACCGACAACGTTGCGCACGACCTGCGCAGCCCGTTGAATCGCCTGCGCAATCGCCTGGAGGTCACCCTGCTTGAGCAGCGCAGCGAGTCCGAATATCGCCAGGCGATGGAACAGACCATCGCCGACGCCGATCAACTTCTGAAGACCTTCAATGCCCTGCTCGATATCGCCCGGGCGGAGGCTGGAGTGCAACAAGAGGAATGCGCCGAACTGGACCTGGTCGAATTGGCACGGGATATGGGCGAGCTCTACGAGGCGGTCGCCGACGAAGCGGGATTGACGCTGAACCTCACGCTGCCCGAGGCCGAAGCGCTGACGGTGAAGGCCGATCGCCACCTGCTGGCTCAAGCCATCGGCAACCTGTTGGAAAACGCCATCACTCACGTTCCACGGGGCGGGTGCGTAAGCCTGGAGGTGGTCCGGCGGGGCGCCAGCGTGGTGCTCGCGGTGGCCGACGATGGACCGGGGATTCCGGTCGAAGCGCGCGAGCGCGTCCTTGGCCGCTTCGTCCGTCTGGATCCGGCGCGCAATGCGCGCGGCAACGGTCTGGGCCTGAGCCTGGTACGCGCGGCGGCGCTGTTTCATAAAGCCGAGCTGCGCCTGCTGGACAACCCTTCGGACAACGGGTCCGGCCTGCGGGTCGAGCTGGTCTTCAAAGCGTCATAATTGCCAACTCAAACAGACAATTGGAATCCCGCGCGGGCTCAAAACCGTGTATTATATGCGCCAAATTCGGCGCGGCCCTGACCGCCGGATTCCGAAATCCGAACGTCACAAGCGAGAGCATAGACTGAAAACGAGCGTCCCCAGGCCCCGTTCCCTGTCCGCCGGCATCGCGGTCGGACACCCCACAGGACGCGGCACCCACGCATGATGCAGCAGCACCGCACCCTTTCCCATCGTCGTCTCATGCTCGCCGTGCTCGTTGGCATCGGCGTGATCTGGTTCGCCCTGCTCGGCTACCGCGACCTGCTTCAGCCCGACGAGGGACGCTATGCGGAGATACCGCGCGAGATGGTCGCCACCGGCGACTGGCTGACGCCGCGCCTGGACTCCTTTAAATACTTCGAGAAGCCGGCCGCCCAATACTGGCTGACGGCGGTCGGTTACAAGATTTTCGGCGAGGGCAACACCACCGCGCGCCTTTGGCCCGCCCTGCTGGGCTTTTTGACGCTGCCCTGGATCATGTGGCTCGGCACGCGCCTCATCGGCCCGCGCGCCGGCCTGTACGCCGGTCTGATCCTGGCCAGCACGTTCCTGTGGGCCGTGTTGGGCCATACGCTGACGCTGGACATGGGCGTGTCGGCCTTTCTGACCTTCGGCATCGGCGCCCTGCTTGTGGCGCAGCAGCGTCGCGGCGATCCCAAGGCGGTGCGCAACTGGATGCTGCTGGGCTGGACCATGCTGTCGGTCGCGATGCTCTGGAAGGGGTTGATTGCGCTGGTCCTGCCGGGCGGCGCGGTGTTCTTCTACAGCCTGTGGATGCGCGATTTTCGCTGGTGGCGCCACCTGCACCTGGGCAAGGGCCTGGTCCTGTTCACGCTCATCAGCGCGCCCTGGTTCATTGCGGTCGACCGCGTCAACCCGGGTTTCGCCAAGTTCTTCTTCCTGCACGAGCACCTGGAGCGCTTCGCCGAGAACACCTATCACTACGGCGAGCCCTGGTGGTACTACCTGCCGCTGTTGTTCGTGGCCGCGCTGCCCTGGCTGGCGACCACGGCCGGCGCGCTGTTCAAACCCGGGTTCGACTGGCGAGTCGCGCGCGCGGCCTCGCCGCAGGAACGCGCCTTCGAGCCGCTGCGCTTTCTCTGGGTTTACGCCGTCTTTACGGTTGTCTTCTTTTCGTTATCGCATTCCAAGCTGCTGACGTACCTGCTGCCGATCTACCCGGCCCTGGCGCTGATTGCCGGCGAGCGCCTGGCCCGCCAGCCGCGCTTCCGGCTCGATACCGCCGTCATCGCCGTTTTCGGACTGCTGATGCTCAGCATCGCCTTCAACCTCCAGCGCTTCGTCAAGCCCGATATGCCGCTGGAGGTCGTCATGCGGGCCCAACCCTGGGCCCTGGCCTCGGGCGCGGCCTTTCTCGTCGGGGCCATTGCGGCGGTCGGTTTTCGCCGCCGCGGGACCGCGGCGGCAACCGCGTTGGCCCTGGGTGCCCTGCTCGGCTTCCAGTGCATTGTCTGGGGCTACCAGCCACTGGCCTCGATTTATTCGGCCCGGGTCGTGGCCAATGCCATCGAGCCGGTGCTCGCCAAGGCCAATCGGCCCGGGTCGGATCGGGCCGGCGCGGAGGTACCCATCTACAACATTGGGCGTTACGATCAGTCGCTGCCCTTTTACCTGAACCGCACCGTTCGCCTCGGCCTGTATGAGGGCGAGCTGGGATACGGCATCAGACAGGAGCCCGAAAAATATATCGCCACGCTGGAGCAGTTTGCCGAGCAGTGGAAACAACTCCAGGGCCAGGCCGTCGCCGTTATCGCGCCGCCCCTATATGCAAAGCTGAACGAACAAGGAATTCCCATGCACGTGATCTACAAAGACGCCCGCCGGGTAGTGGTGACACGACAATGAACGGCATTACCTTCCTGCTGGTGCTGACCGGGGTCATGCTCAACGCGGTCGCGCAGCTCGCCCTGAAGGCCGGGGTGCGCGACATCGGCCCTATTGCGCTGAAACTCAGCCAGGTCATGCCCGTCGGCTTGCGCATGATGAGCGAGCCCTATCTTTGGACCGGACTGAGCTGTTACGTTATCAGTGTCGTGGTATGGATCCTCGCGCTGTCGCGGGTCGATGTCAGCATCGCCTACCCGATGCTCTCGCTGGGCTACGTCGTCAATGCCATCGCCGCCTGGTGGCTGTTCGGCGAGGTGATGAGCCCGAGCCGGGTCATCGGCATCGGCATCATCATCCTCGGCGTCTATGTCCTCGCCCGGAGCTGAACCGCTGTGCTGCCCTTCGTCAAACCGACCGTAACGGAAGAGGACATCGAGCGCATCAACGAAGTGCTGCGCTCGGGCTGGATTACCACCGGTCCCAAGGTCCAGGCCTTCGAGCAGGCCCTGTCCGAGTATCTCGACGGCGCCTTGGTACGGGTCTTCAACTCGGGCACCAGCGCGCTGGAGGCCTGTGTGCTGGCCTGCGACATCGGCCCGGGCGACGAGGTCATCGTGCCGGCCATGAGCTTTGTGGCGAGCGCCAACGTCGTGGTACGCGCCGGCGCACGCCCCGTGTTCGTCGACGTCGGACTCGATACGCGCAACATTGACATCGAGGCCATCGAAGCGGCCATCACCCCGCAGACCAAGGCCATTCTGCCGGTCCATTTCGCCGGGCTGGCCGCCGATCTCGATGCCATCTACCAACTCGCCGAGGACCGCGGTCTGCACGTCATCGAAGACGCGGCGCATGCCATCGGCAGCGACTACCAGGGACGGCGCATCGGCGCCGACGGCGATCTCATCTGCTTCAGCTTCCACCCGAACAAGAACATGACCACTATCGAGGGCGGGGCGGTGGCCTGTTTCGATCCCGATCTCGCCAAGCGACTGGAGCGCATCCGCTTCCACGGAATCGAGCGCGACGAGGCCGGGCAGATGGACGTCCTTGAGTGGGGCGGCAAGATGAATCTGCCCGACGTCAATGCCGCACTCGGCCTGCAGCAGCTCGCGCGCCTGGACGACTACAACGCCAAACGCCGCGCCCTGGTACGGCGCTACTTCGAGCGCCTGTCCCGCCATGCCGCGGTGCGCCCGCCCGCCGACGGCGAGGGCCACAGCTGGCACCTGTTCGCCCCGCTGATCGATTTCGCCGCGCTGGGGATCGACCGCGCGGGCTTTCAGGCGCGCCTGGCCGAGCGCGAGATCGGCAGCGGCTATCACTATCCGGCGATACATCTGTTCAAGCTCTACCGGCGCATGGGCTACCGGGACGGCGATTTTCCCAATGCCGAACGCATCGGCGAGCAGACGCTGACCCTGCCCCTGTTCCCGGCCATGACCGAGGCGGACGTCGATGCGGTGTGCACCGCGCTCGATGCCGTACTCGCCGAGCTCACAAGGGGAACGGGTACATGAGTAAACCGGAAGTCTCTGTCGTCATCCCCGTCTACAACGAAGAGGAGGTCCTCGATGCCCTCTTCTCGCGCCTGTATCCGGCGCTCGATGCCCTGGGACGCGACTACGAGGTCATCTTCGTCGACGACGGCAGCCGCGATCGCTCCGTGGCCATGCTGCGCGAGCAGTTCCAGCGCCGCCCCGAAGTGACCCGCGTGGTCCTGCTGCAGGCCAACGCCGGCCAGCACGCCGCCATCATCGCCGGCTTCGCGCAGGCCCGCGGCCGGCGCGTCGTGACACTCGATTCGGATCTGCAGAACCCGCCCGAGGAGATCGGCCGGCTGCTCGAGCAGATGGACGCCGGTCACGACTACGTCGGCAGCATCCGGCGCAAGCGCAATGACGCCCTGTGGCGTCATGTCGGCTCGCGTCTGATGAACGGTCTGCGCGAGCGCATCACGCATATCCGCATGACCGACCAGGGCTGCATGCTGCGCGCCTACGACGCCTCGATTATTCAGGCCGTCCTCGATTCGCGCGAGGTGACCACCTTCATTCCCGCGCTGGCCTATGTCTTCGCTCACAACCCGACGGAAATCACCGTCGAGCACGAGGAGCGCGCCGCGGGTGAATCCAAGTATTCGCTGTACAAGCTCATTCGCCTGAACTTCGACCTGGTAACCAGCTTCTCGCTGGCCCCGCTGCAGATGTTCTCGCTGGTGGGCATGGGCGTGGCCGGGGCATCGTTTCTGTTCGTCGTGTATCTGGCCCTGCGCCGTCTAATTATCGGCCCCGAAGTGCAGGGGCTGTTCACATTGTTCGGCATTGCCTTTTTCATCATGGGTCTGATCCTGGCCGGTATTGGACTGCTCGGCGAATACCTGGGTCGATTGTACCTGCAGGCGCGTCAGCGGCCGCGCTATCTGGTGCGCGCCGTGCTCGACCAGCAGTCGGACAAGCCCGCCTCGAAGCCGAAGACCCGACGCAAGAAGGCCACCGCGCGCCGCTCTGCGACGGCGCCCGAGGACCGGACCGGCAGCGAGCAAGACGGCGATGTCTGAGCCGCGACTGCGAGCCTCGTTTTGAGCCGCGCCGTCGTCTTCGCCTATAACGATGTCGGCGTGCGCTGCCTGTCCGTGCTGCTCGCTCACGGCATGGAGATCCCCCTGGTCGTTACCCACCAGGACGACCCGAACGAGACGGTCTGGTTCGACAGCGTCGCCGAACTGGCCGACCTGCATGAGTTGCCCACGATTACGCCCGACAACCCGAACACGCCCGAGGTGATCGAAAGCGTGCGCGCGGCGCGGCCCGACTTTCTGTTCTCCTTTTATTACCGGCACATGCTCGGCGCCGAGCTGTTGGAAATCCCCTCCCGTGGGGCCTATAACATGCACGGCTCGCTGTTGCCGGACTATCGGGGCCGTGTGCCGGTCAACTGGACGGTGCTGCGCGGTGAGCCGCGCACCGGCGCCAGCCTTCATCGCATGGTGGCCAAGCCCGACGCCGGCGATCTGGTGGCCCAACAGGCCGTGCCCATCCTGCCGAACGACACCGCCGTCACCGTCTTTCGCAAAGTCACGTGCGCGGCCGAATGCTGCCTGACGGAGGTGTTGCCCGCTCTGGACGAGGGCCGCGCGAAGCATGTGCCGCTCGACCTCGCGGCCGGGAGTTACTTCGGCCGCCGCCGCCCCGAGGACGGGCGCATCGACTGGTCGCAGTCGGCCTGGACAGTGCACAATCTCATCCGCGCCGTCGCTCCACCCTTCCCCGGTGCGTTTTTCGACCAGGAAGGGCGGCACGTATGCGTGCTGAGCAGTCATTTTCGCAGTGAAGACGCCCGCGCCGAGGGACCGCGGCTGTACGTGGAAAGCGGGCGCATCTTCGCCGACGCGGCCGACGGGGTACGATTCCAGATACTGGCATTGACGGTCGATGGCCGGGAGGTCACGGCGGAGAACTTCACCGACGTATGGGGGGCGCCCGCGGTGGCGCTGCCCGCGTCTTGAACGCATTACCTTTCAATCGAATTCGGATACAACGAGCACAGGAGTCAGCGGTCGCATGAATATTCTCATCCTCGGGGTCAACGGTTTCATCGGACACCATCTGTCCCGGCGTATCCTGGAGAGGACGGACTGGCACGTCTACGGGATGGACATGAACAGCGAGCGCGTCACCCCCTTCATGGACAATCCGCGCTTTCACTTCTTCGAGGGCGACATCGTCATCAACCGCGAGTGGGTCGAGTACCACATCAAGAAGTGCGACGTCATCCTGCCGCTGGTGGCCATCGCCACGCCCGCCAGCTATGTGCGTGAGCCGCTGTCGGTCTTCGAGCTCGACTTCGAGGCGAACCTGCCCATCATTCGCGACTGTGTTCGTTACAAGAAGCGCGTACTCTTCCCCTCCACCTCGGAGGTCTACGGCATGAGTACGGACACCCCGTTCCATCCGTACGAATCGACCCTGGTCCTCGGGCCTATCGAGAAGCAGCGCTGGATCTACTCCTGCTCGAAACAGCTCATGGACCGCGTCATCTGGGCATACGGTCAGCAGGCCGACCTCGATTTCACCCTGTTCCGTCCCTTCAACTGGATAGGTCCCGGTCTGGACAGTCTCCACACCGCGAAGGAAGGCAGCTCGCGCGTGGTCACGCAGTTCCTCGGACACATCGCCCGAGGCGAGCCGATCAAGCTGGTCGACGGTGGGCGCCAGCGGCGCAGCTTTACCGTCATCGATGACGGCATCAGCGCGCTGATGCGGATGATCGAAAATCCCGAGGGCGTGGCCAGCGGCAAAATCTACAACGTCGGCAATCCGGACAATGACCTCTCCGTTCGCGAGCTGGCCGAGCTGATGCTCGACATCGCCCGCGAGTTTCCGGAGTATCAGCCGGGCGCCGCTGAGGTGGAACTGGTCGAGGTCAGCGCAGAGGACTACTACGGCAAGGGCTACCAGGACATCCAGACCCGCGTACCCTGGATCGACAACACCAAGCAGGAACTCGGCTGGGAGCCGCAGGTCAGCCTGCGAGATGCCCTGATGGAGGTCTTCGAGGCCTACCGCGCCGAGGTCGCTCAGGCGCGGGCCCTCATCGACGCCGAATAGGCTCGCGCGGATGCGCATCACGCTGAAGGTCGATGTCGATACGCTGCGCGGGACGCGCGAAGGCGTGCCGGCCCTTGCGCGCCTGTTCGAGCGCTTCGGTGTGCGCGCCACCTTCCTGTTCAGCCTCGGCCCCGATCACACCGGGCGGGCGATTCGCCGCGTCTTTCGCCCCGGCTTTCTCGGCAAGGTCGGGCGGACCTCTGTGGTCGAGCACTACGGCATCCGCACCCTGCTCTACGGCACGGTGTTGCCGGGGCCCCACATCGGCCGGCGTGCCGGCGCCGTCATGCGCGAGGTCGCCGCCGCCGGCCACGAGACCGGCGTGCACACCTATGATCACATTCGCTGGCAGGATTTCGTCGCCAAACGCGGCGAGGCCTGGACCCGCAAGGAATTCGACCGCGCCCTGGCGGCTTATCATGAGGTATTCGGCGAAGGGCCGCACACCCACGGCGCGGCCGGTTGGCAGATGAACGAGCATGCCTATCGGCTCGAACAACGGGCCGGCTTCCGTTATGCCAGCGACACTCGCGGCACAGCTCCGTTTCGTCCCATACTCGGCGACGATACGCTGGAATGTATCCAACTACCGACCACGCTGCCGACGCTCGACGAGCTCATCGGCCTGGATGGCCTGACGCCCGATAACGTACACGAGCGTGTCCTTGCCGAAAGCCGACGCGACGCCGAACACGGCCACGTCTACACGCTGCACGCCGAGCTGGAAGGCATGAAGCTCATGCCGGTGATGGAGCGCCTGTTGACGGCCTGGAAGGCGGAGGGTTTCGAGATCGACGCGATGGACGCGCTGTATTCAAGCTTGAATACGGCGTCCCTGCCACGTCAGCGCTTGGCGATCGGCACGGTACCGGGGCGCAGCGGAACGCTGGCCGTGCAGGATGCCTGAGGCAGGGCGTTCGGGTCATGCGATTCGCTCCTGGGCCATCTCTACCCGCTATTCGTCTTCGTCCTGCCCCAACAATTGATGCTTCAGATCCTGGCTTGGGGGTTCTGTGCCCAGCCAAACCAACAGCAGGGAGCGCATGAAGTCCCTCCCGGGGATCACGCCCTTCTCCTTTCCATTAATCTCCACACGCGTACCGACGCCCGGCCGATAGTCCAGCCAGACCCGGTCGCCGCTCTTCAAGTCGCCGAAGAAGCTGTTGAACTGCTTAATACGCGGTGCCAGGGCCTTGTAGGTCTTTTCGTCGAGATTGTCCGAAAAGCCGTCGGTCCACCCGTCGCGCATCTGTTCGGCGGTTACCTTGTGATAAAGAAAATGCATAAGCATGCGCTTGGGGCCCGGCTCGTCCAGCACAGCCTGCGTGCTGTGCACCGCCTTCGGCAGGTACAGCGCTGCCACGTAAATTTTGAAGATGAATTTGTAGCGTATCCCCGCCCCGTTCAGGACGAGTGTTTGACCCGACGCATCGTTGATTTTCTCCGCCAGTTTGACTCCGGCGATCTCACGCGCCTGTGCGACATTGGCGGCCAGGGCCAGTACGAAAAGAAGCCAGGCGCCCCGTTTTATCGCGTATTTGTCCATCGACAGGACTTCTCCGGTGCAAATAAAGCGTAGTGGAGTCGGAATTTGTAACCAGTTCGAGAGCTGTGGGAGCTAATACTATGATCCATCAACATTAGTCGCGTCATCCCGCCCAGCCCGAAAGACAATTGCAATTCATTCTCAACCGACCTTCGGAAACCCGCAAAAGGCTGCGCAATTCGATCATCTTTGCGACGCTTTGGCCGAGCAGAAGGCAATGTTTATAACTCTGTGTCATTTCATTTCCATGTGCAAGAAGGAAATTTCCATGCCCACGTCAAATACAGAGGTGGCCGTCAACGCGTTGCGTGAAGGCGACCACCTCGCGGGCAAGGATGGCGTTCCAAGACACCCGATGTGGCGTCGGCGCCCCGACTGCGTTATCGTCTCGCGGCGACAATCCCGCACGCGCCCTGTTAGCCCCCGCCGGCATAGGTAGTGCGGCCGTCCGCGGCGGTCACATCGGCCGACGCCGTTGACTGCCGGACCCTACTGCCGGAGCCGCGCCGGCACGGTAGGCATTGTGTCCTGAATATGAACGCAAATCTTTGGTTAAAGCACGCCCGAACGAGCGCGGCCCGCCCCCTGCGCGCCGCGGTTGGATTGGGCACCGTGGGCGGCGTACTGCTGGTTGTGCAGGCATGGTTGCTGGCCCGCGTGGTCAGCGCCGTGGTATTCGATCACCAATCCCTGACATCGGTCATGGGACTGATGTGGCTGCTCCTCGGCGTGTTCGCGGCACGGGCGGCCGTCGCCTGGCTGACGGAATGGGTGGCATTTCGCGCCGCCGCAAGCATCAAGCTGCAGGTACGCCGGCAATTGATGGAACACGTGCGCGCCATGGGCCCAGTGCGTCTGATCGGCGAACACAGCGGCGAGTTGGCGAGCACCGTCACCGATGGCGTGGAAGCCCTGGAAGCCTACTATGCCCGGTTTCTGCCCCAGATGTCCCTGGCAGTGCTGGTACCCGTGGCGATCCTGGCGGTGGTGTTTCCCCTCGATTGGATATCGGGTCTGGTGCTGCTGGTCACCGCGCCGGTCATTCCATTGATGATGACCCTGATCGGCAAGGGGGCCGAAGCGCTCAACCAGCGTCAGTGGCGACGGCTGGCCCGCCTGAGCGCCCATTTTCTGGATGCCCTGCAGGGGCTCACCACGCTCAAGCTTTTCAACGCCAGCCGGCGCGAGGCGGCGGTGATTGCACGGCTGTCCGACGACTATCGCAGAAGCACCATGGCGGTTCTGAGAGTCGCGTTCCTGTCCTCGCTGGCCCTGGAGTTCCTGGCCACGGTCAGCATTGCGCTGGTGGCCGTGCTGATCGGCTTCCGGCTGTTGTGGGGTGAGCTGGACTTTCAGTCCGGCTTCCTGATCCTGCTGCTGGCGCCGGAGTTCTACCAGCCACTGCGCAACCTCGGCACCCACTACCATGCCCGCATGGATGCCATCGGCGCAGCTGAACGCATGGTGGAACTGCTCGACACTCCCCCACCGGCGGCCGTCGGCGGAGGCGTGCCGTTCCCGGCCACGCGCCGGGTCGACATCGAAGTCCGCGATGTGCGCTTCGCCTACCAGACGGAGCACCTCGCTCTGGATGGGGTCAGCTTCGATCTCAAGCACGGCGAGCGAGTGGCACTGGTCGGTCCTTCCGGGGCCGGCAAGAGCACGGTCATCAATCTGCTGCTGGGATTCATCCAACCCGCGGCGGGCAGCATACTGGTCAATGGCCGGGTGCTCCACGAGCTGTCGCCCGAAGACTGGCTGCGCCATGTGGCCTGGGTGCCCCAGAGGCCCCGTGTGTTCCATGGTACGGTGCTGGACAATATCCGCCTGGGCCGGCCCGATGCGCCCCTGGAGGCGGTCCGCGAAGCGGCCCGTCTGGCGCTTGCCGACGGATTCATTGAGGCCCTGCCCGAGGGCTTCGACACCCTGGTGGGCGACGGCGGCCAGGGCCTGTCTGGCGGCCAAGCCCAGCGCCTGGCCCTGGCACGCGCCTTCTTGAAGGATGCCCCGCTGGTGCTGCTGGACGAACCGAGCGCCAATCTGGACATGGAAAGCGAACGCCTGCTCAACGCCGCGGTGGAACGTCTCGCCACTGGTCGCACCACCGTATCCATCGCCCACCGGTTGAATACCGTGCGTCGCGCCGACCGCATACTGGTGCTGGACCATGGCCGGCTCGTCGAGACGGGAACCCATCGGGAACTGCTGGCCGACCCCGGCCTGTACGACCGTCTGGTGCACAGTTACGGGGAGGCCGGATGAAGACGCTGCTGCGCCTAACCCGCCTGTTCAGGCCGTATTGGCGCTGGATGGCGCTCGGCACGCTGCTCGCGCTGGTCGTGGTGCTCGCCAACATGGCTCTGCTGGGCGTTGCCGGCTGGTTCATCGCGGCCATGGCCGCTGCGGGCGCTGCCGGCGGTACCATGAACTATTTCACGCCGGCCGCGGCCATCCGCGCCTTCGCCATTGCCCGCACCGGCGGTCGCTATCTGGAACGGCTGGTGACACACGAAGCCACCCTGCGGTTTCTGGCGGGCCTGCGAGTGTGGTTCTACGAACATGTCGAGCCCCTCGCTCCGGCAGGCCTGCAGCACTACCGCGGAGGCGATCTGCTCAGTCGCATCGGCGCCGACATCGATGCCCTGGACAACCTGTATCTGCGCACGCTGGTGCCGATGGCGGTGGCAGCGGCAACGGGCCTGCTCGCTTTTGCGTTCCTGAGCCTGTACAGCGTGCCGATGGCGGGGATCGATCTGATCTTTCTGACCCTGGCCGGCGCGGCGGTCCCCCTGTTGACCAACAGACTGGCGAGCCGACCCGGTGCCCGACTGGTGGAAACCGGCTCCCGCCTGCGAACCGCGGTCGTGGATACCGTGCAAGGCATGGCCGAGCTGGTGGTCTTCGGCGCCGCCGAGGCGCAGATACGCGACGCCGACCGACTAAGCCTCGAGTTGATTGCCGATCAGGAGCGCATGAGCCGCATTGCCGGACTGGGCTCCGCCTCACTTGGGCTGCTGACGAATCTCGCCGTGTGGCTCGTCGTTTTGCTGGGCATCGTCCTGGTGCGGCGCGACGAGGTGCCCGCCGTGGACCTGCCCATGTTCGCCCTGGTGGTCCTGGGCAGCTTCGAGGCCGTCGCCGCCCTGCCCCAGGCCTACCAGTATCTGGGACACACGCTGGCCGCCGCTCGCCGCATCTTCGCGGTGGTCGACGCACCCGCGCCGACTCCTGGGCCGACCGGCCCGTCACCGGCTCCCTCAGACCACGGTCTGCGGCTCCGCGACGTATCCTTTCGCTATGCCGACGACGCGCCGTGGGTGCTGCGCAGCGTCGATCTGGTGATTCCCGAGGGTCACCACCTGGCCGTGGTCGGGCCAAGCGGTTCGGGTAAGAGCAGCATCGTCAATCTGCTGATGCGTTTCTGGGACTGCGACCTGGGCGAGATCTGTCTGGGGGGGCACACACTGCGGGATTACCACAGCGAAGACCTCAGGCGCATGTTCAGCGTTGTGCCCCAGCGTATGCATCTATTCAACACGACTGTTCGTGAAAACCTGCTGGTGGCGAACCCGCAGGCCGACGAAGCGCAACTGCAGGCTGCCGCCGCTGCCGCGCATATCCACGACCACATCGCGGGCCTGCCCGATGGCTACGACAGCTACGTCGGGGAAGCGGGCCTGAAACTGTCCGGCGGTCAAGCCCGCCGGTTGGCAATCGCCCGGGCGCTGCTCAAAGACGCTCCCATCATGATACTCGACGAGCCCACCGAGGGTCTCGACGCGGCTACCGAGCGCCGCGTCATGGACAGCCTGCTCAGCGCCGCTACCGGGCGCACCCTCGTGCTCATCACCCATCGGCTGAAGGGGCTGGAACACATGGACGAGATCGCCGTCATGGACGAAGGACAGATCGTGGAACGCGGCACTCACGGAACATTGATGGCGGCATCGGGCCGCTACCGCCAGATGCACGAAGTCCTGACCGCATCCTAGGCCGCCTGTCCGGACAATCTGCGCCGACAGGACGCCGCCTCAACGGAGCCTTCTCACCCCTGTCGTTGCTTTCGTTCCAGTTCCTGCTGTGCGTCCAGCAACGCGCCGCCGGCAGCCGATATCAGCACGATCATGACCGTGCCTACGACCCACGCAAAGTACCACGCACCCTTTTCACCGAGCAGAATCACCAGAAACAGCACGACCAGAGAAACGATGAAATAGAAAAAAAGACGCAAAGCAATCATGCGGCAAACCTCTAGTAAGCGTGGTCGTCGTTCTCGACATGCGCAGGCGTCACCTTACCGCGCATGACCCAAAACGCCCAACTGGTGTACGTAATCACGATCGGCACGAACACGATCGTCCAACCGAGCATCCAGATCAACGTGGTCTGGCTGGACGAGGCATCCCAGACCGTCAGACTCTGAGACGGATTGCTGCTGGAGGGCATCATGAACGGGAACATGGCCGCGCCCACGGTGCCAATGGTTCCGATCCATCCCAGCGCGCCCAGCCACCAGGCGAAGTGCGACAGCCCCCGGCGCAGCGCCCAGATGCCGATGAGTATGGCCACATAGGTCAGCGCCGGCAGCAGCCAAAGCACCGGATGGGCGCTGAAATTGTGAAGCCATGCGCCCTGCACCATCTCCACGGTCTTGTGCAACGGCATGGCCGGGCCGCCGGGTATGTCACCCGCGGTGATCTGATACCCGGAAATGCGTGCGACCCAGAAGCCGCCGATGGTGAACAATACCAGCGCCGTCAGTCCGGACCAGGTCGCCAAGTTGCGCGCTCGCTCCCAAACGCCGCCTTCACCCCGGTTCATCACCATCGTCGAACCCAGGTACAAGGCCAGGGCCAATGCGGTCAAGCCGCACAGTATCGAAAACGGATTGAACAGATAAATAAAGCTGCCGGTGTAGTACGAGGTCATGTCCCAGGTGAAGTGAAACGGAACGCCCTTGAGCATATTCCCCATGGCGGCCCCGAAGATCACCATCGGCAGAGCGCCGCTGATAAACAGCCCCCAGTCCCACACATTACGCCAGGTCCGGGAAGGCAGTTTGCTTCGGTATTCGAACCCCAGAGGCCGGATGATCATACTCCAGAGCAGCAGAAGCATGACCACGTACAGCCCTGAAAACGCCGTTGCGTAGATAGTGGGCCAGGCGGCAAATACTGCGCCGCCGCCCAAAATGAACCATACCTGGTTCCCGTCCCAGTGCGGCCCGATCATGTTCAACACGGCGCGTCGTTCCGAGTCCGTTCGACCGAGGTAACGCAGCGCGGCGCCGACGCCCATGTCCATGCCCACCATCACGGCGAGCCCGACCAGCAGCACGCCCAGGAGCAGCCACCAGACGATCTTGAGTATTGCGTATAACTCCATGGCTTTGTCCCCCTGCGCGATTCAGTGTGTGGTTCCGGCAAGTGCCGGACCGCCGACGTTCTGTTCCGCAGCCGGCCCGTGGTCGTCCGGCCCTTTGCGTATAAACTTCAGCATCAGGTAGATCTCCACTACGATAAAGGCCGAGTAGATCAGGACGAACCCAACCAGGGAGAAGACCATATAGGCCACGCTGTGCGTGGATGCGGACATCCAGGTCGGCAGCACGCCATACACCGTCCAGGGCTGGCGACCCAGCTCCGCCACCAGCCAACCGACCTCGCATGCTATGAAGGGTACGGGAATGAACCAAGGCGCAATCTTCAACAGCCAGCGCCGCTCGTGCGCCTTATTGTTCAAGGAGCAGTATGCCCCAACGCCCAGGTAGATGAGCATGGCGAACCCGGCCAGCACCATGATGCGAAACGACCAAAAGATTACCGGAACATTGGGAATGGTATCTCGGGCCGCTTTGTCGTAATCGGCCGGAGTTGCCTTCGTAAGATCGGGCGCATAGCGCTTCAGAAGCAGCGCGTAACCGAGGTCCTTCTCGTGAGCTTTGAATTGAGCCATTGCGTCCTTGTCGTCAGGATGTTGGCTCAACGTCTTCAGCGCCAATGCCGCCGGAATACCATTTTCCATACGCGCCTTGGCGCGGCGCTCGACCTCGTCGGCCCCAGGGATTACGGTATCCATGGTATGGGTCACCAGCGGGGTCAGCAGTTTGGGAATCTGTAGCGCGAACAGATTGCGCTGCTCGGACTCGGATGGAAAGGCGATCACGTTAAAAGGCGCCGGCGGCTTTTCTGTTTTCCACAACCCTTCCATGGCCACCAGCTTGGCTGGCTGTGCGCTGCCGTCGATGAACCCGAGAGCGTCGCCCAGGCTGATCACCCCGATGCTGGCGAATACCCCGAACAGCACCGCCATTCGGAACGATCGCTTGGCCAATTCCATATGGCGGTTGCGCAGCATATACCAGCCGCTGATGCCCGCCACGAAGATGGCCGCGGTCACATAACCGGCGATACTGGTGTGCACGAATTTGGCCTGTGCGTCGTGATTGAAAATCAGGTCGGTGAAGCTGGTCAGCTGCATGCGCATGGTGACCGGATCGAAGCTTGCACCATGGGGGGCCTGCATGAATCCGTTGGCGATCAGGATCCACAGCGCGGAAAGGTTCGATCCCAGGGCAACCATATAGGTGACCAGCAGATGCTTGCCGCGGCTCATTCGGTCCCAGCCGAACAGCATCAGACCGACAAATGTCGATTCCAGGAAGAAGGCCATCAGGCCCTCGACGGCCAGAGGCGCACCGAAGACATCGCCCACGAAGCGCGAGTACTGGGACCAGTTGGTGCCGAACTCGAATTCCATGGTCAGACCGGTCGCCACACCCAGAGCGAAGTTGATGGCGAACAGCTTGCCCCAGAAGATCGCCATGTCCTTGAAGATCTGCCGCCCCGTGGTGACATAGACCGTCTCCATGGCCGCCAGCAGAAAACTCAGCCCGAGCGTCAACGGCACAAACAAAAAGTGATACAGCGCGGTGGCGGCAAATTGCAAACGGGAGAGGTCCACTACGGTCTGCAGATCATGCATGATGGAGAACCTCCCCGATGAAGTAGTTGCCCGCCCGTTGCAGAACCGCATACGCGTCCGCTATCCGCGGGTTCCCAATCGGGTGTGGAAACCGCGCGGAGATCGAATAATTCGGTGTAGTTCGCCCTCTCAGGCCGCGTTCATACTGCATATGCGTACCTCGATGCTGTCGTTGAACTCAAGAAACGAAAAGCCCGACAGTTTGTCTGCCGGCAGCGCCCGTGCCCGTGTGTGGCACCGCAGCGAATGGAAGCTCCGACGTGATCCCGACACGACTGGACCGCGGTCAGCGCCGCAGGAAACATCCGTGAGCAATTCTGTTGAACCGGTCAATATGGAAACCGACCGGGCTGGGCAGATGTGGAACATACTGCGCGCCTTAACGCGCGTTTGACAAATGGCACAATGTCCGCGGGACGGGGACGTTGCAGGCCGTGGCGACGGCAGACCCCACCCGGGTCGATTCCCTCGCGTGCCGGCGAGGGCGGAGATGGTCCGCGGCCTCCACCGCCTGCGTGTGGCGCCGCCGCGCCAGGCGATAGGCAGTATGTCCAAAGCACGGGGCGTGAACCTTGATCTGAGTCAACAAAAAAAGTATCGAGGGCCCTCTGGCGAACACGTGCCATAACGTACTGCGTTTAGAGGGCGCAGCTCGGCACGAGGGTAGACACTGCACAGACATGATGCTAGTTTGCCGCACCGCCGGCAAATCTGATGACAATCTTATTCTCCTGATCCCGGATCTCAAACTCCCCTGATCGACCGCCCTCGGCGCCGCCCGTAGCGGCCAAAAACATCCCTTGGACACTCCGGTCGGAGCCGAAGTTTCCCAAGCTGAATCTCATGTGTGGACTCTATATCGAGAGGCCCACCGGTGGCGGGACATTACGCGGATTCGAACCGTCGGGCATCGGGGCGGCGTTGCGACGCGGCTAATCGGTGTCGAACTGCTCCCACCAATGATGCGGCGGCGGTTCGGGGCTCTTCGGCAACGGGGCCTCGCTCGCCCCCGGCAGGACGCGATAGGCATAGAGCACGCCGTTGAAATCGACCTGGGCGATCTGCTTGAAATACGGCGCGGCGGGCGCGGGGGACAAGGTGGTACTGCCCGGTGTTTGACCGGGGCGCGGCAAGTGCCGCTGTGCCACCAGCAGATAGTCGCCGGGCCGGAGCTTGCCCTCGTGCAGCCATCGATACAACTCGCGGGCCGAACGTACGCAGGGCATGGGTGCGCCGAGCACGTAGAGTTCCTCTGCGCGGGGCCAGGCATAGCTGACCACTCGGCCGGGCTCCTGAGCGACGATTCGGCGGATCTTTTCCAGTCCGCCTACGCCGCCGATCTCGTTCGAGTACCGCGGCAGGACGAACACGGCCGTCACCGAGAAACTCACCAGCACCAGCAGCGCCCAGATCTGCGCCGCGACCCGCAGACGCTTCCACCAGCGCGCGCTGCACAGCATCTCCAGGGTGAGCAGGCCCAACAGCGCCACCGATGGCGCCGCGGTCAGAATGTACTTGCCCTGCTTGGAGGCCGACAGGGAGAAGAATAGCACCGTCCACAGGATCCATACGAGCGGCAGGCGCCACCGGCGCTCGCGGCGCCGCCGCCAGCCCAGAAACAGTGCGAAGGGCAGCGCGAAGGCGGCCGGCAGCATGTCGTACCAGATGGTCTTGCCGTAGTACCACCAGGGCTGGAGGTGATCGAAGCCGACCAGAAAGCGCGTGAAGTTCTGGTAGACGACCATCGCACGCACCAGTTCCCAGCCGTCGCGCAGACCGACGGCGATGTACCAGGGCGTGTTGAACAGCAGCACCAGCGCCAGGCCGCGCACCCACGCAGTGTGTCCCGCCCGGCGCCAGATTGCGCGCCACCACGACCCCTGCGCCGCGGCGGCCGGCTCGAGCATGATGTCGAGCGCAATGACAGGCAGGGTCACCATCAATCCGACCGGTCCCTTTGCCATCGTCGCGAGGGTAACCCCGAGCCAGAGCTCCCAGGGAAATCCCCCACCCTGCCCTTGCTCGATGCGCTGACGCAGACGCCAATAGCCGGTCATGCCGATCAATGTGCCCAGGATCAGCACACTGTCGGTCTGCGCCACGAAGAAATGATACAGGACACCGGGCAGCGCCGCGCCGATCAGCGGCAGCCAGTAGACACGCCAGGCGGGGCACACGGTGCGCTGCAGGCGGGCCAGCCAGAAGATCCACAACAGGAAGGCCACGGCCGCGGGCAGCCGGATGGCCACGGTCTCGGGCAGTCCAACGACGTGTCCGGCCAACGACAGCCAGTAATACAGCGGTGGATATTCGACGTAGGGCACGCCGTTTTTGATGGGAATCAGGTACTCGCCCCGTGCGAGCATCTCCCGGATGACCTCCCCGAAACGGGGTTCCATGGAGGGGATGAAGGGATGGGTACCCATGGAGAAGGCGAACATCGCGGCCACCCCCGCCAGCAACCACCACAGGCGGGCCTGCTCCGACCGGACAAGCGACTTCAACGTATTCGGCTCCAGTGCATTCGACAAAAACGTCCGAGTATAGACACTCGGGATGTCGAATTGGTTTCAATGCACCACGCGGGCGGGTGTCGAGGGGTGTATGGTACCCGCCGCGATGCCGCTCGGCTACAGGAGGGCCGAGGCGCCCTGATAGAAGACGAAGCTGAACACCCAGGCGATGGTCAACGCCCACACAATGCTGAAGGCCGTGTAGCGCAGACTGTGGGATTCGGTGCGCATGGTGGCCACCGTGGACAGGCAGGGGGTGTAGAGCAGGATGAACAGCATCAGGCTGTAGCCCTCGACCCAGCTCATGTGGCCGGCGAGATAACCCGACAGCGCGGCGCCCTGCAGTCCGGTCATGGCCACCAGCGAGCCGAGGACGATCTCCTTGGCCACGAATCCGAAGACCAGGACCACGGCCATCTGAGCGCTGATGCCGATCGGGCTCAGCACGGGCTGCAGGAACTGGCCCAGCATGCCGGCAAAGCTATCCGGCCCGCCGGGCGGATTGGCGACGGGATAGTGCGTCAGCAGCCAGACCAGCACGACGCCGGCGATGATGAACTTGCTCGCCCGGTGGAGAAAGTGGCGTACTTCGTGCCAGCCGCGGTAGAAGACCTGACGCAGCTGCGGCAGACGATACGGCGGCAGCTCGAGCACGAAGGGCTCGTGACTGACCAGACGGCGTTTGACCAGCAGGGCGCTGAGCAGCACCGCCAGGAAGCTGACCACGTACAGGCTGAACAGAACGAGCGGTGCCTGGCGCGGTGTGAACAGCGCCGTGGTCATGAACACGAAGACCTGCAGGCGCGCCGAGCACAACGAAAACGGGATCACCAGCATGGTCAACAGCCTCAGCGCGCGGCTGCGCATCACGCGCGTGCCCATCAGGGCCGGCACGTTGCAGCCAAAGCCCATCAGCAGCATCACAAAGCCGCGTCCATCCAGCCCCAGCCGCGCCATCAGCGCATCCATCAGGAAGGCCGCGCGCGACAGGTAGCCGCTGTCCTCGACCAGGGACATCATAAAGAAGAACAGGATGATGACAGGGACGAACGAGGCAACCGTTCCCACTCCGTCATAGATACCGTCGACCAGGAGACCGTAGACCAGATGTGGCACGTGCGGCTCGAGGGGCTCGAGCACGATTTGGCGAAAGCCGTCCAACGCCCAGGCCACCCCGTCCTGCAGCGGCGTGCCCAGGGCGTAGATTGCCTGAAACACCAAGAACATGAACAGAAAGAACAGCGGCAACCCGAGCCAGGGATGAAGCAGCACGCGGTCGATCCGCTCGGTCAGGCGCGGCGTCATGATCGCCGGCGCCTGCACACTGCGCTCGTACAGCGCCTGGACCTCGCCGCTGAGTGCGTCGATGATGCCGAACTCGCCGACGGCCGCCCCGATCTGCACGGCGGTGGCACTGGCAAGATGATGCTCTATCGCAGCCTTGGTCTCGCGAAAGCCGTCACCGCGGCGCGCGCTGAGCAGGCGCACCTCGCGGCCCAGTGCCTTGGTCAATGTATCGGTGTCGATGTGCAGGCCCAACTGTTTGGCTTCGTCGGCCATGTTGAGCAGGATCAGCGAGTCGACCTCGAGCTGCGAGAACTGCAGGGCCAGGCCCAGTTGATGGTCGAGCTGGGTCGCGTTGAGAACCAGACAGACCAGATCGACGGCGTTATGGGTGAGAAAGTCTCGGACGACGTGCTCGTCTTCGGAATAGCCCTGCAAGTCGTAAATGCCGGGCAGGTCGACGACCTCGACCATCTCGGCGCCGAGCAGTATCTTCGCGGATCGCAGGTCGACGGTAACGCCGGGCCAGTTGCCCGTGCGCGTCGCCGCCCCCGTCAGCCGGTTGAAGAAGGTCGACTTGCCCGTATTGGGCATGCCGACCAAGGCGATTCGCCTCATAGCAGCGGGGTGACGTGAACGGAGTCGGCGTCTCGGCGCCTCAGGATTAAATCGACGCTGCCGACGCGTACCTGCAGCGGACCGCCAAAGCGAGCCCGGCGAATGAGTTGTGCCTGGCGCCCGCGCAGCAGACCCATTGCGTGTAATCGACGGCGTACGCTCTCATCGGCCTGGATGTCGTCGATGACGACCCGATCGCCGGGCCTCAGATGCGAGAGGATGGCCACGCTGTCCACGCTAACTCCGTATCGAAATGATAATAATTATCAATACTACTCAAAGATCGGATATTTGCCAAGGGGAAATTCGGCGTCCGTAGGGGGCTCGCCGCCAGTTCCCCCATTTATGGCATGGAAACGGGTCCCGCGACAACCGCGCCGCGACGGCAACCGCCTGCACGCGCCAGGGCGCCTCGCGAGTCCCAGCGGCTGTGCTGCCGGACCTCAGCCGCGGGGACGCAGGGCACCCCGGTTGGGACAAAAGGTGAACGCCTCGGCGGCATCGCCCCGCTCCAGCGCGGCCTGACACTGCTCCAGGGCTTGGCATTGCTCGCACATGCGCAGCATGGCCTCGACGCGGTTGATGGAGGTCCCGTGCAGGAAATCCCGCGGCAGGTAACCGTAGCGCGGCAGCAGGCGGCTCAGGGGCAGGCCCGCCATGCGCTTGGCCAATCCGGCGCGGACGAGCTCGCCTCGGCGCACATTCTGGCGCACCGTCCAGGCGAAGCCGAACAGCAGGACCAGGCCGGCTGCCAGTGTGGCGGCGGCAATCAGGGTGGTCAACATGGCGCTGTACCTCTCGGTTGGTCCGCCGGCGCGGCGGATCGCGTTACATTGCAGGTTATCCCATGCAACAGACCCGCCCCTTGATCGAGGTCAATTGCTCGGCTCAGAGCGTGCCCCACCGCGGTCCTGCGCATCGGCCAGACTCGCCATGACCTCCAGGCTGATATCCGCGAATCCCAACACGCGGCCCCCGTGCTCGCGCGCGAACGCCTCGGCGGCGCCGCGGTCCTTGAACGGGGCCAATGTCGGCCCCATGGCCCCGCGCCGGTCCGAGCCGACCACGTACCAGGCGTTGCGGGCATCCATAAAAGCTCCGTCATCGGGATGAGCCCAGTTCGTCGCGCCCATGTCGTGCACATAAATGTCGCGCACCTGGCTCTTGGTCTCCGGCTGCAGCAAGTAGGCAAACAGATCCCGCGTCGAACAGAACTTGAAGGGCGTATCCGATCCGGCGACGAAGGCCTCGGCTTTCGGGCCGGGGAAACGTTTGATGATCATGCCGCACACATGGCATTCATCGCCGCTGGCGATCGGCTGCGGCGAGTGGTGGACGGCCTGCTGCTCCCGTCCACAGCCCGCTGCCAGGACTGCGGCCGCGAGGACCAGTGCCGCACCCAACCACACGCCACCGCGCGCAAGTATTCTCTTCGAGGCAATGTTCAGCATCGGTCTCTTCTCCCAGTTCACAGCTCGCGGCGGCGAAATCGCCAGGCCGCCAGCGTCAAGGGGACAATCACCCACAACATCAGTATTCCGGTCAGCGCCGCCGGCTGAAGTGCATGTCCGCGCGCCAGCGCCATCAACCCCGAGTAGCTGCGTGCCGGCTCGAAACCGGCCAGATTCGCCAGTCGGAACACGTCGGTCGGGTTGAGCAGCAGCAGATACGGAAAGACATCCCGGCCCACTCCCCCGCCCGTGGCCACCAGCGTGCCGAGCAGACCGAGGTCGTAGACCAGCACGAAAAAGAACCAGACCAACAGCGCCAGACCTGCGGCGCGCGATTTTTCACTGACGCAGACGCTGATGAGATAGGCCAAGGCGATGAATACCCAACCGAGCAGCGTGGCACTGAGAATAAAATAGGCGAACGCCGGCAGTAGACCGGTGCCCGCGGCATCGCCCGCCGCGAAGGCGATCAGCACGGCGGCGGCACCGAAGCCCACGAGCGTCGAAACCCCGAGAATGGCCCCGTGGCCGAGGAATTTGCCGGCCAGCAGCTGCACGCGCCCCAGCGGATAGGTCAGCAGCAGTAACAAGGTCCCCCGCTCCTCCTCGCCGACGATGGAATCGTAGGCCAGCAGCAGGGCGATCAGCGGGATCAGGAACACCGCCAGGCTCGCCAGGCTGACAATGGTCGTGCCGAGCGAGGTGAATCCGACACTGCCCGAGGCCGCCGCGCCGAAATAGGACAAACCGAGGGCCAGCAAGGCGAAGACCAGGGTAATCGCCAGCACCCAGCGGTTGCGCAGGCCGTCGCGAAATTCCTTCCACGCCACCGTCAAGACCGCGGTCATGACTCACCTCCCGGGACGTCGCTGACCGTCCGGTCGAAGTGCACGTACAGCGCCTCGAGGCCGGGCGGTGCCAGCTCCAGATCCTGCACCTCTGGTCGGGCCAACAGGGCACGCACCACCGCGAGTTTGTCCTCGTGATGGACGGCGAATTCAAGCCGCGAGCCGTTGATGCGGCGCAGCCCCTCGATCCGCGCGGGCAGCGTGTCCAACCAACTCTCGTCTTGCCACTGGCCTTGCACACGGACCTTGAACGAGAGCCCGGCGCTGCGCCACAGTGACTCCAATGGCCCCTGCACCAGCAGGCGCCCGCGGCCGAGAATAACGGCGCGCGTGATGTGGTGCTCGATGCCCGGCAGGATGTGCGAGGACAGGATGACCGTGTGACCCTCGCGGCGCAGCTCGTCGATGGTGGCGTAGAAGTCGCGCGTCGCCATGGGGTCCAGTCCCACCGTGGGCTCGTCGAGCAACAGCAGCTCGGGCCGACCCAACAAGGCCTGTGCCAGACCGAGTCGCTGGCGCATACCCTTGGAATAGGTCTTCACGCGCCGGCCTGCGGCCTCGGTCAGGCCGACTCGCTCGAGCAGGGCGTCGCGCTCGCGTTTGTCGACGCCCTTGAGTCGGGCGAAGTAATCCAGGACCTCGCGCCCGGTCAGTGCGTCATAAAAGGCGATGCTCTCGGGCAGATAGCCCAGACGGGGTCGCAGCGCGTTTGCCTGCTTGCCGTGCGGATCGAGGCCGAACACGCGTACCCGACCGGAACTGGGCGCCGACAGGCCGAGGATAAGCTTCATCAGTGTTGTCTTGCCGGCACCGTTGTGTCCGAGCAGGCCGATCACCTCCCCCGGTGCGATGTCCAGCGAGACGTCCTGCAGGGCCGCGAAGCGCCCGTAGTGTTTTGCCACGCTTTCGAGCCCGACCACGGGCGTCCGCGCACCGTCGCTCACGGGCGCTTGCTCGGCGTCGCTGTCACGTCGGCGGCCGCCGGCGGGTGCATCAGGGGGTGCGTGTCCTTCACGCCCGGCGGGCGCAGTACGGGAAACTCGCTCTGCACCCAGCGCAGGGTCGCCACGGCCGGGCTGTTCATAAGCATTCGCGCCAGGGGATATTTCCATAACAGCTTGTCCACTCCGTCATTGGGTTCATAGGGGACATCACCGACGCCGTCGCCGTCGAGATCCCAGCCGAGGTAGTCGCTCCAGTAATTGCCGCGGCCATCGTGAGACCACTCCTGCTCGCGACTGGCCACGTACTTGACCTGGTTGCGGTTATGCAAAAAGGCGTTGTCGTAGACGGCGTTGTCTTCGGAACCGGCCGTCAAGTGAATACCAATATCGCTGCCGCGAAAGATGTTGTCGTTTATCGTGTTAAAGGGCGAGTTGTAGACGAAGATCGCCTTGCCCTCGGCGCCGATGACGCCGGCCCCACCGGTGACGAAGGCGCGCCCGCGTGCCGTGTCCTCGATGACGTTGTCGCGGATCTCGCTATAGGTGATGTAATTCATGAGGATGCCGTAGTTGCGGTCCTCCTCGGAGCGGTTACCGATCACCGTCAAATGGTTGGACTGCATCAGCGCGTATCCGGTGCGGGTGTGGCGTGTGCGGTTGCCGACGATCCGGTTGTGATGCGAGTACATATAGTGAATGCCGTAGCGCAAGTCGTGAATGTCATTGTCGCGCAGCGTGTTGCCGTTGCTGGTATCGATATAAATACCGTCGCGCGTCTGCCATATCTCGTTGCCGGCAACCACCGCGCCGTGCACGTTGAAAAGATGCACGCCGTTACCGCGGTCCTGCGAGCGAATGCTCGGAATGCCGTGTATCCGGTTGCGTTCGATGCGCGCGTCGGCACAGCCATCGAGCCAGATGCCGAAAGCGACGTCGTCAAGGCGATTGCCTTGGATGGTCACGCGCGCCGCCTTGCGCTCGACGAAGATGCCCGCGTTCATCTTGGTGAGGTTTCGTCCGGAATGAACGACGGCCAGATCGCGCACGGTGGTATCGGGCGCACGGATCGTGATCACATTGCCCTGACCGGCGCCGTCGAGGACCGCTCCGGGCCGACCCTGCAGCGTCAACGGCCGTTCGATGATCAGATGCACACGATAGTCGCCGGCGGCGAGCACCAGCGTGTCGCCGGGGGCGGCGGCCGCAACGGCGGCCTGCAGGGCCTGGCCGCCACCGTCGACTAAGCGCGTGGCCGCCCGAGCGGACAGTGCCGGCGAGGTCAGCACTACCGCCAGGAACAGCGTCCAAATTGTCGAGCTTCGTGTCATCAAAATGCTTCCCGAAGCGCGGCGGGGAGAACCACTCCCATCGCCCCCGCCGCGCACCCGGCCCCCACTCAGGCCTCGACCAACATGCGCCCGCGCATCTCCATGTGCAGGGCATGGCAGAACCACGTGCAGTAGTACCAATGCACCCCCGGCTTGTCGGCCACGAAAGTCACCGAGGAGGTCTGCTGCGGGTCGATCTCCATGTTGACGCCGTGATTGACCACACAGAAGCCGTGGGTGACGTCCTCGACCTGGTCCAGGTTAGTGATAACGACCGTAACCTCGTCGCCCTTCTTGACCTTGAACTCGGTCAATCCGTAAGTCGGAGCCACCGAGGTCATGTAGACGCGCACCTTCTTGCCGTCCCGAATGACCTTGTTGTCGCGCTCCAGTACGATGCCGTCCTTCTTGGCCATAGCCACCGTCTCGGCAAAGAAGGGGTCGTCGCGCTTCCAGATCCTCCTGGTGTGGATCTTGCTGCGGTGGACCAGGATGGCGTCGTGCGGCTCGGCGAACGTCGGGCCGTCGTGCACCAGCACCATCTTCTCGCCGGAGATGTCGATGAGCTGATCGTTTTCCGGATGCAACGGGCCCACGGGCAGGAAGCGGTCCTTGGAGAATTTCGACAACGACACCAGCCACTTGCCGTCGGCATCACGCGTTTCGCCCATGCTGGTATGGTTGTGTCCGGGCTGGTACTGCACGTCCAGTTTCTGGCGAATGTAGTTCACCTTCTCGCCCTTGTAGGCCTTGATGGCATCGGCGATGTTCCACTTGCAGATCTGCGAGTCGATGAACAGCGTCGTGTATGCGTTGCCGCGCTTGTCGAAGGCCGTATGCAGGGGGCCGAGGCCCAGTTCGGGCTCGGCGACCACCGTCCCGCGCGGATCCTTGAACTTGCCGGCGAACCAGTCGTCGATCCTGGAAATCTCGATGACCGTGCAGGTCGGCGAGAGCTTGCCGTTCGCGACGAAGTATTTGCCGTCGGGCGAAGTGTTCAGGCCGTGCGGACTCTTGGGCACCGGAATGTATAGCGTCAGATCCGAGCCGTGGCGGCCGTCGACCACGGGGACCTTGGAATCGCCGATAGTCTTGTACTTACCGGCCTTGACCGCGGCCTCGATGCGCGGAATGTTGAACACCACTGCCCAGTCGCGCTCGTTACGCATCATCTCGGGCAGGGTCACGCCGTTTTCCGAGTTGTAGCAGGTGGAACAGGCATACTTGCCGCTGTAGTCGGCATCCGTGTTGTCAAGGTTGCCGTCGACCAGAACCTGCCACGCGACCTCCATCTTGTCGCCGTCGATGGCCGTGAACATGGTGTAGTACTTGTTCGGGTCGTCGATATCCCGCCCGTCGTTGGGATGCGGAATGCGAAATTCCGCATTGCAGAAGACGTAACCCGTGCGCGGCACCTTCTGGACACGAAGTCCGTGAATCGCCGAAACGTTGGGAATAGTGATGACCTTATCGGTCTTCATGATGTCACAGCGGATACGGGCCACCCTTGAATTGGCCTTGTCGTTGATCCACAGATAGCGGCCGTCGTAACGTCCGTCCGTCATGCTCATGTGCGGGTGATGGGCGTCGCCATTCAGAGGCGAGTTCTCACCCAGGACGCGCTTGCTCTCGTTGGTCAGCCCCCAACCAGTCGCACCATCGTGGTTGAACACAGGGATGCGAATGAGCTCTCTCATGGAGGGAACTCCGAGAATACGGATTTCCCCGGACTGACCGCCGCTCCAGAAGCCGTAGTACTCGTCGAGGTCACCCGGGGCGACGTGGGCCTTCAGGAACTCGCCCTTCTCGCTCGCCTGCGCTGCAGGGATAAACCGCGTCATGCCATAGCCGAGCCCCGCTCCGGCCGTCCCCGCGATCGCGGTGGCCTTGAGAAAGTCACGCCGCCGAAAGCCGGCCGGATGTTCGCCGTGGTCGTCATTCTTGCCCATCGTTCTCACTCCTCTGGTTGGACCGCCCGCGCTCGGGTCGGCCTTCACTTGATTCGTCACGGGACCGAAGCTTGTCGAGCCCGGACTCCGCGCCCAACACCTCTTCCATCTTACGAACCGATACGCGCGCCACCTGGGCCTTTTCGCGGCGCCGGCGCTTGTCGATCAGCGGCGGACACTTGTGGTCGTCCCAGTACGTCACCTGACAATCCAGGCAATAGTGGCATTCATTCGGGTTGATCTCGCCGGTATCGGCGATGGCCTGTATCTCGCATTCGTTGGCGCATATCTGACACGGCTTGCCGCACTCCTTGCGCCGCTTCAGCCAGTCGAACAGGCGCAGGCGCGCCGGGATCGCCAGCGCGGCGCCCAAGGGGCATACGTACTTGCAATAGAACTTGCAATTGAAGGCCGAGACCACGACCAGACCGGCCGCATAGAGGACGAACGGCCATTCGCGCATGAAATGCAGCGTGATGGCCGTCTTAAACGGCTCGACCTCGGCGTAACGCTCGGCGCCGCTCAGCGATTGAAGCGATATCCCGAACAGGATAAGCAGAATGACGTATTTGATGGCCCACAGCCGCTCGTGCACCAGCGTGGGAATACGCCACTGCGGTACCTTGAGCTTGCGCGCGGCCTCGTTGACCAGCTTTTGCAGTGCGCCGAAGGGACATAGCCAGCCGCAGTAGACGCCCCGACCCCACAGCAGCAGGGTCACCGCCACGAACGCCCATAGAATGAACATCGTTGGATCGATTAAGAAGGTATCCCAGCTGAACCCATGCATCAGGGCCCCGGTAAACGTCAACACGTTCACCACCGAAAGCTGGCCGAGCATATACCAGCCAATCACGACCAGCGTATAGAGAAGAAATCCATTCCTCAGATAGATGATCAATCTGGGAAAACGGGCCAGCCAGTCCTGGAAGATCATGATAAAGGTCAGGAACAGCAGACCGGCGGACAGGACGACGATCTGAAAGACGCGGTCACGCCAGACGGTTATCCAGATAGGCTCATCGACTTGCGACGCCACCGGCGTCGGCGCCGGGGTAAAGTACTTTTCCGGCAGCTGATAGTCGCCATTGAAAGAGGTGAACACGCTCGTCAGGGCGCCGGTCTGGCGGCGCACCCGTAACTGCAGGCTCCACGGTGCACCCGGATCGAAATGACGCACCGCGCGAATGACGAAGATGCCCATCTCGTGAAATTTGGGCGTGCCGTCGGTATAGAGGTCGGCCAGGCGAAAATAATCGAGGTCGTGGAAGGTGATGGTATTGTCGCCCTGCACGATCTGAACGCGATCGAAGATGCCCCCGCGCACATAAGCCGAACCCTTGAAGGAGTATTCGCCGTTGCCGAGGATCACCACCGCCTGATCGCCCTTATTGAGCTGCGACATCAACCAGTTGTATTGACTCTCGCCGAGCAGATTGCGCCCGATGGTCGGTGGATTGAGCAGTCCGTAGTAGAGGTCCACGAACGTATCGCAGGGGACGCCGGGAGCGGCGCCGGTACACCCGCCCTCGGTGTGCTCAGTGCTGCCCAGCCCCTCCGCCGCCGTGCCCTTGAAGGCCTCTTCGACCTGCGCATAGCTCAAACGCATTCGACGCAGCGATCCGTCGCCGGTCAGCTGCTTCCAGTCGGCCTTCTGGAACAGGTCGGTCTTGATGGTCGCCGGCTCACGCAGCGCCACCGCGCTTTCCTTGATGAGGCCGCGCGCCACCGCCACTTCGCGAGCCGCGCGCAGGATCGTCTGGTTGACGACCATCACCGTTACTGTCGCGCCGCTGATGGCGTCGATATTCGTGAAACCCTTCTCCTTGCCCGCCCCGACCTTGATGCGCTCCTGTACCGACTTGCCCTTGTACTGGCCGATGAACTTGTCCAGCGCCGACTCCGGGATGCCGACCAGCAGGATTGGCTCGTGGTGCTCCAGGACCTGGGTGCCAGTGATATGCCCCTTGAGGTCCATACCGACCAGCAGATTGACGGGCTTACCCGAATAGGCGGGAATGGGCTCGATGGGCTTCGTGGTGAACACGTAGCCGACGACTTTGTCGTCGCGATATACCGCGGCGGCCGGCGGCGAGCCCTCGATTGGACCGAACCGGGTCGCCTGGGGAAAGAAGCTGGCCACGGCCGGATAACGCTTCAGCACATCCTCTTGCCCGGCGGCGCTCGCCCAGGCGGACCAGCCGAACAGTGACACCAGCAACACCGCGAGCCATAACCGGCGGCGGATAGCCCCTGTGGCAAGTTTCGAATGTAATCCCATGAACTCTCCCGGCCGCAGCCGCCACTCAAGTGGCCGCCTTGTCTATAAGAAGTACCGAATATTCCTCTTTCGAGACGATAATCCGCCAGTGCACCTATCGAGACCTTGATGCAGGTCAAGCGCCCATAAACACCGAGTGGGATCTATTGACCGGGATCAATAGTTGACTCAAAAACACATGAATTCGATTGATTTGAAGGGGTACGGATGCCCCAGGGATGGCTCCCGACGTTATCCGGGGGCAGTCCTTTCATCGCCGCGTCCCGATAATGTGCGACCATGGTTTCTGCCTGTGCCGGTTCCAGTACCGGTGCGGCCCGTCACGCCGCACAGGCCTTGGCATCGGCACCGGGCGCGGCGGTGGCGTGGCAGCGGCATACAGGGGGCGGGCCACGTGACCTGCTGATGGCCGGGGCTGTCAAAATTCGCGGCAGACGATCTGAGTTGAGGTGGCGACTACGTTGATGCAGGGAAGATCCACCTCGGAACTCACCGGGATTCGCGAGCCTTCGGCCGCCCGTGACGCCTTGAGCCGTCTCGGTCAAATGCCGGTCATGCTAGGAGCGAGTCGTGACAGGACGACGTGCAAGGATGACTGGTGTCGCGAGGGCAAAGGACGTCCGAAGCGACCGCCCCGGTGTGAGGAGCCCTTCTCAGCAGTTTTCAATAGCCGGTCAGGACAAGGCGTCGCGAATGGCCGGCAGCATGCGCTCGACGACCTCCCGGCCCTCATCGATGGCCTCGCCGGCGCGGTGAAACTCCAGCAGTTCGATATGCGCCAGATGCGGCGTCAGCACGACGTCCGGCGGATCGCCGGCCATGCGGCTGCGCGTGATTCGCACCTGCATGATGTTGATCGCCCCGGCCACGACGTCAAACAGCCCCGGTGCGCCGGCAGCCCGCGGCTCCTCCTCTTCCCACAGCTGGCTCAACAGCGCTCCGGCCCTTTCCTTCAGGCCGTTCAGTGCATTGACCCATGCATTGTCGGCGGCGATCTCCTCGGGGGCCTTCGGCGCCGTCCTTTTCAGCTTCTGCTTTGAGCGCGGTCGATTACGCTTGCCCAGGATATCGCCGTTGAGGTTGACCGCGATGACCACGTCAGCCCCCAGCGCCCGACAGACGGAGACCGGGACGGGATTGACCAAGCCCCCGTCGACCAGCCACGTTTTGCCGTCGTGCACCGGCGTGAACAGCCCGGGCAAGGCGTAAGAGGCGCGCACTGCGTCGAGCACGTCGCCGCGCTGGAGCCAGACCTCCCGGCCGGTTTCCAGCTCCGTGGCCACACAGGCGAAGGGGCGCTGCAGATTCTCTATACGGCCGGGGTCGATGTGTCCGCGAAAGAAATTCATCAGCCGTTCGCCCTCGATGAAGCCGCCGCCGGCGAGGGTGAAGTCGAGGTAACGCATCACGTCGCGGCGGGTCAGGCCGCGCAGCCAGTTCTCCAGCGTGTCGAGCTCGTTGCCGACGTAGGCCGCCCCGACCAGGGCCCCGATGGAGGTACCCGCGACCACGTCCGGCACAATGCCCTCGGCCTCCAGGGCGCGGATCACGCCGATATGCGCCCATCCGCGGGCCGAGCCGCTGCCCAATGCCAGTCCCACTCGCCAGGATGTCACGTCTGCTCTACCTTTCCCGTCGAAAGCGGCTATCGAGGCACCGCGATAAGACATTCGGTGCGTGTGGATGTTATCTCGCGCAGTGCGACTATGCTTATCGGTAACAACGACGACAGCGGCCGCGGTCCGTTCGCCGGCCGTCCACTCGAGACCATTCCACAGGAGATTACCATGTTTGCCATGTTACCCGATGCGATCCTCCATGAACGCGAAGCCATGCTCGGGCGCGGCATCGAGACGCTCCAAAACGAGGGTTACCAGGTCGATGGCGCCCACGACCTCAGCGGCCTGCCGGATACCGAAGAGGTGCTGGTCCATGTCCTCAACGTCCATGTGCGGCCCGATATCCAGGCCCACCGCGGCGACGACGGTCCGCTGAATGCCTTCGTCGAAGTCAGCACCGCCTTGACCCACGACGACTGCGCCCGGCGCTGGCAGGCGTTGGCGGCGTGGTGTGCCGAGCGCGGGGCCGAAATGCAGGTGTTCGTCCATCCCGAGGACGAGTCCCACGCCCGGCGCCTGGCGGCCGAATGGCACCTGGACCCCGAGATTGTCCGCGCGCTGCCCCGCCACTAAACGCCAATTTTAACTTTAAGAAACGCCAATAATCTATTGAAATGATTATGTTATCGAATTTTCGGCAGCCGGCCTCAGCGCCGGCTGCCGAGCCTCGTTAATGGGCCCGCCTCACCAGTGGTATTGAAGGTAGATCTGCGGGTAGTTGCTGCCGCCGCGGATGCGCCCGAATGCCGAGGACGTCTGGTAGATGCCGGAGCGGTGGTGAATACCGATGCCGAACCACAGGTCTTTGAGCGATGTCGCTCCGGTCAGGTCTCCCACGTTCACGTCGGCCGACAGGTCCAGATAGTTCAGCAACTTGCTCGGATACTCCCCCTTGCTCTCGCGCGTAACGGCTTCGACGTACAGAACCTGCGTGGTGTAGGACAGACCCTCGGCCGCGCCCAGTCGCACCCGCACCGGCCACTGGAACGTGTAGTAGACCTTGAAGGCCGCCACGAGCTCGGGGAACGGCTCCTGCACATCCGAGCGATGGTGATAGACGATGCCGGGCGTGAAGTACACGGCCAACGGCAGCCCCATCAGCGTGTCGGACACCGGGATGCCATAGAAGACCGAGGTCAATTGGTTGTTTTCCGGGTCCCGCACGAAGGTGCCGGACAGCAGCGTCGGAAGATCGGACTCACTCGCCCAGCCGTATGCGAGACGCACATAGGGCTTGGCCTTGAGGCGGGGCGCCGGCTCGGCCCGCCGGTCGGCGAAGAAGCCGAACCCGAGCATCACCTCGCTGGGGAACTGGCGGCGAATCACCGCGGTGTCGGCCGTGCGATCGTCCAGAGCGGTGATCTTTGCCTGACCAATGAGATAGAGATTGCGGCTGACGTGGTAACGCGCCTCGGCACCCAGGCTGACGTCGAAGGCACTGCCTGGCTGCGCGACATCCAGACCGTAGTAGTGATTGTTGAACGAGGCGTTCTTCCAGCGCAGCCCGGCCGATGGCCGTAACTCCCAGTCACCGGATTGCCAGCGATAAGTGGCCTTGAGATTGGCGTGCGTGCGTCCGTGTCCGTCACTGAGCAACTCGAGGTCGGTGCTGAAGCGGGGGCCGAACCAATGGCGCATCTGCGCGCCCGTATCGAAGGCGTTGCCGCGAATCCGTTGTTGGAGGTCCGCGGGTATGTCGAAGAACCGATACCTGCCGATGGCGTTGAGCCGAATGTCACCGCCGTCCCAGACCGAATAGCCGACGGTCAACCCACGCACGAACAACCGGCCCCGCTCGTAATAGAGCAGAGGAATGAGGTCGTTTACGCGGTTGGTTTCGGCATCGTAAGGGATGTCCGCCGAGCGCAGGCCCAACGCAAGGCCCCACGTCTTCGGTGGGGGCCTCTCGGCCCGTGCGGCGCCCATCGCCACAAACGCTGCCAGCGCAATGCAATATTGAAGCCGCATGCCCTGCCCCGTCGGAAACTGGCTCCAGTGTATGTCTCCAGCCTATCCGCGCAAAGCGTTGGCTGACAGGCAATCGTCGCCGCGACGACAGTCCTTTGGGCGGGCCGGCGGTGTCCCTCGGAATCGGATGGCTATAGACACAGAGCATCTGGGCTATCCTTGGGATGATATCGATGGCCAAGCCGCTTGGCCGCGGAGGCATCATGGGCCGACTGTCGAATTGGGGCGAGGCATTGAGCGACTGGTTCGGGCACCTGGCCGATCAGGTCGCCGGCTATCTACCCAATTTGCTGGGCGCCATCGCGATCCTCCTTGGCGGGTGGATACTGGCGAAATTGCTCCGCGGTCTCACGCTGCGGCTGGCGGGATCGCTCGATCGCTTATTCGAGCGCATGGGACGAGTACGAGGCGTACACCGTGTTGCCTTTACGAGGGTCTCGGCGGGCATGTTGGGCGGCGTCGTCTTCTGGCTGACTATCCTGATTTTTTTGACCGCCGCGACCCAGGTGCTGGGCCTCGCCGCCTTCACCGACGGTCTACAGCGCGTGCTCGCCTATCTGCCGACGCTGTTGGCCGGCGGTTTGATCATCCTGGCCGGATTCCTGCTCAGCGCACTGGCGCGCGATCTCCTGGTCAGTGCGACACCCACGCGTTTTCAAGAACGTGCATTACTTGGGCGCATTGTCCAGATTACCGTTATCGTCACGGCGGTGGTGATAGGCGCCGACCAGGCCGGAATCGACGTCACCTTCGTGGTCGTGCTCGCCGCGATACTGGTGGCGACGGTGGCCGGCGCACTCGCCGTCGCCGTCAGTCTGGGGGCGCGAAGCTACGTTGCCAATTTGATCGGCTCGCATTACCTGCGCCGTACCTACCGTCCCGGCCAACGGCTGAGCGTTGCCGGTTTCGAGGGTCGGCTCCTTGAGCTCTCGGCCACCAGTTTGGTGCTGGAGACCCGTGATGGCCGGGTCGCGATTCCCTCCAAGGTCTTCAACGACGAGGCTATCGTGTTGCGAATCGGCGATGACCCCGAGGACACGGACGGTGAGTCAGACGAGTAGACTTACCCTCGCCTATCTGGCATCGCATCCGGCCGACGCCGCGCGTGTGCTCGACACACTCGACGCCGAAGATGCCGGGCTGTTTCTGGCCTCCGTGCCTTCGCGCATCGCCGGGCCGGTCATGGCGCAGATGCTTCCCTATCGCGCCGCGCGCTGTCTTGCGGCCGCGAGTGGGGAGGCACAGGCGAACCTGGTGGGGCGGCTCGGCGTACAACACGCCAGCGCCGTCCTTCGCCATCTCGAGCGTACAGAACGCGATCGCCTGCTGGAACGCCTCTCCACCGCCCGCGCCGTCACGCTGCGCTTGCTGATCGGCTACCCCGAGAATACCGTCGGTGCCTGGGTCGACCCCGAGGTGACACTCCTGTCGCAAGGCTTGCTCGTCGATGAGGCGTTGAAACAAGTGCAGCGCGCCGAAACCGAACCGGGGGAACGTCTATACGTTGTCGGGAAGGACCGTCGTCTGCTGGGCACGGTGCGTCTAGCGCGCATGTTGCGCAGCGCCGCAAAGGAACCCTTGGCGAACATCATGGACAGTCCACCGGACACGCTCTCCGCCCAGACCTCGGTTGCAGAGGTGCGTCGACACGGCGCGTGGACCCGGCATGACAGCCTTCCCGTCGTGGAAGGCGGCAAGCGGTTTGTCGGCGTGCTGCATCACTCGAGCCTGCGTCGCGCGACGGACGGTCTCCTCGAGAGCCACGCCGCCGGATATGCCGATGATACCTTGGCCAGTGCCGCCTCCTTGTACTGGCAGGCCTTTTCCGGGTTGATAGGGTTCTCGGTGTCCCTGCTGCCGGTGCCGTCGGGCAACATCCCCGACGGGGAGAAATCATGACTGCGGATCGCTCAGTCGCCGTCAACGCCCTGAACCGCCGGTTCATGCTCGACTATCCCCTCGAGGCCGCAAAGCGGCTGGAGGAGCTGCCAGGCGATGAGGTCGCGGCGATGCTCGCCGTCGAGCCCCTGGACGTGGTACTTCCGGTTTGGAATGCACTCAGCCCGGATGCCGCGGAGACGGTGTTGCCGCACCTGCCCGACGAGAGCGTACGCCGGCTCATCGCGGAGCTCGAGCCGGCGCGCAGCATCGCCCTGCTCAATCGCCTGGATACTGCCGCCCGCGAGCGCTGTCTGTCGATTCTCGACCGGCCGGTCGCGAGCGAACTGAGGAAACTCCTGGAATACGCCCCCGCGACGGCAGGCCAGCTCATGGACCCCAGGGTGTTGCATTTTCGCGGCGATATGGCGGTGCATCAGGTGCTGGAGAAATTGCGGGCCGGAGCACGCCGCGGGCTGCGCGAGATATTCGTGGTGGACGCGGGCCATAGGCCGGCCGGGCGCGTGGACGTGCAAGACCTGGCCATGGCGGATCCCGAGCAAACGCTAGATCAACTCATCAGGCCCATCGCCGCCGTTGTCACGGACCTGGAGTCCCGCGACGAAGTGGTGAGCCGGCTCGAAAAGTCGGGCGTTACCGAGCTCCCGGTCGTCGACTATTCGGGACAATTCGTCGGGGTCATTCGCCAATCAGGTCTGGTCAGCGCGGTCGAACAGGAAGTGAGCCTGGATATCCAGACCATGGTCGGCGCCAGCCGCGATGAGCGCGCGCTCTCCAAGGCTTCTTTCGCGGTACGAAAACGTCTGCCCTGGCTGGAAATCAACCTGGTGACCGCCTTCCTCGCCGCTTCGGTGGTCGGCCTGTTCGAGAGCACTATCGCCAAATTCACGGCCCTGGCCGTACTGCTGCCCGTGGTCGCGGGCCAATCCGGCAATGCCGGCGCACAGGCGCTGGCCGTGACCATGCGCGGCCTGGCCCTGCGGGAAATCGGAATGCGTCATTGGCTGAAAGTCGTCATCAAGGAGGTACAGGCAGGATTTCTAAACGGGGTAGCCATCGCCTTGACCACGGCCCTGGGAGTCTACGTGTGGAGTGGCTCGCACGGGTTGGCCCTCGTGATATCGGTATCGATGGTCATCGCCATGGTCGCGGCCGGCTTTGCCGGAGCGATCATACCGATTCTGCTGACCCGGTTCGGACAAGACCCGGCCCAATCCTCATCCATCGTGTTGACCACGGTCACGGATGTGGTCGGCTTTTTCTCCTTCCTTGGTATCGCCACCCTGCTCGCCGGACTGCTCTAGGTCCTTCGCTCGCCTTGGCGTTGATGCGCCATTGGGATTCGCATGGCGACAGCGCGGGTAATCGGCGCACAACCGCCCACAGCGGCAGACGCGCGGCTGGCGAGCCGGCGAGGCTTTGACGCCACGGCGCTGCGTTGTGCTACTTCTGTCCATGGCCTTTTGGCATAGTTCATTGTCGCCCGGCGCGGCGTCACCGGCGCGCCGGTCAATCGTAGCAGACAGCTGCGCCCCGTCCCAACACGGGTCAACTCGGTCAGCGGATTCCATCGAAAGCCGCACTCAAATCACATGAGCGAACCGAATCCGGCGATTCCTCTTCCCTGCGGACTTCGATTTAGCGATCGCCTCGCGCGAGAGATGTCGGCTGCACTGGCCGTTAAGATTTTGTTATTGCCACTGCGCCGCGGTGAACTCCCGCTCGGTTGGCACGGTCATACTGGGAAACCAAGCGACATCCTCCGCTTCGCTGCCCTCGGCCCGCGGACGCCCCTGTGCCATAGGGCCGACAACTCGGCTTCTATACCCTGTTGCTCATCATCGAGATGTGGCTGATGTTTCGACTCGCCCGACAAGGCTTCGGCAGCCTGCACACGGGTCGATACGATTTCGAATTCGGCCGGGCCGCACAACCTTGGCGGCCCCGCTTCAGTCCCCAAGCAGTCTCTGCCGCCATGAGGGAGATAGGTAGATGATCCTCGATTATGAAACGCTCAAGATCGTGTGGTGGCTGCTCATCGGCCTGCTACTCATCGGCTTCGTGGTCATCGATGGTTTTGACATGGGCGCCGCGGTGCTGCTGCCTTTCCTTGGCAGGAACGACGAACAACGGCGGGCCATCATCAAAACCATCGGCGCGCACTGGGACGGGAACCAGGTCTGGTTCATTATGGCGAGCGGGGCCATCTTCACCGCCTGGCCGACGGTACACGGTGTGGCCTCCGCGGACTTTTACGCGGCCATTCTGCTGCTTCTATTTGCGTTGTTCTTCCGCCCCGTGGCATTCGACCACCGCGGTAAGATAGAGGATCCGCGTCGGCGGCGCAGTTGGGACTGGGCTGTGTTCGCCGGCGGCGCGGTCCCGGCGCTCGCATTCGGCCTGGCCTTCGGCAATCTCCTGCACGGCGTGCCCTTCCAATACGACGATTTTATGCGCCCCAGCTACACGGGCTCGTGGTGGGGCCTGCTCAACCCCTTTGCTCTGCTCACCGGTGTTGTCAGCCTGTCCATGCTGGTCATGCACGGCGCGGTCTGGCTGCAGATATGCGCCGATGAGCCGGTCGAATCCCGCGCCCGCACCGCCGTCAAGGTTGCCGCCATCGTACTCATCATCACCTTCGCCATCGCCGGTCTGTGGGTGGCTTACGGCATGCGGGGCTATCGGGTCATCTCGATCACCGACATCGCCGGTGCGCCCGATCCGACCGCCAAGACGGTGATCACCGCCGTGGGGGCATGGTTGGCCAACTACAAACGGTATCCTTGGACGACGCTCGCGCCGATCATCGGATTCGCCGGCGCAGTGTTGACGATCATTCTGTCGGGAACCCGTCGTCCAGGACTCGCCGTTGTCACCAGCGCCTTGTCGATGACCGGCGTAATCCTGACCGCAGGGTTCTCGATGTTCCCATTTATTATGCCCTCGAGTACCCAGCCGAGCGTCAGCCTGACCGTCTGGGACGCGGCGTCGAGCCATCTGACGTTGATGGTGATGTTCTGGGCAGCCGCAATCTTTGTGCCCATCATCCTGGTCTACACAGTCTGGGCCTACTATTCCAAGTGGGGCAAGGTCACCGCACAGCGGATCCAAGACAATACGCACTCGGCCTATTAGCCGGGCCCGAGCGAATCGGAGGCATTGCACAATGTCGTACTTTATCTGGAGCCTCGATGTATTGGTCGCCGTATCGGCCGGCGTCATCGACGTTCCACGGCATGATTGTAGACGCGGGCACGGAAGACTGAGAGTGCCCAACGGTGCGCCCTATCGGTCGCCTCCCACGTGGCGTTGGTTCCGACGGTCGTGTCCCCGTACGCGCCCGACCTACCCTCCGGTGCGGTGTAATGTTCTAAGACGACACGCCCACGGGCCGCGTCGCATCCGAATCGCTCCATTGTTATACTCTTAGTCTCCCGTTGGCGGCGGGGCGTGACGTTCTCGGGCGCCGGCCGGCCAACCTCACTTCGCGGCAGCACAGACTCGCCACCATGGACGCTCCCCACAAGATCGTCATCGTCGGCGGCGGCGCCGGCGGACTCGAACTCGCCACCCACCTGGGCAACCGACTGGGGCGCCGCGCTCATGCGGAGGTTACGCTCGTCGATGCCGAATGGACCCACGTGTGGAAACCGCTGTTGCACGAGGTAGCGGCCGGTTCGCTCGATGTCGGTGAGAACGCGCTGGAATTTCTGGCTCAAGCCAGGCGCCACCATTTCCGCTTCCGGCTCGGGTACGTCGACGGGGTCGATCGCGACGCGCGTCGAGTCGGCCTGGCGCCGATGTACAATGACCACGGTCAGGAAATCACCCCGCGCCGCACCTTACCCTACGACACGCTTGTCCTGGCGGTCGGCAGTGTCACCAACGACCTCGGCGTCGAAGGCGTGCAGGAGCACTGCCTGTTCCTGGACACGACGCGTCAGGCCGAGCGCTTTCAGCAGACGCTGCTCGGGCGGCTGCTGCACGCCCATGCCCAGGGCGGGCCGCGCGCGCCCAGCGAGCTCGACGTAGCCATCGTCGGCGGCGGTGCGACGGGCGTGGAGCTCAGCGCCCAACTGCACGACGTCACGCGCCAACTTGCCGCCTACGGTCTCGACGAGCTGCGGCCCGACGAACATATTCGCTTGCACGTCATCCAGGCCGGACCGCGGCTGGTACCGGCCCTGCCCGAGCGGTTGTCCGCGGCAACCGCACGCGCGCTGGAAGACCTCGGAATCCGGGTACACTGCAACAGCCGCGTCAGCAAGGTCACGGCCGAAGGCGTCTATACGAACGACGACGAATTCATCCCCGCCGCCATCAAGGTCTGGGCCGCCGGCATCAAAGCCCCCGACTGGCTCGGTTCCATCGACGGTCTGGAAACGACGAAAGGCAATCAGATCCGGGTCGAGCGCTCACTGCAATCGACGGCGGACGAGAACATCTTTGCCCTGGGAGACTGTGCGGCGTGTCCGCGTTCCGATGATGACGATTGGGTCCCGCCGCGGGCCCAGGCTGCTCATCAGGAGGCGGCTTTTCTTGCGCGCGGACTGCGCGCGCGTTTGTCCGGCAAACCTCTGCCGCAGTATCGCTATCGCGACTACGGCTCGTTGATCGCCCTGGGCCGCTACACCACCGTCGGCAGCCTCATGGGTTCGCTGATCGGCACCATCGGCGTCTCCGGCACTTTCGCCCGTCTGATCTACCTGTGGCTCTACAAGAGCCACCAGATCACACTGCATGGCTGGACACGTACGATACTGCTCAATATTGCCAATCTGCTGCGACGCGGCGTCGACCCCCGCATCAAGTTGCACTGACGCCTGCGGCCGACAGCCTGCTAAGGGCGAAGCCGATAATCCACCGGCACGCGAAAGCTCATGGCCTGACCCGCCAACAACGGGCGCGCCGCCGGCAGCCGGCCAATCGAATCGGCGCTGCGCCGGGCCGCGCGGTCCAGGATACGAAAGCCGGAGCCTTTCAGCACATGCGCATCGCCGACGTGCCCGTCGGCCGCCACGCGCACGCGCAACACCACGTGCCCTTCCCAGCTGTTCTGCATCGCAAGGGCAGGATAGCGAAAGCGATGCCGCAGCGCCCGGCGCAGCAACGCGGCGACCGCCGGCACATCGGGTGCCCGCCCGGCCGGCACTGCGGCGCCTGCCTCGCCCGATTCACGATAGGCGAGCCCGTCCGCCGGTGTCCGACGCGGGGCCGGCGATTCGGGGGACGGGGGCGGCGCCGTGTTATCCAGGGGATCCGCGGTCGAGGCCGACGGCCGCGGTGTCCTGCGCGTGGCGTGCCGGCTCGAGGCACGGGCGCTTTGCGATTGCACTGGATATGAACGCCCGGTGCGAGGCCGAGCCTTCGCGGGCACCGTCGGCGACGGCTTGCGCTTCGGGCGCCGGCGCTCACGCGCATGATTGTCCGCAATCGTTTTCCGTGCCCTGCCCTCTGAGCCCGACAGATACACCGCCAGAGGCCGTGGCGGCCCGTAGGACCCGATGCCACCGTCAAGCCCCGGCGCCAGCCACAATGCCAGTGCGTGCAAGGCCACCGAGACCAAAATGAACGCGAGCAAACGGCGGGAACAACGCCAGGGTTCGTCGGGACGCAGATTGGGAATTGCTGTGCTCATAGCGTCGACCGATCACTGCCCCCGCTACAGGTTCAGGCGGACACCCGCATACAGCGAACGCCCGGGCATGGGCATGCCATAGCTCTGCGCATAATTCCTGTCGAACAGATTGCTGGCCCGAACGTACGCGGCGGCTCCCCGGAAGGGACCGGCGAAGCGATAACCGAGTATCGCATCGACTGTGGTATACGAGTCCAGCGCTGCCTTTTGCACGGGTGTTGTACGCGAGTAATAGTACTGATGACCGACCCGCAGCGCCGATAGGCTGCCGTACCAGCCCCGGCGGGGGGCGTAGGCCAGCATCGCACTCACGGTGTAGCTGGGGCGGTACTGCAGCTCCCGTCGGCTCGTGCCCGTCGACTCGTCACGGCTCCACAGATAGGCGTAGCCCATCTTCAGATGCCAATTCCTGCCCATTCGGGTGCGGGTATGGAGGTCGAGCCCCCGAAAGCGATACTGTTCATAGTTTTCGAAACGGTTCGTCGTCGCGTCCTTCTCGATGAAGTTCTTCACCTTCATGCTGTAGGCACTGGCACTGAAATCGGTGTCCTTCGACCACCGCGTATCGATGCCGACTTCGTAGTTCAGCGAACGCTCGGGCTGAAGGTCCGTGTTGCCCGAGGTGGCGTCATAGAGCTGACGGATCGAAGGCAGGCGTATCTTTCGCGCCACCGACAGATGCGCCCGGCTCGCGCTGCCGACGCTGCGATAAAGCCCGGCCACGAAGCTGTCGGCCGAAAAGTCGCCTTCGGTCCGCCGCTGGACGTGACGGCCCGCGCCGAGGACCAGGCCCGTCCGGGCCCAGGGTTTGACGTCGTACTGCAATGCGACCGACCCCACGTCGACGTGGCGGCTGTCATCGACGGTACGGAGCGCGTAGGTGGTGCTTCCACCGCCGCCGCCACCGCCCCCTCCGCCTCCTCCGCCAACGGGCACGTCGCGGATGAAGCCGGCTTCCGACCAACGTTCGCGGCGCGCATCGACAGCGGCGCCGAGGTGGCCACCGGCGAGGTTCTGCCAGTTCACCTGGGCATGTCCGCCCGTGGTCAACGTCTCCTGCTGGGTGCTCGCACTGCCGTGGTTCAGGAAGGAGTTGAAATTCGCATCGTCGTATATGCTGTCCTGCTGCCATTGGTCGTTGACGTACAGCCAGTCGCGCATACTCCAGGTGCCGGCCGGCGTGTAATTGGCAACGCCCTGGACGGTGTAGCCGTTCAGGCCCGTGATGCGCTCGTACTTGGGTTTGTGCGCAAAGGGATCCGTCTTGGGGTCCAGCGTGCTCGGCGGGATACCGTAGTCGCCGTTGACGTGCGTCATCGTCAGGCCGTATTGCCATGAGCTGTCGGGCGTATACAGCAGGTTCGCGTAGACATTGTTGAAGCGTTGGTCGCTGTTGATCCGTTTGTTCGTCGGTTGGAGCGGCGTCGGCTGAAAATCGCCGGACAGGGTGTAGTCGTCTCGAGCCCGGTGCTCGGCGGACACGAAGGTCGAGACATTGCCGCTGCTCGCCGAGACTTCCCCGGCCACGCGGCGGTAGCCGTTCGAACCGCCTTCGACGCCGATGCGTCCATGCGTGGCCCCATGGCCCTTACGCGTGATGACGTCGATGACGCCGGCCATGGCCCCGTCCCCGTAGAGCTCGGAACTGGCGCCGGTCACGAGGCGAATCCGTGCAATCTGGTCTGTGGGAATCAGGCGCGGGTCGAATTGACCGTCGTAGGTCGAATGTACAGGAACGCCGTTGATCAGGAGTTTGATATCGCGGGTGCGCAGTCCGCGGATATCGATGCGCGGCGTTCCGTCGCCGCCCACACGTACGCTCACCCCCGGCAGAAGCCGCAGCGCCTCATCCAGCGTGCGCACCCCCTCACGCTTCATATCCTTTCGGGTCACCGTACGCACGGTCGCGATCCCCGCGGACCCTGCGCGCTGGCCGCTCACCACGATTTCGCCGAGCGAATAGGCTCCGCTGTCCTGCGCTGCCGCGAAGGCGGGTGCGGCTGCGCCCAGCAGGAGTACCAAGCCCCCGCAGACAATACGAGATGAACGGTATTGCATGTCCGCTTTTGACATTCATGGCCCTTTCTCGCACAGGTTCGAATCCAAACCGACGCGGTCCGCAGCACGCGCCGATGACGCGTCAGTTTGGACCCATCAAAACATCCGACCCGTGCGGCGCACGGTCCACGCACCGGTCCTCGCGCCGATGTACGTGCCGGCGAGCCCGAAGCCCGCGTATGCCCAGATCCATATTCCCAACGGGGCACCGCTCGCCCAACCGTGCGGACCGCTGAAATAGCCGAGCAATCCGGCCCCCGCGAAGGCCAGCGCTCCTGCCGCCGAAACGGCAACGGCGCCGCGCCACCGCCGCGGAATACAACGGCACAGGAGGTCAAAGGCGCCTGCCGCGACCAGATAGCCCAGTGGAGCCAGTGGATCGTGCAGGCCCCAGACCGGCAGATAGGCGAATACCAACGCAGACGCACCCACGCCGGTCGCCGCCCAGCGCCGCTGTGTGCCGACGCTCGCAAACGCGAGCAACGCCATCCACTCGAGTCCATGATGGCCGGGCAGATGCAGCGGCACTCGCAGCCCCGCGTGCATCACGACGCCTGCGGCCCCAAGCCCAATCAGAAACAGGGCCAAACGCCACGGAGAACCGAAAACACGATCAGAAGCGTTTGATAACGGCGCGGTCGATAACCCGCCACTGACAGTCTTCGTCGTCATGGTTTTCCTCCACTAGCAGGACCGCACGGCCACCGCGCGCAATCGGCCGCGGCCACGGTCCCAGGTTCAATCGCTGCGTACCGTCCCGGATTTCGCGTCCGTCGAGCGTGCCGACCGCATCGACACCTGTCGTTTGCAGCAGATCGGCGATCGAGCACCGCTGCTCGGTCCGCTCGCGGATACCCCGCACCCAGACAAAGCGTCCATCGGCACCCTCGGCACGCAGGCCCACGGCGGCCAGGGCACCGATCATTCCGCCGTGATCGCCGGTCAGCCCTTCCAGATAGGCACCCTCTCGCGCCGCGAGCGCCTCGGCATCGCTGCGCCTCAGTACCTTGCGTTGAGCCCGCTGCCCGAATGTTCGAACCTCCTCGCCCGTCGCGGACAGGGGCAGCACGCAGAGCCCGGCATCCGAACCGGGGGCCGACTCGGTGCGCAGGAACTCCCGACAACAATCGATCACCGCCTCGATCCTTGCCCAAGCGCTGGGTTCCAGGCGCAGACAGGCGGCGCTGTTGTGCGAGGTGTAGGGAATCGCATCGGAAACGAGCAGCTGATGGCGACTGATGCCGTCGATACGGCCCAATCCCTCCTCATCGAGTAGCGCGCCAAGACAGCGCGCCCGGTAACCCGTGCCGCGGCTGTTGAGATTGTCGGTGTCATCGATGCCGATGAGTAAGGTGCCGGTGTCGAGTCGGGAGTCGGGCATGTGCACGGCCAAATCAGATCAGGTAGTGAAAAACAGGCCGCACGAAACGACCCGCGTGGATTTGGCAATGCACGCACCGTGCCACGGAGTCGCTCTGAGCGTCTCGTGTGGCGATTCAGCGGCAGTGCGAGGGAAAATCCGGGCAGGTACGGAAAGAACACGTAAAAAAATAACGCGGCACGCGCGATTGCGATCGTTTCGATGTGCGCCGTCGTGCCTAAAAGTGTAGGGCCGCCTTATAACACGCGCTCGAGCTTGACGATCTCTTTACAGATGCTCGCACACCGGTGTTTCAATTTGTCCCACGCTGGGACAATTCGTCCCGGCGCCGTGGAAGCATTCAACGCTGCTCGAGGTAACGGTTGAGGAACCCGAGTGTGCGCGGCCAGGACAGGCGCGCCGCGGCTTCGCGGTGGCGATCGGGATTGGTGAAGTCCATGAAGGCATGACCCGCGTTCGGATAACTGTGAAACTCGTGCACCTTGCCCAGGCGTGTCAGCTCGGTGTCGTAGAGCGCCATATCCTGCGGCGAGGGATTCGCGTCGTCCACGCCGAAGTGAAACAGAATCGGCGCATGGATTTCCCCCGAACGCTCGAAGGGCGTGGGCACATCCTCGCCCCAGGCCTTCTGGATATTGCCGCCGTAATAGACCACCGAGGCCTTGATCTTGGGGTTGGCGGCGGCCATCAGGTAGCTCACGCGCCCGCCCATGCAAAACCCGATGATGCCGATCCGATCGCCGTCGACTGTCGGCTGCCCACCCAGCCAGTCGACCGTCGCATCGACATCGGCGATGACCTCCACGTCGCGCAACTGCTTCATCATTTCCAGGCCGTTCCCCTCTTGCGCAAGACGGTGGTAGAGCTGCGGCGCCGCCGCGGCGAAACCGGCCTCGGCCAACCGGTCGGCCATTGTGCGCGTGAACTCATCCACGCCCCAGGCATGCTGAATCACCACGACGGCGGGAAACGGTCCCTCGCCTTGCGGGACCGCGGCATAGATACCCATCTGCTGCGAGTCGACAGTCGTGTGGTGATTGAAATCGGTCATCGGGGCCTCCGCGGTAGCTGTTCCTAACGCTGATGGACCATATCACACCGACTTGGTTTCAAGCACGTGCAGGCAATCGCCCGGACGCGCGCAGAGGAGTCCGACTCGCCTCCAGGAAAATCGAGGATTAGCGTGTCTGACGGCGGGCAGAGCGCGCCGTTTCCGGTGCGACGTTGTATATCGCAGCTACCGTAATCGAGCCCGGGTCGGTCGCGAGACAAAGGGGATTCGGTTTCGACCGCTATTGCTGCGCGGGCAAACGCAAGTGCGGCTCCTGGACCGCCGGCGGTGCCCGACGCGGTGCCGCTCGCCGCTGGCTCCGACTGTGTTGGCCGCTTCTTTGTTGGCTCTGCGCCGAACCGGGCAGTCGGCGCATCGGAAGTCCGCTTGCCGCGGGCTCCTGGACGACGAAGCTGCGCCAGGCCGACCATGGGCCGGGAGCGTGGTCAGGCGCGTAATGCTCGCGCACCCGCACCCAGTATCGATAGCCGAATTTATGGCTGTGCGGACTGAATTTGGACACCGGCCAGAAATCCCAGACAAGCGACGCCCCGGTTTCGGTGCGCAGCAGATCGTCCGCCTCCAACAACTCACGTGGCGTGGGAAATGCGCCTTCGGGCGTCGCACCGGGTGCCGTATGGCTGGCAACGTAGTCATTGTTCTCCTTGGTGACGATTTTCGCCCGATCCATCTGGTAGTCGCAGCATCGCCATCTGGAATAACGCGCATGCGTCGGCAGGCTGATATGCAAAGCGAGCGTGCCCGTTCGAAATATTTGCCCCGGCTTCGGCGCGGTAATGACCGGCGGCTTAAGCCCGCGCATCGCCACGGCGGCCGGAATATGAGTGCGATCGGCGAAGGCCCCTCCTCCGCTGGCGCGTCGATGGGTGCGGTTGCGCCCGATCACGGTACGATGCCAATCACACCAAGGGCCGACTTTCGCTTTACCGTTCGAGAGCAATAACAAGCGTGCCCGCACGTAGGTGGTGCCCTGTATCCATTGCTCGTACTCGGCTTTTGCGGCCGTCTCCGTTTCGTACTCGTATTCCAGACTATCGTTCATATCGATGTTGGCGTGGCCGGATTGCTTGGGGAGCCCGACGGAATGCATCTTGTAGAAACCACAGTTCGTTGTCGGAAACAGATCGTCTCCCAGCCCCGGGCGCCGATCCTTGCCCGATCGGCAATGCCAGATCTGGAGGTCGTATGCCTGCGCCTTTTCGTACTCGGGCGTCGAGCCGGTCGGATAGATCAAACTGATAACAAAGGGTTGCCCCACGGACAGACTCGCCGGCCCCCGAATTTCAGGCGCCGGCAACCCGCCACCCACAAATCCCGCCCACGATAGGCCGGGCATCAGAAAAATCGCACCCAGGATCGCACCCGTAATCCTGCTTGTTCGTTCAATCCGAGTCATTTTCTATTCACCTGGCTGCGCCGGTCATACCGTAGTCAGCGTAGCAAACGACCGCCTGCCTAGCGCGCCGGCAGGGTCAGCCGATGCGTGGGCGACGTCGTGCCCGGGTTCCGAGAGCCCGTTCCACTTCCGGCATTCCGGCGTATGTTGGTCGGCGACTTCATCAGCCGCGGTTGACAATAACCCTTCGGCAGCGACAGGGTCAGGAAAAACGCCTTGGGCTTGTTGTCGACCTTGAGATAGACGGACACATGATGGGTACCGGGGAGCTTATCGCGATATGAGGCCGACGTCCCGATCGGGATCGTCATCTGCGCACGGGTGCCGTGTGCCATGGGAGGAACGTAGATCGCGCGGCTGCCAAGGTGGGCACCGCCGTCTTCTTTCGCATAGACCGTGGCATGATGTGCCGCCAGGGGCCCGCCGTCGTTGTACAGCGTCTCGCGAACGGTGATCAACTTGTGCAGATCCGAGCATCGATAATCGACTTTGTCGCTGCGCTGAAGCACACGGACCTTCGGCGGAAACTTGGCGAGCGCATGCGACGCCTGCATGGACGTCCCCGTATTCTTCTTGCGCTGCATGACCGTTCCCCGCCCGCCCGCGAACCCCTTGATGGCATCGGGCGCGGGCCGGCGGTTGTCGGTGAGGACGCGCGGGCGCCGAAATGTCTTCGGCGGCGCAGCGGGAGGCGGCGGTGGCGGCGGGGCAACGTCCGCGTGGTGCCTGGACAGCTCCGTCGCCTCCGCGAGCGTCGCGTAGTCAGCGGTCGCCGGAAGGTTGTAGGAAAAATTATTAGGAAGGGTCGTAGCGTGGCGCTCGAGTACACTGCACGTCACCGAGTAACGTTCGCTAATCCAGGGATCGCCCGTGCATCGGAACCTTGTCACGACCCCGCCACCCAGATCGCCTGCGCCTTCCTTATCGACGTTGATGGCCTCGTCCGCGATGTACTTCGACCGATCCCAGGTTCCCTTCGCGGCGACACGGATGACGGTACCCGACTTGGTGGACACGCAGGTGCCAACGAAGGCGTACGTATGTTGCTGGCCGTTCGGCACGCCGCTGGCGCCACCAAGCTTGATGTCGCATTTCAAATCCATCTGAACGACGGTCTTCGATTCGCACTTGTGCCCGCCGTTGACGAACACGGCGCACAGCCCGCCCCCGATGTCCGAGAGGATATTGGCCTGCGCGGACCGAGGCGCCAGCATGCACGGCACCACCAGGCCCAATGCAGCCAACAATGCGAGTCCTCGCGTCGCGGCGCGATGAATCCGTACCTGTTTCATGGCTCACTCCCCCATGCTGCTTGCCCGCGGATTGGGGCGCACCTTCTTCCATGTAGCTTAGGTCGTGTTCGCGGCGTTGGTGGTTCAAGCGGGGTTTAAATTAGGGGGCTTTACGAAATATTCACAAAATACGGGCCCGGCAGCGCTGCGCGACCCGTCACCCTACACGCCGGACGGTTAGGTCGCGGCATGCGGCGTTCCGGTATGTCGGGTTATTGCCGAACCGACGAAACGTCGGCCCGAGCGGACTGTCCCAAGGATAGTGTTCCGAGAAACGCAAATTCGGTACATTCAGCAAGTAATGTCCCAGCGCGGCGAGAATGCTGGCTGCGCGGAACCGGATACCGCGCCGGGCGCCTGGTCATCAATGCAGGAGAGTGTTCACGATGAATAGCGGGTTCGTGCTGGCCCTCGGTGGCGGCGGCGGTCGCGGCCTGGCCCATTTGGGCGTCCTGGAGGCGCTGGAGGAACACGACTTGAGGCCCGCGGCCATTGTCGGGACCAGCATCGGTGCGCTGTTCGGTACGATGTATGCCCTGTCGCCCGACATCGAAGAGGTGCGCAACCGGGTAAAAGGATTTCTGGCCTCGGAATCGTTCAGCCACATGGGGCTGCCCTACATGGCCGAGGCGAATACCACCGATCATACCTGGCTCGGCAAGCTGACCGCCGCCGCACGCGAGACGGTCCTTTATACCCGAGCGGCAACGAAGGCTGCCGTAGCCGACACCGCCGCCCTCACGAACAACGTCGCGCAACTGTGTGCAAACGGTACGTTCGACGACCTGCGGATACCCGTCTACGTCACGGCGGTGCAGTTTCCGAGCGGCGAGATCGAAATATTCTCCAAAGGCGATTTGATCACGGCGATCTCGGCGAGCATGGCGATTCCCGGGGTCTTCGATCCCGTCGATGTCGACGGTCAGTCGTTCGTCGACGGCGGCCTCGCCTGCGAACTGCCCGCCAAGGAGGCGAAGATGGTGGCCAAGGCCGGCCAATTTGTCCTGGCCATCGACGTCGGTTCCCGCCCGCGGGCGGACTATCGGCCCTCGACCGTCATCGGAATGCTGGACTGGTCGGTCCAGATCAAGTCCCTGTATCTTCGCCAATACAAGGGCGAATACGCCGACGTCCTGGTCCATGCGGTACCCGGCTTTCGCCAGTGGAGCGATTTTTCGCACCCCGACGAGGAGATCGAGCGCGGTCATCAGGCCATGCTGGAGCACATTCCGACGGTCATGAAGCTGATGGGCGATTGATGCGCCCCTGCAATGTAAGTTTCTGACCCTCGGCCCGAAGCACGCCCTCGTCCTGCAGACGGCGCAAGCTGCGATACAGAGCCTCGTGCGACAGGCCCAGCTCGCGCGCCCAGCTCTTGCGGGATTGGGCCAGCGTCACCGAGCCGCCCTCACCCTCGGACTCGATATAGTGGATAATCCGGTCGGCCGCGCCGTGCAGGCCCAGCCGTTCGCATTGCGCGCGAAGACGTCTCACCTCCCGGGTGAGGTGCTGCATCCAGGCCCGTTGGAACGCGCCATCCGCAGCCAGGGTCTCCTCGAAGGCCTGACGGGGCACTTCGAGCAGTTCGCCCGATTGCGCCACCACCCCGTCGCAGTGATAGCTGGCCGCCCAAAGACTCGCCTCGGCAAAAAATCCGCCCGTGCCTCGCTGCAAGATGATCTCCTCGCCGGACGGGCCGTTGCGGACCAGACGAACCTCGCCGGATAGCACAAACAGAACGACCCGCGGCGCGTCCCCCTGGCGGAACAGGACCTCCCCGGCGCGTACCGTGCGGCGCCGGGCGATCGCGTCCAGACGCGGGGGTAAAGCATCCGGGAATGTATTGGGCTGCGAGGCGTTCATTCGGCGGGCTGTCTTGGAATATGATTTAAATCATATCACCGGCCTCGTCCGGCGAATACCATCCAGGAATCCTCGACATGCGGAGCTCGACTATGCCCCTGACCCGTTATTCAATGCTGCTCGCCGGCGCACTGTGCACCGCCCTGGCCGGCGGCGCCATCGCATTCGCCGACGCCCAGACAGCGCACGATCCGTCCATGCACCACCACATGGGAGCCATGGGCGACGACCCGCGCCAGCTCGTCGACTTCCCCCCGCCCATGCGCCAGCACACCCTCGCCAACATGCGGGACCACCTGCTCACGATTTCCGAGATCCAGGCCGCGCTTTCCGCCGGTCAGTTCGACCGCGCCTCCACCCTCGCCGAGCAGCGACTGGGGATGACCTCGCTGAAACTCCACGGTGCGCACGAGCTGTCCCAGTACATGCCACCGGGCATGCGAGAGCTCGGCACGACCATGCACCGCAGCGCCAGCGCCTTTGCGCTCGAGGCGCAGGCCGCCGGAGTCAGCGGCGACGTGCGCCCCGCCCTGCGCGCCCTGTCCAAGGTCACGCAGTCGTGCGTCGCCTGCCATGCGGCCTACCGGTTGCACTGACCGGCAGGGGGCTTCGATAGGAAAGAAAGAGATTCGCCGCGACCGGTATCAGCCGTGGGCGGCCTGGAGCTCGGCGCGGGCATCGCGCAGCACGGACAGGGCCGAGCGCAGAAACAGCCCGGCGATCGCCAGGCCGACGAGGATGTCCGGCCAGGCGCTCTGAGTGAGCCAGACGCCCGCCGCCGCGCACAGCACCGAGACATTGGCAATGATGTCATTGCGCGAGCACAACCAGACCGAGCGCATGTTGATATCGTCGCCGCGGTGACGCCACAGCAGAGCCAGACACAGTCCATTGGCGGCCAGCGCGGCCAGCCCCACCAGACCGATGGTCTCGAAGCCGGGGACCTGCGGATACACCACCTTATATACCGCCTGACCCAGGACAAACAGACCGAACGCGGCCATGACCGCACCTTTGGACAGCGCCGCAAAGGCCTTCATACGCGCCCCGCGTGCGACCACATAGAGACTGAACCCGTAGACCAGGGCATCGCCAAGCATGTCGAGCGAATCGGCGAGCAGCGAGAGCGATCCGGACAGGAGTCCCGCGGTCAGCTCGACGGCGAACATCGCCGCATTGATTACCAGCACCAGGCGCAGCGTCGCACCCTGGCGCTGTTGGAGCGCCTCGATCTCACAGGCCTTGTCGTTGCAGCAGTCACCCATACGCAATCGGTCTCATTCGATTCGTGCGGACACTATACCGCAGCACGTGCCTGCACGCGAAACACGGAGCGCCACTGACCGGTTGAATTCCCCGCGCGTTGGTGCCATATAAATGATGTCGCTGCCGCGATGGCCCGGCTCGACGCGCGACATATCGCGCGTCTGAACGCAATTATCCCCGGCAAAGTTACGGGAATAGCACGCCGAGCCCGAGGCCACGATTAGCCCCATATCCTCTGTCTGTTTGGAACTCAGCTCTTTTGCTACAGTCAGAGCGAAGCAATACAGCAGAACACATGCAGAGTCGCCATGCCCTACGCAGAACAGCAAGTCACCTCAGTACGCTGGTGGTCTGAAAAGACCTTCACCTTCACCACGACACGCCCGGAAGGTTTCGACTTCCAAAACGGCGAGTTCGTGACGCTCGGTCTGCGCCCGGAGGGCAAGCTCATCTCGCGTGCTTATTCGATCGTCTCGACCAATCGGGACGAGAACCTGGAATTCCTGAGCATCCACGTACCCGACGGCCCGTTGACCAGCCGCCTGGCGAAGATCCGCGAAGGCGATTCGGTCTGGGTCAACACCAAAAGCACCGGCTCGCTCACCCTCGGCCACGTGCGCCCCGGCCGCAACCTTTACCTGCTCGCCACCGGCACGGGCCTCGCCCCCTTCATCTCGCTGGTGCGCAGCGAGGAACTCTACCAGTCCCACGAGCAGGTCGTTCTGGTCCATACCGTTCGCAACGTGAGCGATCTGGCGTACAAGGAGGAACTCGAGGCCCTGAACGGCGCTCGCCTGCGCTACGTGCCCACAGTCACCCGCGAGCCCTTCCCCACCGCCGAACGCGGTGCGGACATGTTTCGCTCGGGCGAGTTGTTCACACAGCTCGACCTGCCCGCGGCGGATCCCGAACACGACCGTGTCATGCTCTGCGGCAATCCCAACATGAACCGCGAGATGGCGGACTATTTAAAGGAAAACGGCTGGAAGATGACCAACTACCAGGGCGTGGGCGAGTTCACCGTCGAGCAGGCCTTCGTGCTGCAGCACAGCTAAACACGAAACACGGCCCTACACTCCCAGACTCGTCGAACCCACCGTTTCTGCCTCATCCGGTCTTCAGGAAAACTCGGCCCGGATTATCGGCGACATCAGACGCTTGATGATCCATCCGAAAAGCACGGAAACCACCAACGCGATCAGCGCCGAAAACACCGTTATCACGGTACGGAACACGTCGAATACGGTCTTGAAGTCCGGCGGCATGTCTGCCGGTATTGGCGCCATCGACGAGATGAACACGTGCTGGAAAACCAGCCCGCCGAGATTCCACACGATACCCAGCACCAGCACGGCGATGATGACACGCCGCGCCCAGTTCTTTCGCAGCAGCATCCCAATCGCCGCAACCAACGTCACCGTCGAGGCGATCAGAAGTGCCAGAAATAACCATCGCATATTCTGGAACATGAACAACGCGACCGGCGGCATATGCTGCTCGGCGCCGGCGGCGTTCAAAGGGAAGGCATCCGTGCTGAACATAACGTTGACCATGATGTTCTGCAGGATGCCCATAACGGTGGAAAAGCCGGCGATGGCAATGAAGATCCAGGCAACGACCGTCACGAAAGTGGAGCGGTTGGCTGGCGCGGGGTTCTGGTCTTCCATGAGTGGCTCCTCGTTCGTGTTGTCAGGCACGCGGCTTCATACCGAACCGCGCCTTGAGCGCGTAGGCGATACCTGGAACGTCGAACGCCATCAGAAAAACGATTACGTTCTTGACCGAGGGCCCGGCCCGGCTGCCGGAGAACCAGGGGCCGTCGCTGAGCTCCCCGTAAAGATACGCGAGCGACAGGACGAACAATCCGCAGCCGACGAGGCTGCCCACGAACTGACGCGCCCGGCCCCGCAGGCCCGAGCCGTTGCGGTCCCATTTTGGGTCTTTACGAGATCTTTACGTTTGGCTAGCATCATCCTCAGTATGCACCGCGCCCGCGGTGGATAACCACCCGAGAGGATACCCACCATGCTGTCGAGATTCGTCGCCCGCCGCCTGTTCCCAGTCCTGCTGCTCGCGGCTGTCGCCCTGCCCGCCTGGGCCTCCGACACCGCCAAGGAAAAGCGCTGGGCAAGCCAGATCGTCGAGTCCCTGTTCGACGGTGAGCCCGTCTATCTGAAGGCCGGCGGCCACAAGTTCCTGAGCATCTACACCGAAGCGCGCACCGACAAGCCGCGCGGCGCGGCCATCGTGATTCACGGCCAGGGCGTACACCCCAACTGGCCGCAGGTCGTCCAGCCCCTGCGCTCGCGCCTGCCCGAAGACGGCTGGACGACGCTGTCGCTGCAGATGCCGATCCTGCCCAACGACGCCGACAGCAAGGACTATGTGCCACTGTTTCCGGAAGTCGCACCGCGCATTCAGGCCGGCATCGAGTATCTGCAGGGCAAGGGCCTGAGCCCCATCGTCATCGTCGCCCACAGCATGGGCTCGCGCATGGCCTCCTACTTCCTCGCCACCCACCCCAAGGCGCCCATCAAGGCCTTCGTTGGCATCGGCATGGGCGGCGGCTTTGCCGATCCGGCGCTGGACAACCCGACCTCCCTGCGCAAGATCCACATCCCCGTACTGGACCTGTACGGCAGCCAGGACCTGCCGTCGGTCCTGACCTCGGTCAAGGCGCGCGCCGCGGCCGCCAAGGCCGCGCACAACAAGAATTACACGCAGGTCATGGAGAAGGGCTCGGGCCACTTCTTCGACGGCCACGAAGACGATCTGGTGCGCATCGTCAGCGAATGGTTGGACAAGCACGCCGGCAAGTGATGTATGCGAGCCGGATCGTAACCAATTAGGGAGCAACGTGAGAACTCGTAGGATGCGGTTCGTGCCTCAACGCATCCTACGATTCCTAATAATCTTCCAGAAAGACGGATTGGCCCAAGAGTTCGATGAAGGGGCGTTCGCCCACAATAGTCAGCGACTGGCCGTCGGGGAACGACAGCCATATCCGTGCGCTGACTTTGCGGCGAAACGGCAGCGGTATCAACTCGTGCCGGATACCGCCCACCTCGATAAAGCCGTCGACAATCGCTTTGGGCAAATCTGGAATGGGCGTGAGAGCGCTCACGTTTTCGAGAATCAACCGGGCTTCCTGGCTCCAGCCGGTTCCCGGCGCCAGCCCGACTCTGCCCTTTGATTTGTGTATATAGGCATGCGAGAAATGAACAGTCGCCACGCCATCGACGAAGTCGATGTGGTCGATCCGCGAATCGTGGAGTTCCAGAGCGCTGTTCACTTGTTCTCTCCCGCATGCGCGTCGCCAGCTATTCCTGGCAGGCGCAGGAAACGACTATCGTCGGTTGCCTCGTCGCCAAACGAGCCCCAGGACCAACCATCCTATGAGTTCCAATACGAATCCGACGATCAGAAAGCCTTTGGTGTACTGCGATTCAATCAGATACAGATAGAAGGCGCCGACGAAACAAAGTGCGGCCGCACCGTGGAGGAATATCCGCGCAGATAACTTCATTTGTGCAAGTCTCTGTGAACGGGAGATGGTGCCCGGGGCCGGACTTGAACCGGCACGGCATTGCTGCCGAGGGATTTTAAGTCCCTTGCGTCTACCAATTTCGCCACCCGGGCGGGATCGCGTACGGGGCGGATTGTAACGGGATTTGGCGGGCAGGGGAAAAGCGGCCGGTGGAATCAAAGAGGAAGTGGAGGCTGGGCCCGGAGTCGAACCGAGGTACACGGATTTGCAGTCCGCTGCATAGCCACTCTGCCACCCAGCCTTGGAACGGGTGCGGGGACCGATTTGAGGGCCCCGAAAAGGAAAAAACCCCGGCCGCTTGGACCACGACCGAGGTTTTCCTCGAAAAGCCGTTAACTGGAGCGGGAAACGAGACTCGAACTCGCGACCCCAACCTTGGCAAGGTTGTGCTCTACCAACTGAGCTAT
>Ga0102944_1000082_pt1 | contig 74592 bp, 62 predicted proteins | sample SalPonD_shore_MG_FD_78172 | JGI IMG/M metagenome (GOLD analysis project Ga0102944, IMG submission 78172) | Salt pond soil microbial communities from South San Francisco under conditions of wetland restoration - Salt Pond MetaG... | ecosystem: Environmental > Aquatic > Marine > Intertidal zone >... | reverse complement strand
GTCGCCGCGCCCGGCGGCGAGGCGCCGGCGCTCGCGATGCCCGAGCCGGACGTCGAGCTGCTCCGGACGCAGGCGGAGGCCGCCGCGGGCTCGGACGACGCGGCTGCCATGGCATCCTACACCGGCATGGCGGAATCCGCAGCGGGCGAAACCAATGGCACCGGCACCGACGACACTGCCGACACCGCCGAGTCCGGGGGGCAGGGGACGGCCGGCACGGAACAGGCGGCGGCCGAGTACGAGCCACCCGACATCACCGCCTCGGCCGAGGCCGCCACGGCGCCGGCCGCCGCAGAGGGACCCGATACGCTCGTGCTGAGCATGGACGGCCGCTCCTGGATCGAGGTCGAGGATGCCCGCGGGCGCCAGCTGGTGTACACGCTGTACAGTGGGTCGGCGCCGCTGCGCTTGAAGGGATGGGCCCCGTTCAACGTGTTCCTGGGCAACTCGCCTGCCGTCGGCATCGAATTCAACGGCGAGTCGGTGGAGAAGTCCGCGTTCACCCGCAGCGACCATACGGCGGCCTTCCTGGTCGACGCCGGTGGTGCGCGCCGCCGGTGAGGTGCTGCCCGGCCCGGGCGCGATGTGAACCGCGCCCGCGCAGGTTGGGTCAGCACCCCTGTTACGTGTATATTGCGCGCTTCCGCGTGTCCGCCAAACGGCGCCGCGCGGCTTCCCGCGTTCCCCCGTTAGGCAGGCCATCAGGCGAGCCATGGCGCAATCGCTTCGTACAGTCCGCGGCATGCATGACATCCTGCCGCCCGAAACGGCTTCCTGGCAGTGGCTCGAGGGCCGCGTGCGGGAGTTGATGAGCACCTACGGCTACGGTGAAGTGCGCACGCCGCTGCTCGAGCGGACCGAACTGTTCAAGCGCTCCATCGGCGAGGTGACGGACATCGTCGAGAAGGAGATGTACACGTTCGAGGATCGCAACGGCGACAGTCTTTCGCTGCGACCGGAGCAGACCGCGAGCGTCGTCCGTGCCGGCATCGAGCACGGCATCCTGCACAACCAGACCCAGCGCCTGTGGTACACGGGCCCGATGTTCCGTCACGAACGGCCGCAAAAGGGGCGATATCGCCAGTTTCACCAGGTGGGCGTGGAAACCTTCGGCATGGCCGGGCCGGATGTCGACCTGGAACTGCTCCTGCTGGGCGAGCGGCTCTGGCACCGGCTCGGCATCGCCGATGTCGTCACGCTGGAGGTCAATTCCCTCGGAACGCCGGAATCCCGCCGCGCGTATCGCGAGGCGCTCGTGGGCCATTTCGGGGCGCACGCGGATGCGCTGACGGACGACGAGCGCCGCAGACTGGACGAGAACCCGTTGCGGCTTCTGGACAGCAAGAATCCGGGCTTGCAGCAGGCGATCGCCGACGCGCCGGCACTCACCGAATGGCTGGACGACAACAGCCGTGCGCACTTCCAGTGGATTCTCGGCGGACTCGACGCCGCAGGCGTGCGCTACCGTGTGAATCCGCGCCTCGTGCGCGGCCTCGACTACTATACGGGCACCGTCTTCGAATGGACCACGGATCGTCTCGGCGCGCAGGGCACCGTCTGTGCCGGGGGGCGCTACGACGGGCTGGTCGAGCAGCTCGGCGGTCGCGGCACGCCCGCCGCCGGCTGGGCCATGGGGATCGAGCGCCTGCTCGGCCTGCTCGAGGCAGAGGGACAGCTGCCGTCGGCGCCGGCGCCGCATGCCTGTCTGCTGCTCGTCGGTGACCGTCCGGCGCGCGACGGTCTCCTGCTCGCGGAACGCCTGCGCGACGCGCTGCCGCGCCTGCGGCTCGACACGTTGTGCGGTGGCGGAAGCCTCAAGAGCCAGTTCCGGCGGGCCGATCGCAGTGGCGCGGCATTTGCACTCGTGCTGGGGGAGGACGAGCTGGCCGCGGGCACTGTCACGCTGAAACCGCTGCGGGGAGAGGGCGGCCAGGAAGCGGTCGGCATCGATGCGCTCGCGCAGCGCCTCGATGAGTTGCTGCCGGCGCACTAACCGGGGGAGATTGCCGTGGTCGAATACGCCACCGAAGAGGAACAGATCGAGGCCGTCCGCCGCTGGTGGCGGGAGAACGGCCGCGCCGTCATCACCGGTGTGATCATCGGGGTCGCGGCGCTCGTGGCCTGGCGCGGCTGGGCCTGGTACACGGAGAATCGCGCCTTGGCGGCGTCCGCCGTGTACGAGCAGGTGCTCGCCGAGGTCAATAGTGGCGATACCGAGGCCCTGGTCGAGCAGGCCCAGCGGCTGCGCAAGCGTTATGGCAGCACGGCGTACGCCGCGCTCGGCGCGTTCGCCGCGGCGCGTGCCGAGGTCGACGCGGGCAAGCTGGATGCCGCGGCGGACTGGCTGCGTTGGGTGATGGACAACGCCGACGAGGTCAACACCCAGCGACTCGCGCGTGCACGGCTGGCGCGTGTGATGGGCGAACAGGGCAAGACCGACGCCGCACTGGACCTCCTCGACGCCGAGGTGCCGAGCGCCTACACCGCGCTCTACGCGGAAATTCGCGGCGACCTGCTGTCGGACAAGGGGGAGCGCGAGGCGGCAGCCGAGGCCTACCGGCAAGCGCTCCAGGCGCAGATCGGTCCCTCCGATCCGGAACTGGTGCAGCGCAAGCTCAACCGCGTGAAGCCCGCCGGCAGTGGGCGTTCGGCGGCCGCGAAGTCTTGATGCGCTGGGCGGCCATCCTGCTCGTGGCGGCGCTGCTGGGTGCATGCAGCACCGCCGAGGACACGGCCGCGCCGCCGAACGAGCTCACTGATTTCGATGCGGCCGCCGCGCTCGACGTCGCTTGGTCGGGCGGGACCGGCGACGCCTTCAATCGCCGCTGGGTCCGCATGGCGCCGTACGTCGCGGGCGGCACCGTGTACACGGCCAACGTCGCCGGCCAGGTCACTGCCAGTGGGGCCGCGAAGGGGCGCCGCCAGTGGCGGGTCGACGTCGATACGTGGCTTTCCGCCGGGGTAGGCGGCGGCAATGGGTCGCTCTACGTCGGATCGGACGAGGGCGTGCTCATCGCCCTGGACGCCCAGGACGGCAGCGAGCGCTGGCGTCGCGCCGTGAACGGGGAGTTGCTCGCGCCGCCCGTGACGGCACAGGGGGCGGTCTTCGTGCGCACGGTGGACGGCCGCGTACTGGCCCTCGATCCGAGCGACGGCAGCACGCGCTGGACCTACTCTGCGATCGTGCCCTCGCTGTCCCTGCGCGGGAACGGCGCCCCCGTGCCGGTTCCCGGCGGTGTGCTCGTCGGCACCGACGACGGCAAGGTGGTCGCGCTGCATCAGGATGCCGGCCAGCCGCTCTGGGAGACGACCGTCCAGGAGCCGGAGGGCCGCTCGCCCATCGAGCGGATGGTCGATGTCGATGGCTCGCTTGGCATCGGGGCCGGGGTGCTCTACGCGGTCAGCTACCAGGGCCGGATCGTCCAGATCGAGCCGAAGAAGGGCCAGATACAGTGGTCGCGCGAGATGTCCTCGTACGCCGGGTTGTCCGTGGACGGCGGCCGCATCTACGTGTCGGATGCCGACAGCAACGTGCGTGCACTCGAGCCCGAGTCCGGCGCCACGCTCTGGCGTCAGGACAAGCTCGCGCACCGTCGCCTCACCGCCCCGGTACCGATCCCGGGGACCGACTATCTCGTCGTCGGTGACTTCGACGGCTACGTACACGTCCTCTCGCGCGCGGATGGCCGCATCGTGGCTCGTGCACGGGCCGGCGACTTCGGTATCCTTGCCGACCCCGTCGCCATCGGCGAGGGCCGCTTCGTCGTCCAGACTCAGGGGGCGGACGTCGTCGCCTACGACGTGCGGCCGCTGGACGAGTAGCGACCCTCGCGGGAACACGCCATGACGCCCGTCGTCGCACTGGTGGGTCGGCCGAACGTCGGCAAGTCCACGCTGTTCAACGCGCTCACGCGCACCCGGCGCGCGCTCGTCGCCGATGTCCCCGGGCTCACGCGCGATCGCCAGTATGGTACGGCGTCGCTGCGCGGCCGCGAATGCATCATAGTGGATACCGGTGGGCTGAGTGACGTCGAGGCGCCGCTCGACGAGCAGATGGCGCGCCAGACCGAAGCCGCCATCGAGGAAGCCGACGCCGTCTTCGTGCTGGTCGATGCGCGCGCCGGCCTCACGCCCGCGGATACATCGGTGATCGAGCGCCTGCGGCGCCACGGCAAACCGTTCCGCATTGTGGTGAACAAGACCGACGGGCTCGACGCGGCGGTCGCGCTCGGTGATTTCTACGGCCTCTCGGCCCAGCCGCCGCTGGCGATAGCGGCGGCCCACCACCGCGGGCTCGGTGCGCTGACCGATGCACTCGTCGACATGTTGCCCGAACCGGCCGGCGCCGGCGCGGAGACCGCCCCGGGCGACGAGGGTATCCGCGTAGCCGTGATCGGCCGGCCCAACGTCGGCAAGTCCACCCTGATCAACCGCCTGCTCGGCGAGGAGCGCATGCTCGCGTTCGACGAGCCGGGCACGACACGCGATTCCGTCGCGGTCCCGTTCGAGCGCGACGGGCACCAGTACACACTGATCGATACCGCCGGCCTGCGCCGCAGGGGGCGCGTGCGCGAGGCGGTCGAGAAGTTCAGTGCGTTGAAGACACTCGAGGCGATCCGCCAGGCGAACGTCGTCATCCTGGTGCTCGACGCACGCCAGGGGCTGGCCGAGCAGGACCAGCACGTCGTCGGCCACGTGCTCGACGCGGGCCGCGCCCTGATCGTGGCCGTGAACAAGTGGGACGGTCTCGACTCCGATACCAAGCGCACGATGCGCCGCGAGCAGGAGCGCCGCCTGGGCTTCATTGACTTCGCCGAGACCCGCTACATATCGGCGCTGCACGGCACGGGCGTGGGCAAGCTCATGGACGCCGTGCAGCGCGCCTACGTCGCCGCCACGCGCGATCTGCCGACGCACGAGCTCACGCGCATCCTCGAGGACGCCGTGGCCTCGCACCAGCCACCGCTCGTCGGCGGCGGCCGCGTCAAGCTGCGCTACGCGCACCAGGGCGGCAGCAACCCCCCGACCATCGTCATCCACGGCACGCGCGTCGACCGCCTGCCGGCGGCCTACAAGCGCTACCTGGAGAACACCTTTCGCCGCGTGTTCGATCTCCGGGGCACGCCGATCCGCATGGAGTTCCGCAGTGGCGAGAACCCGTATGCCGGGCGCAAGCGTGCACCCAGGAACAAGAGGGCCGGCGGCGGCAAAGTCTCGAGGACACGGCGCTAGCGTACTGTCGCGCAGGTTCCTTCGCTTTCGCGCGGGCCAGAAGGCGTCGCCGAGAAAGCGCGAAGCACCCGCGGGAGAGGACAGGAGCGGGCGGATCCCCGAACGGTCTTTCCCACGGGAAGTGAGCGCACGATGGTCCACGCGAACAGGAAACGGACTCGACGCAGCGCGGCAAAGCCGCGCCCCTCACCCTGTCCCTCTCCCCATGGGAGAGGGGACCTGCGTTTCCCGCTGGCGATTCGATGATTGCCCGGGGCGAATGCATGGTGCCCGTGATCTGAGCGGTGAGGCAGGACGCAATGGGTGCCCCGGCCCTGGGTTTCGCCTCCGGGGCCGAATACTGGTTCCCTCTCCCGGTGGGAGAGGGACAGGGTGAGGGGCGCGCCGTCAGGCGCGGCAAGGCCCACGCGAAACGATACCCCTCCAGGCCGGTCGACCGACGCGCATTCGGCGCTGCAACGGTATTCATCCGCCCCCATCTGTGGTCCCCTTGCGCCATCCGATCGAGCAACGGGCAGCAGGGGAGTCGGAATGGTCGGTGATTTCGCGCGCGGGGCCAGGTATGCCCTGAGTGGTTTCAGGCTCGTTCGCCAGCGCGGCATCTTCCGCTACGCGGTCGTGCCGCTGCTGGTCAACGCCATTCTGTTCGGCGGCGCGATCTGGTTCGGCGCCTACGCCTTCCAGGACTTCATCGCCTGGCTGCTTCCGGACTGGCTCGACTGGCTCGTGATCCGGGCCCTGCTGTGGATCCTGTTCGCGCTCGGCGCCGCACTGATCTCCTTCTACGCGTTCACGCTGGTCGCCAACCTGGTCGCCGCGCCGTTCAATGGCCTGCTCGCGGATCGCGTCGAGCGCCACGTGCGCGGTGCCCGCGGCGACGAGGGCGAGCAACGCGGCATCGTCGCCGAGGTCGGCGCCAGCTTCGGCGCGGAGATCCGCAAGATGATCTACCTCGTGCTCTGGTCCGTGCCGCTGCTGGTCCTGTTCCTGGTCCCCGTCATCAATCTCGCCGCGCCTTTCTTGTGGCTGGCATTCGGCGCGTGGATGATGGCGCTCGAGTATGCCGACTGCCCGCTCGGCAACCACGGCGTGGTCTTCAGCCGCGGCCGCGGCATCATCGGCCGGCGCCGCATGGTGGCCCTCGGCTTCGGTGCGACGGTGATGGTGTTCACCACCATCCCCGTGCTCAACCTGGTGGCCATGCCCGTCGCCATCTGCGGCGCCACTGCCCTCTACGTCAACGAGCTCGCGCCGCTGGTGCGCGCCGACGACGGTTGATCGGGGGAGCTTCGCTGGCGCGGGTGTGGGGTAGGGCAGTTCGTGCGGACAATCACGAATCAACAGGGAGAGCCTGGCCGCGGGTCGCGGCATGATTGGAGCCGTACCTTGGCACGGTAGCAAGACATCCGACGGCGTCTGGATAACCACGAAAGATTCGACGGGAGCGAATCTTCGCGTCTGCACCGCAGGGGCGAGGCCCATGGACACGCCGAGCAATGGACACGGATACACACGGATGGCTGCCGCATGGCGCGGAGGGGTATCGGGGGCTTCGCCGTGAGGTGGGATCTCCAGAGCCGTGGCAGGTAGCCCGGATGGAGGCGTCAGCCGGAATCCGGGACCCATTTCGAAAGACCGAGCCTCTTCCCCGGATTCCGCCTCCCGGCTCCATCCGGCCTACATGTCGCAGCGTGGATTGACCCCGGGCTCCTCCAGCGCAGCTCCCCCTGTCGTACCGCCCCACGAACGCCGATTCGTGGTTATCCCGGAAGTCGCGAGGAATGAACTCACCCCGGCAACTGCCGCGCCAGGCGGCGCTGCTCGGCGTGGGCGAACGCGCGGGCCTGGGGCCAGAAGGACTCGAAGTCGCTCGCGAGCTCGTGGTACGTGCGCCGGATGTCGTCGGCCGTCTCGGCCAGACCGTTGGGTCGGGAGAGGCGGCGGCTCATGCGGTGCAGCGCGAACGCCATGCCGTCGAAATCGGCGTAGGAGCCTAGCCAGTCGTCGCCGGCCAGCGAGGGCAGGATGCGCCGGAGGCGCTCGGGGAGCTCGGAGTCGCGCGCGCGGAGCACGGCGTAGGCATGGTGGCGCAGGGCCCGGAAATCCTCCGGTGCCTCGTCCGCCCATGCCCGCGCCAGGAAATGATCGAATGCCATGTCGACGGCAACGCCGGCGAAGCGGCGGCGTTGCGGCGCGATGCGCTGGATCGAGCGGCAGACGACGGGGTGCTCGTCGGTGAACGTATCGACGGCCCGATGGAGCCGTATGCCGCGCACGACGGTATCGGGAAACCGGCCCTCCGGCCGGCCCTTCACGAAATCGCCGAGGAAATTGCCCAGGATCGAGTCTGGCGAGCCGTCGGACAGGCATAGGTGGGCGAGATAGTTCACGGACGCTCTCGTGCTGGGGCGGGCCGGGCGGTCGAAACAGGCCGCACGTGGCGCTAGAATCGCGCGCCATGAACGAAGAGCGCAACCACGAAAGAAAACCCGGCGTCCTCGACGTGTTCAAGAGTGTGGGTGCCGCCTTCCTCGGCGTCCAGTCCGAGGCCAACCGCCAGCGGGACTTCTCCCGCGGCAAGCTCCATCACTACATCATCGCCGGCGCGGTCGCGACCGTCGCCTTCATCCTCCTCCTCTACGGCCTCGTCCAGCTCGTGCTCGCGACCGCGCAAGGTTCCTGAAGGGGTCTGCGAACCACGAATCGACAGGGACAGCTGGGGTGTTGTCTCGCGGGGTGGTCGGGGCCGTGCCCGGGCACGGCAGCAGGGTGTCCGACGGCGTCTGGATAACCACGACTGCACACGAATGGACTCGTGCCAACTGACACCTTGAGGGAGCTGCGCTGTAGGCTCCAAGGGATCTTCAGTACAACTCCGCCCATGCTGTCGGGGCCCTGCGGCAGCATTCGCGTTCATTCATGGTTATCGAAACGACCTTCGCTCATCCACCGGCCATGTCAGCGGAGTTCCCTCAAAGCGCCGCGATGCGGTCGCGCTGGGCCTTGAGCTCGGTGAGGTTGTGGGCCATCTCGTCGCGCTTGCTGCGTTCCTTGTCGACCACGTCCTGCGGCGCCTTGGCGACGAAACTCTCGTTGCCGAGCTTCTTGTCGACCCGTTCGATCTCCTGCTCGAGCTTGCTCGTCTGCTTGTCCAGGCGGGCGAGCTCGGTGTCCTTGTCGATCAGGCCCGCCAGCGGCACCAGCAGCTTGAGGTCGCTGACCATCGAGGCGGCGGCCTGCGGGGCCTCGGACTCGTCGGCCACCCAGTCGATCGAGTCGAGGCGGGCCAGCGTCGTGAGGGCACGCTCCAGCTCGCGCGAGCGGCGCCGCTCGTCCTTGCCGCCGCCCGTGAGCGCGAGCGGCACGCGCTGGCCCGGCTTGAGGTTCATGTCGGAGCGGATGCGCCGGACCTCGAGCACGACGCGCTGCAGCCAGTCGATGTCGGCCACGGCTGCGGGATCGAGCAGCTCGTCCTTCGGCTGCGGGTAGGGCGCAAGCATGATGCTGTCGCCGCTCTTGCCCGCCAGCGGCGCGATCTTCTGCCACAGCTCCTCGGTGATGTACGGCATCAGCGGATGCAGCAGCCGCAGCAGCGCCTCGAGCACGCGCACGAGCGTGCGGCGAGTGCCGCGCTGGCGTGCCTCCGGAGCGGTGTCGTCGGTCAGCACCGTCTTCGCCAGCTCGACGTACCAGTCGCAGTACTCGTCCCAGGTGAACTCGTAGATCGCCTGCGACATCAGGTCGAAACGATACTCCGTGATGTGCTCGTTGACGGCGCGCTCGGTCTCCTGCAGGCGCGACACGATCCAGCGGTCGGCGGCCGTCAGCTCGACCTCGCTGCCATCGAGCCCGGTATCGTGACTCTCCGTGTTCATCAGCACGAAGCGCGTGGCGTTCCACAGCTTGTTGCAGAAGTTGCGGTAGCCCTCGACCCGGCCCAGGTCGAAGCGGATGTCGCGGCCCGTCGAGGCGAGCGACGAGAACGTGAAGCGCAGCGCGTCGGTGCCGAAGGCCGGGATGCCCTCGGGGAATGCGTCGCGCGTCATGCGCTCGATCGCGTCGCGCTTCTGCGGCTGCATCATGCCGGACGTGCGCTTGGCGACCAGGCTCTCGAGGTCGATGCCGTCGATCAGGTCGATCGGGTCGAGCACGTTGCCCTTCGACTTGGACATCTTCTGGCCCTCGGAGTCGCGCACCAGGCCGTGGATGTACACTTCGCGGAAGGGCACCTCGCCCATGAACTTCAGCCCGAACATGATCATTCGGGCGACCCAGAAGAAGATGATGTCGAAGCCCGTGACCAGCACCGAGGTCGGATAGAAGGTCTTCAGCGCATCGGTCTGCTCCGGCCAGCCCAGCGTAGAGAACGGCCACAACGCCGACGAGTACCAGGTGTCGAGCACGTCGTCGTCACGCACCAGCTCCAGGCCGGCGGCCAGGCCGTACTTCGAGCGCACCTCAGACTCGCTGCGCGCGACGTAGACGTTGCCCTCGGCGTCGTACCAGGCCGGGATGCGGTGGCCCCACCAGATCTGGCGCGAGATGCACCAGTCCTCTATCTCCTCCATCCAGTTGAAGTAGGTCTTGGCCCAGTTGCCCGGGACGAAGTTGATGCGCCCGTCCTTGACCGCATCGATGGCGGGCTCGGCCAGCGGCTTGACATGCACGAACCACTGGTTCGTCAGGTACGGCTCGATCACCGCGCCGGTGCGGTCGCCGCGCGGGATCATCAGCTTGTGCGCCTCGACCTTCTCCAGCAGGCCCCGGGCCTCCAGATCCGCGACCACGCGCTCGCGCGCCTCGAAGCGGTCGAGGCCGCGGTAGGTCCCGGGCGCGTGCTCGTTGATCTTCGCGTCCGGCGTGAAGATGTTGATCGGCTCCATGCCGTGACGCTCGCCCACCGCGTGGTCGTTGAAGTCGTGCGCGGGCGTGATCTTCAGGCAGCCGCTGCCGAATTCCGGATCGACGTACTCGTCGGCGACGATCGGGATCTTGCGCCCGGTCAGCGGCAGATCCACGTAGTGGCCGACGAGGTGCTGGTAGCGCTCGTCGTCCGGGTGCACGGCCACCGCGGTGTCGCCCAGCATGGTCTCGGGTCGGGTGGTGGCGACGACGACGCTGCCCTCGTGATCAGCCAGCGGATAGCGCATGTGCCAGATGTGGCCCTGCTCCTCCTCGGAGACGACCTCGAGATCGGACACGGCCGTGTGCAGTACCGGATCCCAGTTCACGAGGCGCTTTCCGCGATAGATCAGGCCCTCGTCGTAGAGCTGGACGAAAGTCTCGAGCACGGCATCGGACAGGCCGTCGTCCATGGTGAAGCGCTCGCGGCTCCAGTCGGGCGAAGCGCCCATGCGGCGCAGCTGCACCGAGATTTGATTGCCGGACTGCTCCTTCCACTCCCACACGCGCTCGATGAAGCGCTCGCGCCCGAGGTCGTGCCGGCCCTTGCCTTCGGCGTCGAGCTGGCGCTCGACGACCATCTGCGTGGCGATGCCGGCGTGGTCGGAGCCGGGCTGCCACAGCGTCCGCTCGCCGCGCATGCGGTGGTAGCGGATGAGCGTGTCCATGATCGTGTCCTGGAACGCATGGCCCATGTGCAGCGTCCCGGTCACGTTCGGTGGCGGGATCATGATGCAGAAGGGATCGCCGTGGCCGTGCGGCTTGAAGAAGCCGCCCTGTTCCCAGAAGTCATACCAGCGGCGTTCGATCGCGTTCGGGTCGTAGGTCTTCTCGAGCGTGGTCATGGGCGTTGGATATTGCTTGCGGGACGGTTGGCGCAAAGGCGAGAAGATAGCACAGCAGCGCGGGTCGCTCCGACCCGCACACGACGTGCCCCGGCGGTTGGTGCGCCCAGCGCGGGTGTGACTCAGTCGGGGTGGCCGGGGTCCGGCCGGTCGACCCGGATGTCGCGGTACAGCAGCCAGGCCACGAGCAGGCAGGTCGCGTAGACGGACCAGCCGCTGAAGACCACGTCGCTGAGGAAATGGTCGCCCTCCGCAATGCGCGCGAATCCCGACAGCGCGCCCAGGCCGATGCCGCCGTAGAGCCAGCCGCGTCGGCGGAAGGCCCACGCCAGCGCCATGAAGTAGAAACCGGCGGCGGCGTGGCCGCTGACAAACGAGCAGTTGGAGTCGCACTGGTCGGTCGGCACCAGCGCGGGACTGAACGTGCGCTCGCCGCCGAACTGGGTCACCTGGTGCGGCCGTGCCCGGCCCCAGTGTTCCTTGAGCACGCCGTTGACCAGCAGCATCGGGCCCAGAATGCCCACGAGCAGCAGGTAGACACAGGCGCGCCGCGTGACCTCGGGTCGGCGCGTCTTGCCCAGTCGCCCGGCGATCCATCCGCCGAGCGCGCCGAGCAGGACGATCCAGCCACCGTACTGGAACGTCTCGTAGAGGAACTGGATGTAGATCGTGTCGCCGAGCGGGAAGCCGTCGCCGGGCTCGAAGAAGGCGCGAGCGGTCGCGAGGTCGAGGCCCGGCCACGCGCTGAAGAGCAACGCACAGGTCACGAACAGCAGCACGTCGACCCGCAGGAGCACACGGCGGATACCGGCGGACGCATGCCCGTCCGCGTCAGTCGCTGTCATGGCGCAATCTCCCTGCATTCGCGGCCCGCAGCGGAGCGAGCACATAGTCATTGAAGGCGGTGGCCAGCGCGCCCGCGGCCAGCAGGATACCGAGCGGTCGGGCGGCGGCGTAGTCGCCGCCGTGCACCAGCAGCGCGAGCGCCAGCAGGCACCAGAAGGCGACCAGCAACAGGTGCGGCAGCGGCCGCAGGCCGACGCGCCAGGCATCGGCGATCAGCAGCGTGAGCCAGGCCGCGAACGCGCCCGTGGCGGCGCCGAGCAGCACGTCGAGCGGCCAGTGCACGCCGACGATCACGCGGCTCGTGCCGACCAGTGCGGCCGCGATGACCCAGGCCGCGCGCCAGCGCACGGTACGGGCGAAGCGTATGGCGATGCAGGCCAGAGTGAAGGCCGTGATGGTGTGCCCCGAGGGTGTCGAGTGCGCCTGGTAGGCCGGCCCGATCAGGTGGAAGCTGCCGCCATCGAGCACGGCCGGCGGTCGTGCCGTGTCCAGCAGTTCCTTTAGCCCGTGGGAGAGGCCACCGCCGACGAGCAGGGCAATGAGCAATGCCCAGAGGAGGCCCGGGTAACGCCGCGCGAACACAAGCGCTGGCACCAGCGCGGTCAGAGTGCCGCCGAGCGACGTCAGCGACGCCCAGAGTGCGTCCGGTCCGAAGTAGCCCAGCGCATTGATTGGCTGGAACAGCCCGTGCGGGCCTGTGGCGGCATACAACAGGGCCGCAAGCAGCAGCGCCGTGGCGCCGATGGCCGCGAGCCAGCGGTTGCCCCCGGGCGCCTGCCAGCCGGGGTCTGTGCGGGCGGACGCCAGGTCCCGCAGCAACGGGTCCAGGAGCGCCCGGCGGATGCTTGGCCGCGTCCTCGCGCTCATGAGTCCGCGGGAATCTGCAGGAGGGCGATGCCGCCGTCGCGGTACAGGGTGGAGATGGCGCGATCGGGGAACATGCCCTCGAGGTCGTCGACGCGCTGTGCCCGCGTGAACACGACATCCCCGAGGCGCGGCTCGCGGTGCGGCGTGGCGGCACGGCGATAGACGCTGAAGCTCGGCTTGTTGACGCCCCACGCGATGACCGGCCCGGTCGCGTCACGGGCCCGGAGCGCCGCCTCGCGTACCGGCACCTGCTGCAGATCGGCGAGCGCGGGCGTGACGAGGGTCACGAGGCACAGCGACTGGATGGCGCCGATCGCGAGCAGACGGCGTGCCGGCGGCCACGCCAGGAAAGCGACGGCGAGGCCGGCGACCGCGGCCACGCCCACGCCGGCGTAGTAGCCGGTGCCGAAGACGTCGACGCCGCGTGCGAGCAGCTCGCGCTCGTATGCGCGCTGCGCGATCCCGGCGGCATGGTCGACGAGCGCGGGCAGCGCCAGCAGCAGGGCGGCCAGCAGCAGTGGCGGCAGGAACGCCAGCACACGGCTGCGCAGCGCGCCGCGGTGGCGTGCCAGCGCCAGCGCCAGCGGGGTCAGCCCGTAGAGCACGTAGTGCGGCAGCTGCGTGGCCGACACGGAAACGAGCACGAACACGAGGGCGAACCACGTCCAGCCGAAGCGTTCGTCGGCAGGCAGCGCGCGGAAATTCCGCAGGCGCGGGAGCACCGCCAGGAACCAGCCGGTGAACGGCAGGAGAACGACGGGCAGCGCAACCAGGTAATACCACAGCTCGCCGCCGTGACCTTCCATCGTGCCGGTGAAACGGCCCAGGTTGTGGCCGATGAAGAACTCGCGAAAGAAGCTCGCACCCTGCTCGAGATAGACGATGATGTACCAGGGCACGTTCACGGCCAGGAAGATGATCCAGCCGACGGGCGTGCCGATGGCCCGGAACCAGTCGCGCCAGCGACCGGTGGCGCTGAAGAAGATCAGGCTCGAGACCGCGGGGATGCCGACCGCGACCGGGCCCTTGGTCAGGAAACCGAGGGCGAGCCAGAGCCAGGTGCGCCAGAGCACGTTGCGGCGCGGCTGCTCGTACCAGCGCACCATGTCCATGAACGCCAATGCGAGCCACAGGTTCAGCAGGCCATCGGCGGTGGCGACGCGCCCGATTACCCCCGAGCCGAGCCCGAAGGCAACGATCAGCGCCGCCGAGGTCGCGGTTTCCGTGTCGCCCCGTTCGCGCACGAAGCCCCACAGCGCAAGCCCCCACGCGAGCGCCGCCAGCGCCGACGGCAGCCGGAAAGCGAGCTCGTCAGGGCCGAGCACGTGCACGAACGCCGCCTGGGCCCAGTACGTCAGGATGGGCTTGTCGTAGCGTGGCTCGCCGTCGACCGTGGTGGAGCCGTACTGGCCGCTGGCCACCATCTCGCGGGTCGCCTCGGAAAATGCCCCCTCGTCCAGGTCGAACAGGGGATAGCCGCCGAGGTTGGCGAAGAAGGCGAGCAGCAGCGCGGCGAGTACGAGGACCCGCTGCCCGTGGGGCTCGACGAGGTAGCGTCTAGCGCGCTCCGCTGTGCTCATTGCCGTCGCGCGCCGGTGGGTCTTGGCTGGCATCGGTCCAGGCGGGCGCGCTGTCCGGGGTCTCGCGCCCGATGGTGTACGGGTGATTGCGTGCGAAGCCGAAAAAGGTCCGCGCAACCAGCTCGGCGAGCACGCCGGTCGTGAGCAACTGCAGCGAGGCGACCAGGAACAGGATGCCCACGAAGAACAGCGGGCGGTTGCCGATGTCCTCGCCGAAACCGAACTTCACGACCAGCAGCCAGGCCATGATCGCGCTGCCGAGCGCGCCGATGAACACGCCGATGGCGCCGAAGAAGTGGCCCGGCCGCGTGCGGTAGTGCAGGAAGAAGAAGGCGGTCAGCAGATCCAGCAGCACGCGCATCGTGCGGCCGATACCGTACTTCGACACGCCGCGCTCGCGCGGGCGGTGATTGACCACCGTCTCGCCGATGCGCGCCGGCGCGGTCGCGCTCGCGAACCAGACCGGGATGAACCGGTGCATCTCGCCGAACAGCCGGATGCGGCGCAGCACTTCGGTGCGGTAGATCTTCAGGCTGCAGCCGTAGTCGTGGATGCGCACGCCGGTGATGCGGCCGATCAGGCGGTTCGCGATCCGCGACGGGATCTTGCGCAGCAGGTTGTCGTGGCGCTTGCGGCGCCAGCCGCAGAGCAGGTCCAGGTCGCGCTCGTACAGCTCCTGCACCATGCGCGGGATATCCGCCGGGTCATTTTGCAGGTCGCCGTCCAGCGTCGCGACGAGATCGCCGCGGGCCGCATCGATCCCCGCCTGCATCGCCGTGGTCTGGCCGAAGTTGCGGCGCAGCTCGATGACGCGCACGCGTCCGTCGCGCCGCTGCGCCTCGGCGCGCAGTGCCTCCACCGTGCCATCGGTGCTGCCGTCATCGACGCAGATCAGTTCCCAGCGCGCGGGATACTCCGCCAGTGCGCGTTCGACGGCCTCGACCATGGGCGCGGCGTTGCCGCGCTCCTGGTACATGGGGACGACGACGGACAGACTGCGGGGCTCGAAGGACAACGTGAAACAACCTGCGGGGGCGCGGGACAAGGGCGCGAGTATGCGTGCACAGCGCCTGCCGAGGCAACCGGCCGTGCCGCAGCATGGCGCGCCGCACGCCGCTTTCCGCCGGGCTTTCGCTTCAGCGCCGGGTATCCGCTTCGGGGGCTGTGCGTCGTGCCGTCGCGATCCAGGATAGCGCGCCACACACCAGTGAGCTGCCGAGCACGAACAGGTGCAGCGAAACGGCCGCGGCGAGCGCGGTCGCCGCGGGCACACCCGACGCGGCGAGCGCCGCGGTCACGGCGGCCTCGTAGGTGCCCGCCGCCGCCGGCCCCTGGACCGGGATCAGGGCCGCGACCTCGGCGGCGACCACCGCGAGCAGGGCGGTGGCCGGATCGAGCGTGGTGACCGCGGTCAGCCACAGGCCCAGCGCCGTAAACTTCAGCAGCCAGGCCGCCAGTGTCCAGCCCCCGAGGTGGAGATAGGCCGCCGCTCCCGGCGGTGCATGGTCGCGCACGACGTGGAGCACGCGGCCCAGCTTGCCGCTGTCGGGCACCCGGCGGCGCCACCAGGGATGGCGCAGCACCGCCCACAAGGCGATCGGGCCGATCAGAGCGGCGGCTGCGCCCAGGGCAGCGGGCGCCTGGCCGGTCGGCGCGAGCACGATGGCCGCGGCGAGCATCCCGAGGACCTGGACGTCGAGCAGCCGGATCCAGAACAGCAACGCCAGGCCCTCGCCGAAACGGCGACCGCATTCACGCGCGAGCAGCCACGGTAGGGCAAACTCGCCGGCGCGCGCTGGCAGCGTGTTGATCGCCGCGAGGTGAATGGTCGTGACGCGGAACAGCGTGAGCAACGGCGGTCGTGGTGCCAGGGCGAGCCCGATGCGCACGGCACGCGCCGCGTAGCTGGCCACCATCAGCGCGAAGCAGCCGGCGATCGCCGGGGCGCCGGCGGCGAGCCAGGCGGACGCGATGCGGTCCCAGCCGACGAGCCACTGCACACCCGCGACCACGGCCAGCAGCACGGCAAAGCCGACGACACGGCGCAGTCCGGAAGGCAGACGTTCCGCGAGCCGGCTCATGCGGCGCCGATCCGTGTCCGGCAAGGTCGAGTCATGGCAAGCGTCCGGCCGGCGGCTCGTGAGTGCGCGCCATGATACATGCCCGCCCCGCGTTGCAGGGCTGCGGCGCCATAGGGGCCGTGCCAGGGCAGCGTCGCAGGGCGCTCGGGCGCGTCTGGATACCCGACTACCGGCCTTGGCACGGCTCCGACCATACCGCGACCTACTGCCCGAATTTCCCGGTCGATTCGTGGTCTTCCGGTGCCGCCTCAATGCCCTTGCATCGGTTCAACGGGGATCCCGCACCTTGCAGTCCGCCTGAAAATGCGTTTAACGTATACTGTATACAGTATGTATCGGGTGAGTGATGGACGCGATCGGCAACCAGAAGCCCCTGCCCGAGCTGGTCTACGAGCGGGTCGTCGAGGCGATCTGCAACGGCTCGCTGGCGCCCGGCGAGCGCGTGACGCAGGCGGGGCTGGCCGGCGAGCTGGACGTCTCCCGCCTGCCCGTCGGCCAGGCCCTCAAGCGGCTCGAGGCCGAGGGCTTCGTGCGACCGACGGGGCGCCGCGGACTCCGGATCGCGCCGCTCGAGGAGCGTTTCGTGCGCGAGCTCTACGAGTTCCGCGCCGGAATCGACCTGGTCAGCGCCGGTCTGGCCGCGCGCAGCGCGGATCCGAATCTGCGGGGGCGTGGTGACGCCATCATCGAACGCGGACGGCGCGCGGCCCACGGCCGCGACATCCCTGAGCTGATCGCCGCCGACATGGCGTTCCATCAGCTCATCTACGAGGCCGCCGGCAACGGCTTGATTCTCGACACGATGGCCTCGCACTGGAATCACACCCGCCGCGTCATGCAGACGATCCTGAGCGACGACCGCCACCAGGAACAGGTGTGGTGCGATCACGCCGACATCCTCGAGGCGGTGTGCTCGGGTGACGTCGCCGAGGCAGAGCGGCTGGCGCGCCGGCACGCCGAGCGTGCGGCGGACTGGTTCAAGCATGAAGTGGCGCGGGCGGAAACGGCCGCGCGCGCCGGCACCGGAGAGGGGTGACAGGCATGGCGGACAACGCAGCGCGCCCGGCGCAGGAGTCGGGCGGGAACATCCGGGTACTGCTCGCCAAGGTCGGTCTCGACGGCCACGACCGTGGGGTCAAGGTCGTGGCGCGTGCCCTGCGCGATGCAGGCATGGACGTCGTCTATTCCGGCCTGCACCGCACGCCGGAGGAGGTGGTGGCCGCGGCCGTGCAGGAAGACGTCGACATCCTCGGCGTATCGATCCTCTCCGGCGCGCACATGACCGTGTTCCCGCGCGTGATGCAGGCGCTCGAGGACAGCGACGCCGAGGACATCATCGTCGCCGCGGGCGGCGTCATCCCCGACGACGACATCGGCAGGCTGAGCGACATGGGCGTGCGCAAGGTCATGCTGCAGGACACACCGCCCGACGAGATCGTGAACGCCTTCCGCGAGCTCGTCGCCGAGCGCGGACCGCGCTGATCCCGATGCCCGTTCGACCGGGTTCACCGCGGGTGAATGCCGCCGTGGCGTGCACGAGGACTCACGCCAAGGCGCCAGGCACGCCAAGGGAATGAACATGGATCGGAGCGTGTTCTGCGCGAATGAGGCGCGCCGGAGGACCCGTACATGGCAGGCCGGACCGCGGGCGGTGGTGTCACGAAGAGCGCATATGCACGTCGCGTCGGGATACGGCGTCGTGTCAACGCATTTTTCATTCTTGGCGTGCTTGGCGTCTTGGCGTGGTCCCGCCGGCACTGGGCTGGATCAGCCGCCCGGCCGCGCGGCCCCACGTGGAGATTGAGTGATGGAAGAGTGGAAATTCCCGCCGCACTACGACGACGACTACTTCCCCGAGGGGGATAGCCGCTACTGGTTCCCCGAGCGCGAGACGATGGATCCGGCCGCGCGCGACGCGAGGATCGTCGAGCGCATCCGCGAGGTCATGCATTACGCTTGGGACAACGCGCCGTTCTACCGCAGGAAGTGGGAAGACGCCGGCGTGCACCCGGACCAGATCCGATCGCTAGAGGACTTCGAGGAGCGCGTGCCGGTCATCACCAAGCAGGACCTGCGCGATGCACAGGAAGCGGCGCCGCCATTCGGCGACTACCTGTGCGTGCACGACAGCGAGATCCACCACATCCACGGCACGTCCGGCACGACCGGCCGGCCGACCGCCTTCGGCATCGGCCGGCGCGACTGGAAGACGATTGCCAACAACCAGGCGCGCGTGATGTGGGGCATGGGCCTGCGGCCCGGCGACATGGTCTTCATCGCCTCGGTGTTCAGCCTCTACATGGGGTCCTGGGGCACACTCGCCGGCGCCGAGCGCCTCGGCTGCAAGTGTTTCCCGTTCGGTGCCGGTGCGCCGGGCATGACCCGGCGTGCCGTGACCTGGCTGAAGATGATGCAGCCCGCGGCGTTCTACGCCACGCCGTCGTACGCGCTGCGCCTCGCCGAGGTCGCGCAGGAAGAGGGCATCGACCCGCGCGAGTTCGGCCTGCGCATCATGTTCTTCTCGGGTGAGCCGGGCGCCTCGATCCCGGGCATCCGCGACCGCATCGCCGACATCTTCGGCGCGCGCGTGGTCGATTCGGGCACGATGGCCGAGATCACACCCTGGATGAACGGCGCCGGCAGCGCCGAAACCGACGGCATGCTCCTGTGGCAGGACATGGTCTACGGCGAGGTGTGCGATCCGCACACGCAGCGGCGCGTGCCGTACGGCCAGCAGGGCACGCCCGTGTACACCAACCTCGAGCGCACCTCGCAGCCGATGATCCGCCTGCTCTCGGGCGATCTCACGCACTGGGTCATGGAGGAAAATCCGTGCGGTCGCACCTACCCGCGCCTGCCGCGCGGCATCTACGGGCGCATCGATGACATGTTCCAGGTGCGCGGCGAGAACGTGTACCCGAGCGAGATTCACGCCACGCTCAACCGGATGGAGGGCTACGGCGGCGAGCACCGGATCGTCATCACGCGCGAAGGCAGCATGGACGAGCTGCTGATCCGGCTGGAGCCGAGCAAGCACGTCGAGGCGCGCGGTGCCGACGCCGTGGAGGAATTCCGCGACCGGGCCAAGGACGACCTCGAGCGCATGCTCGGTTTCCGCGTGGGCATCGAGATGGTCGCGTCCGGCACGTTCCCGCGCACCGATTTCAAGGCGAAGCGCGTGATCGAGGACCGCGACCTCTACCGGAGCCTGCGCGAGGAGGCCTCGTGACTGATCGTGTCGCCTCCGCCGAGCTCGCCCGGCGCGTGCTCGACGGCAACCTGCGCGCCGCGGCCCGCCTGATCACTCGGGTCGAGAGCGGCGACGAGGAATGCCGTCCGGCGCTGGCGGAACTCTATCGACACACGGGGCATGCGCACGTCGTCGGCATCACGGGCGTGCCCGGCTGCGGCAAGTCCACTCTGGTCACGCACCTGGCACGGACGATCCGCGCCGACGGCCGCAGCGTCGGCGTCGTCGCGATCGACCCCTCGAGCCCGTTCTCCGGCGGCGCCATCCTGGGCGACCGCATCCGCATGTCGGATCTCGTCGATGATCCCGGCGTGTTCATCCGCAGCATGGCGACGCGCGGCGCCCTCGGTGGCCTGGCGAAGGCTGGCCTGGACGCCGTTGACGTGCTCGACGCGTCCGGGTTCGATGTGATCCTGGTCGAGACTGTCGGCGTGGGTCAGGACGAGGTGGACATCGTCCAGGCGGCCCACACGACCGTCGTCGTGTCGGCTCCCGGCCTCGGCGACGACATCCAGGCGATTAAGGCCGGCGTGCTCGAGATCGCCGACATCCACGTCGTGTCCAAGGCCGACCGGCCCGACGCCAACCGCACCGTCTCCGAGCTCAAGACCATGCTCATGATGAGCATGCCGCGCGGCGAGGGGCAGTGGTACACGCCCGTCGTCCCGACCAGCGCGGAGACGGACCTGGGGTTCGGCGAGCTGCGCGACGCCATGGATCGCCATCGCGGGCACCTGATCGACAGCGGCGCGCTCGAGGCCAAGCGCAGCGAGATCGCCGCCAACCGCATGCTCAAGATCGCCGAGGGCATCGTGCGCGAGGACTTCCGCCGCCAGCGCGAGTCCGAGCTGGCCGACGTGCTCGCTCGTGTCAGCCGCCGCGAAACCGACCCGCACACGGGCGCACGCGAGCTGTTGACAGCTGTTCATTCGAGGATCCGCCATGAGTCAACAGCAGACCCTGTTCAGTAAGGAAGAGCTCGATCGCATCGACGCCGAGGTGCGCGACTGGGAGTCTAACGAGGTCGCCCGCTTCCTCGAGCGCGCGCCGGAACGGCGCAGCGCCTTTCGCACCGGCGCCGGCCAGGATGTGCAGCGCACGTACACGCCGGTCGACGTGTCGGAGACGCCGTGGGACGACATCGGCCTGCCGGGGCGCTACCCGTTCACCCGTGGCCCGTACCCGACGATGTACCGCGGGCGCAACTGGACCATGCGCCAGATCGCCGGCTTTGGCACGGCGGCCGATACCAACCGCCGCTTCCACTACCTGATGGCGCAGGGGCAGACCGGCTTGTCGATCGATTTCGACATGCCCACGCTCATGGGATTCGACTCCGACCACGACATGAGTGCGGGCGAGGTCGGCCGCGAGGGTGTGGCGATCGACACGCTGGTCGACATGGAGACCCTGTTCGAGGGTATCGATCTCGAGAAAATCTCCGTGTCGATGACGATCAATCCATCGGCCTGGATCCTGTTCGCGATGTACATCGCGGTCGCGGAGAAGAAGGGGTGCGACCCGAAAATGCTCTCGGGGACGATCCAGAACGACATCCTCAAGGAGTACATGGCGCAGAAGGAATGGATCTACCCGGTGCGCCCGTCGCTGCGCATCGTGCGCGACTGCATTACCTACGGCGCGCAGCACCTGCCGCGCTACAATCCGCTCAACATCAGCGGCTACCACATCTCCGAGGCCGGTGCAGTGGCGACCCAGGAGGTCGCCTACACCATGGCGAGCACGATCCAGTACGTGCAGGAGGCGGTCGACGCCGGCGTCGGCGTCGACGAGTTCGCGCCGCGCCTGTCGTTCTTCTTCGTCAGCCAGGCGGACTTCTTCGAGGAGATCGCCAAGTTCCGCGCCGCGCGGCGCGTATACGCGAAGATCATGGCCGAGCGCTTCGGCGCGAAGAAGCCGGAGTCCTGCCGCCTGCGCTTCCACGCGCAGACGGCGGCGGCCACGCTGACCAAGCCGCAGCCGCAGGTGAACATCGTGCGCACGGCGTTCCAGGCCATGTCCGCGGTGCTCGGCGGCGCACAGTCGCTGCACACCAACGGCCTGGACGAGGCCTACGCCATCCCGACCGAAGAAGCGATGAAGATCGCCCTGCGCACCCAGCAGGTGATCGCGCACGAGACGGGCGTCACCGACGTCGTCGACGGCATCGGCGGCTCCTGGTATGTCGAGAACCTGACGACGCGCATCGAGAGCGAGGTCTGGCACATCCTCGACGAGGTCCAGGAGCTCGGCGGAACCATCCAGTGCATCGACGACGGCTACTTCCAGCGCGGCATCTCGGATTCCGCCTACGACTACGCGGTGCGAAAGGCCAGCGGCGACCGCCCGGTGATCGGTGTGAACTGCTACGTCGAGGAAGAGGGTGACCCGGACGTGGAGGTGCACCCGCACGACCCGGAGACCGAGCGCAGGCAGATCGAGCGCCTGCAGCGCGTGCGCGCCGAGCGCGACGAGAGCGAGGTGCAGCAACTGCTCGAGAAACTGCGCAACACCGCCGAGGACGAGACGCAGAACCTCATGCCGGTGACCATCGAGCTCGTCAAGGCCGGCGCCTCCATGGGCGACATCGTCGAGACCCTGCGCGAGCTCTGGGGCACCTACCGCGAAACGCCGGTCATCTGACCGGGGTCAGCGCGGGAACCATGAATGAACATGGAGTCGGTGGGGAGCCGGTCTGCGGAGTGTTCCGGGGTCCCGGCGGGTCACTGGCCCGAGTCGTCCGAACTCGAGCGCTGCTGGCGGGCCTTGACCTGTAGAGCCTGGCGGATGGCGCGCGCGACGGCCTGTTGCATGGCCCTGGTGTAGCGTTCCACCACGCGGTTCGCTATCGCCTCGATCTCGGCGTCGGACAGGGTGGGGTCCGCGTCGCTTCCCGACTCGCCGCCTTCGTCCGACCGCAGCTGTTTCGGCTCGCCGTTGCCCTCGCGCACGACCTCGTCGAGCAGCGGGATGTCGTTGTCGTCCTGTTGCGCCATGTCAGCTCAGGCGGTGGTAGTGCAGCTCGTAGCCGCGGTCGCGGTAGAAAGCATAGCGCGTCCGGCCGTGCTTGCGGATATCCTCGTCCTGGTTGATCACCTCGGCCACGCGCTCGAAACGGGAGAAGAACGGCGGCACCTCCCCGTCCTCGTTGATCAGCAGCTCGCGGCCGTCGTCGGGCTCGCCGCCTTCGCCGACGATGATCGGGCAGACGCCGTCGATCTCGTCGCCCGCGCGCTCGTGCGGCACGAAGCTGCCCTGGCTGAAGGTCCACAGGCGATCGTCCAGAGCGGCCGCGCCCTTCGGCGCGTGGATCCACACCCGGTGGCCGAGGCCATAGGCCTTGGCGGCCACGCGGCAGACGTAGGTCTGCCGCGTCTCCTCGTCGGCGTCCGGCAGGATGTAGAAATCGACGCGCGTCACTTCGCGTGGTGGTCCAGGATGTACTGCATCAACAGCGGCACCGGACGGCCGGTCGCGCCCTTGTCATTGCCGCTCGTCCAGGCCGTGCCCGCAACGTCGAGATGGGCCCACTTGCCGAAATCCTTCGTGAAGCGCGCCAGGAAGCAGGCCGCCGTGATCGTGCCTGCGGGACGCCCCCCGATGTTCGCGAAGTCGGCGAACGGGCTCTTGAGCTGCTCCTGGTAGTCGTCCCACAGCGGCAGGCGCCAGCAGCGGTCGCCGCTCTTGTAGCCCGCTTCCTCGATCTGCTTCGCGAGCTGGTCGTTCGGCGTGAGCAGCGCCGAGGCGTGCGATCCCAGCGCGATGATGCACGCACCGGTGAGCGTCGCCATGTCCAGGATGGCCTCGGGCTCGAAGCGTTTCGCGTAGGTCAGGGCGTCGCACAGGATCAGGCGGCCCTCGGCGTCCGTGTTCAGGACCTCGACCGTCTGGCCCGACATCGTCCTGACGATGTCGCCCGGGCGCGTCGCATTGCCGTCCGGCATGTTCTCCGTCGTGGGCACGACACCGATCACGTTCGCCTTGATGCCCATCTCGGCACAGGCGCGCATCGCGCCGAACACGCCGGCGGCGCCGCCCATGTCGTACTTCATCTCGTCCATGGCCGCGGCCGGCTTGATCGAGATGCCGCCGGTGTCGAAGGTCACGCCCTTGCCGACGAGGACGACCGGCTTGTCCTTCTTCGTCCCGCCCCGGTATTCCATGGTGATCAGCTTCGCGGGCTGGCGGCTGCCCTGGCTCACGGCGAGCAGGGCGCCCATGCCGAGCTCGCGCATCTCGTCCTCGTCGAGGACCGTGGTCTTGATCGAGCCGTATTCCTTCTCTAGGGCCTCCGCCTGCTCGGCGAGGTGCGTGGGCGTGCATACATTGGCGGGCCGATTCGCCAGGTCCCTGCAGAGCGACACCCCGGAGGCGATGCCGCGGGCCTCCGCAATGCCGGATTCGGCTTCCTTGCGGTGCGTCTTGTCCTCGACGGCGATGAGCAGCTTCCCGAGCGGCTTCTCCGGCGTCTCGGGCTCGCTCTTGAACTCGTCGAAACGGTAGCGGCTGGACTCGGTCATCTCGACGATGGCGCGCGCCTTGCCGTGCTCGTCGAGGCCCTTGACCTTTGCACCGCCCAGGCAGGTCACCGCGTCGGTGGCGCCGCAGCTCTCGAGCAGGCGCGCCGCGAGCGCATTGGCGCGCCGGAAGCCCTTGTCATCGAAATCCCTGGCCTTGCCGCATCCGATCAGCACGACGCGTTTCGCGGCCACGCCGGGCACGTCGTACAGCGTCAGCGAGGTATTCGGCTTGCCATCGAGATCCCCGCTGGCCAGGACCGACTTGATGTGACCTTCACTCGCCTTGTCGACCGCGGCGCCGAGTCCGGACAGCTTGCGGCGATCGAACACGCCGATGACGAGCGCGCCGGTCTTCTGCCTGGCGGGATTGGCGGTCGAGACGGTGAATTCCATCGGATCTCCCTGCGGGTGCGGTGGTGAGGCGTGCCCTGCCGCCATGCGGCATCTCCGGGTTGGCCGGCGATTATACGTGCGATGACCGGCGCGGAGCCATGCGCCGGCCCGTGCCGCCGCCGGCCGCGGTTTTGCCTGGGGGCGGGACAGTGGGCAAAATCCGTGCAGCCCTCCGGCCGCCCGAGCCCGTCCGATGTCGCTGACTGTCGTCGACCGCTATGTACTGCGCGAGATCCTCCAGACCTGGGGCGCGGTGACGGCCGTCCTGCTGCTGATCCTGGTGGCCAACTCGCTGGCGTACATGCTCGGCCGCGTCGTCGACGGCGAGCTCGCCGCCGACATCGTCATTCCGCTGTTCCTCACGACCGTGACCGGCTACATCATGACGCTGGTCCCCGTCGGTCTGTACCTCGGCATCCTCCTGTCTTTCGGGCGCATGTACGCCGAGAGCGAGATGTCCGCCCTCGGTGCCTGCGGTATCGGTCTGGCGCGCCTGTACCGCCCGGTGTTCATCGCGGCGGCAATCGGCACCGTCATCACGGCGGTCCTCACGATGTGGCTGTCGCCGTGGGCCAATCGTGTCGAGCACGACATCAAGGCACAGGCGGCGGCGCGCTCCGACCTCGCGGGCATCGTGGCCGGCCGGTTCAACCGCACCGCCGATGGTCACGTGGTGATATTCGCCGAGCGGCGCGACGAGGAGGAAGGCCGCCTCGAGGAGGTGTTCGTCGAGGCGCGCGATCCTGACGGCACTACGCACCTGGTGCGTGCGCGCGGCGCGGTCGAGCGCGTCGATCCGGAAACGGGATCGCGGTTTCTCGAGTTCCGCGACGGTGAGCGCTACACGGGCACGCCCGGCTCGCCCGAGTTCCGCGTGGTCGAGTTCGTGCGCCACGGCATCCGCGTGCCGGAGCACTCGGTCACGGCGGGGCAGCTGGACCTCGAGGCGCGCACGCTGCAGGACCTGTGGCAGGTGGGGACGCCGGCCACGATCGCGCAGGTGCAGTGGCGCATCTCGCTGCCGCTTGTGTGTCTCGTGCTCGCCTTCGCCGCACCGCCGCTGAGCCAGACATCGCCGCGCAAGGGCCGTTACGGCAAGATCGGCATCGCGCTGCTGATCTATCTCGTCTATGTCAACGTGCTCGTCGCCGCACGCAAGGCGGTCGCGGACGAGACGGTGAGCACCGCGATCGGGATGTGGTGGGTGCAGATCGTCTCGGTCGCGCTGGTGTTCGGGCTGATCGTGAAACGACAGGGGTGGCGCTGGACACGCGCGGTGCTCACGCGGCGCTGGAGGGACGCCCTGTGAGACTGCGCCTGACGCGCTACGTCGTACGCACCGTCATCAGCGGCGCGCTGCTGGTGCTGGCGATCCTCGTCGGCCTCGACACCGTGTTCTCGTTCTTCGGCGAGCTCGGCGAGATCGGCAAGGGCGACTACACGATGCTCACCGCCGCGACCTACATGCTGCTGCGGGTACCATGGCGCATCTACGAGCTGTTCCCCGCGGCCGTCGCCATCGGTGGCGTACTGGGGCTCGGGTCGCTGGCGGCCAATTCGGAGCTCGTGGTGATGCGCGCGGCCGGCATCTCCGTGCGCCAGATCGTCGCCATGGTGATGCAGGGCGGCATCGTGCTGATGCTCCTGATCGTGGCCCTAGGCGAGGGCGTCGCGCCGCCGGCACAGCAATACGCCGAGCGCATGCGCGCCGCCGCCATCGCGGGGCAGGGCGACATGCGCGGCGAGCATGGCCTCTGGGTGCGTGACGACGGGCGCTACATCAATGTCGGCACGATTCTCCCGGGCTACGTGCTGCGTGACGTGGACGTGTACGAGTTCGAGGAGCGCCGCCTCGTGCGCGCCCTCCACGCGCACCGCGCGGTCTATCGCGACGGGGAATGGCGCGTGTTCGACATCGACAGCACCCGCCTGCAGGACGGCCGCATCGAGACCGGGCACGAGGACGACGCGGTCTGGCAGCGCCTGGTGCGGCCCGAATTGTTCCAGCTGCTCGCCGTGAGCCCCGACAGCCTGCCGATCTGGCGCCTCAAGGAATATGTCGACTACCTGCGCGACAATCGGCTCGACGCGGGCCGGTTCGACCTGGCCTTCTGGGACAAGATCGCCACGCCCCTGTCCACCCTGGTCATGCTGTTGCTCGCGCTGCCGGTGATCTTCGGCTCGACGCGCAGTGCCGGGGCGGGGCAGCGCATCTTCATCGGCAGCCTCATCGGCGTTGGCTACTTTCTCGTCTCGCGCCTGTTCGCGCACATCGGTATCGTCTACGGTCTGGCGGCGCCGGTCGCGGCGCTGGCGCCGGCAACGCTGTTCACCATCGTCGGCCTGTGGGCCTTGCGCCGCACTGTCTGACGCATGCCGTGTTATACACGCGCGCGAGACGAATGCCGGACAAGACGCACGCACGACGCTGCCGATGTGCGCGTGCATGACAGTCCGCTTTCCGAACCGCCGTGGACCGGTACAGTTGTCTTCCGTTTCCGCGCTGCCCGGTTCAGCTCGTGCGGCGCAGTTCCGTGTCTGATAGACGGTCGTGCCACGCCCGTCCCTCGCGGTCGACCAGGCACCACCAGAAGCCCGCTCCGAGCGCCGCCCAGGAGATGATCGCGGCGAGAAATCGCAGTGCGGCATCGCGCCAGCGGACCCGTTCCCCGGTGCTTCGAGCGAGCCTGATGTGCCAGGTGCGCATGCCGATGGTCTGGCCGCCGTGGGTCCAGAAGCCCCCGAAAAACGCGAATGCGACCAGCACTAGATAGCCGTTGAACAGCGGCGAATGCTCGACTGCACCGCCGTGCAGAAGGACGATCGGCACGGTCGCGAAGAACAGCACGGCGACCAGGACGAGGGCATCGTAGACGATCGCCGCAAGGCGGCTTCCCAGGCCACAGCGGACAGTTGAAGACATGCGGAATCCCGTTGTCGTGAATGATGATAGTGCGACGGCGATCGCCGGACTCGAGATGGATCGAAGGGACATCGGCACCGTCGTTCGTACCGATGTGAGCCGGGTCACATGCGCGAACTTCGGTATCATTGCGGAAAGCATACGACAATCGCAATTGCAAACGAGCGTTGCACTTCTATAATGCGGGGTGCATTGCCACTCACGGGAGTCTTTGAATATGCCCCGCATGAAGGAGAACGCGCCGTCGGATACCACCGTCGCCGCCGCCATGTCGCCTTCGGGAACGCAGAGCGTATCCGGCAAGAAGACGGCATCCAAGAAGAAGTCCTCGGGCCGCAAGAAGGCTGCCTCGAAGAAGAAGAGCGGTTCGAAGAAGAAGTCCGCTTCCAAGAAGAAGGCGGGCTCCAAGAAGAAGGCTGCTTCGAAGAAGAAGGCCGGAAGCAAGAAGAAGGCCGCTTCCAAGAAGAAGGCCACTGCAGCATCCGTCGCCCAGCGCCTGCGAGCCCAGGTTTCCGAGCTCAAAGCCGAACTCAAGGAAGCCAAGGACGAACTGAAGTCCGTCCAGCAGCGTGAAACGGCCCTGCGCAAGCTCTCGGAGAAGCGCGACAAGGCCATGACGAAGGCGGCCGAGAAGCTCGAGCGGGAGGAGCTCAAGCGCATCGATAAGCTCGGTGCGACCAAGAAGCGGCGCTCGAAGAAGAAGGCTGCAAGCAAGAAGGGCAGCGCTCGCAAGAAGACTGCAGCTAGCACCAGCTAGTCGCGACTCGCTCGCGATTGCAGCCCTGGGGGGACGGCCGGGCGGTCGTCCCCTTTTTTTGGCGCAGGATGCCCGCGTCGCGCTGGATCGCCGCGGCGCCCGCTCGGCGCCTCGCGATGACGTCGGTGGCACCTCGACACTCTGCAGGCCGGCCCTTGTCGGCAATGTGGCGGAGAACCCATGCCGGCGGCACAGTGTCGGTCGGTTCCGCGCCCGCCAATTGACGCCGCCTGCAACTGCGGGGTGGCCAGGCCCGCTTGCGCGGCATCGTACGCGGGCGCCAGTGACTTGCGCCCGGCCGGACATCGGACTGAACGATCCCCCGCCCGTCGGGTACACTGAGTCGGCCAATGAGCACGCAGCCCGACAATGCCGAATCCGGCGCGACCAACGCGGACGATGCCGTCATCGATCGTTTCCTCGATACCCTCTGGATGGAGCGCGGACTGCGGCCCAACACGCTGACGGCCTATGGCAACGATCTGCGCGCACTGTCCCGCTGGCTGGCCGCTCGCGACAGAGACCTGATGCGTGCCAGCCGTTCCGACCTCCAGGGCTGTCTCGCCGACCGTGTCCAGGCCGGAATCCGCCTGCGCAGCATCCGGCGTCTGCTGTCGAGCGTGAAGCGGTTCTATCGGCACCAGGTCCGCGTGGGCAACCTGGTCGAGGATCCGAGTGCACGCATCGATACACCGAAGCTCGGCCGCCCCTTGCCCGACAGCCTTTCCGAGACCGAGGTGGACGCACTGCTCGATGCGCCCGATACGAACACGCCGCGCGGCCTGCGCGACCGCGCGATGCTGGAGACGCTGTACGCCTGCGGCCTGCGCGTCAGCGAGCTCGTCGGCCTGGAGAGCGGTGCCCTGAATCGCACGCACGGGGTGGTGCGTCTCGTCGGCAAGGGCGGCAAGGAGCGCCTGGTGCCGGTTGGCGAGCAGGCGCTAGACTGGATCGATCGCTACCTTCGGGAGGCCCGCAGCGAGCTGCTCCGGGGACGCGCCGGCACCGACGCGCTGTTCGTCACCGAGCGCGGCGGCCCGATGACGCGGCAGGCGTTCTGGTATATCGTCAAGCGCTATGCGCGGGCAGTCGGGATAGAGCGCCCCCTGTCGCCGCACACGCTGCGCCACGCGTTCGCCACGCACCTGCTGAACCATGGCGCGGACCTGAGGGTCGTGCAGATGCTGCTGGGACACAGCGATCTCTCGACCACGCAGATCTACACGCACGTCGCGCGGGCGCGGCTGCAGGAACTGCACGCGCGTCATCATCCGCGCGGTTAATACGAGCCGGCCCCGTGGCCGGCGGGAATCTTTCGGGGCCGACAGGGTCCCAGCTACCAGACGCAATCACCGGAACGCACTCATGCAGCCTTTTCGACGCCAGCGCGTGCTCGTCGCCGCGGTCTTCCTGCTCGGCTCGGCCACGGTCCTCGCCGCCGACGACACCTCCGGCGAGATCGAGCAGCTCCGTGCCCAGATCGCCGAGCAGTACCCGGGCTTCGAGGTCGACTCGATCCGGGCGACGCCGCTCGACGGCATCTTCGAGATTGTCTCGGGCACCGACATCATGTACATGACGGGCGACGGCAAGTACCTGCTGCGCGGCTCGCTGATCGACCTCCAGGCCAAGCGCAATCTCACTGCGGAACAGCACGGCGAGCTGGTCCATCAGGTCGTCGACGCGCTGGGCGACGACAGCATGCTGGTCTACCAGCCCGCCCAGGGGCCGGCGCAGCACACCATTACCGTGTTCACCGACACGACCTGCCCTTACTGCCGCAAGCTGCACCAGGATCTCATGCAGATGATCCAGCGCTACCCGGTGAAGGTGCGCTACCTGATGTTCCCGCGCGCGGGCCTGGATTCCGGTGCGGCGGACGAGCTGCGCAACGTCTGGTGCGCTGACGACCCGCAGGCCGCGCTGACGACAGCCAAGAGCGGTGGCTCCGTCCCGACGCGTGACGACAGCTGCACCACGCCGATCCGCGAGCACTGGCAGGTCGCGCACGACATCGGTGTCAACGGCACCCCCTACCTGCTGCTTGACGACGACGGGCCCGTGTTCTCCGGCTACCGCCCGGCGCACCAGCTGCTGACCATGTTGGGCATCAAGCCCCGCGACGCGGCAGAAAAGACCTCTGAGCAATCCTCCGGCAGCTAGCCGCACCGGCGCCGGGGGCGGCCGCGTGGCCGTGTGATCGCAGGTAGCACGGTATCCGAGCGGGTCTGGATAACCACGAATGGACACGAATCAACACGAATGGGCGTTCGTGGGGCGGTATGACAGGAGGAGCTGCGCTGAGAATGGTCGTATCACGCGTAGGCCGATCCGCGCGGCAGCGCATGCCGGCGCCGCGCTGACGGTCAGATAGGCCTATCCGCCCCCGGATTCACCCGCCATCTTTTGGATTCGGGTCCCAAGGCGCCTTCATTGCTCTCAGCGAAGCTCACTCGCGCATGAGGCTCCAAGCGGCAGCATTGCTCGGCCCGTCCATGTGTCTTGCCCCTCCGGAGCTGGCGCGATGATTCGTTCCTGACGAATCACTCGTGTGCATTCGTGGTTATCCAGGCGCGCAATGCCGCCCTACGACCGTGCCCGGGCACGGCCACGACGCTGGCGCGCCCCCCTGTCCCCAACGCCCGGTTTCGTTACAATATCTTGGGGTCCTCCGCCGGGAGGACCCCTCTATATTGGATGTCCGGAGATGCCGCCCCGATGACCACCGCCGCCTACGATTCCTCCGCGATCGAGGTTCTGTCCGGCCTGGAGCCCGTGCGCAAGCGCCCGGGCATGTACACCGACACGACCCGGCCGAACCACCTCGCGCAGGAGGTCATCGACAACGCCGTCGACGAGGCGCTGGCGGGCTACGCCAGGCGCATCGACGTCACGCTCGGGGCGGACGGCTCGCTCGAGGTCATCGACGACGGCCGCGGCATGCCGGTGGACAAGCACCCGCAGCTGAAGAAGCCCGGCGTCGAGGTGATCCTCACCACGCTGCACTCCGGCGGCAAGTTCTCCGAGGGCCACTACCGGTTCTCCGGCGGCCTGCACGGCGTCGGCGTGTCGGTGGTCAACGGGCTCTCGCGCCACCTCGAGGTGAGCGTCAAGCGCGGCGGCAAGGAATACGCGATGGCCTTCGCCGGCGGCGAGAGGCAGAAGGATCTCGAGGTCGTCGGCAAGGTGGGCCAGCGCAATACCGGCACGCGCCTCAAGTTCCTGCCGGACGCCAAGTATTTCGATAGCGTGAAGTTCAACAAGCAGCGCCTCACGCAGTTGCTGCGCGCCAAGGCGGTGCTGTGCCCGGGCCTGCTCGTCACCTGGCACGACGAGGCCGCACAGGAGAAGCTGCAGTGGCAGTACGACGACGGCATGCCGGACTACCTGCTGCAGGCGCTCGGCGACGTGCCGCTGACGCCGGAGCAGCCCTTCGTCGGCCACATGACCGGCGAGCACGAGGCGGCCGACTGGGCGGTCACCTGGCTGCCCGAGGGCGGTGATGGCTTCACCGAGAGCTACGTCAACCTGGTGCCGACGCCGCAGGGCGGGGCGCACGTCAATGGTCTGCGCAGCGGCCTGACCGAGGCGCTGCGCGACTTCGCCGACCGTCGGGGGTTGCTGCCGCGCGGCGTGAAGATCACCGCCGACGACGTCGTCGAGCATGCAAGCTGGGTGCTGTCGGTCAAGCTGCAGGATCCGCAGTTCGCCGGCCAGACCAAGGAGAAGCTGTCCTCGCGCTCCTGCCAGGCGTTCGTCTCCGGTGTCGTCAGTGACTATTTCGAGCAGTGGCTCAACCGTCATCCGCAGTCGGGCGACGCGCTGGCGCAGCTGGCGATCAGCACCGCGCAGAGCCGCCAGCAGAAGGCGCGCAAGGTGCAGCGCAAGAAGGTCGCCAGCGGCCCCGCGCTGCCCGGCAAGCTCGCCGACTGCACCAGCCAGGACGTCAGCCGCACCGAGCTGTTCCTGGTCGAGGGCGATTCGGCCGGCGGCTCCGCCAAGCAGGCGCGCGACCGCGAGTTCCAGGCCGTGATGCCGCTGCGCGGCAAGATCATGAACACCTGGGACGTGAAGCCCGAGGAAGTGCTCGGCTCGCAGGAAGTGCACGACATCACGGTCGCGCTCGGCGTCGAGCCGGGCAACGCCGACCTCGGCAAGCTCCGCTACAACAAGCTCTGCATCCTCGCGGACGCCGACTCCGACGGCGCCCACATCGCCACCCTCCTGTGCGCGCTTTTCGTGCGCCACTTCCGCCCGCTCGTCGCCGCGGGCCACGTCTACGTCGCCATGCCGCCGCTGTACCGCATCGACATCGGCAAGAACGTCTATTACGCGATCGACGACGAGGAGAAGGACGGTGTCCTCGAGCGCATTGCCGCGGAGAAGCAGAAGGGCAAGCCGCAGGTCACCCGCTTCAAGGGCCTGGGCGAGATGGACCCGCTGCAGCTGCGCGAGACCACCATGGCTCCCGAGACCCGCCGCCTCGTCCAGCTCACCATCGCCGACGGCGACGACACCAACAAGATGCTCGACATGATGCTCGCCAAGAAACGCGTCTCGGACCGCCGCGCCTGGCTAGAGGAACGCGGCAACCTGGCCGAGATCCTCGGGTAGGGCTGTGCCTGGGCCCGGTAGCAGGGCGGCGTCGCGCGTCTGGATAACCACGAATGAGCAGCAAGAGCTGGGGCGGTGGGCTGCGGTGTCGTTGTGGCCGTGCCATGGCACGGGAGCAATCTCCCCGCGGTCCAACTTGCACACCCATCCTCGTTCATTCGTGGTTGCCGGGGATCAATACATCCGATGCCGGAATAGCCACCCCGCGAAAGCGAGGGCGACGCAGCCGATGATGGCCATGGGCCATAGCTGGGGGATGAGCAGCTCGAACGGGCTGCCCTTGAGGAACACGTCGCGCAGGATGATCATGAAGTAGCGCAGCGGGTCGAGCAGGGTGATCTTCTGGACGACTTCGGGCATGTTGTCGATCGGCGTCGCGAACCCTGAGAGGATGATCGCTGGCACCAGGAACAGGAACGCCCCCAGCAGCCCCTGCTGCTGGGTGACCGCCAGCGACGAGATCATCAGCCCCGCGCCGACCGCCGACAGCAGGAACAGCAACAGGCCGGCGTAGAGCGTCACCAGCTCCCCGCGCAGCGGCACCTGGAACCAGAGCACGGCGAGCGCCGTGATCACCGACGCCTCGAGCAGGCCGATCACGAACCCGGGCGCGGCCTTGCCGATGAGGATCTCCACCGGCCGCAGCGGCGTGACCAGCAACTGGTCGAACGTGCCGTGCTCGCGCTCGCGCGCGACGGTCAGCGCCGTCACCAGCATGGTCACCACCAGCGTCAGCGCGCCGACGATGCCCGGCACGATGAACCACTGGCTTTCCAGGTTCTCGTTGAACCACGCGCGCGTCACCAGCTCCGCCGGCGGGCCGCGCTGGCCGTGGGCCGCGGCCCACTCCTCGTTGAAGTCGGTGACGATGCCGCGCACGTAGCCGAGCACGATCGACGCGGTGTTCGAGTCGCGCCCGTCGATGATCACCTGCAGCGGCGCGCTGGCGCCTTCGGTCAGCAGCTTGCGGCTGAACTGCGGGCCGACGTGCAGGACCAGCAGCGCGTCCCTGTTGTCGATCAGCGGGCGGATCTCGTCGGCGTGCCGGATGCGCCGGACCAGGTGGAAGTTCGGCGAGCCCTCGAAGCGGGCGATGAGCTGGCGCGAGGCCGCGCTGCCGTCCTCGTCGTAGAGGGCGTAGGGCACGTCCGTGATGTCGAACGTCGCCGCGTAGCCGAATACCAGCAGCTGGATGATCGGCGGGCCGAAGATGACGAAGCGGCTCTTCTTGTCCTGCAGGAGCGCGAGGAACTCCTTGCGGACCAGAGCCAGGATGCGGCGCAGCGTGCCGATCATCGGCGTCACTCCAGCCGCTTGCGGGCGCGCCGCGCGATGGCGGCGAAGAAGATCGCCGCCAGCACCGCGAGGGCCCCCGAGTTGGCCAGCACCACCGGCCACACGTTGCCGGCCAGGAACACCGTCTGCAGGATCGCCACGAAGTAGCGCGCCGCGATCACGTGCGTGATCGCCTGCACCACGCCGGGCATGCTGCCGATGTCGAAGATGAAGCCCGAGAGGATGAACGCCGGCAGGAAGGTGACGACCAGCGCCGCCTGGCCGGCGACGAACTGGTTCTTCGCCAGGATCGAGATCAGCAGGCCCATGCCGAGGGCAACCAGCATGAACAGCGCCGACGTCGCCGCGAGCAGCAGCAGCGAGCCGCGCAGCGGCACGCCGAACAGGAACAGGGCCATCGCCACCGACAGCGCCATGCCGCCCATGCCGAGCACGAAGTAGGGGATCAGCTTGCCGAGCAGCAACTCGCGCATGGATACCGGCGTGACCATCAGCGCCTCCATCGTGCCGCGCTCCCACTCGCGCGCCATCACCATGGCGGTGAGCAGCGCGCCGATCAGCGTCATGATGATTGCGATCAGGCCCGGCACGATGAAGTTGCGGCTGCGCAGCTCGCTGTTGAACCACACGCGCTGCTCCAGTGCGACCGGCTGGTCCAGCTCCTCGCCGCGCGCCTGCGCCTGGCGCTGCAGCCAGGTCGCCCAGGCGCCCTGGACGTAGCCGATGATGATGCGGCCGGTGTTGGCGTCGACGCCGTTGACGATCACCTGGATGGGCGCGCCGCCGGCGCTGCGCAGGTCGCGTCCGAAGTCCGTGCGCAGGTGCACGATGCCCTTCACATCGCCCGCCATGACCGCGTCCTCGGCGGCGCGCATCGTGCCGAAGGTGGTTGTGTCGAAGTACTTCGAGTTGGTGAGCGCGGCGGTGAAATCGGCGGTGTCCGCCGTCGGCTGATCCGCGACTACGGCGATCGGTACGTGGTCGGCGTCGAGCGAGACGCCGTAGCCGAACAGCAGCAGCAGGATCACCGGCATCAGGAAGGCGATGGCGATGCTGCTGGGGTCGCGCCGGATCTGCAGGAACTCCTTGCGCACCAGCCCGCGCAGACGCATCGCGCCGCCGCCACGTCCCTTGCCGGCCGTGGCGCTCACGCGGCCGCTTCCTTTGCGTTCGTGTCGCGCTCGATGAGCGCGATGAACGCATCCTCCATGCTCGGGTCCGGGTTGTCCGCGTCGCGCGCGGCTTCCTTCACCTCGGTCGGCGTACCCAGGCTCAGGATGCGCCCCGCGGACATGATCGCCAGCCGGTCGCAGTATTCCGCTTCCTCCATGAAGTGCGTCGTCACCAGCACCGTCACGCCCGCCTCGGCCAGCGCGTTGATGCGCGCCCAGAACTCGCGCCGGGCGAGCGGGTCGACGCCCGAGGTTGGCTCGTCGAGGAACAGGATGTCCGGCTCGTGCATCAGCGCGCACGCGAGCGCCAGGCGCTGCTTGTAGCCGAGCGGCAGGTCGCCGCTGGTGGTGTCCCCTTGGTCGGTGAGCTCGAAGGTCTCCAGCGCCCAGGCGATGCGTTCGCGCCGCCGGGCGTTGCCGAGACCGTAGGCGCTGGCGAAGAACTCCAGGTTCTGGCCGACGCGCAGGTTGCCGTAGAGCGAGAACTTCTGGGACATGTAGCCGATGCGCTGGCGCGCGGCGGCGCGCGCGTGACGCAGGTCCACGCCGGCGACGCTCAGGTGCCCGCCGCTGGCCGGGAGCAGCCCGCAGAGCATGCGAAAGGTCGTCGATTTGCCCGCCCCATTCGCGCCCAGCAAGGCGAACACCTCGGCGCGGCACACGTCGAAGCTGACGTCCTGCACGGCCAGGAAGTCGCCGAAGCGGCGCTCGAGGTGGGCGACCTCGATCACGGCGTCGCTGCCGCTGCCATGCGCGCTGGTCCCCGCGTGCAGGGCCTCGGAGCCCGGCTTGCGCACGCCGCCGAGCGCGTCGATGAAGTGGTCCTCGAAGCGCGGCTCCACCGGCCGCAGTGCTAGGCCGTCGGTGCCGTCGAGGCCCTCCGGGCGCACGTCCTGCGCCAGCACTAGGCGCACGTGTTCGCGGCTGATCACCGCGTCCACCACGCCCTCGACGGCGGCCAGGCGCGTCTGCAGCGCGCGCTTGCTGGTGCCGGCAGGCACGTCCACGGCGAAAGTGCGCCCGGCAAGCGGTGTGCTGAACTCGGCCGGAGGACCGTGGCTCAGCACGCGGCCCTCGTGCAGCAGGATCACGTCGGCGCACCGCTCGGCCTCGTCGAGATAGGCCGTCGACAGCAGCACGGTCATGCCTTCCTGCTCGACCAGTCGGTAGACGATCGCCCACAGCTCGCGCCGGGAGACCGGGTCCACGCCCACCGTGGGCTCGTCGAGCAGCAGCAACTCCGGCGGGTGCACCAGCGTGCAGGCGAGGCCTAGCTTCTGCTTCATGCCGCCGGACAGCCGGCCGGCCAGGCGTGCGGTGAATGGGCCGAGGCCGGTCATGTGCATCAATTCGGCGTAGCGCTCGGCGCGCTCGGACGGCGGTACGCCCTGCAGGTCGGCGTAGAGGTCGAGGTTCTCCTGCACGGAGAGGTCCTCGTACAGCCCGAAGTGCTGCGGCATGTAGCCGATGCTCGCCTGCACCGCGAGGGCGTCGTGCTCGGCGTCGAGTCCGAGCACGGTCAGCGAGCCGGCATCGGGCCGCAGCAGGCCGGCGGCGAGGCGCATGAGGGTGGTCTTGCCGGCGCCGTCCGGCCCGATCAGCCCGGTCACCGCGCCGCAGCGCACCGACAGGCTGGCGCCGTCGAGCGCCTGCACGCTGCGCTTGCCGGCGACGAAGCGCTTGTCGACCCTGTCGACGACCAGTGCGGCGCCGTCCGCCGCGGCCATCAGCCGTTCCCGCAGTGCCCGGCCGCCGCGCCCAGCTGGTCCAGCGGCACGGTCACCGTCGCGGGCATGCCCAGACGCAGCTCGCCTTCCGGGTTGCAGACCATCACGCGCACCTGGTAGACGAGGTCCGTGCGCACGTCGCGCGTCTGCACCGACTTCGGGGTGAACTCTGCGGTGGGCGAGACGTAGCCGATCCAGGCCTCGTAGGCCTTGTCCGGGAAGGTGTCGGTGTGGACGGTCGCGCGCATGCCGGGCTGAACGTGCCCGAGCTCGGTCTCGCCGACGTACGCGCGCACCCACAGCGGGCTGGTCAGCGCGAGCGTGTAGACGGGGCGCTGCGGCGAGGCCATGTCGCCCGGTTGCAGCAGGCGCTGCTCGATCACGCCGTTGGCCGGTGCCGTGAGCGTTGTGTCGTCGAGATGCTGCTGCGCCAGCGCGAGCCCGGCGCGGTCCGCGCGCAGCTGGGCGGCGGCCGCGTCGATGTCCTCCCGGCGCGTGCCGGCGAGCGCGAGCTGCAGCGCCTCCTTCGACGCGCGCAGCTCGGCCTGCGCCATGTCCGCGTTGGCCCGGGCGTTGTCCGCCTCCTCGTCCGAAACCAGGTCCCGCGCCGCCAGGTTCGCCAGGCGTTTCGCGCTGCGCTCGGCGTTCTGTGCGCGGAAGTCCGCCGCCTGGACCTCGGCGCGCAGCTTCTCGATCTCCTGCGGCCGCGCGCCGGCGCGCAGCTTGGCGAGCACGGCCTCCTGGGCCTCGACCTTCGCCGCGGCCTGGTCGACTGCCTTCTGCAGGCGCGTGCGCTCGAGCTCGGCGACGACCTGTCCCTTCTCGACCCGATCGCCTTCCTCCACCAGCATGCCCTCGATGCGCTCGCTGGCGTTGAACGCGACATCGACCTGGCGGATGTCGACGTTACCGTGGAGGGTGAGGCTGTCTTCGGCCGGCGCGGCCCGATCCTGCTGCCAGTAGAACCAGCCGCCGGCCGCGGCGGCGGCGAGCAGGAGGACGGGCAGGATTAGCTTGATCGGCGGTTTCATTTGGGCGTGTTGTTCCTTGCCGCGGGCGACGGCCGTGCCGCGCACGGCCGGCTGCAATCATCCATCAGGCGGCGGCCGGTGGCATTGACCCGCATCAACCGGCCCGCGCGCCGCGTGCGAGGATGCACGATTACGCGAATTCGCGCATCATTCATGGCTGGATGGACGACTTCACCAGGCAACGACGCCGCAGGATCCGCGGCCCGCTTCCGGTCCCCGCGCGGGCAGCTGCGCCACCGCACCGTTCGAGTCATCGCCCATGGCCGTAGACCTCAGCCAGTACCTCGTCGTCGGCATAAGCTCGCGCGCGCTGTTCGACCTGACGGAAGAGGACCACATCTTCCGCACGCAGGGCCTCGACGCGTACCGCCAGTACCAGCTCGACCACGAGGGCGATATCCTGCCGCCCGGCACCGGTTTCCCGCTGGTCAAGGCGCTGCTGCGGCTGAACTCGCTGGAGCCCGAGCGCCGGCGCGTCGAGGTCGTGATCATGTCGCGCAACTCGTCCGAGACGAGCCTGCGGATCTTCAACTCCATCAACCATTACGGGCTGGACATCACGCGCGCCGCGCTCACCGGCGGCAACCCGCTGGCGGCCTACCTGCACGCCTTCGACGTCGACCTGTTCCTCTCGCGCGACCCGGCCGACGTCGAGCGCGGCCTCGCCAGCGGTACCGCCTCGGCGCTGCTCTACGACGTGCCGGCCGAGCCCCACGAGGAGATCGACGAGATCCGCATCGCCTTCGACGGCGACTCGGTGCTGTTCTCCGACGAGGCCGACCGCATCTACCGCGAACAGGGCCTGGAGGCCTTCCAGGCGCACGAGATCGAGCACGCCCGCCGCCCGCTGCCCGAGGGCCCGTTCGCCAAGCTGCTGAAGAGCCTCGCCGACGTGCGCAAGAGCGCCGACCCCAACAGTCCCAGCATCCGCACCGCGCTCGTCACCGCGCGCAACAGCCCCGCGCACGAGCGCGTCATCCGCACGCTGATGGAATGGGGTGTCTCGGTCGACGAGACGTTCTTCCTCGGCGGCATGGCCAAGCGCAACGTCCTGCGCGCCTTCCGCCCGCACATGTACTTTGACGACCAGCCGCGCCACTGCGACGAGGCCGCCGAAGGTGTCCCCACCGGCCGAGTCCCCAACATTGAAGACCCCGACGCCGAAGGGATCGACAACGGTTACGGGGAATGACCCCGCCACGCGCCGGGCCACCGGCGACTGGACCGAAGCGGCTGAAGAAAGGCGGTGCGCGGCGCGTCGGCGCGCGTCGTTCTCCGTGCGGGCCTGCGCGCCGCTCGGAACGCGCCGGATTGGCCGGCTCCGCGGAAGCGACGGACGAGCATCAGATCGTTTGTCCCGGAATCTCGAACATCGAATGACGTCGACCGGGACCGTGGCCCGCCTCGTGTCGACATCGCTGCAGGCGTTCGCTCGTCCGGCCCCGGAGACTCGGTCTGCCACGTGTGCGCCATTTTCTCGCCCCGCCTGCATGGCTGGTGGGGCCCCTCGTGGCTGCGCAATGCTCGGGCTCGCAACGGCCTGAAGCCGGCTGAGTGTGATCACACAATGGGCATGGAGGCTGCCAAACGACAAAGGAATGTGATCAACTATTGGTATAATGGGTCCAAGCTCGACGTCTCCGAGGGTCCCGCACATGTCCGATGATCCCGATCCCGCCATTGCGGAAGAAACGCCCGGCTCGCCGGATGACGACCGTGTAACGGTCCAGGAGTGGGTCTACCGACAGCTCAAGGAACGCATTCTCACGGGGCAGTTCGTGCCCGGGCGCAGCGTGACGCTGCGTGGCATCGGTAGCCTCCTTGGGGTCAGTCCGATGCCGGTGCGGGAGGCGCTGCGCCGCCTCGTGTCCGAGCGTGCGCTCGAGATCCACGGCAATCGGCGGGTGAGCGTTCCGCGCATGAACCGCGACAGGCTGGACGCGCTGTGTTCCGCGCGCGTGGCCCTGGAAAGCCTGGCGGCGGAGAAGGCCATGCTGCATATCGACACGGACCAGGTCGAAGCGCTGCGACGTCTCGATGGCGAGATCAACAGGGCCGTCGACGAGGGAGACGTCGCCACCTACATGGAGAAACACTGCGAATTCCACTTCAGCATATACCGGGCCGGATGCGGCGAGATCCTGATGCCGCTGATCGAGAGCATCTGGCTGCAGTTCAGCCCGTTCCTGCGCGTGGTCATCCGCTATATCGGCACGGAACACGTGGTGGATCTCGACCGGCACACCCTCGTGCTGGATGCCATCGAGCAGCGGGACTTCAGCACGCTTCGTTTCGCGATCGAGGCCGATGTTCGCGAGGGGCTCGGATCGCTGGCGCACATGGATTGGCAGTCCTTCGAGGCATCCACGCGCGACGAGGGCAAGCTGCTGGGCTAGGGGGTTTCATCGCAGCGCGCGGTTGCGTCCGGTCGTCGGCGGGGCTATTGTGATCACATCTGGGACCGCTTTGTGATCTCAAAAACCGTGCGCAGGGGGCGTGGCCACTCGAATCCGTGGCGACGGCAGCCCCGGGAGCTCGCCGATGGAACTGCCGGAGACACGCAACGGCTGGCAAGCGCTGGTCGAGTCGCTGACCTTCCGCAATCGACCATTCATTGATGGGTCCTACGTCGAGGTGTCGTCCGGCCGGGAGTTCGATTGCGTCAATCCCGCCACCGGGGCCGTTATTGCCCGCATCGGTGAAGGCGATGCAAACGACATGGACCGCGCCGTGCGCGCTGCCCGGACGGCATTCGAGGATCGGCGCTGGTGCGGGATGCCGCCGCGCGAGCGCAAGGCGGTCCTGCTACGGCTGGTCGATCTCGTGGAAAGTCATCGGGCCGAGCTGGCGGTCCTCGAGACACTGGACATGGGCAAGCCCATTGGTCACTCGACCAGTGTCGATATTCCCCTGGTAGCGCGAACGTTCGCCTGGTATGCCGAGGCGATCGACAAGCTGTACGGCGAAACCGCCCCGACCGCCGACAACGTGCTGGCCACCATCACCCGCGAACCGATCGGCGTGGTCGGCGCGGTGGTCCCCTGGAACTTCCCGTTGATGATGGCCGCCTGGAAGGTCGCGCCGGCCCTTGCATGCGGCAACTCGGTCGTGCTCAAGCCCGCCGAGCAGAGCCCTTTGAGCGCTTTGCGGCTGGGCGAGCTCGCCGCCGAGGCCGGCCTGCCGGACGGTGTGCTCAACGTGGTGCCTGGGTTCGGGCCCGTCGCCGGCGAGGCACTGGGCCGGCACATGGATGTCGATCTGGTCGCGTTCACGGGATCCGCCGAGACAGGGCGTCGCTTCCTGGAGTACTCGGGCCAGTCCAACATGAAACACGTCGCGCTGGAGTGCGGCGGGAAATCGCCCAATGTCGTGCTGGCGGATGTGCCGGACCTGGAGCAGGCGGCCGCGGCTTCGGCGAACGCGATCTTCTACAACCAGGGCGAGGTCTGCATGTCGGGTTCGCGGCTGATCGTGGAAGAGTCCATCCGCGAAGAGCTCGTGGCGCGCATCGTCGAACATGCGCGCGAACTCGTCCCCGGCGATCCGCTGGACCCCGCGACCCGCTTGGGCGCGCTCGTCGATTCAGACCAGATGGAGCGGGTGCTCGGTTATATCGAATCCGGACGGCAGGACGGCGCCGTCCTGGCTGCCGGCGGTAATCGCAGTCTCGTGGACAGCGGTGGCTGCTTTGTCGAACCCACCGTCTTCGACCGCGTGGACAACCGGATGCGGATTGCGCAGGAGGAAATCTTCGGGCCTGTGCTGGCGACGATCCCGGTACGGGATTTCGAAGAGGCAGTCCGGGTGGCCAACGACACCATGTACGGCCTTGCGGCGGCCGTCTGGACCCGGGACATCTCCAAGGCACATCGTGCGGCGCGGGCACTGCGCGCGGGCACCGTGTGGGTCAATTGCTACGATGACGACGACATCACGGTGCCGTTCGGAGGCTACAAGCAATCCGGAATCGGCCGTGACAAGTCGCTCCACGCACTCGAGAAATATACACAGATGAAGACCACCTGGGTGCGCTACTGAGCCGGGCTGCGAGCGGTAATCTGCCCCGGGCGGCGTACGGCCCGGTGTGTCCTGCACCCGGTGTCCGACGAGCACCGAACGCGCATCGAACCAAGAAGGGTTGACGAGTGGACTCCCAAGAACGCTTCAGTACATTTTTCCGCGAGCATGGTACCGAGGACGTCGAAGCGGTCGTGCCCGACATGGCCGGCACGGCACGCGGAAAGGTCCTCCCCGCTCGGAAGTTCGGTGGCGGGGAGATGAAGATGCCGGAAGGCATCTTCGCCCAGATCATCTCGGGCAGCTACGTCCCCAACAAGGCAAACGTGGAGGATCGGGACATGCTTCTCGTTCCGGATCCGGACACGTTACGTCCCGTCCCCTGGACGATTGATCCGGCCGCCTCCGTGTTCCTGGACTGCATGAGGCCGGACGGCGGACCGGTCAATTCCTCGCCCCGTCAGGTCCTGCAGAACGTCCTGCAGATGTACCGCGAACGCGGATGGACACCGGTCGTCGCCCCCGAAGTCGAATTCTATCTCCTCTCGCCGCATTCGGACGCCAACGCGGAGGTCGCGCCGCCCGAAGGAAGGCTGGGCCGGACCGAGGGCGCCAATCAACCGTACAGCATCGACATGATGAACGATTTCGAGCCGTTCATTAACGATGTATACGGATTCTGCGAAGAACAGGGCATCTATATCGACACGCTGCTGCAGGAAATGGGCCCCGCGCAGTTCGAGATCAATTTCCTTCATGGTGCTCCGCTTACCCTGGCCGACCAGGTATTCCTCTTCAAGCGCACGGTCCGCGAGGCCGCGATCAAGCATGCAATGCATGCCACGTTCCTTGCGAAACCCATGACGGAAGAGGCGGGGAGCGCGCTGCATATTCATCAGAGCGTCGTGGATGATGAAGGTGCGAACATATTCTCGAATGAATTTGGCGAGCCCAGCGAGTACTTCTACGGCTTCCTCGGGGGGCTCCAGAAGTACCTTCCGGAAGCGTTCCTGCTCTTCGCCCCGTATCCGAATTCGTATCGTCGTTTCCTGAGCAACTGGGCGCAGCCGGTGAACCTCGAGTGGGCGGTCGATAACCGAACCGTCGGACTGCGGGTCCCGGATTCGGCGCCGGAGGCGCGTCGGATCGAGAACCGGGTGGGCGGGGCCGACCTGAACCCGTATCTGGGCCTGGCGGCAAGCCTGGCATGTGGCTATCTGGGCATGATGGAAGGGCTGACACCGAGCGATGCAATCACGGGCAGTGCCTATGACATGCCTTTCAAGCTGCACAGGGACCTTTTCTCGGCGATCAAGGCCTTCGAAACCAGCACGGCGATGCGCAGCACGTTGAGTGATGAATTCGTCGATCTCTACAGCGCGGTGAAGCACACCGAGAACGACGAGTTCCAGGAGATCGTCACGCCGTGGGAGCGCAAGATCCTGATGTTCAACGTGTAGTGCAAACGTGGGCCGGTTCGATGCGGTGCCCGTTGGCTACGGATGAGCATGGACGGGGACGCAGGACCCGGCGGCCCGATGATCCCGGAGTGGGGCCGGGAGATGGAAAGAGGTAATCCGAATATGGCGAATGTGAAGAGTCGTACCAGCACCGAGTGGCAGGAACTGGATGTCCGGCATTATCTTCACCCGTTTACCGATTACAGGGAGTTGAGCGAAAAGAAGAGTCGCATCATAGAGCGCGCCGATGGCTCATACATCTATGACGTCGACGGCAACCGGATCCTGGACGGCATGTCGGGCCTCTGGTGCGTGAATGCGGGGTACGGGCGCGAAGAGCTGGTCGAAGCGGCCGCGCGGCAATTGCGCATCCTCCCGTACTACAACAGTTTCTTTCAGTGCGCACATCCGCCATCGATCGAGTTGGCACGCCTGCTCGAGGAGGTGACCCAGCCACAGTTCAACCGTGTGTTTTTCACGGGTTCCGGTTCCGAGTCCATCGATACGATGATTCGAATCGTGAGGAGATACTGGGACCTGCGCGGACAGAAGGATCGCTACCACATCATCGGCCGGGTCAACGCATACCACGGTTCGACCATCGGGGGCGTGAGTCTGGGCGGCATGAAACCGATGCACGCCCAGGGAGGACCGTTCGTCCCGGGAATCTCGCACATCGAGCAACCCTACTGGTTCGACAGCGATCGCAGCGTCGCTCCGGAGGAGTTCGGTCTGCAGGTGGCGCGGCGTCTCGAGGAGAAGATCCTGGAACTCGGCCCGGACCGTGTCGCGGCGTTCGTGGGCGAGCCCGTGCAGGGCGCGGGGGGCGTCATCATTCCGCCGTCGACCTACTGGCCCGAAATTCAGCGTATCTGCAACGAGTACGGGATCCTGCTGGTCACGGACGAAGTGATTTGCGGGTTCGGGCGCCTGGGGGAGTGGTTCGGTGCCGACTATTACGGGGTCCAACCGGACCTCATGACGTTCGCAAAGGGCGTCACGTCCGGATACCTCCCCCTGGGCGGCGTCATGGTCTCCGACCGGGTCGCGGATGTGCTGGTCGAGGAGGGCGGCGAGTTCTTCCATGGCTACACCTACTCGGGCCACCCAGCTGCATGCGCCGTCGCCATAGAGAACATCCACATCATGCAGCGCGAGAACCTGGTCGAGCGCGTCCGGGATGACATCGGGCCCTATCTCCAGGAGCGCTGGCGCCGACTTGGCGAGCACCCCCTGGTCGGCGAAGCCCGGATGGTCGGGCTGGTGGGCGCAATCGAGCTCGTTGCGGACAAGCAGTCCCTGCGGCGGTTCGACAAGGATGCCGGAGCGGGCGCCGTGTGCCGCGACATGTCGATCGAGTCCGGCCTCGTGATGCGCCCGGTCAATGACACGATGGTGGTGTCGCCGCCGCTTACCCTGTCGCACGAGGAGGCCGATGAGTTGGTGGAAAAGGCCTGGCGGGCGCTGGACCTCGCGCGGCAGGCACTGGTCGGGTGATCCGCGAATCCTCATGTCGCTGTCAGGGGCCCCGGCCGTCGTGCCGCGGTGAACCCGCTCACGTGTCGTATGGAATCATAGAATGACCGTAGCTCAACATTGCCAGCAGCATACCGGATCGTACTATGCGGCGACCGTGAACTCGCACACCGATTATCCGCGCCTGGATGGTGACACACGGTGTGATGTGGTAGTGGTCGGCGCCGGTTTTACGGGCGTGTCCGCGGCGATAGCACTGGCCGACCACGGTTTCGATGTGTGCCTGCTGGAAGCAAACCGGGTTGGATGGGGCGCTTCCGGCAGGAATGGCGGACAGTTGATCGATGGATTCGTTGACGTCGAACGCATCGAGAAGCGCCTGGGAAGCGGCGCGGCCGATATAGCGTGGCAGATGGGAGTCGAGTGTCGAGACGTCGTTCTCGAGCGAATCAATCGGTTCGATATCGAATGTGATCTGAAGTTCGGCTACATCGATGTCGCGCTCAAACCGAGTGACCTGAAGGAGTTTCGCGAACGCATCGAGGCTTACAAGCGGCGGAACTACCCGCATGAAGTGCGGATCGTGGAAAAAGCGGATCTGCATGAATACATCGGATCGGATCGGTACACGGGCGGCCTGGTCCACGAAGCGAACGGTCATCTGCATCCGCTGAACCTTTGTATCGGTGAGGCTCGCGGCGCCTCGCAACTCGGCGTGCGAATCCACGAGCAGACACCGGTGACCCGCATCGAACACGGCGCGGAGCCCCGCGTGACAACGCCGTTTGGCGTGGTCCGCGCGGACAAGGTGGTGCTCGCCGGCAACGCGTATCTGAACGGCGCGGAGCCCCGGATCGAGGGCGCGGTGATCCCGGCCGGGAGCTACATCATCGCGACCGAGCCCCTTTCGGAGGAATTGGCAGGGGAGCTTCTTCCCAGGGACATGGCGGCATGCGATCAACGCGTCGCCCTGGACTATTTCCGGCTGTCTGCGGATCGGCGCATGCTCTGGGGCGGGCTGTGCAACTATTCGGGACGGACGCCGCGTGATGTGACCGCGGCGCTGCGCCCCGGCATGGTGCGTACATTTCCGCAACTCCGCGACAAGCGCATCGATTTCGAATGGGGCGGCCACATTGCCATCAGTATCAACCGGATCCCGCAGTTCGGACGGATTCAGGGAAACACTTGGTACGTCCAGGGGTATTCCGGGCATGGCGTGGCACCGACCCATATTGCAGGAAAGGTCGTGGCCGATGCGGTAGCCGGCGACCTCGAGCGATTCGACGTCTTCGAGCGAGTGCGGCATTTGCGCCTGCCGGGCGGGAGCTGGTTCCGCAACCAGGCGCTTGCCCTCGGGATGATGTATCACCGGTTGAAGGAGATTTTGTAGATGAGGTGGCCGACGCAGGAGACTGGCCGCCGGGCGCAAAGGCGTGAAGCAGGGTTCGAGCGGCGGGGGGCGGAACATTGAGCGAGACTAACGTGAAAGGACCGGACCGAAGTCACGTTGCGGCGCTCATGCGTCGGGAACAGGACCGGTTTCATGCGCAGTATCCGACCTCGCGCGAATACTCGGTTGCCGCGCGCGACCACATGCTGTGTGGTGCCCCGCTTCCGTGGATGCGGGAATGGCAGAGCCCGTTCACGATCTATGTGCAAAGCGCTTCCGGTGCCGAGATCACTGATGTCGACGGCAACGTGTTTGCCGACTTCTGCCTCGGAGACACGGGCGCAATGTTCGGCCACTCTCCGCCGGCTCTTCTCGAGGCCGCGGCCAGGGAAATGCCGCGCGGTATCACCCAGATGCTCCCCACCGAGGAGTGTCTCTGGCTCGGCGAGGAGCTGTCGCGCCGATTCGGACTCAAGTACTGGAGTTTTGCTCTCACGGCCACCGACGCCAACCGATTTGCGTGCCGGTTCGCCAGGCAACTGACGGGACGACCGAAGATACTGGTTTTCAACGGCTGCTATCACGGCAGCCTGGGGGAGGCCTCGGTCGATTTGAGCAATGGACGCGTAGTGCGCCGGTCAGGCAGCGTCGGCATCGTCGAACCACCGGAAAGCACGACTCGTGTGGTGGAGTTCAACGACCTGGATCAACTGGAGCGTGCACTTGCCGAGGGAGACGTGGCTTGCGTGCTCGCCGAGCCGGCGCTCACCAACTGCAGCATGGTACTGCCCGCTGAAGGCTTTCATGATGGTCTTCGCGAGTTGACTCGGAAACACGACACCCTCTTGATCATCGACGAAACACATACGATCTCGACGAGTGCCTCGGGCTATACAGGGGCATATGGCCTGGAGCCGGATCTGTTGACGCTCGGCAAGCCGATTGGCGGAGGAATCCCGGCAGCCGTATACGGGATGAGTGCAGAGGTCGGAGAGCGCGCACAGGATTTCCTGGAAGCGAACGATGACTTCAGCACCGGAATCGGAGGGACTCTTTCGGGCAACGCCTTCTCGCTACGGGCAATGCGGACGATGTTCGAAAAGGTGATTACCGAGGAATCCTACGACCAAATGTGGTCGATGGCGTCGCTCCTCGAGGAAGGAATCAGGGCGAGCATCGAACGCCACGAGATGCCCTGGCATGTCTCCCGGCTCGGCGCACGCGTCGAGTACGGGACCAGCCCCGAGCCCTGGAAGACCGGGAGCGAGGTGCACGCGGGCGCGGATACGGAGGTTGAGCGTCTGGTGCACCTGTACTGCCTCAACCGGGGTGTGCTCGTCACACCGTTCCACAACATGCTGTTGACATCTCCGGCCACCGAGGAACGCCACGTCAGTCGACACAATGAGGCCTTCGACGAAGTTGTCCGCGAACTCGCCGAGGGGGCAGTGGCCTGATGCATCGCCGGTGCGGAAATGTGTTCAGGGGCGGCGCGGCAGCCATCTGGGGGGCGGTCCCGGATGAGTAGCTACGACGCCATTGTCGTCGGCGCGGGTCACAATGGATTGACGAACGCAGCGTTTCTGGCCAGGGCCGGTCTCCGGGTTCTGGTGGTCGAGAAGAACGGACACATCGGCGGCGCCGCGGTCAGCCGCGAGCTGCACGAGGGGTGGATCTATTCGAACTGCTCCTACGTCTGCAGCCTGTTCCGGCCCGAAATCTACAACGCCCTGGATCTTGGCCGGCACGGACTGAAGGTAATCCCCCTGGTTGGGAGTACCACGTTCAAGCAGAACGGGGACTTCTTCGGCAGCTATGCCAATCCGAGCGTGCGTCGGCGCGAGATGATGCGGCACAGCCTGCGCGATGCGGACGCCGATGTCCGGTTCGGGGCGGACGTGATGCGCTGGTGCAAGATGATCCGCCAGTTCCTGCTGAGGACGCCCCCGGATCCGGGCTCGTTCCGCCCGCGCGACATCTTCGAGTTCGCTCATCTCCTCAGGAAGTTCCACGATCTGAGCGAGGCGCAGATCTACGAGTTCATCCGATTCTTCACCATGCCGATTGCCGAGTTCCTCGAAAACTATTTCGAGAGTGAGACGATACTGGCGCACAACTCGGGTGGAAGCATCATCGGTACGGGCCTTGGCGTCTACTCGCCGGGAACCGCCTACGTGCTCCTGCATCACGCGATGGGGGATGTGGACGGCAACGTCGGTGCGTGGGGCTTTGCCCGCGGTGGAATGGGGGCGGTCTCGGGCGCCTTGGCGTCCGCGTTGCGTTCGCATGGCGGCGAGGTACGCACGGACGCCGAGGTTGCCAGGATCACCGTGAGCAACAACCGTGTGACAGGCGTGGAGCTCGCGTCCGGCGAGCAGATTTCGGCAGGTATTGTGATTTCGAATCTCGATGCCAAGCGCACCTATCTCGGCATCATGGATGAGTCGGACTTGCCCGAAAAGGTTGTCGAGCGCGCGAAGAACTTCAAGATCCGGGGATCCTCGGGGAAGCTGAACATTGCCCTGGACGGAATGCCGTCCTTCCCCGCATTGCCGGAAGGCTCTCCGTTGACGCTCGGCCACATGCATTTCACCGACAACCTGACTCGGCTGGAGAGGGCCTATGACGACTGGAAGGATGATCGGTGGTCACGCGATCCATACTGCGACGCGCTCATCCCCTCCCAGTACGATCCGACACTCGCGCCCCCCGGCAAGCACATGATGACCGTTTTCGTGCAGTACTGCCCGGTGGAGCCCGAGGGTGGCTGGACCAGCGACAAACGCGACCGGTTCGGGCAGGCGGTGATCGACCAGATCGCGCAATACAGCCCGGATTTCAAGGACTTGTTGTTGCACGTGGAGACTCGGACGCCTGCGGAGTTGGAAGATGAGGTGGGCCTGACGGAGGGCAATATCTTCCAGGGGGAGCTCACGTTCGACCAATTGCTGTTCAATCGGCCGTTTCCCGGATACGCACAATATCGCGGACCGGTAAAGGGAATGTACATGTCCGGCTCATCGACGCACCCCGGGGGTGGCGTGATGGGGGCGCCGGGCGCGAACGCGGCGAGGGAAATCCTGCGGGATCTCAAGAAGAGGAATACCACTCCCCACGGGTTCAGCGATGACTGATCGATTCGATGTCGTGGTGGTCGGAGCGGGGCACAACGGTCTCGTCTGTGCTGCGTACCTGGCGCGTGCCGGGCGGAGAGTCGCTTGCGTGGAAGCCGGGGACGTGCCGGGTGGCATGGCCGCGCCACGAACGCTTGGCGACCGTTACCGTTTCCCCGGACTGGCTCACGCCGCGTTTCCCGTGAATCGAGCTGTCCGTCGGGATCTGAAGCTGGACGATTTCGGATATTCGCCGGGCGCGGCAGTGGACACGGTTTCGCTGGGCGATGATCGCGGTCCAGTAGTGATGGGCACGGAGAGCGTGAGCGGGGAGGGAATACCGGACAAGGACAAGAGGAGATATCCGGGATTCCGGCGCGAGTACCAGGCGTTCGCAAGGGCGTTGCGCCCCTTGTTCGAGAGTGCCCCGCCGCGTCTGAAGCACATCTCGGCGCGCGACAGGGGGACGCTCGCCCGGCTGGGATGGAATGCCCGAATGGGCCTGGGCCGGGAGTCGATGTACGAATTCCTGCGCGTGGCCGGGAGCAACATCCAGGATGTCCTGGACGACGTGTTCGCGGACGAGCGCCTCAAGGGGGCCATCGCGGTCGATGCAGTGCTCGGCAACGCCATGGGGCCGCGCACGCCCGGTACTGTTCTGACCTGGATGCAGCGGCTCTACGGAGCCGTGAATGGCCGTATGGCCATGCATGGGCACGCGCGGGGCAGCCTCGCGGATGCGTTGAAGCGAGCGGCGGAAGCTGCCGGGGTATCGATTCGCTGCGGTACCCGGGTCGAGCGGATCATCGCGGACGACGGTCGCGCGACGGGGGTGTCGTTGTCCACCGGAGAAACGCTGGAGGCGGGAACCGTAGTGTCCAGCGTGGATGCAAGGGCCACGTTTCTCGACCTCGTCGGTGCGCCCCGACTGGATGCGATGTTCGCAAACCGGGTACGGCAGATTCGAGGTTCCGGTACGGTCGGCAAGCTGCACCTGGCCCTTTCCGGGGAGCCACGGTTCCGGGGACTCGACCGATCCCTGCTCGGAAACCGTCTGGTCCTGGCGCCCTCCCTGAAGTTTGTCGAACATGCATTCAACCACTCGAAATACGGCGAGCCCTCCGAGAATCCGGTGCTCGAAATCACGCTTCCGAGCGTCCACGAAGACGGACTGGCACCGGCGGGTCATCACGTCATGTCCGTGAACGTCGCGTATGTTCCCTACCGGCAGAACGGGGAGGAAAGCCAATACAGAAATGACCTCGCTGAGCGGATCATCTCCGCCCTCGAGCAGCACGCACCCGGCCTGCGGTCATTGATCGTGGACCAGGAATTCCTGACGCCCCGGGACGTCGAAAGCGAGTACGGCGCGGTCCAGGGGCACTGGCATCACGGTGAACTGAGCATGCACCAGTCGTTCATGATGCGCCCGGTCTACGGTGCGGCGCAGTATGAAACGCCGATGGAGAACCTGTTCGTCTGCGGTGCCGGATGCCATCCGGGTGGCGGAGTGACCGGAATCCCCGGAAAGAACGCTGCGAAACGCGTGCTCGAGGGGAAGGCAACGGCATGATCATCGAATCCGAACACTTTCGCGCCGCGCTGCAGCAGACGCCTTTTCATCCGAGAGTCGCCGCAGCGACGACGACGGAGGAGTGGGCCAACTGGAACGGCTACATGGTTCCAAGGGAAGTGGACAATCTGTCGGCCGAGTATTTTGCCGTGCGCAGCGGGTGCTCGGTGATGGACCTCACGCCGATGGAAAAATACCGCATATCGGGCCCGGACGCCCGTGCCTACGTCGACCGGCTCGTGACGCGCGATCTGTCGAAGCTCGAGCCGGGTCGGGTGACCTACGTCGTGTGGTGTGATGACGAGGGGAAGGTCATCGACGATGGCACACTGTTCCAGTTCGCGAAAAATGACTATCGCCTGTGCGCCCAGCACCATCAATTGGACTGGCTCGAACTGTCGGCGTCGGGATTCGACGTGCAGATCGATCTCGAGACCCACGAGGTCGCCGCGCTGGCCGTTCAGGGGCCGACGTCGTGCTCCGTCCTGGCGGGTGCCGGTATCCGGGAACTCGAGAAACTAAAGCCATTCGACGTCGCGGAGAGGCACTGGGGAGACAGGAGCCTCACGGTTTCTCGAACTGGCTATACTGGTGATCTGGGATACGAGTTATGGGTGGATCCGGCCGATGCGCTCGCGCTCTGGGATGCGCTCTTCGATGTCAGGGACCGGTACAACGTGCGGGCAATCGGTTTGTCCGCGCTGGAAATGGTTCGGATCGAGGCTGGCTTGATCATGCCGGGATTCGATTTCAACACGGCGGACAACACCATTCGCAACGGGTTCGCCCGTTCTCCCTACGAGGTTGGTCTCGGCTGGGCGGTACATCCGGAAAAGGGCCATTTCACCGGGCGCAGAGCGCTTGTCGAAGAAAGAAAACGTCCACTTCGAAGGTACCTTGCGAAGATCGTCGTGGCGGGCAACAAGCCGGTGGGCGCCGCTTTCCTTCATGAGGGAAAAAGGGGCCGCCAAGTCGGTGAAATCAAGTGCGCGACGTGGTCGCCGGTGCTCAAGGCCAATCTCGCGCTGGCCGACTTGCAATGCCGGAAAGGTCAACTACCGTCGGACCCATGGGCCCGAGCCGAGTACCAGCGGGAGTTGAAGTGGATGTCGGACTGGGCGCAATGCAGGATCGCCAAGGGCGCGTTCTACAATCCGGAACATCGCAATGCGACACCGCCGGCGGCATTCTAGCGTGTGCGACCGTATTGGCCGGGACCTGGCGTCCGGTATGGCCGCTGGCCGCAATCCGGAGAAGCGGCGGCGAATCCCGTGGTTCGGCCCGGCGCGGGGTCATGCTGACGAACAGACAACGGCCCCGGGGGTGTGCACGCCCGGGACCAGCACAACGCGCACCGAAGGCACGGTGCGTGTCAATGGCGGGGAGCCGCGTACCGGGCGGCACGGTTGGAGGATGCAGGAGTGATCCATCAGCCGAGGCAGGCGTGCGTTACGCTCTCGTTCAACAGCCGGTTCCGACCCGCAGGGTGGGGTCCGGTTCTATTTCGACATCAGAGATCTCCCAGTTCCGAGATCTCAGGGGGTAGCAGCCATGAAGTTTCCTGGCAGGAAGACGAAGACCGGGCTGGATGCATCCGTAAAGGATCTCTTCGAGGATCGTATCTCGCGACGTGAGTTCCTCCGCCGAACGACTGTTCTCGGGATCTCCGCCGCGCTTGTCGGCGATATCCTTGCGCTGCACAGCACCGAAGCGCATGCGGCCTACAAGCCATCCGGGGACACCCTGGAAAAGATTAAGAACGAGGGTGGAAAGCTGTTCGTGTACAACTGGGATGAATATATCCATCCGGATGTGATCCCAGGATTCGAGAAAGAGTACGGCGTCACCGTCACGTACGATACATTCCCCGGAAACGAGGCACTGCTTGCCAAGCTCCAGGGCGGGGGTGCCGGCTACGACGTCGTGTTCCCGACGCACAATTTCATCCCGATCCACGTAGCGCAGAATCTCCTTGCGCCGATCAACCACGACAACATTCCGCTCATCAAGAACGTCACGCCGAAGTTCCTGGATACGTCATTCGACCCCGGCAACAAGCATTCGCTCCCCTATCTGTGGGGCATGACTGCCATGGGTCACAATACGAAGTACACGGAAGACGACCCGAACATGGACAGCTGGGCATTGCTGTTCGAAAGCGGACCCAAGCGGTACTCCGGACGGATCGCCTTCACGAATGAACGCGAAGAAGTCATGGCGACCGCGCTGTCGTACCTGGGCTATTCGGTGAACTCGCGCAGCGAGCAGGAATTGAGAGAGGCCGGCAAGGTCCTGATGGACATCAAGCCACACATCAAGGCGTTCTATCCGGGCGCGGAAGAGACCAAGGCCCTGATCCAGGAGGACGTCGTCATCGGCCACGAGTGGAATGGAGAGGTCGTCAAGGCGCGCCGCGAAAACCCGGCGGTCCAGTGGCTCCTGCCAAAGGAAGGGGGCACGGCCTGGTTCGACAACATGGCGATTCCAAAGGTCGCGCCGCACAAGTTCACGGCGGAAGCGTTCATGAACTACATGCTCCGGCCGGATGTGGCGGCCAAGAACTCCGAGTACGGCGGATACGCCACTACCAACCAGGCGGCCGTCAAGGCGGAGGTGCCGAAGGAAACGGCGCAGGACCCGGCGATCTACCCGACGGAAGAGCAACTGAGGCGGCTCGAATTCCTGGGGGTCATACCGGACGACATTCTGCCGATATACAGCGATATCTGGACGCGCCTGCTGGCGTCCTAGGTCCCGGGGGTATGCGAGAGACGATGGTCGAGTGAGAGATGAGGGGTCTCGCCGGGCAGCCAACGGCCAATAGTGAATATCGGTACTGAATAAGAAAAACGCGCGGACCGGCCTCCCGACCATGGGCCGGTCCGGTGCAGACACGCGCATCGAGATTCGCGGGTGCGTGTGCGCGCCGATTCATGCCAAAGAGAGGTGTGCAGTGTTCACATTGCGCGAGCGCGTTCTCGGATACTTTCGAGGGCATCCAACAGCCAGAACCTGGGTGGTGCTCAGCCCCGCAGCATTCTGGCTGCTCCTGTTTACTCTCGTTCCGATCGGGCTGACGGTCTATTACAGTTTCCTGACGCGGGGGGCGTGGGGTGCCACCATTCACGAGTTCTCGCTGGATAGTTACCGGCAGCTGGCCGACCCTCTCTTTCTCTCGATCTTTCTGCGTACGTTGAAGTTGTCGGTCCTGACCGTGCTCATCTGCCTGGTGGGCGGCTACGCGCTCGCATACTGGATCGCGATGTACGGCGGGAAATACAAGAACCTGCTGTTGTTCCTGGTGATCCTTCCCTTCTGGACCAGTCCGCTCGTCAGAGTGTACAGCTGGATGATCATGCTGTCGGACCATGGGCTCGTGAACTCCTTCCTGTCGGCCGTCGAGATGATCAGTCGACCGCTCCCGCTTCTGCACAGTGAGCCGACGGTGCTGATGGGCCTCGTCTACGCGTACATCCCGTTCATGATCCTGCCTCTCTATGCGTCCCTGGACAGAATGGACCGCTCTGTCCTGGAGGCGGCGTCGGATCTCGGTGCAACGGCATCCGAGCGGTTCTTCAAGATCACCGTACCGATGACGAAGGGAGGCATGCTCTCCGGATCAGTGCTGGTCTTCGCGCCGACGATCGGAGAGTTCATCATTCCGGAACTTCTCGGCGGTGCGAAAGCGATGATGATCGGAAAATTCATCGAGATGAAGTTCCTCGGTTTGCGGCACTGGCCGCTGGGATCAGCGTATTCGCTGCTTCTTCTTACCATTGTGTTGGTTCTCCTGTACGTGTACATGCGCGCAGGAGGGGGAAAGGAAGCGTTTCAGGAGGGACGATGACTCGTGCATCACCAAGAGTCCTGACCGCGGCATGCATTGGCTTGTTCCTGTTCATGTACGGCCCGTTATTGGTCCTGATCCTGTTTTCGTTCAATGCGACGGAGTACGGGATTTCATGGCAGGGATTCACGCTGAAATGGTATGAAGATGTCCTGACGAATGAAAACCTGCGGCACGCGCTCAAGGTGAGCTTGATGGTGGCAGTCCCGTGCGTTCTGATATCGACCGCGATCGGTACGTTGACAGCGTTTGCCATCTATCGCACCAGGTTCCTCGGACGTGGTTTGTTCCAGGGAGTTCTTTATATTCCCTTGCTCATGCCGGACCTGGTCATGGGTGTGACCCTATTGCTCCTGTTCACGTCCCTGGGGATCTCGTTGGGCATCATGTCGATTCTGCTGGCCCACGTCTCGTTCTCCATTCCGCTCGCGACACTGGTGATAATCGGGAGAATGGCGCGCATCGATCGGAGGCTCGAGGAGGCGGCAATGGACCTTGGGGCCGACGAATTGACGACGATGCGGAAAGTGACGCTGCCGCTGCTGATGCCCGGGATTCTGGCGGCGGCACTGCTTGTATTTCCCTGGTCGTTCAATGACTTTGTCATCACGTACTTCGTTTCCGGGGTCGGCTCGTCCACCCTCCCGTTGCGCGTCTACTCGATGATCCGCCTTGGTGTGTCGCCGACCGTGAATGCGCTGGGCACCCTGATCGTGGTGGTTCCGCTCGTAATCGTTGTTCTTGGAATGCTGATGGAGAAACGACGCGTATGACCGATGCAAAGGCGAGCGTTGAACTGAAGAAGGTCGTAAAGGCCTTCGGTGGAGTCCCTGCTGTCAGGGAGCTGGATCTTGTCATCCCGCAGGGAGAGTTCTTTTCCCTACTCGGACCGAGTGGGTGCGGCAAGTCGACCACGCTGCGCCTCATCGGCGGGCTGGAGCAGCCGGACAGTGGCGAGATCTTCATCGACGGGGAACTGGTCAACGACAGGCCGGCATACAAGCGTAGTTCGAACATCGTGTTTCAGAACTACGCGTTATTTCCTCACCTGACCATCGCGGACAATGTGGCCTTCGGATTGCGGCTTCGCGCACGGCGCACGCCGGAGGACAAGGTCAAGCCGCTTGTGGATGAGGTGCTCGAGCTGGTGCATCTGGAAGGATACGGCAAGCGATATCCGGACGAGCTGAGTGGCGGTCAACAGCAGCGCGTGGCGCTGGCGCGCGCACTGGTGCTGCATCCGAAGGTACTGTTGCTGGACGAACCGCTGGGTGCGCTGGACCGCAAGTTGAGAAAGGACATGCAGATCGAGCTGCGGCGGATCCAGACGGACGTCGGGATCACCTTCCTGTATGTCACGCATGACCAGGAAGAGGCAATGAGCATGTCGGACCGTGTTGCCGTGATGCGGGACGGACGGTTCGAACAGGTCGGGCCACCCGAAGAGATCTTTCAGCAACCTCGAACCCGGTTCACCGCGGATTTCATGGGGGCGTCGAACATCCTGTCCGGAACGATAGATGGCCGGGACGGCGGCCAAGGCGCCGGGCAGTCGGGCGGGAACGTCTCCATACGGCTCGAATCGGGTCTCATGATCACCAGTGAGGACAGGGGCGATACGGGGACCAGGGAGTCCGTGTGGTTTTCGATTCGCCCCGAGGACGTCTATGTCCGTCCATCCACGGATGACCTCGATACCGACAACCGGTTCGAAGGCAGGATCAAGGAGAAAGTCTACCTGGGCGACGTTACCGAGTTCGACGTCGATCTGGGTGGGGATCTCAGCATCGTGTGTCGCATTGAAAGCCGGCAGGCGCAGCGCCTTGAGTTGCAGAAGGGCGGAGCGGTGCTGGTGGGCTGGGATGCCGAGGACTGCAACCTGCTGGACGATTGATGAGGGGATTTCGGCGCTTCCGGATAGGCCGCGGGGCCCGCGGCGGCTCGGTGCGTGACGCCTCGGGGCGGAGCGGCCGTGCGAGGCGCCGGTGGGATCGGGGCGTGGGGGCGGAGCCTCCCGGGTCGCGCCGCACGGCAACCAAGACCAACACCACGTGGAAAGCGGATCACACATGAGCATTGCGGGACCCTCGGCAGCGAACAGCTACCTGGATGCGCATCCGGATCTTGCCAGTCTGGAAGTCCTGACGCCGGACATGAACGGAATACTCCGCGCGAAGAGGATTCCACGGACCGAGGTCGAGACACTGTTCGCCTCCGGCATTACCGGCCCGGCGTCTGCGCCGATCATGAATACGCTCGGTGACAGCTGCAGGGCGCTCGAGCTCGGCACCGCCGACGGAGATCCCGACAAGTGGGTACGGCCCGTCGCAGGAACCCTGGCTCCGATCCCCTGGCTTCAGTCGCCGACGCACCAGGTACTCGGGTACTGGACGGAGGCCGACGGGACGCTGCTGGAACGGGATTGCCGGGCGGTCCTGCGCAATGCGCTCGAGCCCCTGACGGAGATGGGGCTTCGGGTCGTTGTCGCCATGGAACTCGAGTTCTACCTGCTGGACGAACCGAGCGGACCGGTGCCGAAGGCACGACTGGGCCGTATTCCGGGCACGACCCTGGCGCAAACCGGTACGCAATACTGCAACCCCGAGGACATGGCGGAATTCGACGAGTTCCTGGAAGCCGTCCGGCTTGCGTGCGAGGCGCAGGGTATACCGGCGACCACGGCACATCTGGAATTCGCGCCGGGCCAGTTCGAAATCAATCTGCATCATGTGGACGACCCCGAGGTCGCGTGCGATCACGCGGTGTTTCTCAAGCGCCTGATCAAGGCCGTGGCACTGAGGCACTCGATGGGCGCGACATTCATGGCGAAACCGTTCCAGGAGGTGCCGGGAAGCGGTTTGCACATTCATGTCAGTGCCTACGATCGGGACGGCAGGAATGTATTTGCCGAGCCGGAGAGCAAGCAGGTTCCTCCCATCAGTCGGGACATGCGGCATGCCGTAGGCGGGCTCGGTGAGTTGATGGCGGACTGCCAGGCCATATTCGCGCCGAACGCGAATTCATACCGACGTCTGCAACCGGGGGTCTTTGCCCCGCTGTCACCGAACTGGGGATACAATCATCGCAACGTTTCGTTGCGCGTGCCGGTCAGCGGCATCGAGGACATGCGCATCGAACACCGGGTCGCGGGTGCGGACTCGAATCCCTATCTCGTGCTCGCGTGTGTCCTGGCCGGTATCCATTATGGGCTGGAAAACCGGTGCGAGCCCGGGCCTTTCGTCGAGGAAGGGCAAAGGCTGGAGCATGAAGAGATCACGCTCCCGCGCAATTGGCCACAGGCGCTGGATCGGTTTGCTGCCAGCAAGGTTCTTCCAGGGTACCTGGGAGAGGAGTACTGCCGAATCTTCGAAGTGACGCGCCGAGACGAGTACGAGCAGTTCAGTTCCGTTATAACGAATCTCGATTATGAATGGTATCTGCGGACCGTGTGACACGTCGCGCGACGGCCCCCCGTTCGTCCGCAGGCTACCGGCTGTCGAGAATCCGGTAGTAGAGACAGGCACCACGCAGCATCCACAGGCGCAGGGCGGGGAAGGGAAACCTGCGGGTCAGCCCGGCCATTGGCGCGGGAATCGTGGAGCCCGTCGTCCCGGCAATCCGCCGCGCGAGCAGCCTGCCGGCCCACGGTGCGGTGTTCACTCCGTTCCCGTGGTAGCCGAGCGAGAACCAAACGCTTGGGTCATCGTCGAGGCGATGGGCGGTTCCGCCGTGGCCGATACCCCGGAATTCTTCGAGGCCGTAGAGATGGGTGCAAACACCGGTGACCCGTTTGAGCTGGTCGGCCTCCGCCCGGAGCGCGCGGTAGCCGGCCGCGTCGTGCGCCACGACGGGGCTTGCGTCACTTTGCCGATCGTAATCAATCGACTCGTCATGACGAAAACCGTCCACCAGCTCGATGGCCTCGAGCTGGGTCTCGTGGAAATGACGGGTGGCATGGAGCCCATATCGACCGATCATGTGCGGAATCGACAACAGTGTCGGCGCGAGGGTACAGAGTCCGCCGTTTCTGCTCGACGTCCAGCCGATCGTGTCCGCCTCGAGCACACGGACGTCGACAGAGTGATTGCGCGCAAGATGGAATGCGGCCGACAACCCGCTACAGTCACCGCCGATCTCGGCGACCCCGCAGCTGCAGGCTCCCTGCATGGCTGGGTGCGCGTCAGGGGGCCATGCTACCGAGGCCTCCCAATAACTGGGAGCCGTTTCGCTGCAGTCGTGAATCGAAGCGGGATACAGAGTGCGGGTTATGGCGTACTCGCGTTCCCGGAGAAGCCAGAACACGGGTGCCTCGGGGGAAGCCTGTTGCCGGCCGGACACGTCGTTTCACTCTATACGACTCGGCGTCATCCGTCGTTGAGCCGGATCTCCATCGGGGAGACTGTGCACAACGGTGCACGATCCCACCTCGGCGGCACAATAGGGCGTTGGTCCGAACGGCGCCGGCACCTGCACGTGAATCGACTTCGGCCGGCGGCCGTTCGGGTGTGATCGCACAGGCGGATCCGAAATTGCGAATAGCGATGAACAGACAGAGAGATCAGATGCGAATACTGGTGGTTGAACACCATGATCAATCGTCGGTCGGCGTGATCGGAGAGACACTGCACCGGATGGGGATCGAGACGCCGACCGTGTGGTGCGAATTCGGTGAACCCGTGCCCGAAAGCCAGCGGGACTACGACGGGATCGTCATACTCGGCGGGAACATGTCTGCAGTCGACGACGAAACGCATCCCTACCTGCGGCGGCTGACGGGACTCATCCGGGAATTCGTCGACGCCGACAAACCGGTACTGGGTGTGTGTCTCGGATCACAATTGATTGCCCGCGCGTTCGGTGCGGAGGCGCATATCGGCGGTCCCATGGAGTTCGGGTTCCACCTGGTGACACCCACGCTGGAGGCGGAGTCGGATCCCGTGATGCGGCACCTCGAGCGTCCGCAACCCCTGTTCCAGTGGCATACGGACCATTACACGCTGCCGGAGGGCGCGGAACACCTGGCAGTCGGAGAGAATTACGAGAACCAGGCCTACAGGCTGGGACGGGCAACCTACGGTATGCAGTTCCATTTCGAGGTGACCGAGGCACAGGTCCAGAGCCAGATCGACAGTACGCCGGACTTCCGGGACCTGGTTCCGGACTACGATGAATGGCTGCCGCGGCAGTTCCAGCTCCACGAAAAGGCCTCGAACACGTTCTGCCGCAACGTCGTCCGCGACTGGGTGGCGCTGGCCTGACCGCAAAAGCAGTCCGGACTGACGGCGGAACGGGGCCGTGGCGCAGCGCGGTCGGATGCGACGCCGGTTCACTCGCCGTGCGCGCAAGCGGGGCGCGGAGCGGGCGCCGGACTCGATGATGGTCACTGGCACCGACCGGCGGACCGCCGCCGGATGCGGATCGAGCCCCGCAGCAGACCGGGAGGCAGCACCAATGGGCGTATTTCGCGCAGACATCTCCAACCTGGAAGAGCTCGCCGTCCTGTTCGACCAGTACCGCCAGTTCTACGGCAAGGGACCGGACCTGGACGGATGCCGGACCTTCATGGGGAAACGCATGGCGAACGATGAGTCGGTCGTGTTTGCGGCCGCCGCGAACGGCGGAAGCATCGTCGGATTCACACAGCTCTACTGTTCGTTCTGCTCGGTCGAGATGAAGGAACTGATCTACCTGTACGACCTGTTCGTCGCGCCGGAACGCCGGCGCCAGGGCGTCGCGCGCGCCCTGATGGATGCGGCAAGGCAGTTCGGCATTGACAGGGGCGCCGGTGAGATGAAGCTGGAAACCGCCATCGACAATACGCCCGCGCAGTCACTGTACGAGAGCATGGGGTGGAAACGGGACGGGCAGTTCCATACCTACCTCATGGAACTGCCCGGCTGACTGCTCAAAAGGCCGGCGGAGGCGTCGCGCGGGCACGATCCGGCATCCAGAACGGCTTTTCCCGGATGGAGCATCGCGCCACCTTGTGGTACTGCCGCAGTTCCTTTTCGTAGTAGATCTCGGCCCACAAGGCCCGGCCCAGGCATTCGGTCCTGATCATGGCAAGCGCGATGTTGACCTTGCAGGTCGGCGACCACATGGCGGAGGTGACGTACCCGGCTTCCTTGCGGCACCGCTTGTCCGTGTAGATGTATGCGCCGGTTGCGGCGCGATTGCCCTCGATGTCGAGCTTGCAGAGAGTGTAGGGTGCCCCGTTTTCCTTTTCCGTGAGCAGCGCATTTCTGCCGTTGAAATGCGGCTTGCGGAAGTCGACCTGCCAACCGAGGTTCAGCTCGAACGGTGAGTGGTCGTGCCGGTAATGGATGGTCTTGAGCGATTCGTTGAACTCCATGCCCGGCATGATGAAGCCGGCCTCAAGGCGGGCCATGTTCGTCGCTTCTTCGCCGTACGGGTGGATTCCGTAATCGGCACCGGCAGCGTATAGCTCGTCCCACATCGTGAGCGCCAGCTTCGGGTCGATCCAGAGCTCGTATCCGAGGTCCCCGGTGAAGCCGGTGCGGGACACGGTGAGCGTCTCGCCGTGGAACGGAAACTGGCGAATCCGGAAGGGCTTGAGTGTGCCAATGTCGTCCAGTCCGAGCCTCTCGAGAACAGAGCAGCTGGTCGGACCCTGCAGCGAGAGTGCGGCGATCTCGTGGGTCTTGTCGGTTACGGTCACGTCTTGGTACCCGAAGGCGCTCATCTCCAGCCAATCCTTGCAGGGGCTGCCGCTCGTCAACTGAAAGTGCTCGTCGCTGAACTTGAATATGGTTCCGTCGTCGACGACTCGTCCGTCGTCGGTACACCACACCACGTACGTGACCCGGTTGGCCGACAAGCGGGTGATGTCCCGCGTGACCATGCGGTTGAGCATGCGTTCCGCATCGGTACCCGTGACGTGGTACTTCTGCATTGGGCAGATATCATAGGTACCGCAGGTATTGCGGATGCAGAAGTACTCGTGGACGGGGTCGTAGTAGTGGTTCGCGAACCTGTAGCCGTTCCAGGAGGCCCATGAATCACGGAGGTTGAAAGCGCTTTGTCGCGGGTGGAAATGCGACTCGAGAAGACGCTCTCCGGCGTAGGGATCAGTGTGGTGAGTTTCATTCATCGTAGAAGTCGTCCACGGGCACCGTGTTCGGGCGTTTGAGGTCCATCAGGATCTCGCGGGCCGCGTTGGCACCGCAGGCGGACGAGACCCCGCCACCGGGGTGGGTGGAGGAACCGCACATGTAGAGATTCCTGATCGGCATCCGGTACTGCGAGTAGCCGGGGAACGGTCGATTGAACAGGAGCTGATCGATGGTGAGCTCGCCTTGGAAGATGTTGCCCTCCGTGAGGCCGATTTCATTCTCGATTTCGTGAGGCGTCCGGACCTCCAGGTGGACGATCAGGTCCTTGAAGCCCGGGCTGTAGCGCTCGATCTTGTCAATGACCGTCTGGCCGAATTGCTCTCGCTTTTCCGGCGTCCAGGGACCATCCGCCAGGGTGGAGGGACAGTACTGGATGAAATTCGACATCCAGTGCTTGCCGGGCGGAGCGACCGTCGGGTCCGAGTCCGAGGGGATGATCGATTCGATGAAGGGATCATCGGACCAGCGCCCGCGCTTCCAGCAGTCGTAGGCCCGTTCCATCGTCTCGAGGGACCCCGTGAACGCCTGTGCGCAGTGGCTGACATACCGGTTGTCGGGAACATTGTTGAACTTCGGTGCGCCGGACAGGGCGATATTGACCTTGCCGGAGGATCCCCGGATCTTGAAGTTCCGGGCCTTTTCGTGGATGCCGGGTGGAAGGTCGTTCCGGTCGATGATGCGCGTGAACGTGCGCTTCGCATCCAGGTTGGAGACGACGATGTCCGCGTGGATTTCCTCGCCACCCTCGAGTACCACGCCCCTGGCCCGACCGTCCCGCACGAGGACCTGATCGACGCCGGCGTTGGTGCGGACCTGTCCGCCGTGTTCCTGCAGAGCGCTCGCGAGCGCCTCCGAGATGGCGCCCATGCCGCCGCGCGCGAGCCCCCAGGCGCCGATGTTGCCGTCAACGTCCCCCATGACGTGGTGCAGCAGAACGTATGCGGAACCGGGCGAATACACGCCCAGCGCGGTGCCGATCACGCCGGGACTGGCCATGGCCCCCTTGATGAGCTCGTTCTCGAAGTAGTCCTCGAGAAATTCCGCGGCACTCATGGTGAAGAATCGTATGTACTCGTAGATCTCCCGCTCGCCCAGTTTCCAGAACTGTTTGGCCAGGAAGAGCAACTCCGTGATGTCGCGCGGACGAAAGGACGTCGGGTCGGGCGGGGTGCGCAACAGGGTCTTGCGGATCAGTTGCGAATAGCGTGCGAGGTCGGCCTGGAATCGGTGCATCGCGTCGGCATCGTGAGGCGAGTGCCGCTTGAGCTCCAGGTGAGCCGCCTCCTCGTCGTGGTAGCCGATCAGCGTCGTCCCGTCGTCACCAAAATTCACGGTCCCAAGGTACGGCACCAGGAGCAGTCCGTGTCGAGTCAGATCGAGGTCGCGGTGGATCGCCTGGCGCATCATGCTGCAGACATAGGAGCAGTTCGAATACACCCAGCCGGGTTCCAGCTCCCGCGAGACGGCGGCCCCGCCGATGTAGTCGTTCTTCTCGACGACGACCACGTCGAGTCCCGCCTTGGCAAGATACGCGGCATTCGTCAGGCCATTGTGGCCCGCGCCGATGACGACGGCGTCATGTTTCTTCATCGGACAATCTCGCATGCAGCGTTGTGGCCGGGGTAGCCGGTAAGGTCCCCGCCGGGGTGGGATCCTGCCCCGCACAGGTAGAGGCCGGGTATCGGTGTTCGGTACTGCGCGGCCTCGTAGGTCGGTCGCATCATGAGCATCTGGTCGACCGCGAATTCGACGTGGTGCCAGTGTCCTCCCCGGGCACCGAAGGATTGTTCGATGTCGGTCGGGGTCAGGAATTCCTGGTGCACGATGGTCTGCCGGATACCGGGCGCATGCCGCTCGAGCAGGTCGACCGCGCGCTCGGTCATCGCCTGGCGGAGCGCCTCGTTGTCGCCGTCTCTGGGGACGCGAGGCACGTACATTACGTGCGCGGACAGAACGTGCTGACCGTCCGGCGCAAGGGCGGAGTCCTCCAGGCTGGGGATGACGACCTCCATGACTGGCGAGTGGGAGCCATGACCATACTTCGCGTCGTCGTACGCGAATTCGATGGAATCCAGCGTGGGTGCGAGGACGACGCGCCCGTCCGGGCGCTCGAGCCCCTTGAAGCGGGGCAGTCTGTCCAGTGCCAGGTGGAGCTTCCCGACGAATCCCCGGTTGCGGAGGCGGCGGATCCGGTTGGCGAACCCGATCTCGAGATGGTCAACCCCGGTGAGGTCCAGGAATGTGGTGGCCGGGTCGGCGGACGACACGATCGAGCGAGCGGTAATGACCTCGCCGCTTGCCAGCTGGACGCCTTTTGCACGATGGCCCGCCGGATCGGCGTCGACCGAAATCTCGGTAACGGCGGCCTGCGTTCGGATCTCCACGCCATGCGCCTCGGCCGAGGAGCGGAGCGCCTCGATGAGGCCGGGCCCGCAGCGATCACCGCTCATCCGGTAGAGCATGGTGATCATCGAGCTGTTGGGCGATCGGGGTGCGAGCTTCGCGCCCACCAGGCCGTCCCAGCTCAGGATCACTTTGAGAGCGTCGTCCTCGAAGTACTCGTCCATCAGGTCCCGGGTCGGGAGTGCGGCAAGCCGGAGAAACTCGCCCATGTCCTGTTTGCCGAGCAGGCGGAGGTTCAAGCCGAGATGAGCGAAAGTGGCGAGCTCGCCCGTGCTGTTGTCACCGATGCGGGGGATGGTCTTCTGCCAGAACGGCTCGAGCTTCCGGGCGAAGCGTTGCATCAGACGCGAGTATTCGCCGTAGGCGTCCCGGTCAGCCTCCGTGGTGCCATTGAGCGATCCACGGGAAAGCGACACGGGCTTCCCGTCATCGCTGAAGCCGGTGACCGGCGGCGCGTCTGCGTTCACGCGCAGACCATGTTTCACGAGATCCAGTTCCCGTATCACCTTGCGCGAGAAATGATTCGCGGCATGCGGCAGGGAGACACGGAAGCCGGGATGGAACTCGCGCTGCGCGGCCATCCCCCCCACATCGGAAGACGCTTCCAGCACGAGCACGCGCTGGCCGGAACGGGCGAGGTAAGCGGCGCACACCAGGCCGTTGTGACCGGCGCCGATGACGATCGAATCGTAGTCAGTGGAATCCAAAACCACCACCTTTTGTGGATTGCATGGGCGTCACGTGCATTGATCGTGCGACAGGCCGGTCCGTCCGGGAACCGTCATCCACGGTCCGCGAACTGCTGGACGCGAAGCCGTTCCTTTTCCTGGCGGTGGAACATCCATGCGGAGATCAGCACGCAAACCGTCACCAGCAGGACGATCAGCGTGCCCAGCGCATTGATCTGCGGACTGACACCCAGGCGCACCTTGGAAAAGATGACCATGGGCAGGGTGCTTGCGCCGGGCCCCGTCACGAAGCTGGCGATCACCAGGTCGTCCAGGCTGAGGGTGAATGCGAGCAACCAGCCGGCAATGAGGGCCGGTGCAAGCATGGGAATGGTGATGACCAGGAATGTCTTGACCGGTCGAGCCCCCAGGTCCATGGCGGCTTCTTCCAGCGACCTGTCGAGCGAGGAAATGCGCGCCCGGATGATCACCGCCACGAATGCCAGCGAGAACGTGACGTGCGCGATCGTGATCGTGGGCATGCCGCGGGCCACTCCCAGGCCGACGAACAGCAGAAGGGTTGCAAGGCCGGTGATCACGTCCGGCATCACGAGTGGAGCGGTCATCATCCCGGTGAACAGTCCTCTTCCGCGGAAGGCCCCGAACCGCGCGAGGGCATAAGCGCCCAGCAGACCCAAGGCCGTCGCGAAAGTCGCATTCATCACGGCGACCTGGATGCTGATCCAGGCGGCCTTGAGTATCTGATCGTTCTGGAGCAGCTCCCCGTACCACTTGGTGGAGAAACCGGACCACACGGCGGCGAGCTTTCCCGCATTGAAGGAGAACAGGATCAGGATCACGATGGGCGCGTACAGGAACACGAACCCGAACGAGAGCGTCACGACCGAGAAGAAAGGAATCTTCCTGTTCATCGCTAGGCGTCCTCGCGCGATTGGTAATGCTGGAATATCGCGATCGGGATCACGAGCAGGATGAGCATGGCGATGGCCACCGCCGAGGCGACGGGCCAGTCCACATTCTGGAAGAACTCGTTCCAGAGCACCGGGCCGATCATCAAGGTGTCCGGGCCACCCAGCAGGACGGGGATGACGTACTCCCCGACGCACGGGATGAATACCAGCATGGACCCGGCGACGATACCGGGAAAGGACAACGGGACAGTGATCGAGAAGAACGTCTTCCAGGGCCGGCAGCCCAGATCGGACGCGGCCTCCAGTAGGCTCTCGTCCATCCTGGCCAGATTCGCATACAAGGGGAGGATCATGAACGGCAGGTACGAGTACACGATCCCGACATAGAGCGAAAACCAGTTGTGGATCAACGGCAATGGGTCATCGATGATCCCGAGGAACATCAATACGTGGTTCAGGACACCTTCGCTCTTGAGTATCCCGATCCACGCGTAGATGCGGATCAGGAACGACGTCCAGAAGGGAAGGATGATGCCCATGAGCAGTACGTTGCGTAGCGTGCCGGGGGCGCGTGCTATGCCGTAGGCCATCGGATACCCGATCAGTAGGCACAGCACCGTCGAGATCACGGCGATCTTGATCGAGTTGAGGTACGCGAGGATGTAGAGGTTGTCGGTCGTGAGGAAGCGGTAATTGTCCAGCGTTCCCTTGAATTCCGGCAGCCAGCCCCTGGTCCACTCGAACACGGCCGTGTAAGGGGGCTGGTCGAAGACCGGCGAGGCCAGGCTGATCTTCAGGGCGAGCAGGAACGGTACTAGGAAGAAGATCACCATCCAGATATAAGGTGGGGCGACTGCCAGGTAGCGCCCGGGGATCCGGAAGCGCGATTTCCTGCCGCTCGAAGGAGTCGCGCTATCTGCCTGTTCGGCATTCTTCCTGTGCACCGTCATCTCCAACCTCGCGTCAATCGGCCAGCACGACGGCCGCATGCCGTTCCCAGCGGAGCCAGACCGCGTCGTCCCAGTCGACCGGACGCTCCGTGGTACGGGCATGGTTGGGCATCGTCACGCGGACGATCGCCCCGGTGGACAGCTTGATGCGATAGATCGACAGGCTGCCCTGGTACGCGACCTCGATCACCTTGCCTTCACAGCGGTTTTCCTGCTGCTCCGGCTTTTCCCGGGTGATTTCGATCTTCTCCGGGCGGATGGCGACGTCCACTTTGGTGCCGGGACTCAGGTTCTCGCTGGTATCCAGGTGGATGGGCATCCCGGCCTGTTCGGTTTCCACGACGATGCCGTCCGTGTCCGATACTTCGGCCACGACGCCTTCGAACATGTTGATCGAGCCCAGGAAGTCGGCGACGTATCGGGTTTTCGGGAATTCGTAGACTTCGGTGGGCGTGCCCACTTGCTGGACCACGCCCTCGTTCATCACCGCGATCCGGGTCGATAGCGTCATTGCCTCTTCCTGGTCGTGTGTGACGACCACGAAGGTCACGTGGGTCTGTTCCTGGATGTTCATGAGCTCGAACTGGGTTTCCTCGCGCAGCTTCTTGTCGAGCGCCGCGAGGGGTTCATCGAGCAGGAGAAGTTTCGGCCTCTTCGCGAGGCTGCGCGCGAGGGCCACTCGCTGGCTCTGCCCTCCGGACAGTTCGGCGGGCTTGCGCTTGCCGTATCCGCTCAGTTGCACGAGATCGAGCAGCTCGCCGACGCGGGTGTTGATGTCCTGTTTGCTCATGCGTTCCTGTCGCAGGCCGAACGCCACGTTCTTCTCGACCGTCATGTGCGGGAAGAGGGCGTAGGACTGGAACATCATGTTCACGGGGCGATCGTAGGGCGGCACGTTGGTGACGTCCTGGCCGTCGATCCGGATCGTGCCGGACGTGGGTGTCTCGAGGCCGGCGAGCATGCGCAGCAGGGTGGTCTTGCCACAACCGGATGGGCCGAGCAGGGCAAAGAACTCGCCGCGCCGGATGTCGAGCGTGACATCGTTGACTGCGGTGATGATCCCGAACTTCTTGGTGACGCCCTCGATGGATACGTAATGGCAGTCGTTGGCGTGCAGCTGCTCGTCACGATCGGGAGTCGCGATGGAGTTGCCGGAGATGTCGTTCAAAACAGGGCTCTCAACGGGGACGGAAACAAGAAGCGGCCGGGCTCCCCGCAGGAGGGGAGCCCGGGCCAAAAGCCGGTTACTGACCGGTCTTGAGTTTGGTCAAGGCCCGTGTCTGCAGGCGCACGTAACTCTGTGACTCGGGCGTGATGCTCGGGAACAGGCGCTTCTTGACGGCTTCGGACGGGTACACCGAAGGATCCTGGGTGATTTCGGGATTGGCGTACTCCTTGGCCGTCTTGTTGGCGCTCGCGTACCAGACATAGTCGATCAGTTTCGCGTTGACCTTCGGCTTCAGGATGTAGTTGAGCCACTTGTGGGCATTGTCCACGTTCGGCGCGTCGGCCGGGATGGCCCAGAGATCGAACCAGACCAGTGCGCCTTCCCTGGGAATCGTGTAGTTCACGTTCACGCCCTGGTCGGCCTCCTGGGCACGCCACTTGGCCTGGTAAACATCGCCGGACCAGCCCATGGCGACACAGATGTCGCCGTTGGCGAGATCATTCACGTACTGCGAGCTGTGGAAGTACTTGATGTAGGGCCGGACCTTCATCAGCTGGTCCAGGGCCCTTTGCAGCGCATCGGGATCCTCGCCGTTCGGGTCTTCCCCGATGTAGTTGAGGGCAGCGGGCAGGACCTCCGAGGGCGCGTCGAGAAAGGCGATGCCGCAGTCCTGAAGCTTCTTGGCGACATCCGGATCGAACAGCAGGTCCCAGGTGTTGATCTTGAAGTCGTCGCCGAGCCGCTCCTTGACCATGTCCACGTTGTAGCCGATCCCGGTCGTTCCCCACATGTAGGGTACCGCATACTGGTTGCCGGGGTCATAGGCGGCGACGCGCTTCAGCAGCTCCTTGTCCAGGTGCTTCCAGTTGGGAATCTTGGACTTGTCCAGCTTCTGGTAGGCGCCTGCCTGGATCTGGCGCTCCAGGAAGGTTCCACTCGGGACAACGACATCGTAGCCGCTATCGCCCGCGAGCATGATCGCTTCGAGTTTCTCGTTGGAGTCGAACACGTCGTACGTGGCGTCGATGCCCGTGGCCTTTTCGAAATTCTCGACCGTGTCGGGCGCGATGTAGTCCGACCAGTTGTAGATGTGTACGACATCTTCGGCCATCACCGGGCCGCTGACGACCAGGGCGCTCAGTGCTCCGAGAAGGAGCTTATGTGGTGTTCTCATGATCCTTCCTCCGGCTAGGGAGTAACGAATGGGTCCGCGCTTCCTCATCGTGTGTTGCGTACGTTCCGCACGGACGAACGCGTTTGAACGTGACAGTTCGACTGCGCATTGATCGGCTGCGGAGGTGGGCGGCGACGCCCGGGCGATGGGGTGACGCGGTGCCGAGGGCACGGGGGTACGTGAACGAAGGCGCGAACGGCGTTCGAAAGGGGTGTAGCTTGCCGTATTCGTCGTGACGATCCCGGGGCAAGTGCATTGCTTACACCACTTGTGTCGTTTGCCGATGCGGTACGCATGACCCGCGCTCCGGCTGTGATCACAATAAGCAGCGATGTACCCCCGGGTCAAGCGGGCGGGGCGCCCGGCGCAGAGTGGCCGGCACGGTGAGACATTGCGGCGCCGGCGCGCGGGACGCGGCACGGGCAGGGGCCGGGGGTGGCCTGCGCGGGGGCTGAAAAACGGCTGCAGACGGCATTCTTCCGCGAATTCGGCCCTGATCATGGGCGTGGCCGAGACCGGAATGCGGGTGGCCGGAGGCGGGCGAGCCATCCGGGGTTTGTCGGTGGTCCCGGGGCGGACAGCCCTCCTCTGGCCCCTCGCTCCGTGATCACGACCGGCGGTCAATAGAGCCCATCCCGCGGCCACGAACTGCTGCGCTGGCGGCCCAATGCCTCGACAGTGGGAAGACGCCGGGTACACCATCCACGGCGCGGTGAGCCGCCACGAGAAATCCGCGCTGCATCGCCGCATGCGCGCGGGTGCGTCCCAGGCCCGGACCGTCGGCTGTGGACGGAACGGCCATGCGACTACGTGAGGCGGCTGGGTCGACCCGTCGCCGAGAACCTCGGTTGGCCGGGGCTCGGCCAAGGGCCGTGAAAGGACGTCGAGCCGCGGGTGGCCCGATGCTCCGCGGCGCCCTCCCGGCCCGTCCGCGGTCGCGGCCATCGACGCGCTGACCGCCACGGATCGGCCATCGCCGGCACCGTTGCCCGCCGGGGGCCAGCGGGGCCGGTCCTGCCGGTGAACGCGCACGCCCGTCATGAGAAGATGCGAACGGGCCGCCACCGCGGGCGGGCATGCGCGGCAATGCCGCTGGCAACGGCTCATGACGTCGCCGGCAACCGGGCACGATCAGCCGCGCCGACACCATCGCCGCGCGGCCCGGGAGTGCCCGTAGCCCGGATGGAGGCGCAGCCGGGGAATCGGGGGACGACCGCCGGGACCCGGGTCAGCCGCCAACGACCGCGCTGGTGCCGGCCCCGAACAACGAATTCGCACGCGACTCAGGCTAGAGAAATCACCGACACATGACCGAGACCACCGACGACCTCTTCGAAGCCCGCTCCGAGAGCCAGCCCCTCTCGCAATTCGCCGAGAAGGCGTACCTCGACTACTCGATGTACGTCATCCTCGACCGCGCGCTGCCGCACATCGCCGACGGCTTGAAGCCCGTCCAGCGGCGCATCGTCTACGCCATGTCCGAGCTCGGCCTCTCGTCGAGCTCCAAGCACAAGAAGTCCGCGCGCACCGTCGGCGACGTCCTCGGCAAGTTCCACCCGCACGGCGACAGCGCCTGCTACGAGGCCATGGTCCTCATGGCCCAGCCGTTCACCTACCGCTACCCGCTGGTGGACGGGCAGGGCAACTGGGGCTCGCCCGACGACCCCAAGTCCTTCGCCGCCATGCGCTACACCGAGTCGCGCCTCGCGCCGTTCTCCGAGGCCCTGCTCGCCGAGCTCGCGCAGGGCACGGTCGACTGGGTGCCCAACTTCGACGGCTCGCTCAACGAGCCCGCGCTGCTGCCGGCCCAGGTGCCGCACGTGCTCCTCAACGGCACGACCGGCATCGCCGTCGGCATGGCCACGGACGTCCCGCCGCACAACCTCCGGGAAGTCGTCGACGCCTGCGTCATGCTGCTCGACAAGCCGAGCACGAAGATCGAGCAGCTCGTCGAGGCCGTGCCGAGTCCGGACTACCCGACCGCCGCCGAGATCATCACCTCGCGCGCGGACCTCAAGAAGATCTACGAGACCGGCGGCGGCCAGCTCCGTGCCCGCGCGCGCTGGGAGCGCGAGAACGGCGACATCGTCGTCACCGCGCTGCCGTATCAGGTCTCCGGCAGCCGCGTGCTCGCGCAGATCGCCGAGCAGATGCAGGCGAAGAAGCTGCCCATGGTCGAGGACCTGCGCGACGAGTCCGACCACGAGAACCCCGTGCGCCTCGTCATCACGCCGCGCTCCAACCGCGTGGACGTCGAGCAGCTCATGGACCACCTGTTCGCCACCACCGAGCTCGAGCGCAGCTACCGCGTCAACATGAACCTGATCGGCACGGACGGCCGCCCGGGCGTGCGCAACCTGCGCGATCTGCTCAAGGAATGGCTCGGCTGGCGCACCGACACCACGCGCCGCCGCCTCGAATGGCGCCTGGAGAAGGTCACCGATCGCCTGCACGTCCTCGAGGGCCTGCTCACCGCCTACCTCAACATCGACGAGGTGATCCGCATCATCCGCGAGGAGGACATGCCCAAGCTCGCGCTGATGAAGCGCTTCAAGCTCTCGGACCGCCAGGCCGAGGCCATCCTCGAGCTGCGCCTGCGTCACCTGGCCAAGCTCGAGGAGATGAAGATCCGGGGCGAGCAGGAAGAGCTCGAAGGCGAGAAGGCGGACATCGAGAAGACCCTCGGCTCCAAGAACCGCCTCAAGACCCTGGTCAAGAACGAGCTCAGGGAAGTCGCGAAGAAGCACGGCGACCAGCGCCGCTCGCCGATCACCGAGCGCGGCCCCGCGAAGGCCCTGCAGGAGACCGACCTCGTCCCCAGCGAGCCGATCACCGTCGTGCTCTCGAAGCAGGGCTGGATCCGCGCCGCCAAGGGCCACGACGTCGACCCCGAGCAGCTCGGCTACAAGGCCGGCGATGGCTTCCAGGACGCCGCCTGGGGCAAGACCAACCAGAACGTCATGATCCTCGACAGCACCGGGCGCGTGTACACCATCCCCGCGCACAAGCTGCCGAGCGCGCGAAGCCACGGCGAGCCCCTGTCCAGCAGCCTCAAGGCCCCGGACGGCGCCACCTTCATCGCCACCCTCATGGGCCGCGACGACCAGCCCTACCTCTTCGCCAGCGACTCCGGCAACGGCTTCATCACGACCCTCGGCGAGCTCCAGGCGAAGACCCGCACCGGCAAGTCCGTGCTCACGCTACCGAAGGGCTCGAAGCCGCTCATCCCGTGTCCGATCTACAACCTGGAGAGCGACTGGATCTGCGCGATCCACTCCAACGGCAACCTGCTCGTGTTCGGCGCGGACGAGATCCCCGAGATGGCGCGCGGCAAGGGCGCGCGGCTGCTGGGGATACCGGCAAAGAAGTTCGCCAGCGGGGAAGAGAAGATGGTCGCGCTGGCCTCCGTGCCGGAGAAGGGGAAGCTGACGGTGTATGCGGGGAAACGGCATACGACGTTGCGGCGGCAGGAGTTGGAGGAGTATTGGAGTGAGCGCGGGAAGCGGGGGCATCGGTTGCCGCGGGGGTTCCAGAAGGTCGACTCGATTGACGTGGATGTTTGATCGCCGGTACGCGCGGTCGCACTGCCGCGGAGACCTCATGCCCATCGCGTCGCCGCGGGCTGGCGCGGGATGAAGATGACCCTGTACTTCCGTCACGTGTGGACACGCCCGGATCGTGCCATCATCCGGGACGAGTGGATCGCGCGTGCGATCCGCGAGCCCGTATGGGAAGCGGTGCAGGCCGACGGGCGGATTCGCAGCTGGGCGCGCATCGACGAAATGGACGGGCGCTACCGTCGGGTCGTGCTGCTGCCAGACGCAGAGACCGTCCACAATGCGTTCTTCGACCGGAGCTTCCGGCCATGAACATCAACATCAACTACTTCCAGGATACCGACACGCTCCACATCGAGTTCCGCAAGGTCCAGGTCTCCGAGACCCGCGACCTCGACGAGAACACCCAGCTCGACCTGGACGCGGACGGCAACGTCTGCGCCATCACGGTCGAGCACGCCAGCGATCGCGCGGACTTCCCGCATTTCTCGTTCGAGCAGATCGCGGCCTGAGGGAACTGTCGCCTGGAATCGCCGCCGGCGCCGAATCATTCGGCCGCGAGCACGGCTCCCAACGGACTCTGCACGCCGCGCCCGCCACGCTCGATCACGTGCGTGTAGATCTGTGTCGTGCGGACGTCGGCGTGCCCGAGCTGCTCCTGAACCGTACGGATGTCGGCGCCGCGTTCCAGCAGATGCGTGGCGAACGAGTGTCGCAGGGTGTGGCAACTCGCCGGCCGTTCGACGCCCGCAGCCACGACGGCGCGGCGCACCGCTTTCTGCACGGCGCTCTCGTCGATGTGGTGCCGCCGCCGCGCGCCGGAGCGTGGATCGGTGCTGATGCGACTGGCCGGGAACACGTACTGCCAGCTCCACTCGCCCGCGGCGTTTGGATACTTTCGCGCCAGGGCATGCGGCAGGTAGACTGAGGCGACTCCGGCCGCCCGATCCTGCTCGAACAGATTCTGCCGGTGCTCGAGCTGGCGCCGCAGGGGTTCGAGCAGCTCGTCCGGCAGCGTCACCACCCGATCCTTGCCACCCTTGCCGTCTCGGACCATCACCGCCCGGTAGCGGAAATCCAGGTCCTTCACGCGCAGGCGCACGCTCTCCAGCAAGCGCAAGCCGGATCCATACTGCAGACACGCGATCAGCCAGTAGTTGCCGGTGAGTCCGGCAAGCACCTGCCTGATCTCGGTGGGGGCGAGCACCACCGGCAACCTGGCCGGGCGCGAGGCCCGCACCACACCCTCGATATCGCCGAGCGGCTGCTCGATTACCCGCTTGTAGAGGAATACCAGCGCGTTCAGTGCGAGGTTTTGGGTGGCCGCCGCCACCTTCCGCTCGACCGCCAGATGTGTAAGGAACGCGCCGACCTCGCGGGCTCCCATGTCGCGCGGGTGCCGCTTGCCGTGGAACAGGATGAACCGCCGAATCCAGTCCAGGTAGGCGCGCTCCGTGCGGATGCTGTAGTGCCGGACGCGAATGGCCGCGCGCACCTCTTCCATGAACGGGGACGACCGTCGTTCTTCCCGCATGACGCATGCTCGAGCAAAATGTATACATGTACAGTATCCCGCCAAATCCCATCCGGCAAGCGCGATAGACGGACAATGTCCGTCTATCTCCGCCCGTCGAACTGAATTCAGCGGGTCGCGTTTCGTGGGCTGAAGCGCTATGGTCTTGTCATGCGGGG
>Ga0102944_1000081_pt1 | contig 74973 bp, 77 predicted proteins | sample SalPonD_shore_MG_FD_78172 | JGI IMG/M metagenome (GOLD analysis project Ga0102944, IMG submission 78172) | Salt pond soil microbial communities from South San Francisco under conditions of wetland restoration - Salt Pond MetaG... | ecosystem: Environmental > Aquatic > Marine > Intertidal zone >... | reverse complement strand
CGAGACGTTCGTCGAGCACTACAACGAACACCCAACGCCGTTCCTGTGGACCGCCTCCGCGGATTCCATCCTGGCCAAACTGGAACGACTAGGTAAGGTTATTTGTGAGACGGCACACTAGCAGACAGCTTCGAAAAGCCCTGACTGGTGCGAAGCTCCCTTGCTTGCGGATATGGCGGGCGGCGTCCCGTGAACAGGCCAACCCGAGGCGCGCAGCAGTATGACCACCGGCTTCATCACACACCCCGCGTGTCGGCAGCACGAGATGGGCGAGTTTCATCCCGAATGCCCGGCGCGTCTGGCGGCGATCGACGAGCAGATCGCGGCCTCCGGCCTGGATGGCCTGCTGACGCACCTGGAGGCCCCGTCGGCCACCCGGGAGCAGCTCGAGCGAGTCCACCTGCCGCGTTACATCGACGAGATCGAGCAGCTTGCACCACGGCAGGGTCACGTGGAGCTGGACCCGGACACCTCGATGAACCCGTATTCGCTGGAGGCCGCCCGGCGCGCGGCGGGGGCGCTGATCCTGGCCACCGACAGCGTGGTCGGCGGCGACCTGGACAACGCCTTCTGCAGCGTTCGGCCGCCCGGTCATCATGCCGAACGCGGGTCGGCGATGGGCTTCTGTCTGTTCAACAACCTGGCCTGCGGCGCGGCCCACGCGCTGGCTGCGCACGGGTTGGAGCGGGTGGTGATCCTCGACTTCGACGTGCACCACGGCAACGGTACCGAGCACATTTTCGCCGACGACGACCGCGTGCTCATCTGCTCCACCTTCCAGTACCCTTTCTACCCCTTCACAGACCTTTCCCGGACCCCCTCCAACGTGGTCACCGTCCCCCTGCACCGGGGCGCCGGGGGCTGGGAATTCCGGGACGCCGTGATAAATCTCTGGCTGCCGGCCGTGGAGCGCTTCCGCCCGCAGATGGTGTTCGTCTCCGCCGGATTCGACGCTCATCGTGAAGACCCGCTGGCAGAGCTCAACCTGGACGAAAGCGACTACACCTGGGTGAGCCACCAGGTGATGGAGATCGCCCGCCGATTCGCCGGTGGACGCCTGGTCTCCACGCTGGAAGGCGGATACAACCTGTCGGCACTGGGACGCAGCGTGGTGGCGCACCTGCGGGTCCTGGCGGGGATCGATCCGGGTTGAACCGGTGCGATACGGCCGCCGGGCGCGTGCCTGCTGCTCCACGGCCAGCTGCGGCGCCCGGAGACGCGGCCCGGGATCCGCGCCGATTCCATGCCGGTCAACCCGCGACGGGCCCGCTCACCTGACCATCGGGCCGCGCGGCATGCTGTGCTGACCCGAATTGTGTTCAAATCCGGCCCTGCTCTAGAATGGCGGTGTGCGCCGCGCCACACGAATCCCCGTAACGCCCGCATCGTCCGTCTTCCGGCAAGGGATTGGAACTGATGAGTCAACAAACGTCACCGGGCGCGCGCCTGCGCGCGGCCGTGGAAGCCGAATATCCCCTCCAGGTCGTCGGCACTATCAACGCCTACTCCGCCCTGCTTGCCGAGCGCAGCGGGTTCCGCGCCATTTACCTCTCCGGTGCCGGGGTTGCGAACGCTTCCTACGGCCTGCCCGACCTGGGCCTGACCACCCTGAATGATGTCTGCGAGGACGTCCGGCGCATCACCAGCGCCAGCGAGCTCCCGTTGCTGGTGGATGCCGACACGGGCTGGGGGCCGGCCTTCATGATCGCGCGCAGCGTGCGCGAGCTGGGTCGCGCGGGCGCCGCGGGGCTGCACCTGGAGGACCAGGTCCAGGCGAAGCGCTGTGGCCACAGGCCGGGCAAGGCGCTGGTGTCCGCCGACGAGATGGGCGACCGCATCCGGGCCGCGGTGGACGGGCGCGAGAACGGGCAGTTCGTGATCATGGCGCGTACCGACGCGCACGCCAGCGAGGGCGCGCAGGCGGCCATCGACCGCGCCCGCGCCTACGTCGAGGCCGGCGCCGACATGATCTTCGCCGAGGCCCTCCACACCCTGGACGAGTACCGCGCCTTTACCGAAGCACTGGACGTCCCGGTGCTGGCCAACATCACCGAGTTCGGCCGCACGCCGCTGTTCACGGTCTCCGAGCTGGGGGGCGCGGGTGTGCGCCTGGTGCTTTATCCGCTTTCCGCGTTCCGCGCCATGAGCGCCGCGGCGCTCGCCGTCTACGGCGCGATTCGCGAGCAGGGCACGCAGAAGGAGGTGCTCGATCGCATGCAGACGCGGGACGAACTGTACCAGGTACTTGGATATCACGACTACGAACGCAAACTGGACGAGCTGTTTGCGAAGGAGGGAAACGAATGAGCGCGAAGAATCCCGGCGCCGGCCTGCGGGGCATCTCGGCGGGCGAGACGTCGATCGCCACCGTCGGCAAGGAAGGCAGCGGCCTGACCTATCGCGGCTATGACATCAAGGATCTCGCGGGAAAGGCGCGCTTCGAGGAGGTCGCCTACCTGCTTCTGGAGGGCAAGCTGCCCAACCGCTCGGAGCTGGAGGCCTACCAGGCACGCATGCGAAAGCGCCGCGGCCTGCCGCAGGCGCTGCGCGACGTCCTCGAGCGCATTCCCGCCGACGCCCACCCCATGGACGTGATGCGCACCGGCTGCTCGATGCTGGGCACGCTGGAGCCGGAGCGCAGCTTCGAGCAGCAGCGTGACGTGGCCGATCGGCTGCTGGCAGCGTTTCCCTCCATCCTGATGTACTGGTACCACTACGCCGGCAGCGGCAAGCGCATCGAAACCGAGACGGACGACGGGTCCATCGGCGGCCACTTCCTGCACCTGCTACACGGGGAAGCGCCCTCGGAGCTGCACCAGCAGGCGATGGACACCTCGCTGATCCTGTACGCGGAGCACGAGTTCAACGCCTCGACCTTCACCGCCCGCGTGTGTGCCGCGACCCTGTCGGACTTCTATTCCTGCATCACCGGCGCCATCGGCACCCTGCGCGGGCCGCTGCACGGCGGCGCCAATGAGGCGGCGATGGAGCTGATCGAGCGCTTCAGCAACCCGGAGGATGCGGCCAACGGCCTGAAGGGCATGCTGGAGCGCAAGGAAAAGATCATGGGCTTCGGTCACGCGATCTACAAGACGCACGACCCGCGCCACGAGGTGATCAAGGCGTGGGCGCAGCGCCTTTCCGCGGCGACCGGGGATGCGGGCAGGCTGTTCGCCATATCGGAGGCGGTCGAGAAGACCATGTGGGACGAGAAGAAGCTCTTCCCCAATCTCGATTTCTACAGCGCCTCCGCGTACCACTTCATGGGCATCCCGACGCCGCTGTTCACGCCGATCTTCGTGATCTCCCGCGTGACCGGCTGGGCCGCGCACGTGATGGAGCAGCGCGCCAACAACCGCCTGATCCGCCCGAGTGCCGACTACGTGGGGCCGGAGAAGCAGGAGTGGGTGCCGATCGAGCAGCGCACCTGACGCGGCACGAGCTTGCCCCGGGGGTGGCCAACGGGGCCACCCCGACCCGCATCCCAAGCCATTCGAGGAATCCGTAATGTCCGGAGATGCCGTCCGTTCCGCCAAGCGACCAGACCCCGACAAGGTCCTGGTCGACATCGCCGACTACGTCCTCGGGTACGACGTCACCCGCAGCTCCGAGGCCATGGAAACCGCCCGCTACGTGATGATGGACACCCTCGGTTGTGGGTTGCTGGCCCTGTCCTATCCCGCCTGCACCAAGCTGCTGGGCCCGGTGGTCCCCGGGGCCACCATGCCCGGCGGAGTGAAGGTCCCTGGAACCTCGTACGAGCTGGACCCGGTGCAGGGCGCCTTCAACATCGGCGCCATGATCCGCTGGCTGGACTACAACGACACCTGGCTGGCGGCGGAATGGGGCCACCCCTCGGACAACATGGGCGGCATCCTGGCGGCCGCCGACTACCTGAGCCGCTGCAACGTGGCGGCCGGCAGGGCACCGCTGAGCGTGGCCGAGGTGCTCAAGGGCATGATCAAGGCCCACGAGATCCAGGGTGTGATCGCGCTGGAGAACAGCTTCAACCGCGTCGGACTGGACCATGTGCTGCTGGTGCGCGTGGCTACCACGGCGGTGGTGACGGCGATGCTCGGCGGCACCCGCGACGAGGTGGTCAACGCGGTCTCCAACGCCTTCATCGACGGCGGCGCCCTGCGCACCTACCGGCACGCGCCCAACACGGGGTCGCGCAAGAGCTGGGCCGCCGGCGACGCCACCAGCCGCGGCGTGCGGCTGGCGCTGATGGCGCTGCGTGGGGAGATGGGCTACCCGTCGGCGCTCACGGCGAAGGGTTGGGGTTTCCAGGACGTGCTGTTCAAGGGCAAAGACCTGGCCTTCAGCCAGGGCTACGGCACCTACGTGATGGAGAACGTGCTGCTGAAGATCTCCTTCCCCGCGGAGTTCCACGCCCAGACCGCGGTCGAGGCTGCGATGCAGCTGCACCCGAAGGTCCGCGACCGCCTCGACGGGATCGACCGCATCCTGATCGAGACCCAGGAGGCGGGCGTGCGCATCATCGACAAGACCGGGCCGCTGGACAATCCGGCCGACCGCGACCACTGCATCCAGTACATGACGGCGGTGCCGCTGATTTTCGGCCGCCTCACGGCGGACGACTACGAGGACCGGGTGGCGGGCGACCCGCGCATCGACGCTCTGCGCGACAAGATGGAAGTGGTCGAGAACAAGCAGTTCAGCAGGGACTACCTCGATCCGGACAAGCGCTCCATCGGCAACGCGGTGCAGGTATTCTTCAGGGACGGCAGCAAGACGGACAAGATCACGGTCGAGTACCCCATCGGCCACCGGCGCCGCCGCAAGGAGGGTATCCCCGTGCTGTGCGACAAGTTCGAGCGCAATCTGGCAACGAAGCTCTCGCCCAAGCAGCGCGCGAAGATCGGCGAGCTGTGCGACGATCAGCGGACCCTGGAGGGGACGCCGGTGAACGAGTTCATGGATCTGTTCGTGGTATGAAAGTACGGCGCGGCGGCGCATCGCCGCCGCGCCCGTTTTAGGTTTTAGGTTTTAGGGAATAAGCGCCCTGGCGGCTTCCCGCCGCCGGTGGCCTTCGAGTCTTGCGTGGCGGATCCTTCACGGGCTTGCGCCCGACGAACTTATTCCCCGGCACTGCGTCGGATCGCGCTCTTACCTAAAACGTAAAACCTAAAACGGGCGCTCCCGCCTCACCCCCCCTCCGCGATCGACCGCCCGGCGATCCGCCCGGAAAGCACGCACCCCCCGAGAAACGTCCCCTCGAGAGCGCGCAAGCCGTGCATCCCCCCGCCGCCGAAGCCGGCGGCCTCCCCGACCGCGTACAGGCCCGGGATCGGGTCGCCCGCCGTGTCCAGGACGCGGCTGTTCAGGTCGGTGCGGATGCCGCCCAGGCTCTTGCGGCTGACGATGAACTCGCGGATCGCGATCAGGGGGGCCGCGCCGGGGTCCAGGATCTTCGGGCCCCGGCAAAGGCGCATGCGGTCGCCGCGATAGCGGCGCATCTGTGCCAGGCGCCGGAGCTGGTCGTCGTTGTGGAAAGCCTTGCCGCGCTCCAGGTGCTCGTCCCACTGGCGCAGCTCGCGCTCCAGGACCCCGGGGTCGACCTCCCGGCTGCCCGTCAGGGCGTTCATCTGCTGTGCGAGCGCGGCCGGGGTGTCGGCGCTGACGAAGTCGATGCAGTTGGCCAGCATGTCGTCGACCAGCGCCGGATTGCCGAACAGGATGGTGCGTACGAAGGCGAGGCGGCGGCGGTCGCGGATGGCGGGATTGTGCTCCGAGCCGGAGATCGCGAATTCGCGCACCGCGATGCGCCGGTTGAGTACCTGCCAGGAGTACTGCCCGGGCTCGCGGCAGATGCGGGTGATCAGCGCGCGGGTATCGAAGCCGGTGATCAGGGGCTCGGGTCCGATGCGCTCGCCGCGGCTGTTGAGCCACAGGGCGGATCGGCACGGCACCAGCGAGAGGCCGTGCCCGGGACGGGTCGGCGTCGGGTGGTGGACGCCGGCGGCGTAGTTCCACATCCGGTCGAGGTGCGTGACGCTCCCTCCGCGGCGCTCGACCGCGCGGTGCAGGGTACCGTCCGCGAAACGGTGCGCGCCGTTCAGGATCACGGCAGGCGGCGACGACCAGTCGCTGTGCCAGTGTCGGCGCACCTGTTCGAGATCGCCGTTGATGCCGCCCGTGGCGACGATGACCGCGTCGGCGTTCGCCTGGAATTCCTCGCCGTCGCCCTCGCGGTGCCCGCGGCAGCCGTCGATGCGGCCGGCGGAGATCGTCAGCTCTTCCACCCGGTGTCCGAACAGCGTCCTGACGGCGTCGACGCGCGGGTGGCGACGCAGGTGGGCCACCAGGGTATCGGCGAGGAACCGGCCAGTGCCCCAGACCATGTGGAAGCGCGGCACCGAGTTGCCGGGCCGGTACTGGCCCCGCTCCACCCAGTTCACCACCGGCAGGAACCGGATGCCCCGGGCCTTCAGCCAGCGGTAGACGTCCCCGGTGCAGCGCTCCACGTAGGCCTGGCCCCAGGCGGGGGGCCAGGCCTCGCCGGGTCCGTACTCGGCGAACGACTGCCAGTCGCGCCAGGCGAGATCCGGACTGTCGCGAAAGCGTCCCCGCCGCTGTTCCGGGGTGTCCACGAAGAACATGCCGCCGAGGGCTTCCCGGGCCAGCCCGCCGAACGCCTCCGGCGCATCGCGGTCGAGCATCGCGATGCGGCCGCCAAACCCGTGGTCGAGCAGCTCGAGAGCGGCGACAATGCCGGCGATGCCGCCGCCGACGATCACCACGTCGGCGCGGTAGTACTGCACCATTCCCTGCCTCCCCGTCGGGGCGTCGAGGGGTCCCGTGATCATTCACCCTATGCTGACCACGGCATCGCGCGCTTGACCTGCCTCAAGGCGCGTGCCTGGGACGTGCCGGGGCACTGGAGCGGAGTGGCGGTGTCACGCGTTTCACCGCGCTCCGGGTGCATCCGTGCCTGCCGCTGGCGCAAGGCGGCGACCGCGAGGGTGCGGTCGAGTGTCCGGGCGGGATCAGGCGCTCCTGCCTGATCGCCAATTCACCGCAGCCCGAGGTAACCCTCGTGCCCGAAGTGACCGCAGCGTCCGGGGCGGAACGCCCGGTCGCCGCCGACGGCTAGGCTCCGAGCCAGTCGGCAACCCGCGTCAACACGTTTCCGCACTGTCCCGCGACCCGGAAGTCGAGCTCCGGGTCGGCGCGCGTCCGGCCCAGGTTGACCGCCGCCAGCGGGATGCGGGCCCGCGTCGCAGCGCGCGCGAAGCGATAACCGGACCAGACCATCAGCGAGGAGCCGGCCACCAGCAGCGCATCCGCCTCGTCCATCCATTCCATGGCGCGCCTGAGCCGCTCACGCGGGACGTTCTCCCCGAAGAACACCACGTCCGGCTTCAGCGTGCCGCCACAGCGCCCGCAGCCCGGCACCCGGAAGCCGCCGAAGTCCACGCCCTCGAGGTCGGCGTCCCCGTCGGGCGCGGTGCCCGCCGCCAGCTCCGCCCAGCCGGGGTTGCGCGCCAGGAGCTTCCGCTGGAACGCCTCCCGTGCGTGCAGCCGCCCGCACCTCAGGCAGCGAACCCGATCCAGCCGGCCGTGCAGGTCCAGCACCTCGGCAGCGCCCGCCTTCTGGTGCAGACCGTCGACGTTCTGCGTGATGATCCGGCGCACCAGGCCGGAGCCGTGCAGGCGCTCCAGGGCCTCGTGGGCCCGGTTGGGACGCGCTTCCCGCACGCGGCGCCAGCCGACCGTGCTGCGCGCCCAGTAGCGCCGGCGCGCGAGGTCGCTGCGCAGGAATTCCTGCAGCTGGATTGGCCGGCGGCGCTTCCAGCTGCCCTCGGCGTTGCGGTAGTCAGGGATGCCGGATTCCGTGCTGCAGCCGGCACCGGTGAGAACCAGCAGCCGGCGGCTGCGCTCGATGAACGCGGTCAGCCGCCCCACCCCTTCCGGCCCGTTCGGCAGCAGCGTGCCGGGCGGCGGGGATGCCGCGGTTGCGGGTGATCCTGCGGGCTCCATGACGACGCCATTCTACTACGGATCGCCGGGGCGCCCGAAGGGCGCGGCGGCTGCGCGGGGGGCGCGGGGAACGTATAGTGGGGACTCAGCGACCATTGAGACAGGGGGCTGATCCTTGCCCGACATCGACAAGCGCCTGATCGCCGGTGTACGCACCGTGGTCGCGGTCTTCCGCGAGTTCGAGCAGGCCGCGCGCGGCTCCAGCATGAGCGTGGCCCAATACCGGATTCTGCTGTTCCTGCGCAAGGGACCGAAGCGTGCCGGGCAGCTCGCCTGGGAGGCCTCGGTCCGCAAGCCTTCCATCACGCCCGTCATCGCCACCCTGGAGCGGAACGGCTGGGTGAGACGCGAAGCGGATCCGGAGGACCGGCGCAGCTCGCGCCTGACCATCAGCACCGAGGGTCTCAAGCGGATGCGGTCGTTCGAGGCCCGGCTGGCACACGTGATCGATCAGGCGCTCACCGGTCCGGAGCGCGAACCGGTGCTGGATGGCCTCGACATGCTGCACCATCTGCTGGCCGCGACCAAAGAAGAGCGGTTCCGTCGCCTGGAGCAGGAGATCCTTGACGACAACGGTGCCGGGAGTCAGAGTCAGGAAGCCTGAGCACCACCCGGACCCGGAGTGCCGCAACCTCTTCCGGCAACCTCCTGAGCAGGACTGCATGGCACGCATTCACGCCTACACCCCCTTCGGCGACCCCGTCCGCGGCGCGCTCGAGGAAGCCTTTCCCGAGCGGGAAGTCGTCTGCTGGTCGCGCCCGGAAGAGTTCGTTGACGGGCTGGCGGAGGTCGAGCACCTGCTGGCGCTGAATCCGCCGTCCGGTCACTGGGCGGAGGCCCGTCGGCTGCGCCTGCTGCACAGTTTCGGCGCCGGCATCGATCACCTGCTGCCGCTGGACGACCTGCCGGCGGATGTGGCGGTCGCCAATGCCGGGGGTCTGGCGGCCGGGCCCATGAGCGAGCTGGCCCTGGCGCTGGCGATGATGCTGCAGAAGCGGGTGAACGTGGCCGCGAGCAACCAGCGTCAGCACCGCTGGCATCGTTACACGCCGCCGACCGTGGAGGGAGCGACACTGGGCGTGTTGGGGCTGGGCCAGATCGGGTCGGCGCTGGCACGCCGGGCGCACGCCACGGGGATGAAGGTCATCGGGACGCGGCGCAGCCCGGCACCGGTGGCGGGGGTGGAGGAAGTCCACCCGCCCGACGCGACGGCCGAGGTCCTTGCCCGGGCCGACGTGGCGGTCTGCCTGCTGCCCCTGACCCGCGAGACCCGGGGGCTGCTGGACGCAGCCATGCTCGCGAACCTGCGGCCGGAAGCCTGCCTGATCAACCTGGGGCGCGGCGGCATCGTGGACGAGCGGGCGCTCGCCGAGATGCTGCGTCAGGGCCGCCTGGCGGGGGCGGCGCTGGATGTCTTCGAGGACGAGCCGCAGCCGCCCGGCAGCCCGCTGTGGGACATCCCCAACCTGATCATGACCCCGCACGTGGGCGGCGCGTATCCACGCTACCTGCCGGACATCGCGCGCCTGTTCGCCGACAACGTGCGCCGCGTCGAGGCCGGCCGGGCGCCGCTGACGCCGGTGGACCCCGGGCGGGGCTACTGATTCCCGGCGGGAAGGGACCCGCAGCGAGCCCTGCGCTCGCCGGGCCCCATTGGCTGTCATGGGGGAGGGATCATGCGATCCGACAAGCCCGGGATTTTGCCGCTCACCGACGCCGTGCCGGGCGACGCGGCGCGTTCGGCCAGTACCCCCGGGTCTGCATGATCCGGAAGCGTGTCGGGGTGCCCCTGGGGCAGGGTCTGACGGGCTCCGGGGCTGGGGACTGCCGCATCGCGACGCCCGTGGGGTAGGGTCCCGAACAGTACGCACGCGGAATCGCGGAGGGCAGCGATGCAGAGCTGGCAAATCGGTGACGTCCGGGTCACGAAGGTGGTCGAGATGGAGGTGGCCGGGGGCAGTGAGTTCATCCTTCCGCAGGCGACGCCGGAGGCCGTGCGGGAGATGCAGTGGATGTGGCCGCACTTCATGGACGAGCGGGGCCGGCTGATCATGAGCGTGCACGCGCTGGTGATCGAGACGCCGGGCAGGCGGATCGTCGTCGACACCTGCATCGGCAACGACAAGCCGCGGCGTATCCCGGGCTGGAACATGCTCCAGAAGCCCTTTCTGCGCGACCTGGAGCAGGCCGGATATCCGCCGCCGTCGATCGACGCCGTCCTGTGCACCCACCTGCACGTCGACCATGTCGGCTGGAACACCGTGTGGACGGGAGAGCGCTGGGTGCCCACGTTCCCGTCGGCCCGTTACCTGATGGCAAGCTCGGAGTTCGAGTACTGGCGGCGACAGGAGCAGGACGAGGAGCAGCGCACGGTGTTCGCCGACTCAGTGGCGCCGGTGTTCGACGCCGGGCTGGTGGACCTGGTGGAGACCGACCACGTCCTGTGCGACGAAGTCGGCCTGCTGCCCACGCCGGGCCATACGCCCGCGCACTGCAGCGTGCTGATCCGATCCCGCGGGGAACGGGCGCTGATCACGGGGGATTTCGCCCATCATCCGTGCCAGATGGCACGTCTGGACTGGAGCAGCACGGCCGACTACGATCCGGACGCAGCTATCCGCACGCGTCGTGAGGTGTTCGAGCGGTTCAGCGACACGCCGACGCTGATCATCGGCACTCACTTCGCGGGCGCCACCGCCGGGCACCTGGTGCGCGACGGTGACGCCTATCGGCTGGTGGTCGATGGCTGATGCCGGCGGCGCGATCTGCGACGCCAGCTTCCCGACCCGTATGCTCACCCGCCCGGACCCGGGCCGCGCCGGCGGCGAGCGTCTCGAACTGCCCTGGATCGTGCGCAGCCAGGCGGGTACGACCAGCGAGGCGGTGGGCCTTCCGGACCGCGGCCTGCTCGCCCCGGGAGACATGCAGTCTCGCAGCAACTACCATGTGGCGCAGCGGCGCACCGACCGCGGGTACCGCCGGGGCCGAAGCGCAAACGGGGCCTGAAGCGGCTCCGACCGGTAGACGCGACGCCTGCGCGGGCGACCGGATCGCGTCCGGCCGGGATGCTTGGCAAAAGCCGGGGAAACGCGGGCTGCCCGGGCTCGCCTAAGCCCCACCCGGCCCTCCGGGCTCTCGCACCGGCCCGCCCGTTGCCACCGCTCCCCGGCATGGTTCCGCGGCCGACGCGCCCTGTCCCCGTAGTACGATAGAGGAGCAGCCGCCATGAAATACATCGAGGCCGGCAGCCGCCGGATCCCGGCGCTCGGGTTCGGTACTTTCCAGCTGGGTTCCGCGGACGCCTATCGCATGGTCCGCGCAGTCCTCGACATGGGCTACCGCCACATCGATACCGCGCAGATGTACGCCAATGAGGAGGCCGTGGGACGTGCTGTTGCCGAATCAGGCGTGGCCCGCGAGGACGTGTTCCTCACCACGAAGGTGTGGACGGACCGGTTCCGCGACGGTGATCTGCAGGCATCGGTCGATCGCAGCCTCGATCGCCTGGGCATGGATCACGTCGACCTGCTGTTGCTGCACTGGCCCAATCCGGACGTGCCACTGGCCGAGACCCTGAGCGCGCTGCAGGAGGTCCAGCGCGACGGGCGGGCCCGGGCCATCGGTCTGAGCAATTTCCCCAACGCCCTCCTGCGGCAGGCGCTGGAGCACTGTGGCCGGGGAACCTTGCTGACCAACCAGGTCGAGTATCACGTGTTCCTGAGCCAGCGGCAGGTGCTGCGGCAGGTGCGGGAGGCCGGCATGTTCCCCACCGCCTACTGTCCGCTGGCGCAGGGCCGGGTGATCGGCAACGCCGTGCTGCGGGGCATCGGGCGCCGCCACGGCAAGAGCGAGGCCCAGGTGGCGCTGCGCTGGCTCATCGAGCAGGGCGTGGCGGCTATCCCGCGCACCCGGCGGCAGTCGAACGCCCGCGCCAACCTGGATATCTTCGACTTCGAGCTGGCTGAGGCCGAGATGCGGCGCATCGACAACGAGTTGCAGGGCGACGGACGCGTGGTGAATCCGGGTTTCGCCCCGACGTGGGACCGGCCCTGAGACGGCCACGAGAGCGGCAATGCCGATCGTGCCATGGACGCGAGCGATCGGGTGGGCAAACCCCGGGTCACGGTCTGTTCCGGCGCCACCCGGATCGCGGCCGGCTGACCCCCGCGCCGGGAATCGGAACCGCGGCCCCATCGCGGGCGCCCGGTATGTGGCAGACTTCCGCCATGAGCACGCCCTCCCGAGACCGTCTCGACGCCCTGCTCGCGCGGGGCCTGGTTCGCATGCACCTGGCCCTGGGCAAAGCGCAGCGGGACGCGCTGGTCGACTATCTTCTGGAGCTTGCGCGCTGGAATCGAGCGTTCAACCTGACCGCAGTCCGTGATCCCGTCGCCATGGTACCGCGACACCTGCTTGACAGCCTGACGGCGCTGCCGTGGGTCAGGCCGGGCCGCCTCCTCGATGTGGGCAGCGGGGCCGGCCTGCCCGGCTTGGTTCTGGCCATTGCGCGCCCGGACCTGGAGGTGGTGCTGCTCGACAGCAACGGCAAGCGGGTGCGCTTCCTGCGGCATGTGCTGCTGGCGCTGGAGGTCGCCAATGCGCGCGTCGTGCAGGCACGCGTCGAGGACTACCCGGCGGAGGGAAGCTTTGATACCGTGATTAGCCGGGCCTTCTCCGCGCTGGATCAGATGCTCGTGCTGTCGGCTCCGCTGCTGGCCGAACACGGGGTGCTGCTCGCCATGAAAGGGGCCAGCCCGGAACACGAGCTGGCGACACTTCCCGCCGGCTGGGAGGCGACCGGCGTACACCCCGTGCAGGTCCCCGGGCTCGGGGCGCAGCGCCATCTGGTGGAACTCACGCGGCAGCGTGCCGTGGGCCGAGCAGGACGGACCTGATGCCGATGGGCAAGATCATCGCTGTAGCCAATCAGAAGGGTGGTGTGGGCAAGACCACCACCAGCGTCAACCTGGCGGCCTCGCTGGCTGCGACCCGCACGCGGGTGCTGCTGGTGGACATGGACCCCCAGGGCAACGCCACCATGGGCTGCGGCATCGACAAGCACGGCGTGGCTCTGAGCGGTTGCGAGGTGCTGCTGGGCGAGAACGGCATCGGCGAGGCGATGCTCTGGACCGAGGGCACGCATCCATTCGCCGTGGTGCCGGGCAACGGGGACCTGACGGCGGCCGAGATCAGCCTGATGAGCATGCCCGACCGGGAACGCCGGTTGCGCCAGGCCCTGCAGCGGGTGCGTGACGAGTTTGATTACATCATCACCGACTGCCCGCCGGCGTTGAACATGCTGACCATCAACGCCCTGGCTGCGGCCGACGGGTTGCTGATCCCGATGCAGTGCGAGTACTACGCCCTGGAGGGCCTGTCGGCGCTGCTCAACACGGTCGAGCGGGTACGCCGGCAGGTGAATCCGGATCTGGACATCGCGGGCCTGCTGCGGACCATGTTCGATCCCCGCAACAGGCTGTCCGGGGAGGTGTCGGCTCAGCTGACCGAGCACTTCGGGGACAAGGTCTACCGGACGGTGATCCCGCGCAACGTGCGGCTCGCCGAGGCGCCGAGCTACGGCATGCCGGCCCTGCAGTACGACAAGTCCTCCCGCGGCGCCCTGGCGCACCTGGCCCTGGCGGGGGAGATCCTGCGGCGCGACGGTCGGCGGGCACCTGCCGCCGCGCTGGGTTGATCTGCGCCCCGCTGGCAACAACCGGCGCGGTCCGGCATACGGGTACCTGACATGGCAGCAAAGAAACGCGGACTCGGGCGCGGCCTCGATGCGCTGCTCGGCGGCGACGAGACCGCTCCGGCACAACCGGGGGGGGCGCAGGGTTCGCTGCGCCATCTGGGCATCGACGTCATCCAGCGAAGCCGCTACCAGCCGCGCGAGAATTTCGATTCCGAGTCGCTGCGCGAGCTCGCCAACTCTATCCGCTCCCAGGGTGTGGTCCAGCCGGTTGTGGTGCGTCCGCTCGACCAGGGCGGCTATGAGCTGATCGCGGGCGAGCGGCGCTGGCGCGCGGCGCAGTTGGCGGGCCTGCAGGAGATTCCCGTGGTGGTCCGCGAGGTCCCCGAGCAGGCAGCCATGGCGATGGCCCTGATCGAGAACATCCAGCGCGAGGACCTCAATCCGCTGGAGGAGGCCCGGGCGCTGGACCGCCTGAAGAACGAGTTCGGCCTGACCCACCAGGAGGTCGCCGATGCCGTGGGACGCTCGCGCGCTGCAGTCAGCAACCTGTTGCGCCTGATCGAGCTGACGGACGAGGTCAAGACGCAGGTCGAAGCGGGCGCGTTGGAGATGGGCCACGCCCGGGCCCTGCTCGGGTTGAAGGACGCGGAGCAGTCGGAAGCGGCGCGCGAGGTCGTCGCGCGCGGGCTTTCGGTGCGCGAGACGGAGAACCTGGTGCGCCGGTGGGAGAGCCGGAAAGCACGCAGGCGCGCGGCGCCGAAGCCGGATCCGGACATCCAGCGCCTGCAGGACGATCTCTCACAGCGCCTGGGTGCCAGCGTCAGCATCAAGGACAGCGGAGGTCGCGGCCGGCTCGTGATCCAGTACCACTCCCTGGACGAGCTGGACGGTATCCTGGGGCGGATTCACTAGCTGCCTGGCGGGTTCGTCCGTCGCGTTGACCGGGCCGGGCCGGTTCTATATACTCGCCGCGGCCGCTTGGGGGGGTGCGGGTTGCGCAGCGCCAAAAGGCACGCGTGATCGACACGGCGGTAAGGGGACGATGCTCACGAGGACGCTACCGCATCTTGAGGCATTCGGCGTGGCCGGGCTGCACCCGATTTCACATGCTTCGCGTCGCTCGATTCCGTCGCGGGTGGTCGGCGCTCCCGAATGCGTCCGGCTCGCAGTGCAGCGAACCGGGCGTGCCCGTGAGGGTCATTGCAACCCGGTGGGCGAGTTTGTAGTATGCGCGCCAATAGCAAAGACGATGGGCGGCTTACAGGTCGTCCGCACAGGGTACGGGGAGCCCTTGCAAGCCTGCTGGCGATTCAGGGCGTCGTTGCGCTGGTCATCGCCGCGGGCTTTTATGTATACGGTGGACCATGGTCGGCCGCGGGTGTCCTCTATGGTGGGGGCGTAGCGCTCGCGGTGTCCGCCTTGCTGGCCTTCCGGCTGGCGCGCGCATCGAGACCCGGTGCAAGCATGGCCGGCCTCTACCTCAGCGCGTTCGAGCGCTTTTTCTTTGTCGGGGGAGCCATTGCGTTGGGCCTGACGGTGGTCGACCTTTCGGCCGTGCCTTTGCTGGCCGGGTTCGCCGGCGCGGAAGCGGGCTATTTCATTGCCGCGGGCGTATACCCGCGGAATACGGGATAGAAACCAGAAGGGCGAAACGTGACAGCAGCCGCGGGAAAAAACCCCATAGAGTACATTTCGCACCACCTCGGCCACTGGCAGGTGGGCAGCGGACTGATGGCTGTCAATCTGGACACGCTGCTGTTCAGCGTGCTCACGGGGGCAATCCTGCTGTTGCTCGGCTGGTGGGTTGGCCGGCGCGTTTCCCGGGGACGCCCCGGGCGGTTGCAGAACGTGCTCGAGATGACCGTTGAATTCGTCAACAACCAGGTGCGCGAGGCGTTCCCGGTCGACGACCCGCTCATCGGTCCGATGGCACTGACCGTGTTCCTGTGGGTGATGGCGATGAATGCCGTCGACCTCATTCCCGTCGATTTCTTTCCGAGCCTGGCCGGCTGGGTCGGCGCGGGCCTCGGCAAGAATCCCGAGCACGTGCACCTACACGCGCTCGCCACCGCCGACCTGTCCGTTCCGCTGGGCATGGCGCTGTCGGTATTCGGCCTGACCATCAGCTACAATCTCCGGCACCGCGGCCCACTCGGCTATCTCAAGCGGTTCTTGACGCACCCGTTCGGCAAGTGGATGGCCCCCTTCAACTTTTTCCTGGGGCTGGTGGAAGAGATTTCGCGCCCCTTATCACTGGCGCTTCGACTCTGGGGCAACATGTTCGCCGGCGACCTGATCTTCATGCTGATCGCGCTGTTCGGCTTCGCCTTTTGGGTTGCGCCAGGGCAGGTTCTCCTCGGCACGGCCTGGACCTTTTTCGAGACCCTCGAGGTCGTGCTCCAGGCGTTCATCTTCATGCTTCTGAGCATCGTCTACCTGGCCCTGGCGGCGCAGGAAGAAGAGCACTAGTCGCAAACTCACGAACAGGGGGTATCTACCGTCATGAATCCTGCACTCGTCGCCCAGATTTACGCGTGGACCGCGCTCGGTGTGTGCACGATGCTCGCCTTCGCAGGGCTTGGTTCGGCGATAGGCTGGGGGCTGATCTGCTCGCGCTATATTGAGAGTATCGCGCGTCAGCCGGAACTGCGCGGGCAGCTCCTGGCGCAGACGCTCTTCACCGGGGGACTCATGGAGTCCTTTCCGTTTATCGTGTTTGGCGTTTCGATGTGGTTCATCTTCGCCAACCCGATGTTCTCCGCGGCCATGAAGCATCTCGGTCAGTGACGTAGCGGAAAGCGAGGACGTAATTGTGAGCGTCAATCTCACGCTGGTCTTTGAAGTCGTCGCGTTCTTCGCGTTCATCTACCTGTTCAAACGGTGGTTCTGGGCCCCGATTCTCGGCGCCATGGAGGACCGCGAGCAGCGTATCGCGGACGGCCTCGCGGCGGCCGAGCGTGGCCAACAGCAGCTCCTGGAGGTCCGCGAGCAGGCCGAACAGATCCTGGACGAGGCGCGCCGGCAGGCATCCGAGATCCTTGCACAGGCGAACAAGCGGCATACGGAAATGCTCGAGCAGGCGCGCGCGGAGGCGCGCGCGGAAGGGCAACGTATCGTCAACGCGGCGCGCTCGGAGATCGAGCAGGAGGTGGTGCGCGCCCGTGAGTCGCTGCGTGCGGAGCTCGGCAACCTGATCATGGAAGGGACGGAGCGCGTGCTCCGGCGGGAGGTCGACAGCAAGGCGCACAACGACCTGGTCGAGGAGCTGGTTGCCCAAATCTGAACCGGAGGAGCATACGATGGCGGAAGTGACCACGCTCGCGCGCCCGTACGCCAAGGCGTTGTTCGAGCTGGCAAGGTCCGAGGCCAGCCTTGACGCGTGGTCGCACCGGCTGGAGCGCCTCGCCGCGGTGGTGGACAACGAGGAGGTTCGGGAAGTCATCCGGAGCCCCAAGGTGCCCCCGGCCCAGGTGGCCGAGCTGATCGTCGAGGCGGCCGGTGCCGAGGCGCTGGGCGACAGCGGCAGAAACTTGGTGAGGCTGCTCGCTGAAAACCGCCGCCTGTTGCTGCTCCCGCAGGTGCGGGACCTGTATGCCACGATGCGTGCCGATGAGGAAGGCACCATCGACGTTGAGGTCGTTTCGGCGATCGCCCTTACGGACGACCAGCGACGGGAGATGGAGAGTGCGCTGGCGCGGCGTTTCGGCAAGCAGATCCGGCTCCACAATACGGTCGACGAGGGAATACTCGGCGGTGCGGTCGTCCACGCCGGCGACGTCGTCATCGACGGTTCGGTCCAGGCGAAGCTGGGAAGGCTCTCCGGCGCCCTGGTTCACTGACGAGGTAGCAAAATGCAACTCAATCCTTCCGAAATCAGCGACCTGATCCGGCAGCGCATCCAGAACTTCGAGGCCGTGGCCGAGGCGCGCTCCGAGGGGACCGTAGTGAGCGTGGCGGACGGTATTTGCCGGATTCACGGGCTGTCGGACGCGGTTGCGGGTGAGATGCTGGAGTTTCCCGGCAACACCTTCGGCATGGCGCTCAATCTCGAGCGCGACTCGGTCGGCGCGGTGGTCCTGGGCGAATACGAGCACATCAGCGAGGGTGATACGGTCAAGTGTACCGGACGCATTCTCGAGGTGCCCGTGGGAGAGGAGTTGCTCGGCCGCGTGGTGGACGCACTGGGCAATCCCATTGACGGCAAGGGGGAGCTCAAGGCGTCGCTGTCCTCACCCATCGAGAAGGTGGCGCCCGGGGTGATTACCCGCCAGTCCGTGGACCAGGCGGTGCAGACCGGCCTGAAAGCCATCGATTCGATGGTCCCGATCGGCCGCGGCCAGCGAGAGCTGATCATCGGGGACCGCCAGACGGGCAAGACCGCGGTCGCTATCGATACGATCATCAACCAGCGCGACACCGACGTGAAATGCATCTACGTCGCCGTGGGTCAGAAGGCGTCCAGTGTCGCCAACGTGGTGCGGATGCTGGAGCAACACGGGGCTCTGGAGCACACCATCGTGGTGGCTGCCACGGCGTCTGATCCCGCGGCGCAGCAGTTCATCGCTCCTTATGCCGGCTGCGCAATGGGCGAGTACTTCCGGGACCGGGGCCACGACGCGCTGATCATCTACGACGACCTCACCAAGCAGGCCTGGGCCTACCGCCAGGTGTCGCTGTTGCTGCGCCGGCCGCCGGGACGCGAGGCTTATCCGGGTGACGTGTTCTACCTGCACTCGCGCCTGCTCGAACGAGCGGCACGCATCAATGCTGACGAAGTTGAACGCCGCACCAATGGCGAGGTGAAGGGCCGCACCGGGTCACTGACCGCGCTACCGATCATTGAGACCCAGGCGGGCGACGTCTCGGCGTTCATTCCGACGAATGTTATCTCGATCACCGACGGCCAGATCTTTCTCGAAACCGACCTGTTCAACGCCGGTATCCGGCCGGCGATCAACGCGGGAATCTCGGTATCGCGTGTGGGCGGATCGGCCCAGACGCAGATCATTAAGAAACTGGGCAGCGGCGTGCGCCTGGCGCTGGCACAATACCGCGAGCTGGCGGCCTTCGCCCAGTTCGCCTCCGACCTCGACGAGGCGACCCGGCGTCAGCTCGATCGGGGCGAGCGCATCACCGAGCTGATGAAGCAGAAGCAGTACTCGCCGATGAGCGTTGCCGAGATGGCCTTTGCGTTGTTCGCCGGCAACGAGGGCTACCTTGACGACGTCGAGGTCAAGAAGGTGGTCGACTTCGAGGCCGCGCTGACGGACTACCTGCGCTCGGAGCAGAAAGAGCTGCTCAAGCAGATCAACGAGTCCGGTGACTACAACGACGAGATCGAGTCGCAGATGCGCAAGGCGCTCGAGCAGTTCAAAGCCAACAGCACCTGGTAGGTGGTGCCAGTGGAGCTTCAGCTACAGGCATAAGCTATGGCGGGCGCAAAAGAGATTCGGACCCAGATCCGGAGCATCCAGAACACGCAGAAGATCACCAAGGCCATGGAGATGGTCGCGGCGAGCAAGATGCGCCGGGCGCAGGAGCGGATGCAGGAATCCCGCCCCTACGCCGAGCGCATCCGCCAGGTGATCGGCCATCTTGCCGCGGGGAACCCTTCGTACCAGCACGCGTTTCTGCAGGAGCGCGAGCCGCGGCGCGTCGGCTTCATCATCGTGTCGACGGACCGGGGGCTCTGCGGCGGGCTCAATAACAACCTGTTCAAGGTCGTCCTGGGCGAGATGCAGGAGTGGTCCCAGCGCGGCGTGGAAATCGAGATCGGCGTGCTGGGCGCCAAGGCCGTGGGGTTCTTCCAGCGGCACGGCGGCAGGGTCGTCGCGAAGGCCAGCAGCCTGGGCGACACGCCCCATGTCAGCGACCTGATCGGGACCGTCAAGGTCATGCTGGACTCGTACGCCGAGGGCTCGCTGGATCGGGTGTTCGTGGCGCACAACGATTTTGTCAACACCATGTCCCAGCGCCCGCTGGTGCGGCAGATTCTGCCGGTGGAGAAGCTCCACGAGGAGGAGATGCTCGGACGCTGGGACTACATCTACGAGCCGACGCCCGAAGATCTGCTCGACGACATGCTCATGCGCTACATCGAGGCGCAGGTCTATCAGGGCGTGGTCGAGAACGTCGCCTGCGAGATGGCCGCGCGCATGGTTGCCATGAAGAGCGCCTCCGACAACGCGCAGAGCATCATCGATGACCTGCAGCTCGCCTACAACAAGGCGCGCCAGGCTGCGATCACTCGCGAGCTGTCCGAGATTGTGGCCGGTGCCTCGGCCGTGTGAGCACGCCGGGCGACCACGGAAGAACCGATCGGAAACCAGACCCCACCAGCGGCGGCGGTCGCGGGTGTTCTAAGGCTAGGGGAACCGAAGCATGAGCTCTGGAAAGATTGTTCAGATCATCGGCGCAGTGGTCGATGTGGAATTTCCGCGAGGCGCCGTCCCGAATATCTACGATGCAATCGTGGTGGACGAGGCCGACCTCACGCTCGAGGTCCAGCAGCAGCTCGGTGATGGTGTCGTGCGCTGTATCGCTATGGGGACCACGGATGGACTCAAGCGTGAGGCGGCGGTGACCGATACCGGCCAGCCGATCTCCGTTCCGGTGGGGTCGAAGACGCTGGGCCGGATCATGGACGTGCTCGGGCGGCCGGTGGACGAGGCCGGCGAGATCGGCGCTGACGAGACCTGGCCCATCCATCGGGATCCCCCGGCCTACGAGGACCAGGCGGGCAGCGCGGAGCTGCTCGAGACGGGCATCAAGGTCATCGATCTGCTCTGCCCCTTCGCCAAGGGTGGCAAGGTTGGCCTGTTCGGCGGCGCCGGCGTGGGCAAGACCGTCAACATGCTCGAGCTGATCAACAATATCGCGACGGAGCACTCGGGACTGTCCGTGTTTGCCGGCGTCGGCGAACGCACGCGCGAGGGCAACGACTTCTATCACGAGATGGTGGAGGCCGGTGTCATCAAGCTCGACCAGCTTACCGACTCCAAGGTGGCCATGGTCTACGGCCAGATGAACGAGCCGCCGGGCAACCGCTTGCGGGTGGCGCTCAGCGGACTGACCATGGCGGAATACTTCCGCGACGAGGGCCGTGACGTGCTGATGTTCATCGACAACATCTACCGTTACACCCTGGCCGGCACCGAGGTCTCGGCGCTGCTCGGCCGCATGCCGTCGGCCGTGGGCTACCAGCCGACCCTGGCCGAGGAGATGGGCGTGCTTCAGGAGCGCATCACTTCCACCCGCAAGGGCTCCATCACCTCGGTGCAGGCGGTGTACGTGCCGGCCGACGACCTCACCGATCCGTCGCCGGCGACCACCTTCGCCCACCTGGACGCCACCGTAGTGCTGGCGCGCTCGATCGCCGAGCTGGGCATCTACCCGGCCGTGGACCCGCTGGATTCCACCTCCCGCCAACTCGACCCGCAGGTCGTGGGCCAGGAGCACTACGACGTCGCCCGTGGCGTGCAGAACGTACTGCAGCGCTACAAGGAGCTGCGCGACATCATCGCGATCCTCGGCATGGACGAGCTGTCGGAGGAGGACAAGCTGACCGTGGCGCGGGCGCGCAAGATCCAGCGCTACCTGTCGCAGCCGTTCTTCGTCGCGGAGGTGTTTACTCAGCAGTCGGGCAAGTACGTGCCGCTGAAGGACACCATCGCCGGCTTCAAGGCGATCCTCGACGGCGAGTACGATGACCTGCCGGAGCAGGCGTTCTACATGGTCGGCTCGATCGAGGAAGCCGTGGAAAAGGCGAAGAGCCTCTGAGGCGCCGCGAACGCGGGGACAGCGAGCAGATGAGCAAGATCCAGGTCGATATCGTCAGCGCCGAAGGTGAGATCCACGCCGGCGAGGCTGACATGGTGTTCGCCCCGGCGATCGAGGGCGAGGTGGGCATCGCGCCCCGGCATGCACCGCTGTTGACGAAGCTCCGCCCCGGCGAGGTCCGGGTTCACAACGAGGGCGAGGACGAGCACTCCTATTACGTTTCCGGCGGCATCCTGGAGGTGCAGCCGCACAAGGTCATGGTCCTGGCGGACACCGCGTTCCGCGCCCGCGACATTGACGAGGCCGCCGCCCAGGAAGCCAAGCGCCAGGCCGAGGAAGCGCTGGCATCGCAGCAGGCGGAACTCGACTACGCCCAGGTCCAGGCGGAGCTGGCCGAGGCGGTCGCCAAGCTGCGCGCGCTCGAGCGGCTGCGCCGAACCGGGCGCCGCTGACCCGTTCGCCGACGCCCGCTCCCGCGGAAAGAACGGGTTGCCCCGGTGCCTGTCGGCCGGGAACCTATCCGTTATACTGAGCGTGTTTTTGGTACCGGACCGGCAACGCGGGAGGTCCTCCCTGGCATGCCCCTGAGCGTCGTCATCCTGGCCGCGGGCAAGGGCACGCGCATGCGTTCCGACCTGCCGAAGGTGCTGCAGCCGCTGGCCGGACGGCCGTTGCTCCAGCACGTGGTCGACACCGCCCTTCGCCTCGAGCCGGGGCGCCTGCGCGTGGTCGTGGGGCACGGTGCGAACCGGGTCCGCGCGATGGTTACCGGCCCGGGCCTGGAATGGGTCGAGCAGGCCGATCAGCTCGGAACCGGTCACGCGGTGCTGCAGGCGCTTCCCGGGCTCGATGCTGCCGACCCCGTGCTGGTGCTCTATGGCGACGTGCCCCTGGTGCGCGAGGGCAGCATGCGGGCACTGGCGGCCCGGGCGCGGGAGGGGGCGCTGGCCCTGCTGGGCGCCGAGCTGGATGATCCGGCCGGCTACGGGCGCGTTTTGCGCGACGCCGGCGGACGCGTCGCCGGCATCGTAGAGGAGAAGGACGCCACCCCCGAGCAGCGGCGCATCCGCGAGATCAACACGGGCCTGATCGCCGCACCGGCCGGCCTTCTGCGCCACTGGCTGGAGCGTGTCGGCAACGACAATGCCCAGGGAGAGTACTACCTCACCGAGGTGGTGGCGATGGCGCGCGGCGCGGGATGCCCGCTGGAGGCCGCTGTGGCGAGCGACCCGGATGAGATCCTGGGAGTGAATGACCGCATCCAGCTGGCGCGCCTGGAGAGAGTGTTCCAACGGCGCCAGGCGCTGGCGCTGATGCGCGCGGGCGTGCTGCTGCTGGACCCGGAACGCTTCGACCTGCGCGGCAGGCTCGAGACCGGCCGCGACGTCGTAATCGACGTCAACGCCGTGTTCGAAGGCGAGGTCCTGCTCGGCGACGGGGTCCGCATCGGACCCAACTGCCACCTGCGCGACTGCCGACTGGGTGAGGGCGTGGAGTTGTTGCCCAACACGGTGGTGGACGGCGCGACGGTCGGCGCCGGTGCCCGCATCGGGCCGTTCGCGCGAATCCGGCCGGGCACCGAGCTGGCCGACGGGACGCACATCGGCAACTTCGTGGAGATCAACCGGAGCCGCATCGGCGGCGACAGCCAGATCAACCACCTGAGCTACGTCGGGGACACCGAGGTCGGTCACGGGGTGAACATCGGGGCCGGCACCATCACCTGCAACTACGATGGGGTCGGCAAACACCGGACCGAGATCGGCGACGACGCCTTTATCGGCTCGGGCACCGAGCTGGTCGCGCCCGTCCGGATCGGTGCCGGGGCCACTATTGGGGCGGGCTCGACCATTAGCAGGAATGCGCCGGAGGGCCAGCTGACGGTGGGCCGCGCCCGCCAGATTACGGTGCCCGGGTGGAAGCGCCCGGGCCCTAAGCGATAAGCGCCCAGGGAAAGTGCAGCCATGTGCGGAATCGTCGGTGCAGTCGCGCAACGCAACGTCACGCCCATCCTGCTGGAGGGAATCCGGCGGCTCGAGTACCGTGGCTACGACTCCGCGGGCATCGCGGTGGTCGCGCACGGCGAGGTCCTGGAACGCCGGCGTGCCCTAGGCAAGGTCCAGGCGCTGGCGGATGCCCTGGACGGGCAGCCGCTTTCGGGACAGCTGGGCCTGGCCCACACGCGCTGGGCGACTCACGGCATTCCCTGCGAGCGCAACGCCCACCCCCATCTCTCGGGCGATTCCCTGGCCGTGGTCCACAACGGCATCATCGAGAACTACGCTGAGCTGCGCTCCGAACTCGAGGCGCAGGGCTACGAGCTGGTATCGGAGACCGATACCGAGGTGCTCGCCCACGAGATCCACTCCCAGCTGGCGCGCAGCGGCGACCTGCTGCGTGCGGTCCAATCCGCGGCCGTGCGGCTGCGCGGCGCGTATGCTCTTGCCGTGATCGACCGGCATTTTCCCGACCGGCTGGTGGTCGCGCGCCTGGGTAGTCCGCTGGTGCTCGGCGTGGGCATCGGCGAGCATTTCGTGGCCTCCGACGTGACCGCGCTGCTGCCGGTCACGCAGCGCTTCGTGTTCCTGGAGGAAGGCGATGTCGCCGAGTTGCGCCGCGACGGCTACCGGATCCTCGACCGCCAGGGGCGGGAGGTCGAGCGACCGGTCAGCGCCAGCGAGCTGGCGGCCAACCCGGTCGAGCGCGGCCAGTACCGGCACTACATGCTCAAGGAGATCCACGAGCAGCCCCGGGCCATCGCCGAAACCCTGGAGGGGCGCCTGGCCGACGGCCACGTGCTGGATGCGGCCTTCGGCATGGGCGCCGGGAAGCTGCTCGACGCCGTACGGGGCGTGCATATCGTCGCCTGCGGGACGAGTTACCATGCGGCCATGGTCGGCCGCTACTGGATCGAGTCCCTGGCCGGCCTTCCCTGCAGCGTGGAGATCGCCAGCGAATACCGCTACCGCCATCCGGTGGTGCCGGAGAGCACGCTGTTCGTGACCCTGTCACAGTCGGGGGAGACCGCCGACACGCTGGCGGCCCTGCGGGAGTCGCGCGGCCTCGGCTACCTCGGCAGCCTCGCCGTGTGCAACGTCCCCGAGAGCTCCCTGGTACGCGAGTCGGACCTGGTGCTGATGACCCGCGCCGGTCCCGAGATCGGCGTGGCATCGACCAAGGCCTTCACCACCCAGCTGACCTCCCTGATGCTCCTGACGCTCGCGCTGGCGGGCCGGCACGGGCTCGACGCCGCGCGCCAGGCAGAGATCGTGCGCGACCTGGAACAGGTCCCCGGGCTGGTGGAGCGGACACTCGGGCTCGACGATCGCATCGCGACGCTGGCGGACGACTTCGCCGACAAGCAACACGCGCTGTTCCTGGGTCGCGGCGTCGAGTACCCGATCGCTCTGGAGGGCGCGCTCAAGCTCAAGGAGATTTCCTATATCCACGCCGAGGGCTACGCGGCCGGGGAGCTCAAGCACGGCCCCCTGGCCCTGGTGGACGAGAGCATGCCGGTTGTCGCCGTGGCCCCGAACGACGAGCTGCTGGAGAAGCTCCTGTCCAACCTCCAGGAGGTACGGGCCCGCGGCGGTCGCCTATACGTTTTTGCCGAGCCCGGGGTCCGGCTGCACGAGGACGAGAGCGTCCGCGTGCTCCCGATGCCCGCCGATCACAGCGAACTGGCCCCGCTGATCTATACCATCCCGCTCCAGCTGCTGGCCTACCACGTGGCGGTGCTGAAAGGGACCGACGTCGACCAGCCGCGCAATCTCGCGAAGTCCGTCACCGTCGAGTGACCTTCGGCCGGGCCGTGGCACGTGGCGTTGCGCAGCGGTACCGGTGCTGATCATCGGGCCCGCCATGGTTCGGCTCCGATCGCCGCCCGGAATGCCGCCCCTTGCTCCGCGGGGACCACCCGCTTCATGGAGCCCGGCCTCGACCTCTCCGGCCTGGTCACCGGGCGTGCGATGCCGCGCACGGCGGAGGTATTCCGCCACTGCCGGGTGCCGGGTGCCCACCTTTCCGTCGACCGGGATCCGGATCGGGGACACGGCAGGGGGGATCGCTCCGCCCCGGCGCCTCCCCTGCACTCGTGGCGGTCAACCCTGCCGGCTTGAAGGAGACCGCGGCCCGTCCGCATTGCGGAATGCCGGTCTGGCATCCACCGCAAGGACCTGCGAGGCCAGACCCCGACTCTGCCGATGCCGGCCGACCGCCTCGTCCAGGCAGCGCCGCAGGCACTGGATGAGGAATGCTCGCCGGTACATAACCGCGCCGGCCAGCACGGCGTGCGGGAGGGGGATCCCGCGGCTCCGGGCGGATCCCGACCTGAACCTCGCCTTGTGCGGATACCGCGCTCGCGGAGGCCAACCGGGGGTTGTTGCGGCAGGCCCGAGGCGCGACTGCGGGGGCCCCCTTTGGAGGATGGCGCCCCCGCCGCCGACCGGCCAGAATGGACGGGCCCGGGTCGGCGGAAATCCCGCAAGTATCCGCGCGCAACGGTAACAACCAACAATACGATACGGGCGGCGACGGCGTCCGCGGGGGTTAACGGAGGCGGTCACCCGGGGTGGCCGCAGGGTCGACGCGAACGTGCTTTCCAATTCCATCGGGCGAGAGCTGGGCAAGATCGCGCGCCACGTGGCGCTATGCGCAGCGGTGCTGGCGCTAGCGCTGGCGCTGCTGCCCTCCGTGGCGGACGCGGCGTCGCCGATCCACCAAGTGGTCGACTACAGCGCATACGGGGTTCTGGGCGTCACCCTGGTCATGGCCTGGCATTTCAACCGCAGCCACCCGGCCCTGATCGCTGCGGTCCTGATCCTGTCCCACTGGGTGGCGGTGGGCTTGCCCCGCCAGCAGCTGGCGGATCCGCGCCTGGCGGACGTCCTCTGGGACGCGTGCAGCCTGCTCCTGCCGCTGGTATTCATCGTCCTGGCGCTGCTGCGGGACCGCGGCGTGGCCAATGTCCACGCCGCGCTGCGTGTGGCGTTCATTGTTGTACTCGCCCTGTGCCTGTTGCTACCGGCGGTGCTGGCGACAGCGCGCTTCGAACGCTGGATGGACTACCCACTGCTGGCGGGATTCCCGCTGCCGGGCGGAGTGCACCAGCCGGTGCTCGCGGCCCAGCTTCTGGCCGGCCTGGTGCTGGCGGGGCGGATGATCCGTTTCCGCACCCTGCTGGATACCGCGCTGCTTGGGGCGCTGGTCGCCGCCGCCCTGGGCGTGTACTTCCATGGCGGGAGTGGCAGCTCGGGCGTGCTGACCGGTACCGGCGGTCTGCTGCTCTGGCTTGGCGTGGTACAGGATTCGCACGTCATGGCGTTCCGGGACGAGCTGACCGAGCTGCCGTCAAGACGGGCCATGAACGAGCGCCTCATGGGCCTGGGGCGCAAGCACACGCTGGCGATGGTCGACGTGGACCATTTCAAGCTCTTCAACGACCGATTCGGGCACGATGTCGGGGACCAGGCGCTGCGCTTCATTGCCGCCCACCTGCGGCGCGTGCGCGGGGGCGGTACGGTCTACCGCTATGGCGGGGAGGAATTCGCGATCGTGTTCGCCGGCAAGGACCTCGATGCCGTGCTGCCGCACCTTCAGTCGCTGCGCGCGCGGGTGGCGAGTTCGCACATGGCGATTCGCCGGCAGGAACGGCGCGGCGCGCGCAAGCGCCGCACGCGGGGCCGCAGTGAACGCCGACCGCGCCCGATGACGGTACGCTTCACGGTGAGCATCGGCGTCGCCGAGCGCACGGGAGGCCTCGACAAGCCCGCCGAAGTGCTCGCGGCGGCGGACCGTGCACTCTACCGGGCGAAGAAGCGTGGCCGTAATCGGGTCATGACCTGAACTTTCCGCCGCCCGCGGGGATCCGGTGACATGTTCATCGGCTCCCGTCCCGGACTGGAACCGCGCACATCAGCCCGGTATCGTCGCGTTGGGCACGGCCGTCCCGCTAGCGATCTGCGCCGCATCGCCGGCCCCCCCGGCCGGCGGGATGCCGTCCGCCAGAGGAGACGCCCGGGAGTTGAGTGCGCCGACCAACATCAAGCCCAACAGCGGGCTCGTGCTGACCGGCGGCGGAGCGCGCACCGCTTACCAGGTCGGCGTCATGCGGGCGGTCGCGGAGATGTGCCGGCCGGAGGTGCGCAGCCCCTTCCCGATAATCACGGGAACCTCCGCGGGTGCCATCAACGCCGGCTCGCTTGCCGCCAGCGCACCCAACCTGGCCGCGGGCGCGACGCGACTGGCGGGCATCTGGCGCCAGCTCCGGGTGGACCAGATATTCCAGACCGATCCCTGGACCGTCTACCGCACCGGTGCGCACTGGTTCGCCGCCCTGCTCCTGGGCGGGCTCGGACCGCGGAATCCGCGTTCCCTGCTGAACAACGACCCGCTACGCGACCTGCTACGTCGCCGGCTGGACTTCTCGCGCGTCAGCGCGAACCTCGTCTCGGGCCATCTGCGGGCGCTCGGCATCGTCGCTTCGGGATACTTCAACGGCCGCTCGGTGTGCTTCTACGAGAGCCTCGACCACATCGATCCCTGGAATCGCGCGCGGCGCCAGGGTCGGCCGTCGGAGCTTGGGGTCGAGCACATCATGGCCTCCTGCGCGCTGCCGGTGCTGTTTCCGGCCGTACGCCTGGGGAACGAGTTCTTCGGCGATGGAGCGATGCGCGACGTCGCGCCCCTGAGCGCGGCGATCCACCTCGGCGCGGACCGGCTGCTGGTGATCGGCACGCGCAATGACGACCCCATCGAGGAACCGGGCATCGAGCCCAGCCACTACCCGAGCCTGGGCGATATCGGTGGCTACGTGCTGGACACCCTGTTCATGGAGAGTCTGCGCGCTGACCGGGAGCGGCTCGAGCGTCTCAACGAGCTGGTTGAGGCCGTTCCGGAGGCCCCGGTGCTGGAGGATGGCCGGGCTCTGCGGCGGGTCGGTCTGCACATGGTGCTGCCCAGCCGCGATCTGCGCGAGATCGCGGAGCGGCACGTGCACCGATTTCCCGCCACGGTGCGGCGGGTAATGCGGGGGATCGGCGCCGACCCGAGGAGCGGGCGTTTGACCAGCTACCTGCTGTTCGATGGCCGCTACTGCCGCGAGCTGATGCAACTGGGCTACGCCGATGCGATGGATCAGGCACCAAGCCTGAAGCGCTTCCTGCTGATCGATCCCGAGGGCTGATAGCCGCCGACGCCCGTCGCCTCGCCTTTTGGCGGCCGCCGATGCCTGTGGCATCATGATTTTTTATCCATCCCGATTCCGGCACGCGCCTTCAGCGGCGGCGTGGCCGCGTCCCCGGGATTCCCGGACAAACCAGAGACGCGCCAGATGCTGTCCAGCCTGTTCAAGCGTAGCAAGGGGCCCTACAAGCTTTACATCGAGGGACGCGAGGAGCCGGTCGAGGTGCCGGCGAAGACCAGTATCCTCCAGGCCGCGCTGGACAACGGTATCCCGTTCCCCCACAGCTGCCGTGCCGGTGGCTGCGGCACCTGCCGCTGCCGGCTGGTGGAAGGCCGGGTCCGGGAGCTGACGGACAAGAGCTTCTTCCTCAGTGCCGAAGAGCTGCAGCAGAACTACATCCTTGCCTGCCAGAGTCTGCCCCGTTCCGACGTGCGGGTGCGCGTGGACCGCCTGGACCTGTCGGCGGAGGCCGCCGCCACCGTGCACCCGGTGGTGAAGACCGCCGGCCGGATCGCGGGGACCCGCCGCGCGACCCACGACATTCTCGAGCTGACGGTGGACCTGGACCGACCGATGGCGTACACGGCTGGGCAGTACGCCGACCTGTCCGTGCCGGGCGTGATCGACCATCCGCGCTCCTTTTCCTTTGCCGCCGCGCCGGAAAGCGACGCCCCCACGCGGGTTGTGTTCCACGCGCGCCTGCTGCCTGACGGCGTGTTCAGCGGCTGGCTGGCGGCGAGCGACCGGCTGGGACACAAACTGCACGTGGAGGGCCCTCACGGTGACTTCTGGCTGCGGCCGTCCGGGGCCCCGATCCTCTGCCTGGCCGGAAGCACCGGCATGGCGCCGATCAAGGCGCTGCTGGAGCAGGCCCTGCGGGACCGGGTGCAGCGCGACGTGGTGTGCCTGTTCGGCGCGCGTACCCAGCGCGACCTCTACTGCCTGGACGAGATGGCCGTGCTGGAGCGCCGCTGGCGCGGGGACTTCCGCTTCGAACCGGTCCTATCCGAAGAGCCGCCCGGCAGCGACTGGGAGGGCCGGCGTGGACTGGTCACCGAGCACCTCACCGAGCCCGCGCTCGAAGTGGAAACCCGGCATGCCTACATGTGCGGTCCCCCGCCGATGCTGGATGCCGCGCTGGGCATCCTCGCCGAGCTGGGCGTCGCCAAAGACCACATTCACTTCGACAAGTTCCTGGACCGGAGTCATACCGCGGTGCTGGCCGGCTAGCGTCGGGGCGTCTGCTGCCGTGAGCGGCCCGGGGATCGTGGGGGCGCGGAGCGAGCCAGTTTTAAGTGTTGAGTTTTAAGTGCCAAGGAGAGCCCGAAAGACAGCACAGGGGCGTTGCTTTCGGCCAGCGCAGGTTCCTCCGGCAGGCTTTCCGACTGCGCTCGCTGAATGAAACCCTGCCGCCAGGACCAGGTCCACTCTTCACTTAAAACTCAACGCTCGTCCTACCACCCCACCGACCGTCCGCCGTCCACGGGCAGGACGTGGCCTGTGACGTAGCCGGCCTCGGCGATCAGGTAGCGTACCGCGCGGGCGATGTCCTCCGGGTCGCCGGCGCGCTTGAGGGGCGTGCGCTCGATGATCCTGGCCCGGGTGGTCTCGGCAAGCCCTTGTTCCGGCCAGAGGATGGCGCCCGGAGCGACGGCATTGACCCGGATTTCCGGGCCCAGCTCACGCGCGAGCGAGCGGGTGAGCATAACCAGGCCTGCCTTGGCCGTACAGTATACGGTGTGGGCCCGTAACGGGCGCCAGGCATGGATGTCGGTGATATTGACGATGTTGCCGCGGCTGGCGGCCAGGTGGGGGCGCGCCGCCTGGGCTAGAAAGAACGGCGCCCGCAAATTGGTGCCCATCAGGTCGTCCCATTGCTGCGGGGTGGTCTCGCCGACGATGGTGGGATAGAAGGTCGAGGCATTGTTGATCAGGGCGTCGAGGCGACCCCAGGGCTGGACGACAGCCTCGACGATGTCCTGCAGGACGGTCGTGTCACGGATGTCCCCGCGCACCAGTATCACCGATCCCGGGCGCTGCAGCTGAAGCAGGTCCCGCAGCGCCTCCGCCGCGGTGCCGGACTGGTGGTAGTGCAGCGCCACGTTCATGCCGCAGCCGTGCAGATGGGTAGCGACGGCGGCCCCGATGCGCCGGGCGGCACCCGTGATCAGGGCAGTTTTGCCTGCCAGCGTTGCTGTATTATTCTCCAAGCCCTGGTTCCCCGATCGGCTGCCCCGATGAGCCTTTCCTACCGCGCCAACATGGACCTGCCCGAGCCTCCCGAGGAGGCGCTGGCCCACTCGCGCCGACTCCAGGCCCGCGTCCGTGAGGAGATCGCGGCCGCTGGCGGCCGGATCGGCTTCGACCGCTACATGGAGCTGGTGCTGTACGCGCCGGCACTAGGCTACTACAGCGCCGGTGCCCGGAAAATCGGAGCGGACGGGGACTTCGTCACGGCGCCCGAGATCTCGCCGCTGTTCTCGCGCTGCGTGGCCCGCCAGGCGGCACCGGTGCTGCGGGCGCTCGGCGGCGGCACCATCCTTGAGCTGGGCGCCGGCTCCGGGCGCATGGCGGCGGATATCCTGGTGGAGCTGGAGGCACTCGCGCTGCTGCCCGGGCGCTACCTGGTCCTCGAGCCGAGCGGTGAGCTGCGCGAGCGTCAGCAGGCCACCCTCGACGAGCGGTGCCCGCAGCTCGCCGACCGGCTCGAGTGGCTCGACAGTCTGCCGCCGGAGCCCATCGAGGGCGTGATCCTGGGCAACGAGGTGGTCGACGCGCTGCCGGTCAAGCGCTTCCGCCATGACCGGGGCTGGCAGGAACTGTGCGTCAGCACCGGGCCAGAGGGCTTCACCTGGCGTGCCGAGGCGGCGGGCGAGCCGCTCGTGCGGGCACTGGAGACATCCGTGCCGGCGCTGCCCGACGGCTATGAGTCGGAGATCGATCTTAATCTCCCGGCCTGGATGACGGGCGTCGCCGGTGCGCTCGCGCGCGGCATGGTCCTGTTGACGGATTACGGCCTGCCGCGGCGGGCGTACTACCATCCGCAGCGCACTCGCGGCACGCTGATGTGCCACTATCGCCACCGCGCCCACGAGGATCCGTTCCTGTACCCCGGGCTGCAGGACATCACCGCCTGGGTCGACTTCAGCGCGCTGGCGGATGCCGGCATCGCGGCCGGGCTGGAGCTGGCGGGCTACACCACCCAGGCCCACCTCCTGCTCGCCGGCGGGCTCGAAGCGATGGCGGCCGAGGTGGAGCCGGCCGATACTCGTGCGCAGGCCGAGCTCAGCCGCCAGATCAAGCTGCTGACGTTGCCGTCGGAGATGGGCGAGCGGTTCAAGGCGATGGCGTTCACCCGTGGTGATGTCCCGCTACCGGACGGCTTCGACCTGCGTGACCTGAGCCACACCCTGTGACACGGGAGCCGGCCTCCCCGCCGAGCGTCCCATCAGCCTGCTCCAGGCGATGCGCGGCGGAGCGCCCGTCGCCTGGGGCATGGGCGCTGGTTGCGGCGGTGACCGCCCATGCCTGTATCGGGCCCTTCCCGCGGCGGCTGGAGCGTGCCGGCAGCCCGGCCTTCGTGATCTCCCCGTGGGGCTCGGCCCGCTGCTGCCGTCGCTGTTCGCTTGAAGCAACCGGGATCGAGCCGCGGGCCCCGCGCCCGCCCGTAGCGGTTCAGTCCAGCTCCCGGCGTACCGCGTCCAGGCGCGCGCGACGGATCGCCTCTCCGATCTCGGGTCCAGGCAGGTCGCGTTGGCCGAGCGAACGCGTATCCACGGCCAGGGCCGCTGCGAGCCCGCGCCGCACGCGGGTGCCGGGCGGGTACGCGTCGGCGGCGCGGCGACCGGCGGCCTCGGCGCGCGCGATCGCGTCACAGTGGCACACTGCGAGCAGGTCCTCGACCCGCTGCGGCCGGCGGATGGCGTCCACGTCCTCGAGCAGCGAAAGCAGCGCTTCCGCGTCCATCTCGCCCGCTGCATGGCAGGCTTCGCGCTGGCGCAGCGCCAGCAGGGCAAGCTCGCGATAGCCGTTGGGAACCCGCAGTGCCCGGCAGGCCGCCTCCAGCCCACTGGCATCGTCCGGTCCGCCGAGTGCCTGCATGAGCGCCGCGAACCGCACCCGCTCGCCGCCGCCGATGCGCACGGCGGCCCGCAGCGCCCGCAGCGCCAGCGGCTCGCCATCGGTCGCGTATTGCCGCTCCAGCACCGGGAGCACCCGCGAGAGCGCGCCGCATTCGTGCAGCACCTGGAAGAACCGCGCTGGCTCCGGTTCATCCAGCGCCCGTCGCATCTCCTGCCACACGCGTTCTGGCACCAGGTGATCGGCCTCGCCGGCGTCCACCATGGCCTGCATCAGGTGAAGCGTTTCCGGGGCGATATCGAAGCCCAGCGGCGCAAAGCGTGCCGCGAACCGTGCCACCCGGAGGATCCGCACGGGGTCCTCGCGGAAGGCCGGGGAGACGTGCCGCAGGCGGCGGGCCCTGAGGTCCTCAAGGCCGCCCCAGGGGTCGATCAGCCGACCCTCTGCGTCGCGGGCCATGGCGTTGATGGTAAGATCGCGCCGCTGCAGGTCCTGCTCCAGCGTCACGTCGGGTCCGGCGTAGACGTCGAAGCCGTGGTAGCCGGGAGCGGTCTTTCGCTCCGTGCGGGCGAGCGCATACTCCTCCCCGGTCCGGGGATGCAGGAACACCGGGAAATCCCTGCCCACCTGCGTGTAGCCGGCGTCCACCATCTCCTCCGGACCGGACCCGACCACCACCCAGTCGCGCTCCTTGACCGGCAGCTCGAGCAGCTCGTCCCGGACGGCGCCGCCTACCAGGTAGACCTGCATGCGCGGATCACCGTTCCGGCTCGTGCACCGCTGATGGCGGCTCCAGGTTCGGGTCATGGACCATGCGCCGGTAGTCCGGATAGCGGTCGCGTGTCCGGCGATGCCCGACGTAGACCGGGACCACCGCTTCCATCGGGGTGGGACGGATGCCGAACCGCTCGAGGTCATTCTGCTGACAGACGCTGTCCACGCGCGTGGACAGGTAATTGTCCTCGGTGAATGGCTTGCCAGGGAAGTGCTGCATCAGCTTGCCCTGGGCATGGGACATGCCGTCGCCCAGGCTGACGATGCGCCGCTTCAGCCCGGCCGTCCGGGCGGTGTACTCGACGATCTCGCGCAGGGTATAGGTCCTCGGTCCGCACAGGCAGAAGCTCTTGCCGGGGACGTCGCGGTTGCTGACGCTGTCGGCAAAGGCGCGGGCGACGTCGCCGACGTAGACGGGGGCGTAGCGGCTGTCGGGACAGGCCAGCGGAAACACAGCCGGGCTCCAGCGCAGCAGCCCAACGAACCGGTTGATGAAGCTGTCGCCGGGTCCGAAGATCACCGACGGGCGGAAGATCGTCGCCTGCAGCCGCTCGCCGCCGTGCTGACGATACTGGGCCTCGCCCTCGCCCTTGGTGCGCAGGTACCGGCTGGGGGCCCGGCTGGCGTCGGCTCCGAGCGCGCTCATGTGCAGGACGTGCCGCACGTGGTTGCGCCGGCAGGCTTCCGCCAGCAGCCGGGGGAGCTCCACGTGCGCGCTGCGGAAATCCTCCCGCGGATGCCCGGTCTCGTTGAGAATACCGACCAGGTTGATCGCGAGATCGCATCCCTCCAGCTCGGCCGCGAGCGTGGACGGATCATACGGGTCCCCTTGGTCGACCCACACCGTCGGCAGGACCTTGAGCTCGCGGCAGCGTTCCTCGTGGCGGGTGAGAACGCGCACGCGGTGTCCGCGGCGCGACAACTCGGCGGCCAGGTGGCGGCCGACGAACCCGGAGCCGCCCAGCATGAAGATGTCGCATGTCTTCGCCATGGAGTCGTCCTTTCTTGGTTTGCCCGACGATCCGAGGTTACGGCCGGACCGCCCGGGTATGTTACTAACCCGGCCAGAGGTAATGCCACGTCCCGGCGGGAGTGCGAGCACTGCGGGCGAGGCCGGGGCGAAGGCCTCGCTTTGCCACCGCGAGCGAGCGCAGCCCCGCCATCGCCGCTCACGCGCCGGAGCTCCAGGCGCTATCGTCGCCCCGTCCCGACGCGGTTGCTCGCCAGTCGAATAGCGCCTTTGAGGCCGCTCTCGCACCTTGCCAGACAGGCCGGCGGGAGGGCCGAGACGAGGCATTGCCTCGGGCCGGGCCAGTGGCCGGCGTCCGGCGGCCGTGCATGCCTCGCGCGCCGGCGGGACGCCGGGGCCCCGGACGGTGGCGGGCCCGCTGGCCACTCGCGCAGGCTACGCGCGGGAGTGGCCCATATTGCTGATCTAGATCAGCAATGCCGCTACTCACGGGAGGACAGGCGCGGCGGACCGCAGGTTCCGGTCCGCCGCGCTGGGTGTCACTCGGACGGTGACGGGCTCGACTGCGCGGGCGGTCCCTGCTGCATCGGCATGTGCGTGGCGCTGGTGTTCTCCGGCATGCTCGTGCTGCCGCCGGATTCCGGCGCCGAGGGCGAGCTCATGTTGCCCCCGGTGCCGGCCGGGGACGGCGCGGTCGTCCCGGATTCCCCGGCGGGTTTGCCGGGCGGGGTGGACGACCCCGCGGAGCTGCCCTTCTCCGTCGGCACGCTGCTACCCCGGGTGTACCGGAACGTCGTGGTATTGAGTACGTGGCCGTTCGGGCCGACGGTTTCGCAGGTCCACTTCCCGGTCCAGCCGGCCAGCATGGTCTTGCTCGACCACGTGCGCCAGCGGTTGCCGCCGATCTCGAACTTCACCGTCGCCATCGTTTTGCCCTGATAGATCCAGCGATGCGTGATCGTCTTGCCCTGCAGACCACGTACGTCGGTAAAGTAATAAACCGTCCGGACGCTGTTGGGCACCGTGGTGAGATGATTCTGCGGCTCGCGCTGCTGGATGTCCGTGGTGATCGCCGCTCCCGCCACCCGCCCTTCGGGCTTGCCCGCTGCCGACTGGCTCGTGGTGGAAGCCGTAGGCTGCTGCGCGGCGTTGCCGGACGGCATCGCCGGGCCGGCGGAACGCGCCGACGGCATGCTCTGCTGCGCGGCCGAGGACGCCGACGGCATGGCGGACCCCGCATCTGACTGGGCGAATACGAGACCGGTGCCCACCAACATCAGCACCGCGGCCGTGATCAGCGTATTGATCGGCCTGTGCATAATGGCACTCTCCTTGTTGCTGTGGTGGCGTGTCGCCTGCCATGCGTGGAGGCGGGACGATTCGCCGCGATACGCGCCACCGGAACGACCCCTGGCCGTGCCCGGCGCAGGGAGCTGCCTCGCCTGCCGCCAGGCATTGTCCGACGAGGCTCAGAGAGATTCGTCCTGAATTCCCAGTGTCGTCAAGTCGGGGGCATCCCGACCCGATCTTCCCGATCAGGCGCCGTCCGGACGCGGTTCCAGGAGCGCCCGCTGAGGTGAGGCATTACCTGTGAACCGGGTCAGTAAAACTCGCGCGCCCCCTGCGGCCGCCGCCGGAATCGCTTGTAGCTCCACCAGTACTGTTCCGGCAGCTGGCGCACACACTGCTCGATGCCGCGGTTGAGGGCACGGGCGCCGGCTCGGGTGTCCGGGTCGCGGATTTCCGGGGCGCCCGGAACGAACTGGATGCGGAAGCCGCGGCCGCGGGGCAGGCGCTCGCCGTAAGCGAAGACCACGCTGGCGCCGGTTTTGGCGGCGAGCTTGGGTGCGAGCACCGGGGTGTTGGCGCGGTGGCCGAAGAATTCGACGAACACGCCGGTATTGCGGCCGCCGTCCTGGTCGGGAAGGACACCGGCCATTTCGTTCCGTCGCAGGGCTGCAAGCAGCGCACGCACCCCCTGGTTATCGGTCGGGACCATGCGGGCGCCGGTCGCTGCGCGGGCCGCCAGGATCAGCGCGTCCACCGGGCCTTCCTGGGGCTTGTACATGGTGGTGAGGCGGTAGCGCGTCGCGAGCCAGGTGTTGATCACCTCCCAGCACCCCAGGTGGGGCGCCGCCATGATGACGCCGCGACCACGGGCGAAGGCCGCCTCCAGGTGCTCGCCGCCCACGACCTCGCGGACCATTCGCAGTACCTCGTCACGCGGGCCCAGCCAGATGCGGCCCGCTTCCAGCAGCATGCGCGCGGTGTGCATCAGGCTGACTCGCCGCAGCCGGCGCCGCTCCCGGTCATCCAACTCGGGGAGGCACAGCGCAAGGTTAATGTCGGTGATGTGCCGGGCCCCGTTGGGCACCGCGGCGACCAGCGTGCCCAGGATCCCGCCGATGGCATGGCTCACGCGCAGTGGCAGCCGTGCGGCCAGTTTGAGCAGGGCTACATTGATATCGACCATGGAATTCCGGGAGCGCGGGTACGCGGCGGCCGCGCGAGCGCCCTATTGTTCCGGCGGCGGGAACGCTTGTCCACCGCCGGGAAGTCCGCGCCTCAGAGGTGTCGCATTACCCGCCGGCCGGATTGGCCTATAATGCGCGCCCAATCTTCTGCCATGCCCGGGCCCTGCCGGGCGATTCGAACATGACCGATCTCTCGAAGCTGCGCAACATCGCCATCATCGCCCACGTCGACCACGGCAAGACCACCCTGGTCGACCGGCTGCTGCAGCAGTCGGGCACGCTCGACGCCCGCGCGCCGCAGGTGGAGCGCGTGCTCGACTCCAACGACCTCGAGCGCGAGCGTGGCATTACCATCCTGGCCAAGAATACCGCGATCCGCTGGCGCGAATACCGCATCAACATCGTCGACACCCCGGGCCACGCAGATTTCGGCGGCGAAGTGGAGCGCATCCTGTCCATGGTCGACAGCGTGCTGCTGCTGGTGGACGCCGTGGACGGCCCCATGCCGCAGACGCGCTTTGTCACCCGCAAGGCCTTCGACCTCGGGCTCAACCCGATCGTGGTGGTGAACAAGATCGACCGTCCCGGCGCCCGCCCCGACTGGGTGGTCAACCAGACCTTCGAGCTGTTCGACCGGCTGGGGGCGACCGAAGAGCAGCTCGACTTTCCGGTGGTCTACACCTCGGCGCTGCAGGGTTATGCCGGGCTCACGCCGGACATCGACGGCGGCGACATGACGCCGCTGTTCGAGTTGGTTGTGGACCGCGTGCCGCCGCCCGCCGTCGATTCGGACGCGCCGTTCCAGATGCAGATCACCACGCTCGACTACGATCGCTATGTCGGCGTGGTCGGGATCGGCCGCATTACCCGCGGTCGCGTGCGCCCCAACAGCGCGGTTACGGTGATCGATCGCCACGGCGGCCGGCGCAGCGCGCGCGTGCTGCAGGTGCTGGCTTTCATGGGGCTGCAGCGCAGCGAGACGGACGAGGCGAGGGCCGGTGACATCGTCGCTGTCACCGGGGTCGAGGGACTGGGGATCTCGGACACGCTGTGCGATCCCGCGGCGCCGGACGCGTTGCCACCGCTGACGGTGGACGAGCCGACCGTGAGCATGGAGTTCCACGTAAATTCTTCGCCGCTCGCCGGGCGCGACGGACGCTTCCTGACCAGCCGGCAGATCCGCGAGCGCCTCGATCGCGAGCTGCTGCACAACGTGGCCCTGCGGGTCGCCGAGACCGGCGACCGTGACCGTTTCCGGGTCTCCGGCCGCGGTGAGCTGCACCTGTCGGTCCTGATCGAAACCATGCGTCGGGAGGGTTATGAGCTGGCCGTATCCCGCCCGGAGGCGATCAGGCGGGAGCTCGACGGCGTGCCTTCCGAGCCGTACGAGCAGCTCGCCATCGACGTGGAAGAGACCCACCAGGGCGCGATCATGGAAGCCATCGGCGAACGCGGTGGCGGCCTCACGGACATGGTGCCGGACGGCAAGGGGCGCGTGCGGCTCGATTTCGTGATCCCCTCGCGCGGGCTGATCGGCTTCCACACCGAATTCCTCACGCTGAGCTCCGGAAGCGGGGTGATGCACCACGTGTTCGACCATTGGGGTCCGGTGCGCACGGGCAGCTTCGGTCGTCGCCGTAACGGCGTGCTGATCGCCAACGGGGCCGGCCGGTCCATCGCCTACGCCCTATTTTACCTGCAGGAGCGCGGCACGCTGTTCATCGGCCCCGGCGAGGAGGTCTACGAGGGCATGATCATCGGCGCGCATGCCCGGGACAACGACCTGGTGGTGAACCCGATGAAGGCCAAGCAGCTCACCAATATCCGCGCCGCCGGCAAGGACGACGCGGTCGACCTGACCCCTCCGCGCCGCCTGACCCTGGAGCAGGCGCTGGAGTTCATCGACGAGGACGAGCTGGTTGAGGTCACGCCAAAGAGTATCCGGCTGCGCAAGCGTCTCCTGCTCGAGCACGAGCGCCGCAAGGCTGCGCGACGGGCGGGATAAAAAAAACCCCGGGCTGTTTCGGCCCGGGGTCTCTAGCCGTCACTGGCCGGAGGTGATTGCGTCCTCGTTCACGTGCCGTTGAGCGATTGTTGTCGAGCCTCCTGCCCCTTCTGACCCTGTCGTCCCTACATGCCCATTCAGGTCAGGCCCAGTGGCTCGTGCTTGCCTCCGTGCAAACAACGCTCCCTGTTCTCCTTCCCTGCCTGGACTTCCTGTCCGGGACCTCCCTGTCAGCTCATCCCTGACCGGCGGCTTCCCTGCCGCCTCGTCCCTGAAGGTCCCCTTCCATGGGGACCGTGACTGTATAGTGCCTGACGCCTCTTGCGCTGCCAGTCGGTGGATGGCGACATTTCTTGTAGGATAAGGCTTACATCCGGCTACCGTTGCGTCGACCCCCCGCCGGCCCGGATTGAGGGCCGGACCGGGGCGTGTCATCATCTGGCGCGCAGCATTTCCGCCCGGGGGGACTCCGATCCGTGATCGCCTTCCTGCAGCGCGTCACGCATGCCAGCGTCAGCGTCGAAGGCGAGCTCGTGGGCCGTATTGGCCCCGGCCTGATGGTGCTGGTCGGCGTTCGGCGGGACGATGACGAAGCACGCGCTGCGCGTCTCGCCGAGCGCGTACTGGCCTACCGGGTGTTCTCCGATGTGCAGGGGCGCATGAACCTGGACCTGCGCCAGGCCGGGGGCGGTCTGCTGCTGGTGCCGCAGTTCACGCTCGCGGCCGACACCCGGCGCGGCAACCGCCCCGGTTTCAGCTATGCGGCGCCGGCCGGGCGCGCCCGGGAGCTGTTTCTGCACATGCTGGAGACGGCCCGCCGCAAGTACGATCCGGTGGAGAGCGGGCGCTTCGGCGCCGACATGCAGGTGGAACTGGTCAACGACGGCCCGGTGAGTTTCTGGCTGGAGGCCTAGGCCCTCTTCGCTACGGAGTATCTTCGATGCACGGCTGGCTTCGCGCGTGCCGACCCGCGGCGGACCCCGGGGAGGGATACGGGCGCCGGGCACTGTGCCTGCTGGCGGTAATCGCGTGGGCGGTCCTCCTGCCGGCACGGGCCGCGTCTTCGGGGCCGGTACTGAAGGTCGGTGCGGTGCTCGCGCCGGCCTGGGTCGGGCAAGGCAAGGATCGCCACGCCCTGTCCCCGGGGGCCACGCTGCGGCCCGGAGAACGCCTGGTTACCGGCCGCCACGGCGGGATTGACGCGACCCTGGCCGACGGTACGCGGCTGCGGCTCGGTCCCGAAGCGGAGCTGGCACTGGGCCCGCCGCAGCAGGAGCCACAGCGGTTGCTGGAGGCGAACCTGAAGCGCGGGGTCCTGCGGTACGCCGCGCCCGAGGCGGTGCCCCTGATACGCCTGGATCTGTCGATCGGGCCGTTGCAGTGCCGCTTGCACGGTGCCGATGCGCTGGCCTTCGTCACGCCGCGGCCGGGGGTCCTGCTGCTCGCCGGAGACGTGCTGATCGGCCCGCCGGACGGGCGGCCGACCTGGCGCAGCAAGCCCGATACGAGGTACATGCTTTCACCCGGCGGCGGCGGGCTCGTGGCGCAGACGCTGTCACGTGCGCGGGCGGAATCCCTCTCCGGCCGTCTGGACCTGCCGTCCGGCTCCGGGGTGCGCGAGGCGCACGGGCGCTGGGCGGTCAATTTGGCGAGCCTGCGCGACCACACGCGGGCCCGGCACCTCGCGCAGCGCCTCGACCGGGCCGGAATCGCCGCAAGCACGCGGCGTTTCCAGGTCCACGGGGACCGGTGGTATCGCGTGGCCGTGAGCGGTTTCGTCAGCCGTGCCGATGCCGAGCGCTTCGCCCGCTCCGTGCGCGGCCGCTTCCGCATCGGCCCCCCCTGGGTGCGCAAGGTGTCGCGCTAGCGCCGGGGCCGCCCGATGTTTCTCGCCGCCGCCTTTCGGGGTATCCTGTCGATTCGGTGAAAATTCCCATAACAGCCGGTTCGGGGCCGGATTTGCCAGCCATGGCCGAGAGAAGCACGACCGTCGAGCGCAACACGCTCGAGACCCGCATCCGCCTGTCGCTCGATCTGGACGGCAGCGGCGTATCGCGCCTGCAGACCGGCGTGCCGTTCTTGGAGCACATGCTGGAGCAGGTGAGCCGTCACGGCCTGCTCGACCTGGAGATCGAGGCCGAGGGTGATCTGGCCGTGGATGCCCATCACACGGTGGAGGATGTCGGTATCACCCTGGGTCAGGCGTTCGCGCGGGCGCTGGGCGAAAAGCGCGGCATCCGCCGGTACGGGCAGGCCTACGTGCCGCTGGACGAGGCGCTCAGCCGCGTGGTGGTGGACTTCTCCGGGCGGCCGGGCCTCGAGTACGAGGTGGCGTTCCCGCGCGCCCGCATCGGGGACTTCGATGTCGACCTGCTGCGCGAGTTCTTCCAGGGTTTCGTGAACCATGCCCGCGCCACCCTGCACGTCGACAATCTGAAGGGGCGCAACGCGCATCACGTGGCGGAGACGGTGTTCAAGGCCTTCGGTCGTGCCGTGCGTGCGGCAGTTGAGCCGGACCCGCGGATGCAAGGGGCCAGCCCCTCCACCAAGGGCAGCCTTTGACCAGAGCCTGGCGGAGTCTCGCCACCCGGCGTCCGAGCGTACTGATCCCCATCTCCCTATCGAGCCATGAGCAGCATCGCCGTCATCGACTATGGCATGGGCAATCTCCACTCGATTGCCAAGGCCCTTGAGCGCGTCGCACCCCGCGATCGTGTCCTGATCACGGACCGGCACGCGGTGGCGCGGCGCGCGGACCGCGTGGTGCTGCCCGGGGTCGGCGCAATCCGCCACTGCATGGAGCAGCTGCGCGAGCACGAGCTGGCCGAAGCGGTACGGGAGCTGGCGGCCAACCGGCCCTTCCTGGGGATCTGCCTGGGCCTGCAGGCGTTGCTCGAGCGCAGCGAGGAGAACAACGGCACGGCCGGCCTGGGGATCTTCCGGGGCAAGGTGCAGCGCTTCGCCGAGGGCCTGCACGAGCGTCCGGGCGATGCCGGCATCCGCATCCCGCACATGGGCTGGAACCGGGTCGAGCCGGCACGCGGGCATCCGCTCTGGCGGGGCATCCGTCCCGGGGCACGATTCTATTTCGTGCACAGCTATTACGCGCGGGTCGATGCCGAGGGGGTGGCGGCGACCACCGACTACGGCGTGCGCTTCGCCAGCGCGCTGGCGCGCGATAACGTGTTTGCCGTGCAGTTCCACCCGGAAAAGAGCCAGCAGGCGGGGCTGAAACTGCTGGAGAACTTCGCCGGCTGGGACGGTCGGCCGTAGTATGGGTAGGAAGCGTTGGGGGGAGGAGAAATGCTGCTGATACCTGCCATCGACATCAAGGACGGCAAGTGCGTGCGCCTGCGACAGGGTCGCATGGACGATGTCACCGTGTTTTCCGAGGACCCGGCGGCGGTCGCCCGCCGCTGGGTCGAAGCCGGCGCCCGCCGCCTGCACCTGGTCGACCTGGACGGCGCGGCGCAGGGCCGGCCCGTGAACACCGGCGTGATCGAGGCCATCGCGGGCGAGCACGCCGATATCCCGGTGCAGGTGGGCGGCGGCATCCGGGACGAGGACGCCGTGCTGGCCTACATGGACGCCGGCGTCGAGTACGTGATCATCGGCACCCGTGCGGTCAACACGCCCCACTTTGTCAACGACCTGTGCCTTGAGTTCCCCGGGCACATCATCGTCGGTCTCGATGCGCGCGACGGCAAGGTCGCCATCGACGGCTGGTCCAAGCTCTCCAACCACGATGTCCTGGACATGGCCCGAAGGCTGGAGAACGACGGCGTGGCCGCCATTATCTACACTGACATCAGCAAGGACGGCATGATGGCCGGCTTCAACCTCGCCTCCACCGAGGAGCTGGCGCGCAACGTGCACGTGCCGGTGATTGCCTCCGGGGGCATCAGCTCGCTGGATGACGTCCGCGCGCTCTGCGGCTCGGCCGAGGAAGGCATCATCGGCGCCATTATCGGGCGTGCCCTGTACGAGGGCAGCCTCGACCTGAAAACTGCCCAGGCGCTGGTTGACCAGCTGGCTTCCGAGTGAGCATTCGCGACACATGCCACTGGCGAAACGCATCATTCCCTGTCTCGACGTAGACCTCGGCCGCGTGGTCAAGGGCGTGCGCTTCGTCGATATCCGCGACGCCGGCGACCCGGTGGAGGTCGCCCGGCGTTACGATCAGCAGGGGGCCGACGAGCTCTGCTTCCTGGACATCACCGCGAGCTCGCAGGAGCGGGAGACCCTCTACCAGGTGGTCGAACAGGTCGCCGGAGAGGTGTTTATCCCGCTTACGGTGGGCGGTGGCGTGCGCACGGTCGAGGACGTTCGGCGCCTGCTGCGTGCCGGCGCGGACAAGGTCTCGATCAACACCGCCGCGGTCAACCGCCCGCAATTCGTGGCCGAGGCCGCGGAGCGGTTCGGCTCGCAATGCATCGTGGTGGCGCTCGATGCCAAGCGCGTGCCGGACGCGGACGGGGCACCCCGCTGGGAGATCTTCACCCACGGCGGACGGCGGTCGACCGGGATCGACGCCGTGGAATGGGCACGTCGCATGGTGTCGCTCGGTGCGGGCGAGATCCTGCTGACCAGCATGGATCGTGACGGCACGCGGGAGGGCTTCGACCTCGGGCTGACGCGGGCCGTGGCCGATGCCGTGCCGGTGCCCGTGATCGCTTCGGGTGGCGTGGGCGGCCTCGAGCACCTGCTCGAGGGCCTGCGTGAGGGCCACGCCGAAGCGGTGCTGGCGGCCAGCATTTTCCACTTCGGTGAGCACAGCGTGGGCGAGGCCAAGGCCTACCTGCAGGATCACGGCATCGAGGTGCGTCTGGGTGGGGAGGATGCCGCATGAGCGGGACAGACTGGCTGGACGAGCTTGCCTGGGGCGACGATGGCCTGGTGGCTGCGGTGGCGCAGGACGCCGCTAGCGGCCGGGTCCTGACCCTGGCCTGGATGAACCGCGCGGCGCTCGCGGAAACCGTGCGCCGCGGTGAGGCGGTATACTGGTCGCGGTCCCGTCGGCGCATGTGGCACAAGGGCGAGACTTCCGGGCACGTGCAGAGGGTGCGCGAGGTCCGCCTGGACTGCGACGGCGATGCCGTGCTGCTGCTGGTCGAGCAGAACGGCGGCATCGCCTGCCACACGGGGCGGGAGAGCTGCTTCTACCGGCGTCTGGAGGATGCCGGCTGGCGCGAGGTGGACCCCGTGCTGCGGGACCCGGAGGATATCTATGGAGCGAACCGATAGCCCGGCGGGGGTGTCGAATACAGACGTGCTGGCGCGCCTGGCCGAGGTGCTCGAGCAGCGGCGCGACGCGGACCCGGAGACCTCCTACGTCGCCCGCCTGTACGCGCGTGGCCTGGATGTCATGCTGAAGAAGGTGGGCGAGGAAGCCACGGAAACCGTGCTGGCGGCCAAGGGCGGCAGCCGGGACGAGATCATACATGAGATGGCCGATTTGTGGTTTCATACGCTCGTTGTCCTGACCTACCGGGGCATCCGCCCGGAGGAGGTCCTCGCCGAGCTGGGCGGTCGCTTCGGCGTCTCGGGCCTCGAGGAGAAAGCGGCGCGCCGTTGCGGCGGACGCCATCCGGCCCGCGGGTAGCCCCCGGACGGAACATACGACATGCGCGGCCTTGCGGCCGGGCCGCGGGCACTGCCTGCAGTGCCGGGAGTGAAAGACCATGCTCGACGGGATCAGTATCTGGCAGCTTCTGATCATCCTGCTCATCGTGGTGCTGGTATTCGGCACCAAACGGCTGCGCAACATCGGCTCCGACATGGGCTCGGCGCTACGCAGCTTCCGTTCCGCCTTCAATGCGCACGACGACAAGGATGCGGACAAAGAGGATTCCGCGGCCAGGGACCCCGAAAAGCTCGCGGGTGCGGAGGCACCGGAGCAGGAAGGCACGGAACACGGTGAAACGGCCCGTCAGGGCCGCGAAAAGCACTGACCGGCCGCGCCGCCCGGGGTCCCGGCCATGTTCGACGTAGGCTTCTGGGAGCTGGTCGTGGTGGCGCTGGTGACCCTGATCGTGGTGGGCCCCGAGCGGCTGCCCGGGCTGGCCCGGACCGCGGGGGCCTGGCTGCGCCGCATGCGCGTGTTCATGCAGACGGTCAAGGACGACATCGACCGCGAGATGGAAGAAGGCGGGGAGGGCGCCTCGCGAGAGTTCCAGGACCTGAAGCAGGAGTTCAGCAACCTGCGCCAGGAGTTCAGCCGCTACTCCCGCGAAGCCTGGAACCGGAATATCCTGGAAGAGGAACAGGGGCAGGAGGAGGGATCCGGAAGCGGTTCGGGCGACGCCGGTCCGGAAGGCTCCGGGGAGGAAGCCCCGGAGGCCGGGGGCAAGCCGGCCCCGGAGCTGCCGGCCCCTCCCGGGCCGGAGGCCGGCGGCGAGCCGGCCGGCGGAGAAGGAGACAGCAGCCCTGATCGGGACACGCGATGAATGAGAGCCGCGGCGCCGGCGGACAAGGTGAGGCCCCGTTCATCTCCCACCTGATCGAGCTGCGCAACCGCCTGATCCGGATCGTGATTACGGTCGGGCTGCTGTTTGTGCCCCTGGCCTTTTTCCGCAACGACATCTTCACTTTCGTCGCCGGCCCGCTCATGGCGCGGATGCCGGCGGGCACGAGCATGATCGCGACGGCGCCCACGGCGCCGTTCTTCACGCCGTTCAAGCTGGCGCTCGTGGCCGCGGTCTTCCTCTCGGTCCCCTTCATTCTGTGGCAGATCTGGGCCTTCATTGCGCCGGCCCTGTACCAGCACGAGAAGCGGTTCGCTATGCCGCTGCTGTCGCTGAGTACAATCCTGTTCTATACCGGGGTGCTGTTCGCCTACTTCGTGGTGCTGCCGGTGTTCTTCAGCTTCATCGTGCACGTCGCCCCTCACGGCGTGCAGGTAATGACCGACATCAGCAGCTATCTGGACTTCGTCCTGACCATCTTTTTCGCCTTCGGGCTGGCGTTCGAGATCCCAATCGCCATCGTGCTCATGGTCTGGGCCGGGATCATCACCCCGGAGGCGCTGACCTCGAAGCGCCCCTACATCCTGATCGGCAGTTTCGTCATCGGGATGCTCCTCACCCCGCCCGACATCTTTTCCCAGACGCTGCTGGCGCTGCCGATATACGGGCTGTTCGAGCTGGGGATCTTCCTCTCCCGTGTGATGGTGGTACGCCGGCGCCGGGAGCGCGAGGATGACGACCGGGACGACGGCGATTCCTGATCCCCCGCGCGCGGCTGGCGGAACGGGGCACGACGGGCGACGGCGGCCGTTCCGGTCATTCGGCCGAAACAGCAAAGGGGCTTGCTGCCGCTTTGCTGCTCGCCGGGGCCCCGCGGGTCTTCGCACCCCGCTCTGACCGCAACTCGGTACCGGCTGTCCCGGGGGCGCGGGCGGCCCCGTTCCAGCCTCTTCCGCGGGAGATCACGAGCGGCGTTCCCGGCCCCGCCAAGCCGCCAGAGCCCTCGAGACAGCGCCCCCGTGTAACCGGTACAATAGCCGCCCCGTGAAACCAAACCGGATTCGGATGGTGTTCGGGCGATCGCACGCGTTGCCGCCAGAAGCGGCCCCCGGAAGGCCCGTATGCGCACGAATCGACATCACCCAGCGAGACAGCAATCATGCCGATCTTCGATCCCCCTGTTCGCGACTACCAGTTCCTGATGCACGAGTTCCTGGATCTGCAGCAGTACCGGGAACTGCCGCGGTTCGAGGACGCGGATCCCGAGATTCTGGATGCCGTGCTCGAAGAGGGCGGCCGGCTGTGCCGCGAGGTGTTCCTGCCGCTCAACCTGAGCGGGGACCAGGAAGGCTGCCACTGGGACGACACCGTGGTGACCACGCCGAAGGGCTTCCCCGAGGCCTACCGGACCTACGTCGAGGGCGGCTGGCCCGGGTTGACCAGCGATCCCGAATACGGTGGGCAGGGCCTCCCGCACGTCGTGGGGCTGTCGATGCAGGAGATGGTATCCGCTGCCAACATGTCTTTCGGCATGTACCCGGGGCTGTCTCACGGCGCCTACGAGGCGATCCACGCGCATGGCTCCGACGAGCAGAAGCGTATTTACCTGCCGAAGCTGGTTTCGGGCGAATGGACCGGCACCATGAACCTGACCGAGGCGCATTGCGGCACGGATCTGGGCATGATCCGGACCAGAGCCGAGCCGCAGGACGATGGCAGCTACCGCATCAGCGGCAGCAAGATCTTCATCTCCGCCGGCGAGCACGATCTTTCCGGGAACATCGTGCACCTGGTCCTTGCCCGGATCCCCGGCAGCCCCGAGGGCACCCGCGGCATCAGCCTGTTCGTGGTGCCCAAGTACCTGGTCAACGAGGACGGCTCCACCGGGGAGCGCAACGGCGTCTCCTGCGGCTCCATCGAGCACAAGATGGGGATCAAGGCCTCGGCGACCTGCGTGATGAACTACGACGGCGCCGCGGGCTATCTGGTCGGCGAGGAGAACCAGGGCCTGCCACAGATGTTCACCATGATGAACGCGGCGCGACTCGGCACCGGAATCCAGGCTCTCGGCGTTGCCACGGTCGCGTACCAGAATGCTGCCGACTACGCGCGGGAACGGCTCCAGGGGCGGTCCCTGTCGGGGCCGAAGGCGCCGGATCGTCCCGCCGACCCGCTCATCGTGCATCCCGATATCCGACGCATGCTGATGACCGGCCGGGCCTTCATCGAGGGAGCCCGTGCCCTGGCCCTGTTCACCGGGCTGCGCCTGGATCTGTCCGGGCTGCACCCGGAGGAGGAGACCCGGGAAGCGGCGGACGACTGGGTCGCGCTGCTGACGCCCGTGATCAAGGCCTACTTCACCGATATGGGCTTCGAGATCGCCAACCTCGGCATGCAGGTCATGGGTGGCGCCGGGTACATCGCGGAGTGGGGCATGGAGCAGTTCGCCCGGGACGTCCGCATCACCCAGATCTATGAGGGTACCAACGGCATCCAGGCCCTGGACCTGGTCGGGCGGAAGCTCGCGATGAAGGGTGGCCGCCTGGTGGGACGCTTCTACGACGAGCTCAACGGATTCATCGGCGAGAACCGTGACAGCGATGAAGCGGGCGAGATGATCGCGGCGCTGGAGGTGGCCGAAGGCCACCTCCAGCAGGCAACGGACTGGATTGCCCGCAACGGCATCGGGAACCCGGAAGAGGCCGGCGGCGCGGCGTCGGACTACCTGCGCCTGTTCGCGCTGGTCGCGATGGGCTACACGTGGGCCCGCATGGCGCTGGCGGCCGGCGCACGCCTCGCCGACGGGACCGACGAGCCGAGCTTCTACCGCAATAAGCTTGCCACCGCGCGGTACTTCTTCCGGCGCATGCTACCCGATACCGGGGCCCTGCTGGCACGTGTCACCGCGGGTGTCGACTCGCTGACAGCGCTTCCCGACGAGGCGTTCTGACCGCCGGCCTGGGTCACCGGCTCGGCCACCCGGGTGATCTCGCCCGCGCTGCCGATCGCCGGGGCTCCCACGCCGGCGGGTTTCGCGACCCGGGTCCCGGCAGGCGGAGCATCCGGAAGGGGCCCCGGTCGAACCGGCCGGCGCGTGAAGCCGAATAGTGTGATGGAGTTCAAAGTTTCGATTTCTACCCGTTCCGTTTCACCCGCGTTTGGCAAATCATGTATGCGTGCCGGTCGTGCGGGCCTTTGTCCAAGGGTCAGCGCAGCACGCCGAATTCAGGAACAGATAGCGTAGAACGGGTGCGACAGGTGGCCAGAAAGTCCAGAATCCATGTGCCGGGAGGCACGTACTACGTGGTCCTGCGCGGGCAGCCGGGCAAGGCCCTGTTTCCCGAAGAGCGTGACCGCCGGCGCTTCCTCGAGCTGCTGGACGAAGTCGCGGCGCGCTATCGCGCGCAGACACTCGCCTACGCGCTGCTGGATCAGCGCGTGGAGATGGTCGTGCGGATCGAGGAGCTGCCGCTGTACAAGTTGGTGCAGAGCCTCATATACCGTTACAAGCGTGCGCTGCGTGGCGTCCACGGCGGTGTGGGAGCGTTGCTGCAGGGCCGCTACCATGCGTGCCTCATGGATCCGGCGGAGTACCTGGCGCGGGCGATTGCGCATTGTCACACGGCGCCCGCGCGGGCCGGGCTTTGCGCCGACGCCGACGGCTGGCGCTGGAGCGGCCACGACGCGCTGGCGGGCCGTGGCGCGGGCCCGGCGGCGCTGGCGGTCGACGCTGCGCTGGCCGCCTTCGGGACCCCGCCAGACGCAGGCCGCCAGCGCTACCGCGCGATGGTTGTGAATTCCGCCGTGCTGAGCGACCAGGATCGCCTCGGCGTGCGCTTGGCGCGGGAGCGGACCCTCGGCGACCAACGCTTCCGTCGGCGCATCCAGCGCCAGCAGAAGAGTCGTGCCGGAACGGTGCCCAGCCTGGAGCAGATCGTGCGGCACGTGTGCAACGCCTACGGCCTCACCGAAGCCGAGCTGGAGTCGCCCCGGCGGCTGCGCCGCCCGGCCCAGGCACGAGCGGTCATCGGGCTGATCGCGACCGAGACCGGCGCCGCTACGCTGACGGAGGTCGCCAGCCGTTTCGGCCGGGACATCGCCACGCTGAGCATCTCCATGCGCCGCCTGACCCAGGAGAACGTGGACGGCTACCGGCGTGCGCGACGTCTGCGGGATGAGCTGCGGCGCGACGCCCGGTAACCGCGCGACGGCTCTGCGACCTGACAACAGGTTCGAGAAGACTGGTATTCTGAAGGGGTAGAATGGTTTGGAGGGCGCCCGCGGAGCGCCACGGACATTCGCCATCACTCCGATGGAGAGCTTATGCCCGACCAGGAAACCCCGACGGATCAGGTCGAGCGCGAGGAGTACCGGCTCCGGCTGCGCAACCTGCGGCCCGAGGACTACCCCGACGTCGAGTCCATCATGAACCGGGTGTACCGTGCCATGGGCGGCGCCTGGACCCGGCGGCAGTTCGAGTCGCAGATCCGCCGCTTTCCCGAGGGCCAGATCTGCATCGAGGACAACGGCCGCGTGGTGGCTGCAGCGATCACGGTGATCGTCAAGTACGACCGCTTCGGTGATCAGCACACCTACAACGAGATCACCGGCAACGGCTACCTCACCACCCACGATCCGGAGGGCGACGTGCTCTACGGGGTGGACGTGTTCGTCGATCCGGAATACCGGGACATGCGCCTCGGGCGGCGCCTGTACGATGCGCGCAAGGAGCTGTGCCGCAAGCTCAACCTGCGCGCCATCGTCGCCGGGGGCCGCATCCCCGGCTACGACAAGTACGCCGCGGAGCTCTCCCCGGAGGAATACATCGAGCTGGTCAAGCGCAAGGAGATCCGCGACCCGATCCTGAGCTTCCAGCTCGCCAACGATTTCCACGTGCGCCGCGTGATCACGGGCTACCTGCCGGACGACCGCGAGTCGCGCGCCTTCGCCACCCTGGTGGAGTGGAACAACATCTTCTACCAGGAGCGCAAGACGCCGCTGATCGGGGCCAAGAAGGATGTCGTGCGCATCGGCACGGTGCAGTGGCAGATGCGCCGGGTCAGCTCCTTCGACGAGGTGGTCAACCAGGTCGAGTTCTTCGTCGACGCGCTCGCCGGCTATCACGCCGACTTCGTGCTGCTGCCGGAGATGTTCGACGCGCCTCTGATGGGCCAGTTCAACCAGGGCAACCCGGCCGAGGCGATCCGCGGCCTGGCCCAGTTCACCGACGACATGCTGGATGCGCTGCTGGAGCTGGCGGTGAGCTACAACACCAACATCATCGCCGGCAGCATGCCGGTCTACCAGGACCAGGAGCTGTACAACGTCACCTTCCTGTGCCGCCGGGACGGCACCATCGACAGCCAGTACAAGCTGCACATCACCCCGGACGAGCGCGCCTACTGGGGGATGCGCGGCGGCCAGGACCTCAAGGTGTTCGACAGCGACGTGGGCAAGATCGGGATCCTGATCTGCTACGACGTGGAATTCCCCGAGCTGTCGCGCATCCTCGCCGACCGCGGCATGCAGATCCTGTTCGTGCCCTACTGGACGGACACCAAGAACGGCTACCTGCGGGTGCGCCACTGCGCCCAGGCGCGCGCCATCGAGAACGAGTGCTACGTGGCCATCACCGGCAGCGTCGGCAACCTGCCCAAGATCGAGAACATCGACATCCAGTATTCCCAGACCGCGGTGTTCACGCCGTCGGACTTCGCCTTCGCCCACGACGCGCTGGCCGCGGAGGGCACGCCCAACACCGAGATGACCCTGATCGTCGATCTGGACATGCGCAAGCTCACCAAGCTGCGCGACGAGGGCTCGGTGCGTAACTATCACGATCGGCGCCGCGACCTGTACCAGGTCCGCTGGATCGGCGAGCCGGTCACCGCCGCGCCCACCCTGGTGACCGCGGCCGAGACCGGGGAAGCGGAGACCGGCGGCTGAGCTACCGACCCGGTCCGCGAGGCCGTGCATGAAACGCATCACCCGCATCTTCCTGACCGGCCTGGTCGCGATTCTGCCGCTGGCGGGCACGATCGCGGTGCTGTACTGGCTGGGGAGCTCGGTCGAGGCGTTTCTGGGGCGCGGCATCCGCCTGGTGCTGCCGGCGCATTTCTACGTCCCCGGGCTGGGGCTGGCCGCGGGCGCCGTGCTGATCTTCCTGGTGGGCCTGCTGATGGAGGCCTGGTTCGTCCGCCGGCTGTTCTCGATCGCGGACTGGCTGCTGGGGCGCACCCCGCTGGTGCGTACCATCTACAATGCCCTGCGGGATTTCGCGGACTATTTCTACGCTTCCGGTCAGCGGCGCCTGGACCACCAACCCGTGATCGTGCGCCTCCCAGGCGGTGGGCGGGTGCTCGGGCTGGTCACCCGCGACGATTTCTCCGACACGCCTGGCGCGCTCGGCGGCCCCGGAGACATCGCTGTCTACCTCCCCATGAGCTACCAGATCGGAGGCTACACCGTGGTGCTCTCGCGCGAGTCGGTGGAGCCGATCGACATGCCGGTGGAGGACGCCCTGCGCTTCGTGCTCACCGGCGGCATCAGCCGCAGGGGACGCCCGATGCCCACGCTGCGTCGCAGGCGCCGGTCATGAGCTCACCGGTGGACCTGCACCTGCACTCCGACCGTTCCGATGGACGTCTGCGTCCGCGGGAGCTGGTGTCGCTGGTTGCGACGCAGGGCGTGGAGACGTTCGCGCTCACCGATCACGATACCGTCGCCGGCCTGGAGGAAGCGGCGGAGGCGGCGCGGCGGCATGGGCTCCGCCTGGTCCCCGGGGTCGAGATCAGCGTCACCTGGTGCGCGCGCGAGCTGCACGTGCTGGGACTTGGTGTCGCCCCCGACTGCGTGACGCTGCAAGGCGGACTTGCGCGCCAGGCGGAAATCCGCGCCGAGCGGGCCCGGCGGATCGGCGAGCGCCTGGAACGCGCCGGCGTGCCCGGGACGGTGGAGGAGGCATACCGCCTAGCGCGGGATCGGCACGTCAGTCGCAGCCACTTCGCCAGGGCGCTGGTGCGCGGGGGGCACGCGCGCGATATGGCCGCCGCCTTCCGCCAGTACCTGGCACGCGGCCGTCCCGGCCACGTGCGCGCGGAATGGGTCCCGCTGGAAGCCGCGGTGAGCTGGATCCGGACGGCCGGTGGCGTGGCAGTGCTGGCGCATCCCCATCGCTATGGCTTCACCGGTCGCTGGATGCGCCGGACCCTGGAGGCATTCCAGGCGGCCGGCGGTGAGGCCATGGAGGTGGCCTGCGCCGGCGGCGGACCGGGGGCGCTGGCCGCCAACGCGGAACGCGCGCGCCAGCACGGCCTGGAAGGATCGGTCGGCTCGGACTTCCACGACCCGGGCAATCCCTGGATACGTCCGGGTCGGGTGGCGCCTCTGCCGGCGGGGATCGCGCCGGTATGGAGGCGCTGGGTACGGGCTGGCGGATCTGCGTAGTTCAGCCGGTAAGCAGGCGCGTCGCGGCGGGCTCAAAATGCTTCGCGGCGCCGCCCGGCACCAGGATATCCGCGGTGCCGAAGGTCACCCCGAGCCCGGGCTCCGGAGGGTCCCGCGCCGCAGCGCCTGCACGGTGACTCCCGGTTCGTTCCGATGCAGCCCGGCGAGGGTCCGGCAGACCGCGGGCGCGGCCTCCGGCAGCGCCACGGCGTGCCCCGTCTCCAGGGCTTCACCGCGCGCGTCGGGCACGCGCGACGCGCCGCCGCGGAAGAAGCCGTGCAGCAGCTGGTAGCGGTGTTCGCGGGCCTCGCGAACGGTTTCCAGCGCCCGCTCCGCGCCAGCCCGCCGCCCGCCGGCGCGGTGATACACTACCCGCACCGGGCGCGCTCTGATCGATTCAGAGCTTCCTCAAGGTATACCACCGGCGAAGGCTGCGGAGCATGAGTACACCCTGGTTTCTCACCGATGAAATCCGGCGCGAGTTCGAGCCCTTGAAGGTTCGCGAGCTGACGCCGCTGGTCCGGCGGGTCACCGCCGACAATCCCGGCATGATGACCGGACCGGGTACCAACTGCTACCTGGTCGGCCGTCGCGACGTCGCCGTGATTGACACCGGGGTGGACGACCCCGCGCACGTACGGCGGCTGGTGGAGGCGGGTGGCGGACGCATCCGCTGGATCCTGATCACGCACAAACATCCCGACCATTGGCCCGGCAGCCGCCGGCTCGCCGACCTCACCGGCGCGCCGGTGCTGGCACACCCGAAACCGCTGCGGACCATGGGAGACGGGCGCTTCCGCGCGGACCGCACGCTCGCCGACGGCGACGTGATCCGCGGCGAAGAGTTCACCCTGCGCTGCGTGCACACCCCGGGACACGCGGCCGACCACATCTGCTTCCTGCTCGAGGAGGAGCGGATGCTGTTCGCCGGGGATCACGTGATGGACGGGAGCACCGTGGTGATCGCGCCACCGGATGGTGACATGAAGCAATACATCGCGTCACTGCGTCACCTGGCCGCGATGGACCTGGCGACCATCGCTCCGGCGCACGGCCGTTTGCTGGACGAGCCCCGCAAAGTGCTGGAGACCATCGTGGAGCATCGCCTGATGCGCGAGAGGATGGTGCTGGAAGCGTTCGCCGACGGGGCACCCGCGACCATCCCGGAGCTGGTGAAGCGGATCTATATGGACGTGCCACAGGCGTTGCACGGCATGGCGGCCCACTCGGTACACGCGCATCTGCTCAAGCTGCGCGAGGAGGGGAAGGTTACCGGCGAAGGCTTCGATTCGCGCTGGGCACCGGCATCCGGTGCCGGCTCCGTCTGAGGCGCCGCCCCCGGAGGAATGGCCGCGGGGAGCTATTCGTCCGGGTCGTGGCCGCGGCCCCGCTCCCACTGGTCGATCGCAGCGACCACCCGCGCTGCCGCCAGTCCCAGGACGCCGATCGCCGCCTCGCGTTCACCGGCATGCTGGTGCTGCCAGGCGTCGTCGACCAGGCCGCGTTCCGGCCCGATCACCCCTCGCTCCACTAGCTGGCCGTAGGCAGCCGACAGTGCCCAGAGGCAGTCGGCGACCTGCACCTCGTCGAGCCCGGATTCCTGCAGCACCATCACGCAAGCGCCCGCCGGAGCCCGCTCCAGAGCCAACTGCCGGGTCTGGTCGGGCGACTCGGCGGCGCACAGGCAGTCGGACAGGCCGTGCACCATGGCCATGAGGGCCAGCATCGAGGGCATATCGTTGTAGAGATCCGGGTCGCCCCGGCTGGCGGCGGTGTCGGCGGCCACCTGCAGGGCGGGAGCGACCACCCGGTGATAGGTTTGCGGATCCAGGGAATCGATTTCCTGTTCGGCCATGCTCGACATCCGGCAACGGGACGGAACCGTATTCTAGAAGAACCGGCGGGATTGGTCGCGGGTCCCGTTCCCGCGGGGCCCGGCCCGCCGCGCTTCGGCCCCGCCCTATTTCACGGTCAGGGTACCCTTCATGCCGGCCGCATAGTGGCCCGGGAAGGAGCAGATGTAGGTGTAATCGCCCGTCTGCTTCGGCGCGTGAAAGGTCACCGAGCGGGTGTGGCCCGGCCTTACCAGCGGTGTGCGGGCGATCACGTCGTCCGCCATTTTGGGTGGGATGTAGCCGTTCGACTTCGCCTCCATGGCCTCCGATGCGAACTTGCCCACGTCCGTCCCCCTCTTCAGCAGGACCCAGTTGTGGGACATGGCCGACGCCGGCATCTTCGTCGGGTTGCTCAGCTTGACGGTGAGCGTTTCGCCGGGACGCGCGGTGATGTGGGTGACGCTGAAGCGCAGGCTGGGAGTGCCCTTGATGGACACGGTCTTCGCCTGCGCGACGCCGGTGAGCGCGACGGCCAGGAGCACGGCGATGGCCAGGCGGCTGCCAAACGGGACGGACTGCATGGGTTCCTCCCCGGTTCGACCGAGACGCGGCGCCGTGCCTGTGCATGCGCCGGCCGCGGGTGAATTCGCACGATCTGACAGCGCCAGCGCCGACAGGTTCGGATCCGGATGACCTCTGTTATTACCTGTGTCATCCTTACCCGGGCAGAAACAACCGCGCTGCGGTACCGGCCGGTGCCGCCACAGCGACCGGGTGCCAGACCCGGGATATGGGGGAACGCCGCGACGCGGCAACGGCAGCCGGAAGAGCCCGTCCAACCAGGGCCTCCGGCCGGGAGACAGGATCCATGGCGAAGGTGAAGGTCCGCAAGGTGGGCAATTCGCTGGGCGTGCTGCTGCCACGAGAGGCGCTCAACCGGCTGCAGATCCGCGAAGGGGACGAGCTGGTGCTCAGCGAGGACGGCGAGGGCCTGCTGCTGAGTCCCTTCGACCCGGAGTTCGCGACTGCCCTTGAGGCCCTGGAGGAAGCCCGCCGGCGGTACCGCAACGCGATGCGCGAGCTGGCCCGATGAGCGAGCCCCGCTGGCTGCCGCGGACCTTCTTTCGCGCCGCGCAGACCCAGCTGGTCAGGGAGCACGGGGGGCAGCTCGGGTTGCTTGATCCCGCCGCCCTCGGCGAGGTGCTCCGGCGGCCGCAGGACAAGTACTGCCGCGGGATAGACGAGGTGGCCCCGCTGGCGGCGGGGTACGCTTTCGTGCTGGTGCGCAGGCGCCCGTTCCGCGACGGCAACAAGCGACTCGCGCTGGCGGCGATATACAGCTTCCTGCACCTGAACGGCCGCGAGCTCGCGGCACCGGAGGCCGAAGCCGTGTCCGTGCTGCGCCGCATCGAGGACGGCGACATGCTCGAGGGGGAGCTCGGCGACTGGGTGCGCGAGCACGTCCACCCCCGACGCTGACCCGGGCGATCCGCCGGACGGCATCATTTCTCAGACACGACACGGACTTAGGTTGCCGCTGCGTGGTTGCCACGAGGGTCGAGCCTGGGCACACTCCGGCCAGGGTATTCAGGGCAGACGATAAAAAGGGGGACAACAACAATGGCCATTCTGTCCGGGGAGCCCCGGGGGATCGGGCAGGTTCTCGACACCGGATTTCGCCTCTACTTCAAATCCATTCGCAAGGTATTCCTGCTCGCGGTCCTGGCCATACTGGTCGGGGAAGCGCCGATGTTCTGGATGCTGGCGTGGGTACGGGGCGTGAACCCACGCAGCCGGCCGGAGCTGCTGGCGCAGCTGCCGGCCGGCTTCTTCGTCCTGCTGGTGGTGGCGGGGCTTTCCGGATTGCTGCTGTACGGCGCCGTGCTCGTACGCATGCACAATATCGGGCGGGACGCGCCCGCGCGGCTGGGCGACGCGCTCGGGCGGTCCTTCCGGGCCCTCGCCTGGCTGGTCATCGCGACCATCCTCACCGGTCTCGTGGTGGACGTGGGCCTGGTGCTGCTGCTGGTACCGGGGATCATCTTCCTGGTCAGCCTGCAGTTCGCCAACTACGCCATCCTGCTGGAGCGGAAGGGCCCGCTTGGCGGGATGAACTACAGCCACAAGGTGGTCTGGGGGAACTGGTGGCGCACCGCCGGCGTTCTGGCAGTGATCGCGATCATCCTCCTCGCTGTCTGGTACGGGTTGGGACTGCTGCTGAGCCTGGGACTCACGGCGGCCGCGCCGGGCGGGCTGAAGTGGCTCTCGACCGCGGTGTGGGTGGTGCTGTACAGCCTGATCCTGCCGCTCGGAACCGCGCTGAAGCTGGCCCTCTACGAAGACCTCAAGCTGCGCAAGGAGGGGATCGACCTGGAAGCCAGGATCGGGGATGCGGCGACCGCGTGAGCTGCTACTCACCCTGCTGATGGTACTGCCGGCGGTGGCCGCCGCCGGCGGCACCACCGCCGACCCGGGCGCGGTCGCCTCGCGTTGCCTGGCACAGGCGCCGGCGCCACGCAACCTGGTCGCCTGTCCCGGGCTTTCCCGGGCGCTCGCGCACAGCCGGCTGCGCAGGCTTCTGCCGGTGCCCGCGCGCGGTCCCTACCCCGCGGCGATGCTGCGTGACCTGCAGCAGTATGCCCGCGATTACCGGGCCGGCGCGCGCGGGCCGGAGCCGGATCCCGGGGCCCTCGCACCGATCCTGGCTCGCCTGCGGCCGCCCCCTCCGCCCGGTCCGCCCGGCTGGCTTGTGCAGCTCGACCACTGGTTCAGGCGCCACCTGGCCTGGGTCCCGTGGCAACGCGGGCTGCGCTGGCTGCGCGGGGCGAGCGCGCAGCTGCATCTGCCGCCCTGGGTGCCGGCGCTATTGCTGGACCTGGCCGCCGCCCTGCTGCTGGCCGGAGCCGGGTGGCTGCTGATACGGCTGCTCGGGCGGGCCGATCTCGCGCCCGCGGGCCGGCGGCCCCGGAAACCGGCGGCGGCCACGGGCAGGTTCCCGGATGGCGAGGCTGCATCGCCGGACCATCCCGGGACCTGGCTCACGCACTCTCTCGCGCGCCTTGCCGCTGCCGGTCTGCTCCCGCCGCCGCGGGCGCTCAGCAATGGCGAGGTGGTGGGACTGCTACGGACACGGGCACCGCGCCTGGCGGACGGGGTGGCGGAGCTGGCACGCGCGGCGGACGCGGTTTCGTTCGGCGAACGGGAACTGCCGGCGGCCGAGCTGGAGCGTCTGCGGGCACTGGCGTGCTCGCTCGGGGAGGCTTCGCCGTGAACGAGCGGGTCACCACGATCGCGGTCGCGTTGGCCGCGCTGGGGTTCTGTGCCGCCCTGTTCTGGCCGCACCGGGCTCCCGTGGCCGGCTCGCGCCCGGTGACCACGGCGGCCGGACCCTCGGGCCTGGAGGGCGTGTACACGTGGCTCAGGCGGGGGCATGTATCCGTGCGCAGCCTGCGCCGGCACTACCGGCGGCTCTCCCGCGCCGGTCTGGCCTCGCGCGGCAACCTCCTGCTGGTCACGCTGCCCGCCCTCCGGCCGGCCGACGCGCACGAGGTGGCCCGGCTCCGGCGCTGGCTGCGGCGTGGCAACGATGCCCTGGTGATGGTGGCACTGGACGACGCACCCGGCTGGTCGCGGGGGCGCTCGGAGCGACCCGCGCTGCGCTTCGTGCGCCAGCTCACCGGTGCCCGGCTGGTCCCCGCCTGCCGCTGCCGGACCGGCGCCACCGCCTGGCGGCCGCGCGGCCGCCACCCGCTGTTGCGTGGTGTGTACAAGGTGGTCCCCGGCCCCGGCCCCGGTGCCGGGAGCTCCCGGTGGCACCTGCGGATGCCGGCCGGACGCGCGGTGCTGCACCTGCTCGCCGGCCCCGACGGCCACGGCGGCCTGTGGGAGCTGCGCGTCGGACGGGGACGCGTATGGATCTCGACCGCCGCCGGGCTGCTGAGCAACGCGGCCCTGGCCAGTCCCGGCAATGCCCGCTTGGCGGCGAACCTGGTGCACCTTGCGCTAAGGCCCGGAGGGGCCGTGGTGGTCGACGACATGCACCAGGGGCTGACCCGGGTCTACGACCCGGGGCACTTCTTCAGCGACCCGCGCCTCCACTGGACGATCGGGTTCCTGGTTGGCTTCTGGCTGCTGTACGTGGCCGGTCGCAGCGGTCGTCTCGGCCGGCTGGCGGACGAGCGGCCGGCAGCGGCCGCCGCGGACCTGGCATTCGCCGCGGGTGGCCTCTACGCTCGCGCACTGCGACCGGCTGCCGCCACGCTGGAGCGCCTGCGGCACTTCCGCCGGCAACTGCGGCCGCGGCTCGGATGGATCGAGGGAGAGCGGCTGTGGCAACGGCTGGCGGAGACTCCCGGGGTTTCCGCCGATGACGTCCGCGCCCTGCGGACCCTGGAGCAGGCTGCGCATCGCGGCGCGCGTGTGAGCCTGGTACGGGTGCACAATCTCTGCCTGCGAATCGATCAGGAGCTGAAATGAGCAATCCCGCCTCGGAATTGCGCCAGACCCTCGCCACGCGCGTCGGGCGGCTGGTGTTCGGTGCCGAAGCCATTACCGACGCGCTCGCCGTCGCCCTCGTCACACGCGGTCATGTGCTGGTGCAGGGCGTACCGGGAGTGGGCAAGACCCTGCTGGCCAGGACCCTGGCGGCACAGCTGGGCGGGCGTGTTCGCCGGATCCAGTGCACGCCCGACCTGATGCCCGCCGACATCCTCGGGGTTCACATGTACCGTGGCCCGGATGCGGGCTTCGAATTCGTGCCGGGCCCCCTGTTCGCGGAGGTCGCCCTGGTCGACGAGATCAATCGTACCGGACCCAAGACCCAGTCGGCGCTGCTGGAGGCCATGGAGGAGGGGCGGGTCACCATCGACCGACGCAGCTACCCGCTGCCGGACGAGTTCCTGGTGATCGCGACCCAGAACCCGCACGAGTTCGAGGGCACCTTCCCCCTGCCCGAGTCTCAGCTTGACCGGTTCCTGCTGCGCATCGACATGGGCCACCCGGACCGGGACAGCGAGATGGCCGTGTTGCAGGCCTACGGCGAGCCGGGCGCGCCGGGGCCGGATCTCTCCGGCATGGAGCCGCTGCCGGCAGGCCTGCTGGCGTCGGCGCGGCGCGCCGCGGCGGCAGTGCACGTGTCCGAGGCGCTACAGGCGTACGTGCTGGACGTGGCCCGCGCCAGCCGCGAGCGGGAGCGCATCAGCCTCGGCCTGTCCACGCGGGGGGCCCTTGCCCTGCTCCGCTGCGCCCGGGTGCGGGCCGCTATGGATGGTGCGGAATACGTCACGCCCGATCACGTCAAGGCGGTCGCCGTGCCGGTGATGGCGCATCGCCTGGGGCTCAGCACCGACGCCGAGCTGGAGGGTGTCACCGAGACCGCCGCGGTGGAGGATCTGCTGGCGTCGGTGCGGGTGCCCCGGTGAACCTTACCCGGCGCGCGCTCCTGCTCGCGGGCCTGGTGGTTCTGCTGGGCATCGCGGGGCAGTGGATCGGCCCGCCCTGGGTGGGCATCTGGCGCTATCCGGCCGTGCTGCTGGCCGGCCTGCTGGCTCTGGAGGCCCTGCTCTGCTCGCGCACCGCGGCGAGCGCCGCGGTCTCGCTGCCGGATACGGCGGCTCTCGGCGAGCCCCTGTCCGTCCGCCTCGCGGTCGCCGTGCAATCGGGCCGGCCCACCCCGGTACAGCTGGCACCGGCCCTGCCCGCTGAAGCCCCGGAGCGGGTGGTGCCCGCGACCGTCGATTGCGCGCCCGGAGCACCGGGTGAGCTCGCCATACGACTGACGCCGACCCTCCTCGGACGACACCCCTGGCCGCCCGTGCCCGCGCGGCTCCGCGGCCGCTTCGGCCTGGCGTGGTGGCCGCGCCGGATAGCCACCGGCGCCGCACTGAACGTGGCACCAGGGCGGCTCGCGCTGGCGTCCAGCGGCGGTGGCCGGGTCGCGGGTCGACACCGCGGCAGCGAATCGGGGGACGGCCTGGAGCTGCACGGGCTGCGCGAGTATCAACCCGGCGATCCCCTGCGCCGGGTCGACTGGAAGGCGAGCGCGCGCCGCGGGCATCCGGTGGTGCGCGAGCTGGAGCAAGAGGCGCGGATGTCCGTGGTGGTCGCGCTCGATGCCGGGCGCACCAGCGGCGTGCGTTCCGGTCCGCTGACCCGTCTGGGACACTACGTGAATGCCACCGCGCGGCTCGCCGAGCTGGCTGCCGGGAGCGGCGACGAGGTCGGGCTCGTGGTCTACGCGGACCGGCCACTGGCGGTGCTGCCGCCGCGTACCGGCGTGTCGGCGCTGGCCTCGATCCGCCGCAGCCTGCATTCGCTGCGGACGCAGGCGGCCGACGGCAACCCCCTGGCGGCCGCCGTGCAGGTTGGGCGGATCACGCCGCGCCGCAGCCTGGTGGTGCTGCTTTCGGACCTCGACGACGCCGACCAGGGCGGCCAGCTGGCGCGGGCCGTGCGGCTGCTCGGGCGTCGACACCTGCCGCTGCTCGGTTCCCTCCGGGACGAGGACGTCGAGGCCCTGCAGCAGCGGCCGGCCCGGGGCGGGCTCGATCCGTACGAGTCGCTGGCCGCGCTGGTCCTTGCCGAGAGCGTTCGTGGCAACCGGCTGGCGCTGGCGCGCCTGGGTGCCCAGGTGGTGATCGCGCCGCCGGCGCGACTGGAAGCCGCGCTCTTGCGGCGCTACGGACTGCTGCGCCGAAGGCGGGCGGTGTAACGAGCCGCCAGGCGCCAGAGATCGCCGGTCAGCGCGGTCCACACGAGAAATGCCCAGGACAGGCCGAGCACGGCCCGCGCCGGGAGCGGGTAGGCGGGATTGGGCGAGACGAAGCCCTCGATCAGCCCCGAACCCGCCAGCGCCGGCAGCCACACGGCGGCCAACTTCAGACCGTCCTCTGCGGCCCGCCGGAACGCCTCGGAACGGGGGAGCTCCCCGGGATGCACCAGGGCGCGCCCCACCCGCACACCGGCGGCGCCCGCCAGGATGATCATGCCCAGCTCCACCACGCCGTGCGCCAGGATGAAGCCCGCCAGCTGGCCGGCCAGCCCGTAACGCGCGGTCACGGCCATGGCCGTTCCCAGCATCAGGCCATTGGTGCCCACGATGTAGACCGTGCCCAGGCCGTACAGCGCGCCCAGCACGAAGGAGGTCAGGGTGACGATCATGTTATTGGACATGATCTGCAGGGATATGAGCGAAGGCGGCATGACGTTGAGCATGTCCCGCGTCCACAGGTGCCCCCGCTGCAGATCCTCGATCATGCTGCGCGAGGCGAACAGCGGCGCCAGGTCCGGGAAGCTGTGGACCAGGAGCCAGCCGGCGCCCGCGGAGGCCGCCAACAGCAGGGCCACGGCCGCGAGGTCCCGATGCATGGCCCGGAACAGTGCCGGCACGTCCCTCAGGTAGAGCCGCGCCACGGTGTCGCGCGGGCGGAACGCGCGCGTGTGGACTACGTCGTGCAGCCCCAGGTACAGATCTTCCAGGCCGCGGGTGACCTCGCTGCCCGGCATCAGGCGTCGTGCCAGTGACAGGTCCCGCGCCACCGAGCGGTAGGCTTCGATAGTCCGGCGCACGTCGCGGGGATCGTGGCCGCCGTGCCGTCGCAGCCGGCGCAGCAGCCGACGGTGGGCCTGCCAGCGGGGCACGCGCGAATCGAGCCAGGCCCGCAGTCCCCTGTCAGCGGGCATCCTTACCGCTCCCCGCCCGCTGAATACCCCGAAGGCGGCGCCGCAGGTCACGCAGGTTGCGGACCTCCGGCACCGGTTCGCCCCGCGCCCGGCAGATGGTTTCCAGCAACCTGCCGCCCAGCTCCATTCGGCGCCCGGCGTCCAGCTGTCGCCAGCGCCGCAGCAGCGCGTCCAGCAGCTCCATCTGGCCGGGATCCAGTCCGGTCGCGCCGATGCGAACCGCGCTGCGGTCGAGACTGGCCGCGGCGCCCTCATCCACGTAGATGAGCAGGGTGCCGGCCGCCATGTCCCCGATGCGCACGTGCCGGTCGGTGACGGCTGCGACGATCAGCCCCAGCGCGTAGAACAGGGGCAGCATGTCGATCAGCCGGAACACGTTCCTCACCAGCAATGCCCCGGGGGTAGGTGTGAGTCCCTCCGGGGTCACGATCCGGACTCCCGCGATGCGCTTCCCGGGGGTATGGCCGTGCATGCCGGTCTCGAGCACCGGATGGTAGAGAAGGTAAATCAGCACGGCGGGCACCACGCCGACGTAGATCGGCAGCCCGGCCAGCGTGGCGGCACCCAGACGCTGCTCCATGGCCGCGATGCCGCCGGAGGCAAGCGGCGTGAACACGATCATCCACAGCAGCGCAACCAGCACGCGGATATGCCAGTCGATCACGAACGCGTAGCTGCGGCCTCCGACTCCGGCGATCGTAAGGTTCATCTCCAGCCCGGTGGCGGTGGAGACGCTCAGCTCTTCCACGGATTGGTTCCTCCGGCCGGTCTGCGCCGGCTGCCGCGCACCCGTGACGCAAGCATTGCACATGCGCGGCCCGCGTGGGAATTCGCGGGCGGGTCGTACTGAACCGGCCGGGTTAGTAGAATACGCGGCTCGCGCAACGGTGTCGGGGCAGATTCGGGCAGGGCAGGCCAGTGGCGTTCCAGGCGAACAACATCATCGTCCACTATGGCGAGATCGGTCTGAAGGGGAAGAACCGCGCCTCCTTCGAGCAGCGCCTGCAGGGCAACATCGCCCGCCGCCTGGCGAGCGAGGGCCTGCACTGGCACGTGCACAAGGCGCGCGGCTACCTGTTCGTGATCGTCCCCGGCGACCAGGCCTCACGCTGCGACACGGCCCTGGACGCCCTGCGCTTCACCCCCGGGGTGGTCTGGGCGGCGCCGGCGCGGTGGCTGCCGGCCGGAGAGGTGGACGGCGAGGCGGGCCTGCCGGTGATCGAGGCGCCGCTGCTGGAGCTCGCGCGCGAGGCGTTCCGCCCCGGCGCCCGCTTCCGCATGCGCGTCAAGCGTGGCGACAAGCGCTTTCCGGTCTCGTCGACCGAGCTCCAGAGGCGCTTCGGTGCCGCCGTGCTGGAGCATACCCCTTGGGACGCGGTGGACCTGGAGCGGCCGGACCAGGTGTTCCACGTGGCCATCTACCCGGACAGCGTCTACGTCTACGGCAACCGGGTCGACGGCATGGGCGGGCTGCCCGTGGGCAGCACCGGGCACGTGCTGACGCTGCTTTCCGGCGGTATCGACTCGCCGGTTGCGGCCTGGCTCATGGCCAAGCGCGGCTGTTCGGTCGATTTCCTCCACTTCAGCGCCACCATGACCCAGCAGCGGGACGCCGGCAGTGGCAAGATCGCGCGCATGGTCGCCCACCTCAGCCGGGTCACCGGGCGCTCGCGGCTCTATGTGGTGCCGTACCAGCCGTTCGAGCTGGCCACGCTCACGGCACGGACCCGCTACGAGCTGATCGTGTTCCGGCGGTTCATGGCGGCGACGGGCCAGCGCCTGGCGGAGCAGCGGGGGGCCCAGGTACTGGTCACCGGCGACAGCCTCGGCCAGGTCGCGTCCCAGACCATGGAGAACATCGTCTCCATCACGCGCTCGGTGGAGATGCCGATCCTCCGGCCGCTGCTGACCTACGACAAGCACGAGATCATCGACCTGGCGCGCCGGATCGGGACCTACGAGGCCTCCATCGAGCCCTACAAGGACTGTTGCTCGCTGCTGAGCCACAACCCCAAGACGGTCTCCCGGCACGCCCGCCTGTCCGGCATCGAGGATCGCATCCTGCCGGAGTACGAGGCCGTCATGGCCGAGACGCTGGCGAGCGCCGCGGTGCTGGAGTTCGACTGCGGCCACCGGGTCGGGTGAGCGGCATACCTCCGGGTGCCGGCGGCCCGGCGCCGGTGGTAGAGTGACTGACCGGATTCGCAGTGCATCATCGCGCCATCCCCGGCGCTCGTCGGCGATTTGAGCAAATATGGGTCCGGCACTGACCGGAAGGAGGCGACTCGTGGCGCTCAGGGAATACGCCAGCCATGACGGGCTGGGGCTCGCGGAGCTGGTCCGCAGGGGCGAACTCAAACCCTCGGAGCTGACCGAGGAGGCGATCCGCCGCATCGAAAAGCACAACGGCACCCTCAACGCGGTCATCCACGACCGCTTCGACAAGGCGCGCGAGGTCGCCAGGGAGCAGGACGGCGTGCGCGAGGGCGGCCCCTTCCACGGGGTGCCGTTCCTGCTCAAGGACATCTTCGGCAACTGCAAGGGTCTGCCCACCACTTCCGGCTCGCGCTACCTCAAGGAGTTCGTCGCGCCCTACGACTGGACCCTGGTGACGCGGCACAAGCGGGGCGGGCTGGTGATTCTGGGCAAGACCAATGCCCCGGAGTTCGGCCTGGTGCCGACCACCGAGCCGGCGGCCTACGGGCCTGCCTGCAACCCCTGGAACCCGGAATACTCCACCGGAGGTTCCAGCGGGGGGTCGGCGGCCGCGGTGGCCGCGGGCATCCTGCCGATGGCGCACGCCAACGACGGCGGCGGCTCGGTGCGCATCCCCGCCTCCTGCTGCGGCCTGGTGGGCATGAAGCCGACCCGCGCCCGCAACCCGCTGGGGCCCGACATGGGCGACCTGATGAGCGGGCTGATTGCCGAGCACGCGGTCACCCGCACGGTGCGTGACAGCGCCGCGCTGCTGGATTGCACCGCGGGGCCCGCGCCCGGGGATCCCTACTGGGCGCCGCCGAAGGAACGCCCCTTCCTGGAGGAGGTTGGCCGGGATCCCGGGCGCCTGCGGATCGCCTTCGCCACCACCAACCTGAAAGGCGAGAAGGTGGATCCCGCCTGTGTGGCGGCGGTCGAGTCGGCGGCAAAGCTGTGCGAGGAGCAGGGTCACGTGGTCAAGGAGGCATCACCGGCACTCGACATGGACATGGTCACCGACGCCTTCATGGGCATCTGGGCCTCCGGGCTGGCGGCCGGGATCGAGGCGGCGGCGATGAACCTGGGCCGGCACCCCGCGGACGATGAGCTGGAGGGCCTGACCTGGGGCCTGTACGAGCAGGGCAAGCAGGTCACCGGAGTGCAGTACCAGCTCGCCGTGGCGATGCTGCAGCTGGCTTCGCGGCAGGTCGCGCAGTTCCACCAGGGCTGGGACGTATGGCTCACGCCCACGCTCGGGGCGCCGCCGATACGCAACGGGGTGCTCGACTTGCAGGAGCGCGATCCGGAGAAGGCTCTCGCGCCGGTCATCGACTACGTCCCGTTTACTCCGATCCAGAATGCCACCGGCCAGCCGGCAGTCTCGTTGCCCCTGTACTGGACCGACGACGGGCTGCCGGTCGGCACGATGTTTACCGGCCGCTTCGGCGACGAAGCCGCGCTCTTCCGCCTGGCGGGACAGCTCGAGAAAGCCCGCCCCTGGGTCGGCCGCAAGCCGCCGATCTGGGACTGAACTGCGCTCGCGAACCGGGGCCACACGCAGCCTCAGCGGGCTGGTGCTGCCCGCGCCAGGATCTCGCGGATCACCCGCTCCGGTTGCTCCATGGGCAGGAAGTGCGAGGCCTGTTCGACCTCGGCCAGCCGCGTGGACGGCTGCAACTCGAGGAATCGGCGCACCGAGTCGTTACCGCAGGTCGAGCCGTGGCGGCCCACGATCAGCGTCACCGGGCACGCGAGGCGCGCGACGTCCGGCCAGGGATCGGCGGTGGTCACGGCAAAGGTCGTGCTCTCCCAGACCGGCGCGCAGGTCAGCTCCACCCGGCCGTCCTCCCGTTCCCGCGTGCCGCCCTCGACGTAGGCTTCGATCCAGCTGCGGCGCCAGCTGGCGAAGGCGCCGCGTCCGATGAAGTTGTCCACGGCGGCCTGCCGCGAGGGGAACACCGCGCGACGCTTGCGGGCCGCGAGCGATTGCGGTATTTGCCGGCCTTTGCCCGCGCGCTGTGCCTGCGCCAGCGCCCGGCCGGCCGCTTGGTCCAGCAGGACCGGCTCCACCAGCAGCAGGCCGGACACGCTCCCGGGGCGCCGTGCGGCGGCGGCCAGGCTGATGGCGCCGCCGATCGAGTGGCCGGCAAGGCAGACGGGCCGGTCAAGATCATCCAGGAACGCGATCAGATCGTCGCGGTAGACATCCCAGGAGCGCAGCCGCGGGGCCTCCGCCGGCGCCGCCGACAGACCGTGCCCGCGCAGGTCTGGTGCCCGCACGTCCAGGTGACGCCCGAGCTCCGCCAGCATCTCGTGGTAGGTGGCGGCGTTGAAGCCGGTGGCGTGGATCCAGAGCAACGCGGGTGCGGCGGAGATGGGGGCCGCCCGCAGCAGCGAAAATCGCTCGCCGCGGGCGTTGACGAAGCATTCTCGGGTCGGCAGGGGCGGCATCGGCTCTCCATCGGCGCGGCGGCTCCAAAGAGCGGCCGGGGACTGCTAATCGCTGCGCAAGGATCGGCACACGGGAAGGGACCCCGGGGTGCTTCGGCCCCGGCGCCGGGGGACGATGGTACTGCAGCAGGCGTCAGCGCCGCAGCCGGCGAGCGGGCTGATCGTCCTGTTCCAGGCAGGGGCGGGCAATCTCGACCAGGTCCGCCAGGGACGCTTCGATGCTCCGGCCGCTGGTGTCCAGGGCCGCATCGGCCCGGCGATAGAACGGCTCGCGCTCGGCGAGGATCCGGCGCAGGTCTTCCATCGCCTCGTCGTTGCCCTGCATCGGCCGGAAATCGCCCTGCGCGATGACCCGCTCCATGTGCTCTTCCGGCCTGGCGGTCAGCCATACGGTGTAGAAGCGCTCGCGCAACCGCTCGAATGTGCCCGGCTCGGAGACCATGCTGCCGCCGGTCTCGAGCACGCACAGCGGGTGCTCGGCGATGGCGCGTTCCAGCGCCTGGCGCTCCAGTCTGCGGTAGGCCTTTTGACCGCCCAGGGAGAACAGCTCGGAAAGCCCGATCCCGCCGAGCTCCTCGATCAGGGTGCCCAGCCGCACGAAGGGCACCCCGAAGGCGGCCGCCAGGCGCTTGCCGAGCGTGGTCTTGCCGGCCCCGCGCAGGCCGATCAGGGCGATGCCCTGGGCGTGACCTTCCCGGCTGCCGAAGTACTGCGCCAGCAGCGTGTACGCCTGTTGCTGGCCGGCCTCATCCAGCTGCTCGAGCAGCTGCCACAGGGGCGGGTAGCCCTCCGGGCCGCGTTCCCGCGCCTCGCCGAACAGGTCGGCGAAGTCGACGTCCATGGCAATCGCGATGCGCCACAGCAGCGCGATCGACGGATTGGCCTCGCCGTTCTCCAGCTGGGCCAGGTAGCGTTCGGATATCCCCGAATGCCAGGACAGGTCCTTGCGGGTCATGCCGCGGCGCGCGCGCAAGCCGCGTACCCTCCGGCTCAATCGGGTCAGGTACTCGCGGATCTCCGGGGCGTCACCGTTCTGGCGGGCCGGGCGGCTCCCGGGGGCGGCGTCGGCGGCCATCCCTCAGCCCGTCCGATCCGGGGCCCGGGCAGTCCCGGCGGTTTCCCCGGTACTGCAGCCGGCCATGTACGTCTCGATACGGGCACGTTGGCTCGGCGGGATCGGCACCGCGTGCATGCGCGGCTGCATCGCCACCAGAGTGGTGACGTAGCGCGCTCGGAAACAGGGGGTGCCGTCATGGCGCCGGCCGTCCAGGGCGAAGGTCAGCGAGGACTCCCGCATGCGCTCCACCCGGACCGTGATCCCGAGCAGGTCACCCGGCTCGAGCGGCGACTGGAAGTCGATCTCGGCGTGGACGCACGGCGAGCCCATGTCCAGGTCGAGGTGCATGGCGTGCCAATCGCGCCCCCAGACGTGCCGGTACCACGACTCCACCGCGGTCATGGCAAAGTCGATGAAGCGTGCGGTGTTCGCGATCCGCGCGGTATCGCTGTCGTTCCAGCCGATGCGTCGCTTGTAGACCAGCGGCGGGCCCGGATCGACGTCGTTGAGCTCAATAGGTTTCGACATGGTACCGCCCGCTCTCGCACATCTCCCGGTGCAACGTGTGCCAGTGCTCGCCGCGTGCTGCACATACCTCGCCAAAGGCGTCGTAGACCCCCTGCTCCATCCCCTTGAGTCCGCATACGTAGACGTGGGTGCGGGGGTCGGCGAGCAACGTTCCGATGTCCTCGGCCCGTTCCCGCATCCGGTCCTGCACGTACTGCCGGGGCTTGTCGGCGAGCCGGGAGAATGCCAGCTCGACGTCGATCAGGCGCCGTGAGAGCTTCATCAGGGGGCCGTGATAGGGCAGCTCGCCCGGGGTCCGGGCGCCGAAGAAGAGTAACAGCTTGCCCGGCCCTTCCGGGAGCTGGCGCCGGCGCCGCTCGGTCATGGCGCGAAACGGTGCCGAGCCGGTCCCGGTGCAGATCATCAGCAGGTTGGCGTCGGGCCGGTCCGGCATCAGGAAGGTCTTGCCGAAGGGACCGGTGAGCTGCACCCGGTCGCCGCGCTCGAGCCCGCACAGGTAGCTCGAGGCGACCCCGTAGCGCACCTCGCCGTCCGCCTCGAAGCGTTCGCGCTTGACGGTCAGCGCCAGATTGTTGTGGTTGGGCCGCTCGCCGTCGCGGGGGCTCGCCACCGAGTACAGGCGGACGACGTGCGGCTTGCCCCGTTCGTCGTGCCCGGGGGGGATGATTCCCACGCTCTGGCCCTCGAGCACCGGGAACGCCGTGCTGCCGAAATCCAGCACGATGTGGTGCACGTCCGAGTCCGACCGGGGATCGGTCAGGCGGTAGTTGCCCACCACAGTGGCCACGGCCGGATTGCTCCGGCTGTAGAGGTTTACCCGCGGCCGCGGCGCGGACCCGGGCGGGACCAGGCGCTTCTGCCCCGCGTGCGCCAGCGCCAGGATCTGCTCGACCTCGTCGTCCGCTTCCGGCGCACCCGGACGCGCGTCCTCGGCGCGCGCATCGTGCTCCTGCTCTTCAGGCAGCTCCTCCCACTCCAGTTGCTCCGCCACCGGGTACGCTTCGGCCACGGTGCGCCAGGAATCGATGGCGCCGGTGGGACAGGGGGCAATGCAGTCCATGCAGTAATCGCACCGGCCCGCGTCGACGACGTAGTTGTCGTCGTTGTGGGTGATCGCATCGATCGGGCACGTTTCCTCGCAGGTGCCGCAGCGGATGCACACTTCCGGGTCGATCAGATGTTGCCGCAACAGTGCTGCCATGGTCTCCTCCGGGACCGCCATCAGCTTACTCGGCGATACGCACGTACTCGAAGTCGCCGGGCTGGCGGTTGACGCCGACCTTGGGCGCCGCGATCCAGCCCGCGTAACGGCCCGTCTCATAGCACGGCTGCATCAGTGACGCCACGTATTCGCGGTCTGATGCGGTGGGCAGCCGCTCGCTGCGGCGCTCTTCCCAGGCGGCCTCGTCCACGATATCGCCCTCGGGGGTGACGCTGATGGCGGAGAACTGGCCGATCTGGCGATTGAACGCCTGGTGCGGCAGGGCCAGCGCAAAGTCGATGCCGGCCTTTTCCATCACCTTGTTCCAGCGCTTGACGCCCTGGGCGCAGTCGTGCATGAAATCGTCCCGCAGGCGGGCGTTGAGAGCGTTGAGGGCCGGCTCCTCGACCGTCTCGAAACGTCCCTCGCGCAGGGACAGCACCGGATAGGTGCTGTCCAGGAGCTGGTGGTCGTCGTCGATCTTGACCTCGTGGTAGCGGCCCTTGATGCCGGCGTTGAAGGCGTTGGCCGCGTTGGTGGAGGTCTCGGCACCGAACAGGTCCAGCGTCACCGAGTAGTGAAAGTTGAGGTAGCGCTGCACCGTGGGCAGGTCGATCGCCCCCAGGCGGCGGACCGCGTCCTCGTTCCACGGGTCGCTGATCCCGGCTTCCTGCATCACGTCCACGGTCCGCTGCAGGATGCGCGTAATGCCGCTTTCGCCCACGAACATGTGGTGTGCCTCCTCCGTGAGCATGAAGCGGCAGGTGCGCGACAGGGGATCGAAGCCCGACTGCGCCAGGGATTCCAGCTGGAACTTGCCGTCGCGGTCGGTGAAGAAGGTGAACATGAAGAACGACAGCCAGTCCGGCGTGGGCTCGTTGAACGCCCCGAGCATACGCGGCCGGTCGGCGTCACCGGAGCGGCGCCGCAGCAGCGCCTCGGCTTCCTCGCGGCCGTCGCGGCCGAAGTAGGCGTGCAACAGGTAGGCCATCGCCCACAGGTGCCGCGCCTCCTCCACGTTGACCTGGAACAGGTTGCGCAGGTCGTACAGCGACGGCGCCGTCTTGCCCAGGTGGCGCTGCTGTTCCACTGACGCGGGTTCGGTGTCGCCCTGGATGGCGATCAGGCGCCGCAGCATCGCGCGGTATTCACCCGGGACCTCCTGCCAGGCAGGCTCGTCCTTGTGGCGACCGAACGGGATCACGCGGCCCTCCTCCCGCGGGGCGAGGAAGATCCCCCAGCGGTAGTCGGGCATGCGCACGAAGTCGAAATGGGCCCAGCCCTTGGGATCGACGCCGACCGCCGTGCGCAGGTAGACCTCGTTGTCCTGGAAGCCTTCCGGACCCATGCCCAGCCACCAGTCGATGAAGCCGGGGTGCCAGCGCTCAAGGGCGCGTTGCAGGCGCCGGTCGCCGGACAGGTTGACGTTGTTCGGAATCTGCTCGTCGTAGCTCACTGCTGCCATCTGTCAAACCCTCGCTCTGTCGAATTCGGCGCGCTCACCCGTTCCGTAGCGTCGCAGGGCGCCACGCTCGCTCACGGCGTTGGGCCGCTGGAAGATCCAGTTCTGCCACGCCGTCAGCCGCCCGAAGATACGCGTCTCCATGGTTTCCGGACCGGCGAAGCGCAGGTTGGCCTCCATGCCCACCAGGGCGTCGGGCGAAAAGCTCGCGCGCTCCTCCAGTGCCAGCCGCAGCTCGTCTTCCCAGTCGATATCGTCGGGGGCCATGGTCACCAGCCCCGCTTGCAGCGCCCGGGCGCCGTCCAGCTCCTCGTCAATCAGGCCGCGGGCCGCTTCCAGGCTCTCCGGCTCACCCAGGAAGCGCGTCTGCAGCCGCGTCAGGCCGTTGCTCATCGGAAACGGACCGAAGCTCGCACCGCTCAGCCGGATCCGGGCGGGCGGGCGGTCGTCGCCCTCGAAGCTACCGTCGAGCATGTAGCTGCGGTCGGCGGCGAAGAGCAGCTCGGCCAGCAGGCCGCCGAAGCAGCTGCCCGGCTCGACCAGCGTGAAAATGCTGCGGGAGGTGAGGTCGACGCGCCGCAGCGTACGGGCCCAGTACAGGAGGATTTCCCGCACCAGCCAGTCGCCGGCCTCGCGTTCCAGCAGCGCGTCGTAGTCGGCCACACGCCGCAGGTCCCCTTCGCTGCGGATCACCAGGGTACCGAGCTCAAGCTCGTTCAGGCGCAGGTGCAGCAGCAGGTCGTCGAGTTCGCGTGCCAGCGCCAGCGGCCAGAAGGCGACCCCCTCGGCGTGCACGCCGGCGGCGTCGGCCGGTGCCTCCGCGGACGGGCCGTAGAGGGTTATCTCCACGAGGCCGGCGTCACGGTCCAGCTTCGCGCTGACGTGCTGGTAACGCACCCGGTCCTCGCGCACTTCGCGCTCGAGCTCCGCGAGCACGATGCCGCCGGCGTCGGCGGGCCGGTCGGAGCGGGCCGCGAATTCCCGTGCCCGCTCACGCACGGTCTCCGCCAGGCGCGACGCCGGCACCACCTCATCCACCAGGCGCCAGTCCACCGCGCGCTGCCCGCGCACCCCCTCCTCGGTGGTGCAAAACACGTCCGCCAGGTCGCGGCGCACCCTGCGCTTGTCGACCAGCCGGGTCAGTCCGCCGGTGCCCGGCAGCACGGCCAGCAGGGGGATCTCCGGCAGGGCCACGGCGCTGGAGCTGTCGTCGGCGAGGATGATGTGCTCGGTGGCCAGCGCCAGCTCGTAGCCGCCACCGGAGGCGCTGCCGTTGACGGCACAGATCCAGGTCTGGCCCGAGTTGCGGGAGGCGTCCTCGATGGCATTGCGCGTTTCGTTGGTGAACTTGCAGAAGTTCACCTTGTGGGCGTGGCTCGCCTGCGCCAGCATGCGTATGTTGGCTCCCGCGCAGAACACGCGGTCGCGCGCTGATTGCAGCACCACGGTGCGCACTTCCGGGTGCTCGAACCGCAGCCGCTGTACCGCGTCGTTGAGCTCGATATCCACCCCAAGGTCGTAGGAGTTCAGTTTGAGTTCGTAGCCGGGGAACAATCCCTGGCTCTCGTCAACGGCCATCGACAGCCAGGCCACGGGCCCGTCCAGCTCGAGCTGCCAGTGCCGGTATCTGTCCGGGTGGGTACGAAAGTCGATCATGGCTCTCCGGTCCTCGTTGAACGCCGCCCACCGGCCTTGCCGGTGTCTGTTGCCGGGTACTGTACTGCACAATAGTGCATTCCTTCAAGGGAAACGTGCACTATAGGTCATGCAGCTCCAGCAGCGGCCATTCCCGGGCCCCGGTGCGCAGGCAGTGATCGAGTGCGGCACGCCAGCGGGCCACGTCCAGGCCCATGTACACTTCCCCGCGCACGGCCGCCAGGTGCTGGTCAGCGGCACGCCGCAGTCGCTCCACCGCGCGCGCCCGCACCATGCGGCGCTTCAGCAGGGCGTTGGCGGCCTGGATCAGCCCCTGGATGAAATGCGCCTGCACGCTGTCACGCCGGCAGCCCCGCCATAGCGGTTCCCAGGCCTCGTGGGCTTCCCACCAGTAGCCGTGGTTGAAGAGGTCGCAGCCGCGCAGGTAGGGATAACAGGCCTGCCAGTCTTCGGCCGCGCACCACACCGGTGCCGGGGACGCACGGCCGTAGCTGTGTCCCCGAGGGTCGGACGTCGGGTGGGGATCCCGGCCCGGCAGGAAGGCATAGTCCGGCAACGGCTCACGCGTGAGCCGACGCGGGTCCGACGGCGGATGCTCGCCAGTGGCTGCCCGCCGCATTGCGCTCAGCCCTCGCCGACACGCCGCCGCCCGCGCAGGGTGTCGAGATCCGGGAGGAACGAGTCCACCGCCTCCAGCGTCGCCTCGGGCCGGTCGCGCTGGGGAGAGTGACCGCAATCGTCCAGCCAGACGGTGCGTACCTCGCCGCCGGCCTGCCGTTCGATCGCCTCGATCTGGGCGGCCGTGCCGTAGGGGTCCTGGCGACCCTGGATGAGCACCAGCGGTATGGCGATGTCCGGCAGGTACTCCTCGATGTTCCAGGCGCGAAACCCGGGGTCGAGCCAGGCCTCGTTCCAGCCCCAGAACGCGGTGTCCACGTTGTCGCCGTGATAGCGCGCCAGGCGCTCGCGCAGATTGCTGTTCCTGTAGGCTTCCCGCGCCGCCTCAATGCTGCTGACGGTAAGGTCCTCGTTGAACACGTGCGGTGCCATCAGAATCCCCCCAATAACCCGCGGATCCGGCACGCCGCCGGCGTTGATCAGCGCGATGGAGGCGCCGTCGCTGTGACCGAGCAGGACCGCCTGGCGAATGCCCGCCGCGTCCAGCAGCCGCGGCAGGATCTGCAGCCCCTCGGTGTGCATGTAGGTCAGCGGCCGCGGCAGCGGGACCGGGTCCGAAGCGCCGTAGCCGGCGCGGCTGTAGGCCAGGACGCCCCAGCCGGTGGCCCGGGATAGCCGTTGCGGGAAATCCTTCCACATCCACGCGCAGCCGAGGCCTTCGTGCAGCATCACGAGGGTCGGGGCCTCGTCCGGGGGAGGTCCGACACGGCGCGCCTCCAGCGACACGCCATCCACCACCAGAAACTCATCCGGCTTCATTCCTGCTCCCGATCCAGTTGTCGCAACCTGAAGCGCTGGATCTTGCCTGTCGCCGTCTTGGGAAGCTCGTCCAGGAACTCGATCCAGCGGGGATACTTCCATACGCCCACCTTTTGTTTGACGAACGCCTGCAACTCATCCACCCGCTCCGGACCACCGGCCGCTCCGGGGTGGAGCACGACGTACGCCTTGGGTTTGACCAGCTCGGAGCCGTCGCGGTGCGCGATCACCGCGGCCTCGTATACTGCCTCGTGCTCCATCAGCGCGGATTCGACCTCGAACGGGGACACCCAGTTGCCGCTGACCTTGATCATATCGTCGGTTCGGCCGCAGTAGTGGTAAATCCCCTGGTCGTCCATGTAGTACTTGTCGCCGGTGCGCGTCCAGGGACCCTGGAAGGTCTGCAGGCTCTTCTGGCGCTGATTCCAGTAGCCCTCGGCAGCCGATGGCCCCTTCACCAGCAGCTCGCCCACCTCTCCCGGGGCCACGGGCCGGTCGTCTTCGTCGACCAGGCGCGCCTCGTAGCCCGGCACCGGCCGCCCGGAAGTGCCGTAACGAACGTCGCCGGGCTGGTTGCTCAGGTAAATGTGCAGCAT